>BNJV01002350.1_pt1 | contig 25665 bp, 35 predicted proteins | sample 8540591 | NCBI WGS metagenome assembly BNJV01 (sample SAMD00202457, study PRJDB9452) | human saliva metagenome | host: Homo sapiens | reverse complement strand
GGCCGTGCCCGGCGAAGAAGTGCACCTGTCGGGTGAAGCCAACCGCTTGAAGGAGGTGCAAATCTCGGGCGGCGAAGATAACGAACTCTTGCAAGGCTTCCGCAGTGGCAACCATGGGCGTTCCGAAGCCGATATTCGCCGCAAGGCCGAGGCCTTCATTCGTTCGCATCCCAAGAGTTTGGCCGCCGTGGCGGTAGTTTCTCGACATCTTCGCCTCGGCCGAGCGCCTGCGTGCTCGCCCCGACGGCGAACTGCTCGACCTTTTGGTGAAATCACCCAACCGAACAATGCGCAACTGAAGCTCATCGCCGCCCACCTTCGTCCGTCTTCGCCACGGCCGAAGGCAAAACTTCCCCGTCTCGCCGAACGCACCCTCAGCGGCGATACGTTCCTGGACGAAAAACTCAAAGGCCGTTGTAGCCCTCGTCGTCTTCTCGGCTCCGTGGGACAGCAGCAACTATCGTTTGGTGTCGAAGCTCCGCACGCTGCGTCGGCGTTTCGGCCAACGCCTTGCGGTAGTCAATGTGCTGATGGACACCGACGAGGAGAAAGCCCGCACCCGCGCGCTGCGCGATTCGCTCACCAATGCCATTTATGCACCGGGCGAATACGAAAGTCCACTTGCCCGCAAATTGGGCGTGCGCTACGTGCCAGGAACGCTGCTGGTTGACGCCGGCGGTACGATTGTGGCGCGCGACATCGACGTCGAGCAGTTTGGGAAGCGAAGTGGAGAAAGTGGTGCGCTGATCCCCTTGCGCCGGGCTTCGCCCTTCTTCGCTGCGCTCGTTTTTCGAGTTCTGCGCCCGCGGTCTTCTCCGGTCGGTCGACGAGGCAAAAGTCTTCCGCCGCTGCCTCTTTTCTCCGGCTCGCTCTTTTCTTCCACGCGAAAAGAGCGAGGCCGTTTCTTCTTCCTCTTTTTCATCGCTCCTTCCCCTTTTCGCTCGGCGGGGTATCGCTTTCAGCACAAAAGTCCACAATCTTCTTCCAAAGTCGTGGGCTTTTCTTTGAAAAGCAATCCTACTTTTGGCGAAAAGTCCACTGTTTTTCTCCGCAACTTCGAAATGTGCCTCCGCGTCGTTCGCGCTTGTGCAGACAAAGTGCAGGACAATCTGCTAAAAGCCGACATTTACTTTGGTACTTCCAGCATATACTTTTTGCGTATGAAGGCGAATTGTACACACACCGTGCTGGATTCCCTCCTCCACTCCCGGCAAAGCGGCCGCTGACTTCTGCCGCCGACAATGCCGTCACTATATTTTTCCCCATGTCACGAAACGACCATTCCCGACCCTGCTCTCCGCGGATTCTCGGCCTGCGGATGCGGGTGCTCAAACATCAACTAACACTTACGACTACAATAGCGACATTCCCGGCAACAACGAGGCTCTCCGATCTCGTGGAAGTGCAATTTAAGAACACCCGCAAGGGATATTTTTCATGACGATAATCACCTCGACCTGCAAAAGGCGATGTTGTGGCCGTCGAAGCATCGCCCGGCCACGACATTGGCACCATAACGCTCACCGGTTCGCTCGTGCCCTGCAAATGAAAAAGGCACGGCCAAGAACGCCGGCGAAATCAAACGCGTGTATCGAAAAGGCGCACCTCGGACATCGAAAAATGGCACGAAGCCCGCAGTCGTGAGAACGATACGATGATCCAAAGCCGACAAATTGCCAAATCGCTCGAACTGGGATATGAAAAATCGGCGATGTCGAATATCAAGAGCGACTGCAACAAAGCGATTTTCTACTACATTGCCGACTCCGTGTGGACTTCCGCAAACTCATTCGCGTGCTGGCCGATACCTTCCACGTGCGCGTCGAGATGCGCCAGATCGGTGCGCCAAGCCGGACGCATCGGCGGCATCGGTAGATGCGGCCGCGAACTCTGCTGCTCGACTTGGATGAAAAACTTCCCAAACCGTGTCGACGAGGTGCCGCTCGCCAACAAGAGCATTTCGCCCAATCCGCAAAAACTCGCCGGGCAATGCGGTAAACTCAAATGCTGTTTGAACGCTACGAACTCGACGCCTACAACGAGGCACAAGAGTTTGCCCAGACGCAACGTGCCCCTCGAGACGATCGACGGCACGTATTACCATTTCAAAGCGGACATTCCTCAGCGGACAGATCACCTATTCGACCGACAAACGCGGCGGCCAACTTAGTGACCGTCGGTGCCGAACGCGCACTGGAGGTGATGGAGATGAACCGCGGCGGTGAGAAGCCGAAATGCTCGACAACGGTGCACAACCCACCGAGAAAAAGGTGGTGGGTAACTCGCCGAACAAGACGATTTGACACCGCTTCGACAAGTCGAAAAAGCGCAAAAGCGTCGTCCCCGTCCTGACAATGCGACGAGACAGCGCCGGAAGAAGGGCAGGGACGTGGGCGCTCCCAACGCACGCGGCGGCAATGCTCGACGTGAACGCGCGCCCCGTCGCAACGACGACCGCAACCGCGAGCGCAGCGGCAACCGCAATGACCGCAATCGCAACGGTCGTGATGCGGAAGCTCGCGCCGACCAGACGAAAGGCAACGGACGCCGCGACCCAACGCGCCCGACTCCGAACGGCAATTCCGACAATACACCGACGGCATGAACCGTATGATTTCAGTTCGTACTCTCTCTCGGCACATGGGGCGACTGCACCTTCCTCTTCGTGCGGCTGCTCGCCGTTTCCCTGCCGAGAAGCGGAACCTTATCTCGCAATATGGCGCCGTTGATCTCCACGGCTGGTCGCGCGACACGTCGTATGTGTTCACGGTCGACGGTTGCCCGGTGCCTCGCGACCTATCCGCTCTCGGTGATGCTCCGCAAATCTTCTGTCGAGCCCTGTCCTTTCCGTTCGATCACCTTGGTGGTGCAGCAACGGTGGACACTGGCAGTGCCGGACTCGGCGGCGCAGGCGCGCACCGACGCGGCGCCACTTCAGAGCCATTGGACAGCCGCGCCCGCCCGCTGCTTGCGCGACAGTCTCGCTCATGGTGCGCACCGATACCCTCGTGGCCGATCTCACCACTGACGAAGGGCGACTCCGCGCCCGCGGCATTCGGTCACCCCTACGCCTTTCCGCTCGTCACGCTCCGACTGCCCGACGGCGCAAAGGGACGAATCACCGTGCATCACCTCATGCGGCGCAACGAAATCCCCGGCATCGAATCGGTGGGCATCCGTTTGCAATAAATGGCTGCGCTGATCCCGCGCAATCTCTGCGCTTCGCTTCTCCCTCCTCACTCTGTTTTTCGCCCTATGTCCACAAGTTGCTCTTTATTCTCCTCCTTTTGCTTCACCGCACTTCGCGGCGGAGCACAGCAACGATGAGTGCAATACAAACCGTTCATCGACGAACGCCCGTGGCACTACGGCTTTCAGATCGGACTCCCACGACCAGGGGCTGAAACTCCTCAACAACGGCTACATCAACGAGCGCCGATGGCGCGCACAATGGGTGGGCGAGAACGACAGACAGAACTTCGGTTTCTCGGTAGGTGTCTTGGGCGAATCGGGAGATTCACGCGCAATTTGGCATTTCGCGTCACCCCTACGCTGCATTTCGGCTCGAAGCACCTGACCTTTCGCAACATGGCGACAAAACAGAGCTCACGCAGGACATGAAAACGACGTATATCGCCGTTCCTGCCCTCGTCAAAGTCGCCGACCGCGCTATAATAATTTTTCGTCCCTATGTGGTGGGCGGACTTGACGTGATGTGATGACCTCACCTCGTCGAAAGGCAGTTATATCCGCACGCGTCCACTGCAAACCTTCGCGGAAGTGGGTTTCGGCTGCGACTTTTATCTGCCGTTCTTCAAGCTGATTCCGGAAATTAAGTTCTGTTTCGGGCTGAACAACACGTTGCAGCGCAACCGACCCGACTGACCGATCCCACAGCTGGTGTTTACGCAAAGTTTGCAGCGAACCACGCCCAATATGGTGGTGCTCACTTTCTACTTCAGTAGTGTGGCGCCGCCCTAGTCCTACGCTGACAATTATCTCTAATCTTTTATATTTATCTCTCAGCAGTCCTATCATGAAGCAGTTCCCCAACTCTCGACACAGACGGCTTTGGGTGGTATTGCTCTCTGGTGTATGAGTACACTTAGCACTCGCACAACCGGCCGTAGACAAATACTACACCCCTGACCGCTGTGAACCACAATCTCAATTTGAGCAACGGAGTTTCGCCTTTCCCAACAACAGCAACCACGAAGGCGCGAAGCCGGATCCTACGGCTCCCTCACAATGTTCCAACTCCTCGACGCAGGCGACGGCACTTTTTGTGATCTACAACAGCAACTACAAGAAAGCAATGGACTTGGCGCTCAACAGCCCCTAGAAGCCTTGCAATGGGATCTCAATAAACAGCAATCCCAACGCAGCTCTTTCGTCTCTCGAGCCGTGCCGGGGAAGAAGGACGTTTATCGCCTCGTTTCCGCTGTTCACAGCATGTAGTTTGCTCAGCATGGACGCGAAGGGCGACGTTTATGTTGGCTATGGTACCGACGGCAACGAGGCTGTTCCGCTTCACGAAGTGAAGGACTGGAAAGAAGGCCGCGTGGATCAAGTTCAAACCGAATGGCAAAACGAAGCCATCTTCGCCATTAACAAGGAAACCGGCCGCGCCACGTTCATGCCCTTTCGCAATTCGGCCGCATTGAAGGCCGATGCGCTTCAAGAAGGCCTGGCTCGATCCGGAACTCCACGGAAGTGAAGTCGCTCAACGGCGACTGAAGTTCAGCTACGCCCCCGATGCCGCCAAACGCGACACGGCTTTTGTCAGAACGACTACACCACCGCAGCATGGGACAACATTGAGAGGCTGCCCTCTTGCTGGGAAATGAAGGGATATGACGAAGCCCGTTTACGTGAATGTGGACTACATTTTCGAAGACAACCCGCCCCATATTAAGTTGCGCAAGGAATATCGCGAAAAGTAGACCCCAATCCCGTGGGAAGCCGCCGCGAGTTCTGATCTTCCCGCCAACTCGGGACGGCAAGCGCGTGTTCCTCCACTGACGGCATCTATAGCGGTGCTTACGTGTGGGTCAACGGCAACACATCGGCTACACGCAAGGAGCCAACAACGATGCCGAATTTGATGTCATCTTCTGCGCTCCACGCCGGCAAGAACAATGTCAGCGTGCAGGTGATTCGCTGACAGACGGCTCTTATCTCGAAGGACGAGCATCTTCCACATGAGCGGTCTGCACCGTGATGTATATTTGGTGGCTACCGCACCTTTGTCCGCGACCACTACATCACCGCCGACCTCAATGCGACAAACGCGCAAGAGCGGTTCACCAACGTGCAACTCGAACTCGATAACCGCGACAAAACCGCGCCAACAAGCGCGTGGAAGTCACGCCTCGACCCGACGGTCAACAAGTAGCGCAAAGCGAAAAGACCGTTGCCTTCGCCGCCGGCGAAACGAGCAAGAAGGTAGACATTGCCTTCGAAAATCTCAATGATCTCCGTCTTTGGACGGCCGAAACCCCCGAACTCTACTCCGTGATCGTCGTGCAAAAAGACGCAAGCGGCGCAGAAGAAATGACCTTCAACACGCACATGGTTTCCGTAGCATCGAGATTCGCAACGGACAAGTCCTCATCAACGGCAAACGCGTCTTCTTCAAGGGTGTGAACACCCAAGACACGCACCCCGAACTCGGACGCACCATCGACGTGCCCACGATGTTGAAAGACATTACCCTCATGAAGCAGGCCAATGTCAACACCGTTCGTACCTCTCACTACCCCGTCAGGCCAAAATGAACGCCATGTTCGACTATATGGCCTCTACGTTATGGACGAAGCTGACCTCGAATGTCACAAGAACTGGAACGACCACGGTAAAAACGGCGGCTACAACTCAGACATCATCTCCGGACAGAATCTTGGAAGCCCGCGATGGTCGATCGTGTTGTGCGCATGGTGCAGCGCGACCGCAACCACCCCTCGATCATCTTCTGGTCGCTCGGTAACGAATCGGGTGCAGGCGACAATTTCATCTCCGTTTATGACGCCGCGCGCAAGCTCGATCTTCGTCCCCATTCACTCACGAAGGTGCCACAAACGCCAACCGCCACTTTGCCGGCATCACCGATCTGTTCTCCAAAATGTACCCTCGATGTGGGCTACGTGCAGCACATGCCAACAACAATCCCGCCAGCCAGCCCTTCTTCATGTGCGAATACGACCACGCCATGGGCAACAGCGTGGGTTATCTCCGCGAATACTGGGACATCATCGAGAGTCGAAACTCGGTATCGGCGGTTGCATTTGGGACTGGTCGATCAAGGCATCTACAATCCCCAGAAACTCAAAGCAGGCATCAAACAACTGACCACCGGTTACGACTACGTCATCCTCACCAAGCTAACTTCAAGTCAACAACGGTGTGATCACTTCCGAACGTGAGTGGACACCCAAACTCGACATCGTCAAGAAGGTGTACCAATACGTCACCTTCCGTCTCAACAACGGCAAGAACAACAGAGTCTGATCGTTCGTAACAACTACGCCTTCAGAGATCTCTCCGATTTCACCCTCGATTTCGAAGTATTGAAGAACGGTGTCAGCGTAGAAAAAGGGCAATATCGAACTCCCCACCCTTGCAGCTGCAACATTCCGCACCCTTCCTTTCAGCACTGACCACGCAAGTGCCTGAAAACGGTACCGACGACTACCACCTCAACGTTCATCTCCGTCTGAAAACAGACCAGGACTGGGCAAAGCAGGCTATGTTCTCGCCGCCGAGCAGTTCGAACTCGCCAAGCGCACCGCCTGCCCACCCTTACGCCCAAGGCCGATGCGCCCGCCCTCAGTTGAAGAAGACCGGTGGCCTCGCCACGATCCAACGCTTGATGGTTTTCGATGACTTTCAACACGACCACTTCGCAACTCGTCGACTGGAAGTACAACGATCTCCCCGTCACGCCACGGCAAGTCGTTTCGACAACTTCGCTGGATCGAGAGCGAAGCCCCCTATACCAGCAAGCCCTAGCAACACGCTTGAATGGCGCTATCGCATTGTGGACAGCAACAATCAGAATGCAGTGCCCACAATCACAGACGACCGACGGCGGCCGCACTATACGGTGACCGCAACGCGCCAAGGCCTCGTGCCACCACGCTCACCTATACCATCCACGCCGACGGTAATGTGGTGCTCAACGTCTCGCTCGATCCCACACAAGCGCAGAACAGGGTCAACTCTCGCCGCCTCGGTGTGAGCATGGGCTTCGACAGCCGCTATGCCTCATGGATTATACAGCGCGCGCCCGCGCGAAAACTATTCCGACCGCTGCGAAGGTTCGTTCTTCGGCCGCTGATGTGCAGCGCGTGGACAGCAATCTCACGCACTACGCCTGCACGCAAACCTGCGGTAACCGCATGGGGCTCGCGACCTCCGTTTGGTCGACGCAGAAGGCAACGGTGTGCACAGTGCCACCGAAGGACAGAAGTTGAATTCTCCGTCCTCCCTACGACGACCACGACCTCATCAACGTGGAACAGACTGGGAACTCGCACCCTCGAAGTTCAACACCGCGCACTTCGACTTCTTCCAGCAAGGTGTCGGCAGCGGTAGCTGCGATTCCGCTTTGACTTTGGACAACATACAAATGTGCCCACGACAAAGTGGTGGAACTACACCCTCCGCTCTCGGGCTTGGGAAAACTCTATACCGGGATTTCCAACCGCCCTGTTTCGTCCCAGAGCCGGTGCTGCGCGGTCAGCAGCGCACCCGGCGCTGAGACCGCCACACTCAGCTGGCGCACTTTCGCTGTACCGCTCGGCCGCAGTGCTCGATTTTGGCGCGCGCGCGCTGCGATCTTCCACTCTCGGCAGCCAACGCGGTGGAATTCTCCAGCCGCACTCCCTCCCAGAGGCACTTACCTCGTGTAACCTCGTGCGCAATGATGGCGGACAGGGATGACCGAAATGGATCCACGCGTCCGGTGGCGAAAACAGCTTAGTCGCCGCGCCTTGATGGTGACGGCTCGACTAAGTCTTCGCTTCGCTCACAGTGCTTCCTCTTCGCGCCGGCAGACGTTTAACTCACGTCTGCCGGCGCTTCGCCCTTGTGCCCACGCCTTTTCCGCCCGTGCTTCCGCACCGCCTCGTCTACACTTTCGCCGCCCTCGCCCATTTCCTTCGCGCCGACAGCCATTTTGCGCCGGCATCGGGCGAAGACCGTATCGCCCCTCTTTCGCGACGGAAAGAGGGCGATGTGCAGTCATACCCAGCGGTCGGAGAAACCATGGACGCGCCTGCCTTGTTTGTGGCGCATTCTCTCCTGGCATGATGAACTTTTCCCAATCGTCGGCCGTTGTGCTCCCATAGGCCAAAAAGCAGAAAGACGGTGGACTTTGCGTGAAAGCAGTGGGTTTGTCGCAAAACCGGTGGACTTTTCGACAAACCTCCCTCCGATGTTTCGGTGGTGTGGACAGCACGACGCCAACCGCTCCTCGTCGGAAAGGACGATGAGCGGTCGGGAAAAACGAAATGCGGGATGAAAGCGCCGCGATCTCAATGCGCCATGGTCTTCGGCGTGTCGAGCAAGGAAGGAGAGCACCGCTCTTTCGCGCTCCATCTCCGCTTTAGAACGAAGCGGGCGAGGCACTGTTGATGCAATAGCGCAGTCCGCCGGTGGCTCGGTAGAATCGTTGAAAACGTGGCCGAGGTGGGCGCCGCCGAGTTTGCTGCTGTGCGGTGCATGCCGTGCTGTTGTCGGTGAGGTTGTCGAGCAGGTGCGGATCGATGAGCTTCGAGAAAGCCGGCCAGCCGCAACCGATCAAACTTGTCGGTAGAGAGGAAAAGGGTTCGCCGGTGGTGATGTCGAGCATGATGCCCGGGCGGAACTCCTTGTTGTAGCGTTTTTGGTACGGAGCTTCGGTGGCCGCCTTACGCGTCACGGCATATTGGAGATCGTTGAGTCGGCTGCGTTCCTCGTCTGAGGGGCTTGGCGTCAGCGCGTTTTTGCGGCGTGTCGGCGTTGGCCTTTGCGGGCTTCCTCAAAGAGGCGCGCTGCCGTTAGCGCTGGCACCGTGATGCGCGTATCGAGAATGAGTCTTGGTGATGGTCTTCGGCGGCATAGAAGTTGTGGAGCGAGTTTCGACCTCGATATGCTCGGTTGGCCGATGGCGGCGGCGAAGTTTCGCCGCTGTCTCGACCATGCATCGGACGCAGCTCGATCGGTGTAGTAGATGCCGCGTGCAGTGTGCGGCATTTCATCGTCACCGCCCTGACGGTTCACGCTGGTCGGGTCGACGGTGCGGAAGAAGAGCTGCACGAGGCGCGAGGAAGGCGTTGCGGGTCGTATTTCGCCGACGGTCTCCGGCAAAACGGTGCAGACTGCACGCCTTGTTCGTAGGTGGGGTTTTTCCGTGTGGCCGTTGGCACACTTAGCCCGACGCGGGTGTCGAGCACACCGTTGATTTGTTTGAAGAAATGCTCGGTGCCCCAGAAGCGCATCCGGCACAAGTAGAGTGGCAGTATCGTTCATTGCGGTTGGTGTTTGAGTGCTGTGCGGTGTGCGTGCGCAGGAAGTGAGGCGAGTCCAAAGGCCAGCCCCAGCGCAGCGAGCGCAACCAGGATTGTTGAGGAATGCGCATGGTTCGTATTTTTAGTTAGGTGGTAGGCAGTGGTTGTTTCGGGGTGGTGCAAAACTCCCGTGCGCCTTTGGGAAGAGGTGCATCGGGGAGTTCTAGTGCTGCTCACGCTGCCGAAAACAGCGCTGCGAGAGTAAAAAGTAGTCAAAAGGTTCGTAGCCGTGGCGTTGTCCGTTCGCGCATTACGCCGCGGACGTCTCCGCTTCGTCGCTTTCCTCTCCGGCGGTGCGCCATTGTCGCCACGCGGCAAAGAGAAGCCCGCGATCAAGAGGGCGAAGGCCGTGAGCGATGCCTTCAGTGGTGCTCACCGAGGTGGGGCGGAACGAGAAGACGATTTCGTGACGACCGGCGGGAACGCGGGAGGCGCGCAACACGTAGTTGACGCGAGCCAACTCCACCGGTTGGCCGTCGATGGTGGCCGTCCAGCCGGGATAGTAGATTTTCGGAAGACCGCCACGCCGGCTTTGCTGTTGTCGCTGTGTAGCGCAGTTCGTTCGGCGCGTATGCTTGGAGTTCGATGCGACCTGTCCGTCGGTTGCGCCTTCGAGCAGCGCCTTTGAAGCGCACATCGGCCACGGCTTGGTGCTTCGTGTCGAGTTTGCCGAGGTGCGTGATTTCGGCATCGGCATTGTCGGCAAACTTCACCTCGTTGACAAACCACGCATTGCCGTTGGCGTGCGTGTTGCGGGCAATGTTGCCGCCGCCGAGGATCACCCACTTCATGTTGAGCATGTTGAGCACGGGCGTCACCGAATCGGTGTCGAGGGTCGAAGCCACGTAGTCATTCAGCTGCTCGGGGTGCGAAATGCCGCGCGCACGAGTTGCGCGCTGTCGGCCGCCGCTTGGGCGTAAGCCTTTGCAGGCAGCTTCGCCGAGGTGTTGGCATTCGTCGTCGGTGAAGTTGATCAACTCCTGATAGCGACGGAGTTTCGCGGCGTGATAGCCGCCGATCGAGCGTGTGCCAGTAGGCCGTTTGGTTCGAGGTTTCGTTGAACGGATTGCCGCCCGAAAAAGATTGAGCACACGGAAGTTGGGATCCTTGTCCTGCAAAATGAGCTGATCGGCAGGCGATTTGTGAAGTTGCCTTGCATCGCTTCGGGTTCTTTGAAACTATCGGTGTTCAAGTAGCGGCGATCGATGTTCCAGAGGTCGCCGAGCGTGTAGCGAGGAGCACGCCCACCACGGCGGCCGAAGGAATGGCTTTCGGCCACCTGGCATCAAGCCGCCACCAACGCAAGGGCGATGAAAGAGAGGAAGAAGGCGCGCCAAGCCGTGGCTGAAAGGATGGCCGCGTGGAGTTGCAGGATGGCGCTGGCAGCCATTGATGAATTCGGCGGGCACACCGAATTGCTGCAACTGGGTGAAGGCGTCACGGTCGGTGGCCGAGAGTGGATTGGCCGCATCGGGCACGAGCGCATAGAACAGACTCACGCCCACCGTGAGGACGGCAGCCACCGAGGGAGATTTGCCGCGACGCGTGCCGAAAATCTTTTTCGGGATGGCGAATCACTTCGGCCAAGGCGAGCATCGCCAAGACGGCATGGTAAATTCTGCGATCACCAAGGCCGACGAAAACGGTGCGGAACTTGGAGTACATGGGCAGCACGTCGATGAAGAGTCGGTCGCCGCCATGAAGTTGTGTCCCCAGGCGAAGAGAAAAGAGCAGGGTGGCTGCGGCGAGCGCTCACTGAGCAGCTGCGCACGAGACCGAGGCCGAGCACGAAGAGAGCAGATGATGGCACCCACATAGACGGGATCTACGGTGAAAGGTTGGTCACCCCAATACTGAACGATGCCCGGCACGTTGCCCGAGCCGGTGGCTTGCTGCAACTGCGTGGCGTATTGATAGAACTCGTTGTAGCCTTCCAGCTTTTCTATGCGCTTCGCGGTCGAGAATGCTACTCGATCCGCCGCCTTTGAAGTCGGGCATCAGGGAGCGTGAGCGTCTCATCGATGCCATAACTCCCACTGCGTGATGTAGTCGCGCGCCAATCCGTCGGTGCCCTCTGCCGAGGGAGCATCGGCGGCGGCCGCCTTTACGGGCGAGGTGTGGTCGTCTCGGTCTTGCCGCGCATCGACTCTTTCGAGTATTGCCACGTGTGGTAGAGATTCGGCAGATTGACCGCCGCCGCCAGAGGCCACCCACCACGAGGGCGCCGGTGGCTTTCGCCCAACGGCCGAGGGTTTTGCTGCGCAAGGCCTCAATGCCGTGAGCCCACTGCCACGAAGAGCATGACAAACAGAAGTAGTAAGTCATTTGCAAGTGGTTGGCTGCAATCTGCAAGGCGGCAAAAAGCGCCGTGACGGTCGCGCACTGAAGTATTTGCCGCGATGAGGTCAGCACCAAGCCGGCGATGGTGGGCGGAATGAAGCCGAGGGTGTTCACCTTCCAGGAGGTGTCCGGCGGCGATGATGATGAGAAAAATAACTCGAAAACGCCCATGCCGTCGCGCCGAAAGCCGAGAGCAGCGGTTTTGAAACGCAGGGCGCGCATCAGCAGGTAGAAGCCGAAGAGGTAGAGGAAGAGGAAGCCGAGCGGTAGGAGGTGCAAAGGCGCACGACGGTCTCGATCACGCTCATCACTTTCGTCGAACCGTAGGTCGGCGAAATCTGACAAGTGGGCATACCCGAGAAGATACTGTTCGTCCAACGGGAGCGTTCGCCCGTGGCCTCATGATAAGCGGCTTGTTCCTGTCCCTGTCCCATACCGGCCACGGTGTCGTAGCCGCCCGACACGAGGCCTTCGCTGATGGGCGTGGCGAAATAGGCGAAACTTACCAGCAGAAAACACAGCACAACCACGAGGTCTTTAGGGCATGAGCGGCGAAGAGTGTTTCATCTGATTAGTTACGATTGATTAAGTGGCAAAGTTACACAATGTCGGCCGAAAAGCCGTATTTTGTAGGCAAATCTCATAAAAACTCCACGATGAAAATAGGAATCATCACGGCCATACAAGTCGAGCATGACCAACATTGCAGCGCTACTCACGGACTGCGCCAGACTTCCGCGCCCACTTTCGGTGCGCCCCCGTATTGACGGGACGTTTGAGCGACCACACGGTGGTGCTGGCCATGAGCGGCATCGGCAAGGTGAACGCGGCGCTGACCGCTGCGTCGCTGATCGCCGCCCACCGTCCCGAAGCGATGATCAGCACGAGGCTGCGCCAGCGGGCTCGCGCCCGAACGGTGTGATGGGTGTCGTGGCTGCGGCTACCGTCTACCACGATGTGTGGTGCGGCGAGGCAATGCCTCACGGTCAGGTGCAAGGGCTGCCGGCTCGCTTCGATGCCGACGCACGTTTGCTGGCTGTGGCGCGCGACTTGGCCGACGATCCCGCCGTCGAGACGCCCGTGTGCTGCGGACTGACCTGCACCGGCGATAAGTTCATCACCGATCCCGCGGAACTCAAGGCCGTACTCGGCGCATTCCCCGAAGCGCTGGCCGTGAGACATGGAGAGTGCGGCCATCGCCCACGCCTGTCACCTTCACAACGTGCCGTTCTTGAGTTTCCGTGTCATCAGCGACACCGGGTGCCGATGCTCATTAGAACAATATCAAGACTTTTGAGGGCACGATGGCCGACCGCTCGTTCGGCATCACGCGCACTTTCCTTTCGCGCATTCCCACTACTTTTTGAAACGCCTTTCGTATGAAAAATACCCTCCTTCACTGTCAACCACCTCACGCTGCGCCGTCGGGGGTCATGTGAGTCGTCAAGATCGAGTGGGCGACGAAATCGTCACCACCTTCGATGTGCGCATGAAAGCACCCAACCGCGAACCGGCCTTTGCACGTCAATGCCATTCACCATGGAGCACCTCGCCGCGACCTTCCTGCGCAATCACCCTGTTTGGGCGAGATCGCGTGATCTATTAGCATGGGTTTGCCTGACGGAAATTACGCGATTTTGAAAGGCGATCTCACGTCGGCGAGATCATTCCGCTACTCATCGAGACCTATGAATTTATCGCGGCCTTTGAGGCGAAGTGCCCGGCGCCACAGCACGCGACTGCGGTAACTTCCGTTTGATGGATCTGCCCATGGCGCAGTGGGAAGCGCGCGAGTATCTCGACGAGGTGCTGCGCAATCTCACGCCCGATCGGTTGACTTATCCCGATTGAGGCGCGGTTGACGCACTTCGTGCGTGAACCATTCGTCGTTGTCCGGCGCTAGCACATCGCCTTCACTCCTTGCCCGCCCGTGCAAACCGATTGGCGGGTTGAAGGGTGGGGAGTGAAAGACGATAGTGCTAAAAGGTTTTGCGTTTTTGTACGATCGGTAGATCGAAAAATCAACGCTCCGATCGGTTGCCGTTTCCTTTTCGGGCGATTTCTACGCGCGCACGCGTATATATAAGGAGTGGTGAGGTGGAAAGCGAAATGTTTGGTTTCGATCAAAAGACCTCGCGCAGTGCTTCTCGCTTTTTCCTGTTCCTTGTGAAATGCCTTGTGGGGCGCAGGTTACGCCCCGTTTTCTTTGAATGTCTTTCTCGTATTTATGCAGATACTTCTTTCGCCTGCCAAGAAGATGCACTCGTCTGTGCCTACTTCTTCGTTTGCGGTCAGCACACCGCGCTTTTGTCTCAAGCCCTTGATATCGCCGCGCCGCTGAGTCGCTACGACGGCGAGGAGTTAGCCACCATCTTGGGCACCACGCCGCGTCTCGGTGCGCGGGCGGCCATGGATTTTGCCGCCTTGCTCGCCAAACCCAGACAGCGCCCGCCTCACTCCTCTATGCCCGGCATGGCGTATCAGCATCTCCGCGCCGAGGAGTTCAGCGCTGAGGAGATGGACTACGCACAGGCGCATTTGTGGATCACGTCTTTCCTCTATGGGCTCAATCGCCCCTCGACGGTATCGCGCTACCGATTGGAAGGCTCGGTGCCGGCACCCGGCGCGGAGGAACGTTCGCTTTTTCGATTATTGGAAGCCCTTGCTCACCGACGTGCTCATCGATAGTGTGCGAGACCGACGATGGGGTGTTGCTCAATTTGGCGAGCGGCGAAATGAAGCGCCTCTTCGATTGGGCGCGCGTGGAACGTACGGTGCAAGTGATCTCGCCGGAGTTTCGCGTGATGCAGGGCGACAAGCAGAAGACCATTGTCGTCTGTGCCAAAATGATGCGCGGTGCCTTGACGCGACAGCTGTCGCTTACGCACCGCATTGTGCGCGGAGGATTTGCGCGACTTCGAATATGAAGGTTTTGCGCCTTGGGGCGAAGATGAAATCCCGCGTTTGTGGGTGTGCGGCGGCTAATTCAGTCGAAAAAGGCGCGCAAGACGTCCGGACTCTTGAGCGCTCGGGCATGGCGGCGAGGTGCAATCGGTAGTGAACGATGAGGACATCGAGAATGCGGTTGCGCTGTGCGCGCGAAGCGGAAGAGATGCATGGTCGAAAAGTTCATGCGCAACAGATTGGCAAACACGCCTCCTCGCCTTCAAGATGTGCGTGTGCATGGGGCGCACGCCGGCAAATCGACCGCCCACCAAATCGAAGTAGGGGAGTCCGGCCTGTGAGAGGTCGGGGCGATGCCGAGAAAGCGCGTGAGGCGCATAGAAATACCAAATGGAAGTGGCATAGTCGCGCTCGGCGGTGTCGAGCCACTGCAAGGCCGCCGCCACGAAGTCGAAAACCTTTTCGTCGGCCTCCTCGCTGTGCACCACATGGAGGAGTATCTCGGACAAGAAGAGTATCACGGCAGTTTTGGCCGGCATGGTGTGGAGTGTGAGCCGCGGTTGTGCGACGCGAGCGGCGAGCGGTTTGCCGAGTTGCCCCGATTCGTGGGCATTCACTCCGTGTCGATCACGGCCAGCGGCGTAAATAAGGTGTGCCGACGCGGTGGCGCGCATGACGAATGTGTGATGCGCACCATAGAAAAACGCGCCCTGTGATCGTGCGTGCGAGGGCTTCGACGATTAAACGGTCGTCGGCATAACGAAGGGTGCAGGTACCAAAATTTGGTCTTGAGTAACATGCGGCGAAAGTACGGCAGGCTTTACGATTTTTGCCCCGAAAAGGGGTAAAATGAAGAGATGGAAAAATGCACTTTTCGCGATGGCCGAACTGTTTTGGAGGTTGAGAAAAATGTGCTACCTTTGCACTCGCAAACAGGAACAACGGCACACCACAAGCGACGCTGTCAGACCTTAAGCAAAACGATCCACTTCGTCTATCGGTTGGGACGTGAGATTTTCATTCTCTCAAAGAGGAGTTCGACTCTCTAGGGACTACAATCAATCGACTGTGGGGGTTCGCAAGAATTCCCGCTTGTTTTAGAACATCCAGGTAACGTCTGAGAGCAGCATCGTCGGGAGACGCCTATTTTTTCCTCCTGCTGAAGAGTGCCAGGGCAGTCAATTCTATATATTTCGAACTAACAAATTCCTATTCAAAATGGCAAATCACAAATCCTCTGTGAAAAGAATTCGTCAGACCGCCACTCGTCGCTTGCACAATCGCTACTATGCTGAGACGATGCGTAACGCCGTGCCAAGCTCCGCGCCACGACCGACAAGGCAGCTGCCGTAGAGACTTCTCCCAAAGTGCAGAAGATGCTCGACAAGCTCGCTAGACGAACGTCATCCACAAGAACAAGGCTTCGAACATCAGGTCGAGCATCATGCTCCATGTGAGCAAGCTCGCCTGATACGGCCGACAGTCTCGATACACACGGAGTCGCACCCTCGGGCGCTGACTCCGTTTTTCGATCTATATTCGGCAAAGGTGCAGCACTCGTCGATAGGAATGGAGTGCACCGCACCGCTGCTCGCAAAAATGAGCCTCCTTCGTTGCTTAAAAAGAGCGCCTTTTGCCGAAATCCTTCACTGACTCGTGAACTCGTTGATTTCTCGCTTTCGTCGTGCAGGTGCACCCGCTTTTGTTCGTCGCTGCCTCTGCTTCGGCGCCGCGTGCGACCGATGCGCCTACCGCACAACCCGATCCCATCTGCCCCGAGCCGGAACAATGGCGACCGGCAGCTGCCGGTCGTTCCACGAAAGCGCGCGTGCGTTATAGTTGTGATTGTCGCGATGAAGCGCAGTTGGTGCTGATAGCCGCTCCGGCCGTGGACGACACGCTGCGTATGCCGCCGTGCGCCGCACGGTTTATGTCGACAAGCGCGATTGCCCGGCGCCAGACTTCACGATGGGGCGCACGGTGACCTCGTATCCGCGAATTTCGCATCGTACGCAACTATCATGCACTCGATTTGCGCCACGACGACAGCCTCGAATTTGTGTCGTGTCGTACAACCGCTCGGCGATTGACTGGCTGCTTTTCGCGGCGGTCGATGACTGCGCGCTTTTCTGTTACGCTTCTATTCCGCTTTCTCTTTTTATGTTAGAAGATACTTTCGACATTCGCTCCGAACAGCAGACACCGCCAACGACAGAGCGAGAGTTTGAAAATGCTTTGCGCCCACTTTCGTTCGATGACTTCACCGGTCAAACGAAAGTCGTGGACAATTTGCGCATCTTTGTCGAAGCAGCTCGCCGTCGCGGCGAACCGCTCGATCATACGCTCCTGCATGGTCACTCCGGGCTTGGGTAAAACGACGCTTTCCAACATTATTGCCAACGGGTTGGGGGTGGGGATCAAACTCACCTCGGTGCGGTGCTCGACAAACCCGGCGACTTGGCGGGATTGCTCACCTCGTTGGAGCCGAACGATGTGCTTTTTCATCGATGAAATACATCGTTTGTCGCCGGTAGTGGAGGAATATCTCTATTCGGCGATGGAGGATTATCGCATCGATATCATGATCGACAAAGGGCCTTCGGCGCGTTCCATTCAAATCGACCTCAATCCCTTCACGCTTGTCGGTGCTACGACGCGCAGCGGTCTGCTCACCGCACCGCTTCGCGCCCGTTTCGGGATCAATCTCCGCGGAGTTCTACGATTCGGCGACGCTTTGCGACATCGTGCAGCGCTCGGCGCACATTTTGGGTGTGCCGATGGATCCAGCTGCGGCCGAAGTGGCCGGACGTTCCGCGGTACGCCGCGTATTGCCAATGCGCTCTTGCCGCGTACGCGATTTTGCCGAAGTGAAGGCGACGGCGCGATCGATGTGCGCTATTGCGCGCATTGCGCTCGAGGCGTTGGACATCGATCGCTTCGGTCTCGACGAAATCGACAATAAGATTTTGACCACCATCATCGATAAGTTCAAGGGAGCTACGAGTGGGTGTGACGACCATCGCCACGGCCATTGGCGAAGATGCCGGCACAGTGGGAAAGAAGTGTATGAGCCGTTCTTGATCAAAGAGGGTTTCATTCGCCGCACACCGCGCGGTCGTGAGGTGACGGAGCTGGCTTATACGCACCTCGGTCGCATCCCAGCGGCGTTTACGCCGAAGAACCTTCCTTGTTTTTGAGTTTCTGAACCACAGTTTGTTATGATTACATTCAATGCGCTCTCACTTCGGTTCCTCCGCTCGATGTTGCGCGTGAAAACCGCTTGGTTGCGCCGCGTTGTGGCCTCGCACGGTCGGCGTTTGGGCGAGGTGAACTACGTGTTTTTGCAACGACGAGGAATACTCGATGTGAACCGTCCGCTACCTTCAGCACGATTATTACACCGACATCATTACTTTCGACTACAGCGCGGCCGATGTGCTTTCGGGCGATCTTTTATATTTCGCTCGATACGGTGCGCACGAACGCCGAACTCTTCGGCCGTCCCTATGACGAAGAGTTTGCACCGCGTGCTCGTGCACGGCGTGTTGCGCAATTGGGTATCAACGACAAAGGCGGCGAACGCGAAATCATGGAAGCCGCCAGATGCCGCTTTGGCCTTGCGTTGAAGGCATACAGATCGGTCTCATTTTGAAGATATACGTCTGCGCCACGCGGTTTCTGTGTAGAATGGCGCGGGTGATTATTCACTTTTCTGCTCGCCGTCGGTGTTTTGCGACACCGGCGGCGCGATTCTATTATAAGATGAGTGGGAACAGGAAAAAGGGCAGATTTATTTGGTGTATCGACGCTGTCAGCGTGTGCACCAAAAATAAACAGTATATGCAGAAGAACTTGAAGTGATCGTGGAGAGCCCGCGAAGGCCAAGACCATCGAACGCTTTCTCGGCGACGACTTTAAGGTCATGTCCAGCTTCGGACACATCCGCGATTTGGCGAGATTTCGGCGTTGACCTGAAAGCTTTGCGCCCGTCTATATAATTCCGACGACAAGAAGAAAAGGTGTCAGCGATTTGCGCGCGCAAGCCAAGAAATGCGAGACCGTTTGGTTGGCTTCCGATGAGAATCGCGAGGAGAAAGTATCTCTTGAGCACCTTGCGGAAGTCCTGAACTCGATCCGACCACCGCGCGCCGTATTGTATTCCACGAAATTACGAGAGCACCCTGCCATCCTCGACGCCGCAGAGCATCCGCGTACAATCGATCTCAACTTGGTAGATGCGCAACAAGCGCGTCGCGTGCTCGATCGCTTGGTGGGTTTCCGCCTTTCGCCCGTGTTGTGGCACAAAGTGCGCGCCGGCCTTTCCGCCGGTCGCGTGCAGAGCGTGACGGTGCGCCTCATTGTGGAGCGCGAACGCGAAATTGCCGCTTTCGAAAAGCAGAGCAATTTCCGTCTACTCGCCCGTTTCATCGTAGACGGTGCGGACGGCCAAACCGCGCAACTCGATGCGGGCTGAATCATCGCTTTGCCACGGTCGAAGAAGCCCAAGCCTTCCTCGAACACTGCAGGCGCGTTTCACGTCGGCTCGATTGCCACAAAGCCCTCAAAGCGCACGCCGGCTCCACCTTTCACCACCTCGACCTTGCGGCAAGATGCCGCACGCAAGATGGGTTTCTCGGTAGGCACCACAATGCGCGTTGCGCAGAAGCTCTACAGGCGGGTTCTGATCACCTACATGCGTACCGACTCGATGAACCTTTCCGATCTTTGCCTCAATACGGTCGGGCCCGTCATCACCGAGATGATGGGGAGCAGACTACCATAAGCGTCGTCGCGCCACACGCACGCCAAGGTGCACGAAGCGCACGAAGCCATCCGTCCACCGACGATGCGTCGGAGCGAAATCAAAGGAACTGCGCAAGAAAAGCGTCTTTGCATGACCTGATTTGGAAGCGTACTGTCGCCTGCCAAATGGCCGATGCCCAGTTGGGACGTACCACTGTGCTCATTCAGATCGACGGCGGTGAGCACCATTTCGTCGCACCGGCGAAGTCGTAAAGTGGTTGATAGGCGTCTATCGTGAGGTTTTGACGACAGCGAGAACGAAACTTCCGACAATCTCGCGGCAGAAGGTCTTTTACCTCCGATGGTGACAGGAATGCAGTCAAACGCTCACCGCTCGTCAGCGTTATAGCTTGCCCCCGCGCGCGTTACGGGAAGCCTCGCTCGTGCACAAACTCGAAGAGCTCGGCATCGGTCGTCCTTCGACCTACGCGCCCTGTTTTCAACCATTCAAGCGCGAGAATATGTGCGCCGCGGGAGAGAATGAAGGCAAGTCGCGTCCATCACCCTCGTCACCCTCTCGGCAATGAGATCACGACCGAGCAGAGCAGTGAGAATTACGGCAGCGACCGCGGTAAACTCGTTCCGACCGACATTGGTATTGTGGTGAATGACTCTTGATGGACAAATTCCCTCCATTATGGACTCAACTTCACGGCCAATGTCGAACATGATTTCGACCTCGTGGCGAAGGTACCAAGATTGGACGGAACTCATTGCACTTTTCTACGGAGATCTGGAGCCCAAGTCGACACCGTGCTGGCCGACGCAGCGAAACTCGCGTGTGTGAACGCTATCTCGGCGATGATCCCAAAAAGCGGTCAGCCGGTGAGTGAAAATCGGCCGTTATGGTGGATGATCAAATCGGCAATGGCGAAGGCGAAGACAAACCTCGTTTCGCCGCCTTTCGCCCGATCAAAGTTTGACTACCATCACCCTCGAAGAAGCCCTCGAACTGTGCAAACTGCCCCTGAACTTGGCGAGTTTGAAAACCAGTGATCCAAAATCGGTGCAGGTCGTTTCAGTCTCTGTGCAGCACGGCAAAAAGTTCGTGTCGATTCCCAAAGACGAAGACCCCTCACGATCACACCGAGCGTGCCATCGAACTCATCCTCCAAAAGCGCGAAGCCGATGCGAAGTCATCACTCTCTTGTACGAAGAACCTGAACTTGAGGTGCTTGTCGGTCGTTCGGCGTATATCAAGTATAAAACAGAACACAAGATTCCCAAGGAACGTGCCAGTGCCGGCGAACTTACGCTCGAAGGGTGCGCGCGTCATCGAATCCGGTTCGAAGACGGCCGCGAAAGTCCACGACGAAACGTCGTACCACTAAGAAAAAGTAAAGCCCGCGAAGCGCATCGCATTGATCGGCTACATGTGCGTCGGTAAAACCACCGTTGGGCGTGATCTTGCGCGCCGTCTCGGGTTGCGCTTCTACGACCTCGATTGGTGCATCGAGCGTTTTTCCACAAACGCATTTCGGCCATCTTTGCCGGAGGAGAAGCCCATTTTCGAGATCTCGAGCGAGAATGCTCCATGCAGTGGCGCAATTCGAAGACATCGTCCTCTCTTGTGGTGGCGGAACCCCCGCCCATTTTGACAACATGGACTTCCTCAACAGCGTGGCGCACACCGTCTATCTTCGAGCCGACGCCGATACGATTTGTGCTCACTTGGTGAGCAAAAGGCCGCCGTCCCTTGCTCGAGCGAAAAGCCCCAATTGCGTGCCTCGTTACAGTGCACAACTGCCGAGCGCACTGCCTATTATGGGCGTGCTCAACACATCGCCGAGGTGCATCCTCTCGATACGCCCGAAAAAGGTCGACTTTCCTGCTGCATCATCGATTCTTTAGGCATGGAAGCCAACAGCAATGGCTGATTTGCTTCCGGCTATTTCTACTTCTGTTTTTCGATCTGCCGAAGAGGTGTGCAAACAAAGCGATGTTTAGCACGCCCGCGGCACACAGAAAACGACGACAAAACAAACCTCTTTTTCTCCTGCATATCCACGATCCTTACGATGAAAAATGGCGTGGTGAAGACTCGAAGAACTTTATAATATCAAAGGTTGGGGCGTGAACTATTTCGGTATCAGCGAAAGCGGTCACGCCTACGTTTCGTCCGCATAAGAACAATGTCGCATCGACCTCCGCGAGGTTTGGTCGACGAACTGGCCGAACGCGACATCCCCGCGCCCGTTCTACCCGTTTCCCCGACATCCTCGACAATCGCATCGAGAAAACCGCCGATTGCTTCGGGCGTGCCGAGAAAAGAATACGACTACCGCGGCGAGCACTTCATCATCTATCCCATCAAGGTCAATCAGATGCGCCCCGTCGTGGAAAATCATCTCACGGCGAAGTACAACCCTCGGACTTGAGTGCGGTTCAAGCGAACTGCACGCCGTGCTGGCCACCAACATGGACTCCGATTCCGTGATTGTGTGCAACGGCCTGAATCAAAACTTATGAGCTGGCGTTCTTGCCCAAAAGATGGAAGCGCGTTTTCTCGTCATCGAAAGTTGCACGAACTGGAGATCATCGCGCAAACGCAGCGAAGATGGGCGTTCGTCCCAATCTCGGCATCCCGCATCCGAGCTCGCCAGCCGCTCCATGGGCAAGTGGAAAGTTCGGGCGGCGACCTCAAGTTCGGTCTTAACAGCTCCGAACTGCTCCAAGCCCTCAACCTTCTCGAAGAGAAGGGACTCAGCGACTGCCTCCGCCTCATTCACTTCCACATTGGCAGCCAAATCCCCAAAATCCGACTCATCAGCATCGCCCTCCGCGAGATGGCACAATACCATATGTGCAGCTCCCGCAAAATAGGCTTCAACATTGAGTTCGTCGACTGCGGTGGCGGTCTCGGGTTGACTGACGCGCGTTCGTCCAACTCTGAGAGTTCGGTCAACTATCGGCGTGCAGGAATACGTCGCGACATTGTCACACCCTCGTCAGGGCAGCCAACAAGAACGACATTCTGCACCCCAGCGTCATCACCGAGCGGACGTTTCGCTCACCGCTCCACCACTCCGGCTAAGCAATCCTGAGGTGCCTCGAAACCACCGAAGTGCCACATGGACGAAAAACTTCCCATCCCTCTCCCGACGATCGCGACCAGTGCACACGAGCCTCACCGAGATTTGGGACAAACCTCCACGCGTTCCATGCTCCGAAGTGGCACGACGCCGAGGACATCTCGCGAAGAAGCCCTCGACCTCTTTCCGCCACGGGCTCATCTGACTCTCCGCACCCGTGCACAGATCGACAGCCTCTCATTGGAGCATCCGCTCCGAAGTGGTCGACCTTTCTCACCACCTCAAGCATGCCCCGACGAACTCCGCAAGCTCGACAAGATGATGTCCGCGAAATGCAGCTACTCCCTCTTCCGGTCGCTGCCCGACCACGCATCGATCAGCTCTTTCCCATCATGCCGATCCAGCGTCTCGACGAGCGTCCCGACCGCAACGCCACGATTCAAGACATCTCTTGCGAGCAGCGACGGTAAGATCACCACCCACGTCAACCACAATCAGCAGACCAACTATATTCCCTGCATACCTTCGCATGGGCGATCGATATTACGTCGGTGTTTTCTCGTAGGTGCCTACCAAGAAGTTCTTGCGTCATGCACAACTCTTTCGGCGACACCAATGCGGTGCTATCACCGTCGATGCCGACGGATATTCCATCGACAAAACGATTGATGGCGAAACGGTGGCAGATGCTCGAGTACGTGCAGTAGATCCCAAACGACTCGTGCGCCGCCTCGAATCGTGGGTGACGAAAGCCGTCAACGAGCAGAAAGATCACCGATCGAAGAAGGCAAAGAGTTTATCTCTACCTCATCGTGCTGGTCTCTACGGCTACACCTACCTCGAGTAAGTCTCTACCGCGTCTGCCCGATTCGCCCATGATCCGCATCATCCTTCTTGGCGCGAAGCGCTCGCCGCCGAGGTTTCAAGCTCCTCATTTTTCGGCACTCACGACTTCGTCCGTGCCGAATATACCCGCAGGCACCTGCTATCCTCCCGCCGGCGAAATCTTTTGCTGCCTTTCGATCGTTGTCCTTTCTGACGTCAAAGTCGTGCCTCAGCCGGGATCACCCTATCACGGTGCAGACAAGCTGAAGGATCTGTTTCTCCGGCGCGCGACGGCGTGCACCTCCCTTCGTTGCAAAACATCTTTCGAGGAGTTGCACGACCGATCTCGGCGTTCCCGTCCCCACATCCGGCAGTTTGCGCCGATGGGCTGACAAGGTGTGCTTTTGCTCAACGCCACGCTCACCGTGCGCGCCGGCGCCGCCGGATTCGCACCAAGGACGAGGCTGGAAACCTTCACCGATGCGGCAATTCGCGCTCTCTCCTCTCGAGAGACACTTGTGTTCCTCCTTTGGGGGCGTACGCCGGACGCAAGGCCGCCCTCATCGATCAGTGCGCGCCATTGCATCCTCACGCGCCGCATCCCTCACCGCTTTCGGCCTATCGTGGCTATCTTCGGTTCGCGGCCTTTCTCGCGAGCCAACGCCTATCTCGCTGACACGCGGCGACAGCCCATCCAGTGGTAGACCTGCGTAAGTAGCGGAAGGGTGTGTTTTAGCAGCTGTCGTTTTTGAACTCAACTCGTCCTTCTTCCTATCTCCAACTGCTCGCTGTGCGATTCTTTCCATGCTCCCCATTCTCCAAGTGGCGACGTTCTCTTGTCGCCCGATATTTTTCACCGAACATTTTTGCTTTGCGCCTCGCTGCCTGTGGCGGGGCCTGCTGCGTCGAAGGCGAAGCCGGTGCGCCGTCACGGCCGAGGAATGCTCGCGAACTCGAGCGTGTCTGCCGGTGCGCATGCAGCTCGATCCGCGTGCCCGCAAGTGCTCGACAAGCAGGGGCGTAGCTTATCGCGACAGCGATGGCGATTTGGTAACGAGCATCGTCGGCGGAGCGCGAATGCTGTTTTGCGCGCTACGGCGAAGACGGTCTTTGTCTCTGCGCCACCGATTGTGCATTTCGTGAGGGACGCATCGATTGGCTGAAACCCATCGAGTTTGCGCTCCTCCATTCGCGAACAAACTCTTTCCAATGGTACGGTGGCGCAGACTATCATCGTTGGTCTGTTTGCGCTCCTGCGTAGAAAGAAGGCGAGAACTGCGTTTACCATCTATCGTTTTCTCCGCGATCCGCTTATTCGTCGCTGGCGCCGGATGGTACGCAGAACTCGAAGCTGGCAGAATTGTTGCGTCACGACGGTTTAGCGAAGGTAAATTGGGTGCGCGGCTCTGATCGTGTGCGGGGTAGCTCCTGAAACATCGATCATAATCTTATAAAGGGACAGTACTTCACTTGTTGTGTTCTCATTAGAGGCTGAGACCCATTAATGGGTTTCAGCCTTATTTGCTATGTGTTGGTGGGTCTTTTCTGGAGGTAGGGACGTTTTGGGATGAGTATCGGGGAAGGACGAAGGAGACTATTACACTTTCGGACATTACCACTTTTCGGACATTACCAAGGCTGGTCCTATTCTAAAGGGCTTCGGGGCTGGACCATCTGCAGTTTTGAAGTTTACCGAACAGCAATAAAACAAAAAGGTCCGTATCATGACTTTCGTCTGATACGGACTCCTATCTTCCTACACTAGCTGTTGTCTTTCTGGACAAACAACTGAGATTTGTACGTTTACTCAGTCAAGACACACATGGTGTGGTAAACTTGCGAACTTAATCTTCAGTGCGTTGACACTTGCGGATTGATGGGCCGCCAACGCTGTGACGAACCGTGATCGGTTGACCTTCGATGCTACAGCACCCGCCGAAACGATGCGACGGTAGTAAACCGTGTTGCGAAACGCTTCGTTTCCGTGAACGTTTCATCATTACCAATTCCCAGGTCTTTTGTCGGCACTGCGCTGCCATTGGTACGTGCGGCTCGGGTTACCGTTACCACCGGCTGTCAACGTGAGGGATCCTTGTTGTTGATCGTCACCGTCTGTTCGTCGGGCGTCATCGCCACATTGATACCGAGATCACGGTCAGCTGGATTGTCCACTGATGGCTTTACGGTTGCCGATCACTGCCGTACGGCGAACG
>BNJV01003074.1_pt1 | contig 25717 bp, 34 predicted proteins | sample 8540591 | NCBI WGS metagenome assembly BNJV01 (sample SAMD00202457, study PRJDB9452) | human saliva metagenome | host: Homo sapiens | reverse complement strand
CAATGCACTAAACACCGCAGTTCAGGCTGCAAGTGCACAGATGTATCAAGGTGGAGCACAACCCGGTGCCGATGCACAAGGTGCATAAGGCGGCCAACAAGCACAGGACAACAGCAGCAATCCAGCTGATGATATCCAAGATGCCGACTTCGAGGAAGTTAAGTAAGTATAGATAACTCACCGAAAGGTATAGATAGATAAATCCGCATAGCTTAATGAGTTATGCGGATTTTTCTTTTAGTTAAACTTTGTATTTCTTTTTGTTCTTTTCGGATATTTGCTTTATTTTTGCACCATATTTGTACCAACACTTATTGGTAGACAATGTGACACTTAATAAAACATAAGTAATAATAAGACTGTATGGGTGTAGCAAAGTTTGAGATAACAAGGAAATGCAAGAGTTGCGGTGAGCCATTCGTCGCAAAGACTATTACGTCTTGGTATTGCTCACCAAGATGTTCTAAAGTTGCATTTAAGCGGAGGAAAGATGAGAGAAAAGAAATGAGCGTTTGGATGCCATAGCCAAAGCTATTCCCAAAGATCAAGAGTACATTACAGTACCAGAGGCATATTCCATGTTTGGAATCAGTAAAAGAGACACTTTTATCGTTTAATTCGTAAAGGTGTTATTCCAAGTGTGAATGCAGGTCAACGCCAAAACACGAGTAAGCAAAGAAAACGCTTATGGAGATGTACCCTCTAAGGAAGAGTCTTCTTAAAAAGCAGCCTAAGCCCATTCCCAAACTATATAGTTTGGAACCAAAGGACTGCTATACGATACAGCAAGCGTGTGAGAAATACCATATGAATGATAGTACACTCTATCTTCAAATCAGAAAGTTTTCAATTCCTACTCGGCAAATCGGCAATTTTCGTATATGTGCCCAAAAAGGAAATAGACAATCTCTATAAATAAGCATCCCTATGAAGAAATCTCTATCCCATACCCGTGTTTCCGTGAAACTTCGCATGGCAGAGTTTCGTAAGGAATGGTATCTTTATATCGAGTCATATCCGGTTATCTCCAAAAACGGAGGCAAGCCACAGCGAGTGCGCGAGTATGTCAACCGTACTATAACCACTCCGATATGGAACAAAAAGCAGAACTGCAAGAACAGCTTCTGACGGAAGTGTAACATATAAGCCGAAACGTGATGTCAATGGTGTTATCCTCTGCAAGTCGGAGCTTGACCAAGAATCATGCATCTATGCAGATAAGGTCAGGGCTATTAGACAAAAGGTATATGATACCATAGGACTTTACTCTGAATCAGAAGCCTCTTTATTGGAACAGAAAGAGAAATCGCAATGTGATTTTATTACCTATTTCAAAGAGCATAATAGATATTCGGCACAGGAATAGTTCAGACTCTATTATCGTAAATTGGAATCGTGTATACGCACTGATGCTCATCTTTACCGACAATCAGCCCATGATTTTTTGCCAACATAGACACAAAGTTGGTTTGAGGATTTTAGGTTGTTCCTGTTAGATGCTCCACAAGGGGGCAACAAGAAAGGTACAATCTCACAAAAATACGGCTTCCACTTATTTCGCAATATTCAAGGCTGGATTAAAAGCAAGCGTTTGTTGATGGATATTTTGTATCTGATATTGCTGCTAAGATAAAAGGTATAAAAGAGAAAAGAGGCAAGAAGAGAGCATCTTACCATAGAGGAACTTAACCGATTGGTTTGTACACCATGCGACAATCCCACTATCAAGCGTGCAGCCCTTTTCTCTGCTTTGACAGGTCTTCGACATTGCGACATAATGAAAATGACATGGAAAGAGTTGACAAAGGAAGGTACTCACTATCGCATCAACTTCGACCAAAAAGAAGACAAAGGGCGTTGAGTACATGCCTATTTCTGAGCAAGCGTATGATCTATGCGGAGAACCAGGACATCCCGACCAATTAGTATTTGAAGGTCTTCCTGCCCCATCCTGGATTTCCAAACCTTTGGCAAAATGGATTGAGGCATCAGGAATCACTAAGCATATCACTTTCCATTGCTTCCGCCATACTTATGCTACGCTCCAGCTGAGCAATGGCACAGACATTTTCACGGTAAGTAAGATGTTGGGACATACCAATGTTCGTACAACGCAGAGATACACAAAAAGTTGTAGATGAAAAGAAAGAGAATGCAGCCGATGCAATCAAGATAGATTTGGCTGCTATCAAGTAACATAGTCACCTTATATATGGCAAACATAATTGAAGAAATATTCAAGCGTTTACAAAGAGTAAACCATATCATAGCATCACGGACAAATGTATCAGACATTACATTTGCCGATGCTTGTGTGATAGCACAATTTATCACGATTATCAGAACACCAACGGCATCATTGATGATGTTGAGAATTTGGCACGTCAAGACGGAAAAAAACCCTATATGAAAGCGCTATAGGCTTAAAGAAGGAGGTGGATAAGTTTGTCTCTCTGATTTGAGTGCTTGGAACGCATTGGACTTCATAAATATGGAGCAGTCTCACTTGAAAGAATATAAAGAGAGATGGGATGCAGCCAAAGATAAAGCAACGAATCTGTGGAGAGAGTATCAAACTGAAAGCAACAGACTTGATATGATGGATTTCAATTCAGAGGACTTCAAGACATTGGATGCACAGTGCGATAATACGAAATTGGCATACGACGAAGCACATAAGCAAGGAGAAATACTATATAGCATATATCGGCAGGAACAATTGAAGTGTGGACAGGTGCATTACTTTGAGATGCAATTTCTGGAGTTGCTGATTCGTAAAAATATCAAAGTTGGTAGATGTCATCCTAAAAAATGGAGAACACTTGGAGAAGGAGGTATAGACATGATTGATTATTCTTTAATACTGAAAGAAATAGCTCAGTTGAGGGATATTGTCAACCTTGGCGTTTGTGTTGGGGTTTATCAGACCTGTAATGGCAAGCAGTTCAAGCACATGCCCGCAAGCGACTTCATCAATTTTTGAATCTCAAATTAGATAAAGCCAAAGTCCATCCACTGCCTCGACAAAAACAACGTATTTGCTATATGTTGTTTGCTGTTTCACACACCATAGCTTTGTCAGAGTCCCCAAAAACATTGGATTGAAAAGTATGTTGGAACTATGCGATATTTCTGTGGAATATTACGACAAGCATCATAAAGATTTCCTTAGTGTTGGAGTTTCGGGAAAAGAACAAAAGAATATAAAGAAATAATAGATGAATCCATAAAAAAAGAAGTTACTAAATGTGGATATCCCCGCCATTCCACGCTTTTCCACAAAACTTACATTGTTTAACTATTGACAGGTGCGTTATTCGCTTATTATCAAGCCGAATAGCGCATCTGCCATTTTTTATACCCCACAAAGCCCCACGTATTGCCACACAAACGTAGATGTACCTTTGCACACAGAAACAAAATATTGATAAATATGCAACAAGAAAACATCACGTTTAATGACATGCCTCAGATGTTGGCTGTCATGTATGCCAAACTTAATGAGTTGGGTGATAAGGTGGACAAACTGATACCACCAAAGAAGAGTGAAGAACAGCAATGGTTCAATGTAGCTGATCTCATAGAGTTTTTGCCTACTCACCCGGCAGAACAGACCATCTATGGTTGGACGAGTGCAAGAAAAATACCATTTCACAAGAAAGGAAAGAATATCATTTTTAACAAGGCAGAAATAGAAGAATGGCTGAAAAGCGGTACTTATAGAAAATCGGAAACAGATTTGGAGAACGAAGCTATGGCTTTTATAAACAACAAGCGTTATGAAGGAAATAAGGAAGAATATATCAGAGTGGGTACTTGTCTGTACAAGATTGCCCAACAACCATTAGCTAATGGTACTTTGTACATTGCGTCGCATCCCATGGAGCTTTTGGCACTATCCGACAGGGATTATAGCAAGAACAATACGCCACCTATTCGGAAATATGACGGTTTCTGTACTGTTCCCAGCCATACCGATTATCATAAAGAGATAGGCGGTTTCTACAATTTGTATGAGCCAATCAATCACATACCATCAGAAGGAGAGTTTCAGACATTATGAAGCTGATGCACCATATCTTTGGTGAACAGCATGAATTGGGGATGGATTATATGCAGTTGCTCTATGCCAAACCTACGCAGAAGCTACCAATATTACTATTGGTATCAGAAGAGCGAAATACAGGCAAGACTACTTTCTTGAATTTTCTCAAGGCGATCTTTGAAGACAATGTAACTTTCAATACCAATGAGGACTTCGAAGCCAATTTAATGCAGATTGGGCAGGTAAGTTACTTATTGTTGTTGACGAGGTGCTGCTATGCCGACGAGAAGACTCAGAACGCCTAAAGAATTTGAGCACAGCACAGACATACAAGGTTGAAGCCAAAGGTAAGGACAGACAAGAAGTGAATTTCTTTTGCTAAGTTCGTCTTGTGTTCCAATAATGAACTTTTCCCTGTTATCATTGACATTGAGAGACACGTTATTGGGTGCGTAAGATAATGCCGTTAGAAAGCGATGACACGAACTTTGCAGTAGTTGAAAGCGCAAATTCCAGCTTTCTTGTATTACTTTGCAACATCGGGTGCTATATAGCACTAAAGAGAGTCGTATGTGGTTTAATCCTACGCTTATTCATACGGATGCTTTTGGAACGCATCATGCAATGTAACCGCAATCATACGGAGATAGATCTCGTAGAGTTATTGCGCAACATTATGGAATGTCAGAAAGTGGATAAAGTATGTTTTATTCCACAAGACCTGCTTCCATTACTTTCCATTAATGGTGTGAAGGTCGAACTATGGCATATTCGCAAAGTTGTAAAGGAGTTATGGCGATTGAAGCCTGCGCCAAACGCACTCTCATATCGACATACCAATATGACTACTCGAAGCCAACAAAAATTTGGTGCAGTGAATCGGGTGGGACGTTACTATACCGTGACTAAGGAATTTATAGAATCATTAAACATATAATCCCTGTTGATTTGTTGAAATGATGAAAAATAAGAACATATACATTGTGGCATAGGCATTTAAGGCTCAACAATATGGTCAACAACAGTTCAACGATTCTCTCTTTCATCATCCTAATTCAACAATTCAACAACTCAACAATAAATAAACGATGGATACATTCGACAAAAAGAATATACAGATAGCAGATTTCCTTGCAGAAAAAGGTTATCTGCCGATTTCAAAAGAAAGGGGCAAACTGGTGGTATTTGTCTCCATTGCATGATGAGAATACTGCATCATTCAGGTTAATGTGGATAAAAAAATGTGTGGTATGATTTTTGGTTTTGGGTAAAGGTGGTGGACTTGCTATTTTGGTCAATTTACTGTACCATCCAAATAACTTTCAGGATTATCTTCATCATCTTAGCGGCATTAGGACTTCGTTTCCCTCAACTCCCAAAACGACAAGGGAAGGCTCTGAAACTTTCAGCAATGTTGAGTAAAGAGTTTGAGTTAATTCTGCCCTGTTAAAATACCTCGGGAATCGTGGTATAACTCAGCAAGTGGCAAGCCAATATTGCAAGGAGGTGCATTACCAAAACCGCGATAAGAGCTACTTTGCCGTAGGTTTTCCTAACCGCTCTGGAGGTTACGAGATTCGCAATGCTTACTTCAAGGGTGTATCTCACCAAAAGACATTTCGGTCATATCCAAAAAGCTATAAAGATTGCCATGTGTTTGAAGGATTCATCGACTTCTTGTCCTATGTGATATTACATGGAGACTGCGATGCCATAGTCCTTAATTCTGTTATCAATGTTCCCAAGTCAATAGACTACTTGAACAGATATGACTCGTCTATTGTCATTTTGGACAACGATAAAGCTGGACACGATGCCATAGAACAAATCAGGATTTTGTGCAAGGGCAATGTGATAGATGCTTCTGAGGAATATGGAGAAGCTAAAGACTTGAACGAGTTCCTTTGTAAAAGGATGAATAGTCAAGGGCAGGTTCTGAGTTGTGGTTTCAAGCGGTAAATTAGGTTTCTACAATAGTCAAAAACAAGTGTAATCATTTAGGAAGTTCTTTTCGGGAGCAAGTTTGTGTTTTTCGATATACGAAAAACAGTAGCAATCGATATATCCGATTGTGCTATTGCCTTTGCCTATCAAGCATATGGCAAAGGTCAATACCTATTGAGAAACTTGTCCCCTCAAGAACTGGAATCAAAAAGAATAAGAGATATAATGGCAAAAACATGTTATCAACAATCCAGGAGGACGCAAGCCTCTCCCTGAAGAGGAAAAGTATGGCAAGCCCATACCGTTCGTTTTCACACCAAAACAGTTTGTCCGTATCAAACGCAAGGCTGGAGAGATGCCCATAAGTACCTACATTCGTGAAGGCGCACTTCATGCCATCGTGCGCCAATCCGGTTTCGAAGGAGTTGATGAAAGAGATAAGAGATTTGAATAATCTTGGAACGAACATCAACACCTTGGTCAAACTTGCTCACCAAACAGGGCTTATGACCATTGCAGACAAAGTTAACGAAGCCCTTGATGGAGTCAATGCGATTCTCCATCAAGCTCGCCCTCAAAAATCAAAGAGAAAGAAGACAATGACGAATCAGAAAATCAAAGTTAAAACTACAAAACACTACAACGTATGTATGGTAAAATTCTTCATGGAGCATCATTCGGAGGGCTTATCAACTACATCAACAACCGCACGCAAAATGCGACATTGGTTGCTTCAAGCGACGGAATCAATCTCACGAATAACCAAACCATAACAGATAGTTTTGTGATGCAGGGCAGGTTTGAGTGCTCGAACCAAGAAACCTGTAGGGCACTTTATCTTGTCGTTTTCACCCCATGATGCGCTACGCATCAATGTCAATCTGTTAGGGCAAATAGTCAACGATTACTTGAAGCGCATGGGATATGACGACAATCAATTTGTTGCATTCCGTCATTTCGACAAAGAGCACCCACATGTTCATATCATGGTAAATCGAGTAAACTTTAAAGGCAAATGCACCAAAGACTCGCATGAAAAAGACAAGAACATAAAAAGTGTGTAAGAAATTGACAGAGCAATATGGCTTATATATCGCAAGAGGAAAAAGAAGCCATTAAGGAAAGAAGACTTCGCTCAATGGATGCTATCCGTTATCAGATATTGCATCAGGTAAGAGAGTCGTTGCAAGTCTCTCGAAGTTGGAAAGAATTTGAGAATGAATTGTCAAAAGCTGGAATCCGTTTGCGCTTCCGATATGATACTAAGACTAACGGTATAGAAGGAATATCGTTCACTCTGCCAAGGAAAAATATCAGCAGTAAGATGAAACATGACATATCTTATAGTGGCAAGCAATTGATTCATCACTCACTCTTGCATGTATTTGCAAGAAACTCGGCAACCCTATAGCTATCGTACATGAACAGACAAGAGACATGTATGATGATGCTCGGCAAGAATGGTACGACACCCATAATGCCTACGAGGTAAGAGATATAGATAGAGTGTTCCCTGATTTCGATTTACGTTTCCGGCAAGCCAAAGCTGAATGTATGATGCCCCGCAGATGTGTTGCAACGAACAGACTTTGGGACAAGACTTCTTTGATGAATTGTACCAAGCAGTAGATGACGTTTCCGACATAGGCAAAGGAGCAATTCAAGTAGGGACTTACTTCCTTGGAGCCATTCTCTTTCCTCCATATCAACCCTAGCATATCTGCAGGTGGTGGGAGGCACGTCTTCCAAACTTGGTTGGGGAGACGATGACAAATACAAGAAAAGTACAACAATAGAAATCGTAGCTTCGGAAGAGGCAGGCGTTAATCAAACTTATAAACATCAACAATATGGCTAAATCAAACGAACAGTTAGAGGATATACTTGATGACTTGTCTGTCATCAAAAACAATAATGTCGCAACAGAACAGAGACTTGGTAATATCGAAAATCTATTGGCGAAGTTGGCAGCGAAAGAGGAGGTCGCACCAATAACGCCTGTTTCAAGTACCTCAGCAGCCTCCATTCCGTATGACGAGATAAAAAGTGCAGTCCATGAAGAAATGGATAGTTACTTTAATGCCATGTCTGATTCTACAGAACTATTATCGGACAAGGTCCTCAAACGCATGGGGACTATCTTCATTGAACTGTATGTTGAAGAGATAGAAAAATACTTGGAAAAAGACGAAAAAGAAAGAGAGTGCAAACGCAACGTGTATTTGCAAAAACGAAAAGCGCAAGGCTTAATGACCATTGAACAAGTAGCAGAATGGGCGCACAATATTCTCTTTGAGATTCAACGGACAATCCGTTACATCGGCATGAAAATTCTTGATGAGAATGAATCTGTAGAAAAAGCACATGCGATTTTGAAGATATGGGGCGATGCCCTGCAAACTATCACAAGTTCCAAAACTTCTCCTCCACCTACGCTGAAATCGTGGTGGCTCTACAGATGGAACAGATTCAAACAAAGGACTGACAAATGGGGATTATTCCAATGGTATATTGTCATTCTTGGCATTATCGCCTGTGTCCTCTTTTTCATCTTTATATCAAAATCGAGTTATGGATCTCGACCGAACCAACCGCATCTTTTACAAGGAGGTCATCATGGATGAAAAGAGAAAGGAGCGTTACCATGAGTTGGATTCGTTGATTCATTCGGATTCTTTTCAGAACGTATTGGAGTTTGGAGCATTGACAACAAACACAATACGATATGGGGCTGGATAGTTACGCATGTGGAAACTACCCAACCCCTGTTTGTTGGTGTTTTTCAGATTCTTTTTGAAGAAACCTTCATATTCTTCATCCAATATTTTTCCAAATACCATTTTTGCGACCTCCTTCTCTGACAATCAATTTAAGGTCCGAAAGTTGTTTAAGGTATCGCTGTACTTGGCGTAGGGAAATGCCCATGTTCTCAGACATTTGAGTGGCATTGATTTGAGGTGTTTGTGAAATCAATTTATAGATTTGTCGCTGAGCCTTTACAAATTCTTTTTGTGACATTAGCTTTTGGCTTTTATGACATCTCCCGTCTCTTTACGACATCTTTTTACGACATCTTCGGGTGCTTTTACGACATGAGGATTATCTTTTATGACATCCATGGCATAATTGAGGTTCCACATGGTAACATGGAATTCAGAAGCATTGGAGCTGAACTCTGGAGCATGATAATTCTCCAAATTCTCAAACCGCTTATATTCACCTATAATCTTCTTCATACCACTACCTCTACGCTCCATAAGCTTTAAGCGATGAAAGAAATCAGCGAGCAAAGGGTTGCGACGTTTCGAAGGTACTGTCATAGGATCGAGTTGTTGTATCAAGCGTCCATCAAACATACCGCCTGGGGAATACACCTCCATTCGGTCATCATACATATCAATGTATTTCGCTACCAAGCTCCATGTAATCCCTGTGAATGATGGCGTTACATATTACTTCTGTTACGGCATCGTTCTGGATAATCAGGCAGTTCCTCCCGATAATCATCTTCTTTCCACCATCTTTCGGTGTGAATTGTTTCGAACAAATGCGACCGCATCTTGCAATTGTCCTATAACGCTACCCTCGGTTCTGCATCATCCAATGCCTCACCCAAACCGCTTGTCATGTCTAAAGCCATTCCAACGGGTACAGAATATACGAGAATGGCGTATTGGGGAGTCGTCAGCCAAAAGAGCACCAGCATTGGTAAGTTTTCCATCATTATCACAATGCCCCATGATACGAAATCACTATCATCAAACGATTGGTTCAATCGCTTGAAGTGTACGGATTTTAGCTTTGAGAAAGCCATATCTCTCAAACTTATAGGGTGAAGGAATCGCATCAAAGCGAGCGACCTGCACCTTGCATTACACGACTTTTTAGTTGAAGTCGGTCAGCAACAACCGATTCGTTACCAACTCTTACAAAATGCTAGCGTTGCTTATCGCCTATATAGTAATATGGTGTTTCTTGTCCCTTATAAACGTGAAGTAATACAAGCTTGCCTTCAACCTCTGAAATTCAAGGTTGACAGCAGGTATAGGGTCAAGTTTTGTCTTTATCTCTTCGCTTATTCTTTTCGGCATCGCTCTCTGCATCAGCAAGACCAACCACTTGGTCGTCGTCGCTGATGCCAAACACTAATGTTCCGCCTTCGCCATTGGCAAAGGCAGATACACTTTTTAGCCAACTCTTTGGTCGCTTGACTTCGAGCTACTGTTTCTTGTCGTAGGCGGTTGCTTCGCCAATAAGATTTTATTATATTCATGTTGGTAATTTACAAATTATCGATTATCAAGCATTCTCCACCACCTTTATTTACTTTTTAAAAGTTATTTTTATCTCTTGTATAATGATTGTCAATTTCTTGCCAAATATTGGTTGAATAGAAACCTTTCTTTTGAGATTTTGGATTCTGAGAATCCAACTTTCGTTCATAATATAACTTATCGTTTTGTTTTATTTGTTTCATAATCGAATTAAAATTCTTTCCACATTTAAAAGTCTATGTATCTCATTTTGGCTTTATTCACCACGTTCTTATATGTAAGAGGGTATCTTTTCTTATATCCTCTTCTGATAAAGTAATAGAACTCCATTCTCATCATATTTTACATCGCTGCACTGAAAGAATTACTTTTTGAAATTTAAGCTCAATTTTTTTATGGCGATATCATAGTCATCATCTTTATTCTCTTCTTCCAATTTATGCTTAACCCAGAATCTATATCCATTTTATTTTCAACATATGCCAATGGCATAAGATATAGATTGTACTTTGATAAAGAACGTTTGGTTTGCCAATCCTTAAGCACTTGTACATAATTCTTAATACAAGCGAATCCCTAATTCTTGCAATGGTTTTGAGAGATCTTTCATATTCACAAAATGAATTGCGTTGTCTCGAAAACTCAATCAGAGATTCTATATTGTCTTTCAGTTTTATTGGTAGTTCATGTAGACCTTCTAAAACGACTCAATGCCTCATAGATGGATATAGACTTCGGATTGTTTGTTCTATTCCTGTCTAATATTTTCTTTTTAGATTTCTCCCATTCTTGTTTATATAAGGCTTATAACAATATATGGAATTTACACGATAGTTGTTAAGTTTCAACAACCGTGCTTTTTAATAAAAAGTTCCCAAGAGTTTATTGCCAATATGGCAAATGTTTCTTCTCGGTATTTGAAATCTAGCTTTGTTATATATTTCTATTGCAGACAACATACTACCAATAGACTTGTCAATAAGACTTTCATATATAGGATTTTTCTTCATCGTTTATATGTCTTCTTTTTAAAATGAAACTTTAACCTATTCAATGAGAGTATCAAAAACTCAATTGGGTAAGGTCGTTTTTGCAGAATATTGAGCATCATATCTCGTAGTAGGAGTATACTCTTTCTTTGAGGAATGTATGCTCGAAGAATCCATTTCATTAGAAATATCAATATCTACCACAACATATATATCTGTTGTATTGACATTCTTGTATATGCCAATAGGTAACTTCTCCAAAGACTTCACAAGTCGTACGCTCTTCACATGGAAAAAGATGCTGACCGACATCTTTACTGAGTATGGAACAGCATATATCCAATGGATTGCAAGTTCTCTGCAATTTCTATGCCGTCTCTTGTGTATTTGATAGCGACAGCAAGTTTCCCTGTTGGCAGGAACTTTTTGTCTCTTTCCTTCGTAGTTCTCCATCATCACCATTAATACACCATCTTTTTGTTGCGTCTGTAACAGGTGAGTATCCTTCTGATATTGGCTTTTGCAGAACCTTGTCAGGGTGTTCGCCAAGTCTACAATCTGCTATAAAGAAATATTTCTTCAATTCACTTAGCAGTTGTTTATTTTCCGCCTTGTTCACTTCTGTTGTAGTATCTAATGCTAAAGAATATACACCTCATCAGTAAATGGAGTATATACTTTTGCCAAGCAGCTCTTTTAAAATGTGTCTTGATGTATTTTTCACCATTCACATCGGGATGTGCCTTCATCGCATAGAAGTCGTAATCTTGCTGTAGCCATTCTTGTATTTTCGGTGCGAAAACGCTCACGGATTCTCTGCTTCCATTGTGCCTTTTTGTTCCGTGTTGTTTCTTGCATACAACGATAGGACAAAGAGAAAGTTTACATCGTAGTGGAACAGGAGCAATGTATCACGGTCAAACAAACGATTGTTGAATTGTATTTTGTTTGTGGCGGTTCTTTTTACGGTCTGTTTTTTTCAATACCATCATTAGTATAGTCAAAAACTTTCATCCATTTTTGGCAGACACAAAGAAGTTCGGAATGATGTTGTATCCTTCCGTCATATCATCACGAAGCCGAATGCCCGACTCCGTTGTTTTACCACAATTGAAGATGTCAAGATTCCATTGAATTCATTCCTTGCATATGTGTATTGTTTGTAGATGGATTCAGAACCAAGTTCATGTCCCATCTTATAATACTTGCTATCACCAATGTAATAAGTCTGTCATTTTCAATCAGACTCTTAGCTGTAAAGAGGTGGTCAACTATCTTCCGTCCTCTTGTCTCCATGCTATCTGGTAATGGATTGTCACCAACCAATCTCGTCAATGATAGCCTCAAATACAATATAGAAGTTCTTGACCAACAGGTATTCTTTTTTTCTCTGTTGTAATGAACACTTGTCTTGCTTCATCAAAAGAAAGCGTAGCACAATTGCCATAATTGAAGCGCTTTGTCAGAAAAATACTTATATTTGATTTGGCGCAAACGTGTTTTGCCGAAGCCATTCAAGTACGTTTCAAACTTTTTACCTGTTATTAACTGAAACTGGCAACAGATTTCTTTCGGAAATCCATAAGTATAACCAATATAATTCAAGATAGAGAAGTAGATGATAAGCAACTCTTCGTCAAAATTGATTTGACGTTTCTTGTTGACAGGATTCAAGTAGATAGGTTGTCCATCTTGCACGATGGCAGTTTGTGTACCAATGGTCTCGAATCCAATTGATTTTGTTTAAACCACTCGTGTAAGTTCTTTACAATGAAAAAAGAAGGGAACTTTGGTTGTCATGGTTGAATTGCAACAATGACAGAAGAATATCAAGATAAGTATTGCTCAATCTGCGTTGACCATTACCAACTTGGGCTATTTGTGAATGATATACAATATCGGTATCGTTGCGTTTGTCGCTTTTGTAAACCACTATGGCACGATAAATCCAAACAGCAAACTTGTAGAGAAAATTTCTCTCAACAGCGTCAAGAGGATTGTTCTCATCCAAATAGGCAATGCTTTCTGGCTTATATTTCCCAAATACAAGTTCTTGTCCTCCCACATCTTTTAGCAACACCTTGGGAAGGATAAAGACACAATCCTTCAGTAGAGTATTATAGAAATACCCCACATAGTGAACGGACACCTTACCCTCAACTTTCTCCAAAGCATCAATGCCATAGAGAATGTTCTTTATATTGGCAACATTGTATTGATATTCTTCTATCAGTATGCGCATTACTTTTATAATTTTCTTAATAGTAATACCCCAATTTTTCTCATTTACTAATTTCATGAGAATATCTGCTTTTTACCATTGCTGCCGTATCCATTACGAGCAACATAAATAGGTATTCCATAACAATCTACAGCATCAGAACGCTTACTGTTATCTGTACGTGAATCAAATTGTTCCTTAGTCTCTATGAAATGAGGCACAATACTGCCTAATGAAGTCCATTTTTTTCATAAACCTCTTGGGCTGTAATGTCTGGATTTAACTTAATATATTCTTTTTATACATTCTATAGCCAATTTGTTTTTGGGCACATTCTGCGCCATCATTTACAGTAAACTTGTCATAGTTTCTGCTGTTTGATTCTGGCGTATTACCATCCTCATCTTCTATTTCACTTTCCTCTTTAGAGATTTCTATTGGTATGAGCCCAAGGTTTTTCAAGAATAAAGCAACCTTCTCTTCTACTACTTTTGAGTTCTTCCCTTCTGAGGTATAGAATTTGTCGAAAGACAATTTACTTCCATCCTCATCATTGAAAATGGCATCACCAAACTCATAGTCCTTAAACACATCATTCCACAGGTAAAAGATAACCTTACCGACAAAAGTTTTTGCCGATATAATGCCATCTTGTGCTTTTACAGAAGAAATAACTGAGTTTCTTATCCTCAGAATTAGTTGTAGAGCCCTATCTTCTCGTTTATCTTTTCAGGAATAGCCACCAATCATAGTTATTTCCATCAACTTCTATAATCCAGCTTCTTTTCCGCATCAGATATAGGCATGTAAGTCCAATCCCATCGACGCTTGAAAGCTGAGTCTATCGGGAAAAAGACTTTGGTCGCTCGTGTTCATGGTTGCCCAAATGTAAAGGTTGCTTGGTAAGAGCAGAATATCACCACACAACACTTGCGATACAACATCTTTGCCTTCATACATAGCATTAACTTTGTCTCTTTGGGCAATAGACAATCCTGCAAATGCTTTTTGAAGTTGTCGTTTCATATCTGCATCCGCTTTTATCGGATAATCAGAAAAACCATAATCATTACGGTCAAGAAGTTGGAACAGGTCACCAAATATTTGAGCGCAGTTACCTCTGTTAATTTCTTCTATGACAAGGTACTGCTTATCTCCCTCATCATATTTCTTCCAAGCATTGACATATGCTTGCAGGAATGATTGAGCCACAAACTCATAGACAATTTGCTCCTTATGTAATGTTGTCGCACCAATTTTCATTGGTTGTCCGAGTTCATCACAAATAGGTAGTAATGCCGTTGTTGGTTTGTATGCTCCTACAAAAGTAGAATAATCCGTATCGGGATGGAAAGTTATACGAATAACATCTTCTTCCTTTGTTTCTTCTTCTATTGTATGTGATTTTCCTGTACCTGGAACACCATAAAAAATCTGCTGTAAAATACCATTTTTTCTATTTGGGCTGTCGGTACTTGCCTGTACAGACACATTTGGTGCAAAGGAAACAAACATTTTAATAAAGTTCTCATACAAAGGTCTTGGAATAAAATATAAATAATACTTTTCCCAAGTTAGATTTACACACCCGAAATAATCTTCGCTGTTATTTTTCTATTGTAAGATGTAAATCCTAATGAAGAAATCTTTTATTTGTGATCTCCCATTTTTCTCCATTAACATAAGCCTTCTATCCCCACGAATTGAAACTTCCGATAGTTTCAACTCTATATTTTTGTCTGTATATTGCGCATACTGTAGCATAAGGACTTGAAAGTTAGATTTATAACAACTTCCGAATCATCTCTATTAAGTTCAAAGAAATCGTCACACCAACTTCTTCCTAATTCAAATTGCTTACCACCGTTATTAACTATCGAAATCATTAGCTCTAAAAACGTTGTATCTTTAAAGAATTTGCATTCATAATTACAATAATTTGCCCCATTGCTCTGCTACAGCTTTGGCAAAAACCTGGGAATGTTTTACTTCTAAGTCTTCTTCTTTCTTCTGTCGAAATTTTGGTGTTAAAAGAATCTGAATACCATTTAGGCAAAGAACGCCCGCTTGACAGTACAACACGCTCTCCAGAGTCAACTATGTCCGTTGGTACTAATGGAGGAAGATTGTGTAGCCATAAACAAGTTTTCTTTGAAGCAGAATCTCCAAACCAAAAAGGCTGAACAATTTGGTCTGGTTTACGATAACGAGATTCATACAACCTACAGGGTTTTCGATTGTCCCAACGTTTTATGTTCGTTTTTGTAAATTGCATAAAGAACTCTTCGCTTCCGCTTTCATCTTTTCTTCTACCTAAATGATGTGGATGCTCCTTCGTTGTTCTATAGGCAAATCTGCATCATCTGGATGATATAGCCATCGAGCACCACTTACAGATAAATATGTACAAGGTGGATGAGCAATCATCAAGTCCCACTCCTCACCATTTGGCAAAAAGTATTCATCACCATTTTCTAATTTTCCCCCATGATTTGGTATCACCTGTAAAACATCTTGCATAAAAATGCCATTCAGGATGTCCACCGCTGCATTCTAAAAATATCACAGCTGTATGCATTATGTCCATTTTCTCTAAAAGCTTTGCATATTGCTTTGGCTTTCTTTCACATGCTATTAATATATTTGCCATTATTGACTAATTACTTTATATATAGATTCCGCTATTGCTTTTTGCAAAAATTGACAGGCATCAGCGTTACCTATCATTTTATAGCAATAAGCCTTGTTTCCTATGAATTCAAAATCCTTAGGAAAAGACATTAACAATGCAGCCTCTCGTATTGTTATAAATCTTGCTTTGCTCAATATCAGGATGGATAAACATAAATCCATCTTTTTGTAAATGAGCCACCACTGTTGGGGATGGTTTGTCCCATTCTAAATTTCTATATTTTCTATACAAGGTCTGTTACCTTTTCGTGAAAATCTATAGCCTCTTTTTGAGAGCATTTATTCATATCATTTGCAATCCATTCTCGAAAGACACGAATGTCTCGAGAACTGCAATGTCGTGGCATATGAAATTTGTCAGAATCGTCTGTAGCATAATGAGAAACATTCTTTCCTTTTTACCTTTTTCTATTTTTGTCCAGAGGAAAAATAGGCGGAAGATTGCTATCGCATCATTTACTGTATAATGTTTTAGACTCTTATTCTTTGATAAAGTTTTGTAGAATTCCTCTATCGAGAAGTCAGAATCTATTTTAATACCACACAATATAACCCTCTCTGTTTTGTGGAACAGAATAGTCGTATGCATTATAAACAGCCTCTTTGAATTTATCTGGGCTTAGGAATTAAATATCCTATATCTGTAACAGCTTTTACTAAATACGCTCAACAACAGGTTTCCTCCCTGGTTTTGCACTTAGCATACCTGTTACTGTTTTCAAAGATAAACGCTTTTTGGTTTTATCTCATCTACAACTTTAACAAAACTCTCAAACAAATAATTTCTATAGTCATTTTGCATCGAGTTTTTGTCTGTTGCTCGCCCGTGGATAGAATATGCTTGACATGGCGGACCACCAATTATTAAATCAACGGTCTTTCCATTAAGCATATGTTTTAACCCCTTTTGAGTTTCTACTGAATTATACTTAGCGTATTGTTTTATGGATTCTTGTGTCCAATTGCCAAAAAGTAATTCATCAGTTCTTTGAATGTCAAAAGAATAACTGTGCTTGCTCACAAGTTTCATTCCACTTTTGACAAGACGATTCCGTAGAGTCTGTACCATAGGATATTCCCATTCTATATGAGCCAATCCCTTAAAATGCCCAGATTCCATAAAGCCTTCAGACAAGCCGCCACAGCCTGCGAATAGGTCTATAAATGTATATTGCCTTTTTCTTTTGCCATTGCTATTTCTCAGCCCAATCTTTTTAAATTATCTCTCACTACAGATAAAGTTGATTTCATCAGCAACATCTTCTTGTGAGAAGTTTTCCGAGAGGTAGAAATAACCTCATTGATTTTTATCAATTTGCCCTAAAAGCAATTTCTTCTTATTCTGTTCCATCATTTTTAAATTCTTCGAACCGCACTAAGTCGGTCAGTTCCACGTCTAATATTTTTAGCAATCTGCATCAGATTGCCTAAGTCTGTTGACTTGAATTGGTACACCATTTAGATATGGTTGTTTGGTCTTTACCCTAATTGTTCAGCCAACCATTTTGTTCGTCCGTTGCTTTTCTGCAAGAACTACTTTTAGCCTATTTAAATTTTTCACTTGCCATACAGTAATCGTTTTTCTTCTGCAAAAGTACTATTTAAATCCTTTTTATAAAGAATATTTCTTTGAAAATTATAGTTTTATTCGCAATATAATGAAATATTTTCTATTGTTTGAAAAAGAATATTTGCTTTTTATGATAGCAAATGAGTGTGGTGCTTTGTGGGAAAACTCGTGATATCAACGTGTCTCCTATCTATTTGTCTATATGGTTTTACTTCGAACAATATTTTTAAAAGTGCATCCAAAACTTCAAGTATGGGAGCGTCATCTTTTGATGTTTCTGGAATAAACGGATTATCATCAGGCTCTATTGCCATACGGACATTATCTACCTTTGATATTTTATGAGCATCCCAAAACTCAACACCTGTAAAATCAAAGGCATCATCAATCACTGTAGGAATATCTATAGCATTGTCATCGGTAATATGGCAAGCCATTAATTTACAACCACCATATTTGTGATATTGTTCCTCAAAACGATTTAAATTTATAGTGGAAGAAGGGGTCATGGTATGCTTTCTGCAGAATGTTGCAACTAAAAGCGTTCTTTTGCTTGCATTTCTTGAGGAAAATGTCAGGAGCTATGCAAACTCGGTACCATGAAGGATGAGCAGCATCGATACCTCTTACAATGTATATTTTAACTTTAGTAACTGATTTCCATTCTCCAACGAGAGCTCTACCCCCTATCTATATTTCTGAATGCCAATCCCAAAAATTGTTGGACCACATCTATATCCATCTTGTATAAAAGCGCATCCTGTCCACTCAGCATCTTTCCATAAATTCATATTTGAATTAATTTTTATATGAAGTCATAGTAGATTGTACTTTATTTCCAAAGACCTTATCCTCTGAATTTGCATCAATTCTTTTCAACGAATACACTTTATCTGAATCTTTTATCCAATCTTCTAATCTATATTTATAAGTTTTGCCAAGAATGTTGTTAAATGCGTCTATGGAACGCAAAAGGACAGATACCCTATCCACAAGTTTTTCTCCCTATGTTGCCTTGTCTCAATCATCTTTTTCTATCGAAGTACAGTAACTAGCATTCCGACAAAGTAATGACAATATAAATTTCAAAAACACTCCCAAAATTGTTTTGTCATTAAAAATCTTTGCGATTTAAGCATAATTCGTATTTGTTATTTTCTTCTATAAACGACATCAGTACTTTTATCAGTAAAAGCAATCTTTACAGATATTTGTTCGTCAATCACGACAAAATCTTGTATTTCAAAAGTTGCCATAAATGACTCTATAGACGCTAAGAATATTTCTGCTACATATGTTGAGTTTGAGGGTCATTTTCATAAGTAACTGTTATTGTAAAGTTATGAATTGTAGTTTTTGCATAGGCTACACCTTCAGTAGAAATATTCAATTTATCGTAAAACTCTTCGAAAACAGGTTGTTTACGAAGCTCAGCAGATTCATAAACCTGTTTAATTATAGGCAAACACTCACTGTCAACATTTTCTGTATATCAAGTGCATATTTAAGGGAATTCAGAAGAAGTATACATGCCCAAACGATCAAATATGTCGGGTAATTTTGCTGTCGAACTTTCATTGAAATTGCTTACTGCTAAACGACAAGCCCATGCAGCATCATCTATATGACAATGTTCCACGAACGATGTATCTTCATTATATTGATTATTTTTGTCGAAATAACCATAAAGCAACTCAAACCAATTGAAATACATTACTATGCGTCCTATTTTTAATTCAATAGAACACAATTCTTGAAGTGCAGTTACTAACAAATGATCAACTCGCCCAGAATGGAAGAAGTCCTGCAAAAGCAATGATGCTGATTTTACGAGAAACGCTTCTGCACTATAGTATAATCCTAAAGAGTTCAACGCTATCCCCATATAACCAGATGAACGGATTAGTTCTGTCATGCAAGATTCTTGCTCAAATGCATAGATACAAAAACCTAATTGTTTGACAGCAGCCAACCATCGTTTGCCATTCATGTGGTCTTTTTGCTCTTTCCAATCTTACTCTTGCAGCTTCAGCTTTTAGAACGTCTTTCTGCTAGTATGTCCGCAATTTCATCAATTAATATCTCAAGGTCTTTATTCTCGCCTACAAAAGAAGAGAGCATTTTTATGATTTTGTAATGTGCTTCGATGCTAATCTCTAAATGAGAAGCAGACTCAATCAATAAAGGTTTTATTTCCTTTATAGCATTGTTTAATGCTTCTTTATCATAAAGATGTTCGATGATATATTGTTCATGAATGTATATTTGGAGATAAAGCAAACTTGATTTTGTGGTTCGAATCCTTTTTAAGTTTTTCTTCTAAATCGTAAATATAATTTATTTCTGACTTGATAAAAATCCTTACATATCATGCCTGCTTTTGCAGAATTGACTAAATTGTTTAATATGTTTGTAAACTTCTCTATTCGAGTCACATTACATTGTTCTTCGAGAAAAAGATTTTGAGTGTGTTGTAATCACAGCGAACTGCTTCAATATCCTCATACCAGAAAAAAATGATGTCCATGCATGTTCATAAACAATATTATACATTTGTTGTTTTGAACCATGAGCGCTGCATCCTCTTATTGCACGTTTGAAACGACCTTCGACTTCAGTCTTAGGACGTTCAAGAGCTCTACTGAGTATGCATGTTTTCAGTAATTCGTCTATATATTCAGTATTTAATCCTTCTATATGATGTAATATGGAATTTTTCAATTTCATCAAGACGTTCTTTACGTAACTTATCTTTAGCTCTATACTAATAGTTTTGCGCTTATACTCATCAGAGAATGCTAAAGTATCTAAAAAGCTATTTGCAAGCAACCGTTATTGAAAACAGCATCAGATAGCCAATTTGCATCATAAATTTCAACTTTAATCCCAAATTTTTCCGAAAGTTTTTCTTCTGTTTCTGCACGAGTACTCGACTTGACAAAGCGGTTGGTAAAGAAAAAGAGCCTTTGTATAACCTCTCTTCGTATTAACAATTTTCTCTATATCAGAAGTGACTTTAGGCTTCCACTTGTTTTTACAACTAATGGCAAAGGCCCAATATTCTTTTTCCCCAACGCAGTCTCTTCTGTTGCAATCCATTTGTCAGAGATATCTTCAGAAACTTCATATGTTTCAGCATCAACTTTTCCATCTCCACCTCCATCAGGTCCTGTTTGTGGCTTTATATTTGGAGTTATCAAACGTTTTGCAACTGCAACTATAAAAATTTTTCGAAATCACTTTGCATCTTTTTTTGTCGAAAGAATGGACATCTTATAATCGAACAATTCTGAGGTTAAAGGTGTTTCGTGTTGTACAACTGTATCTGAGAAGAATTCTGGATGAACTTCTCTGTAATATGAATTAGGAGAGAAATTGTCTCCTAAGTTGGGATGTTTGTTAATGTCTTGCATATTACAATATTTTTAAGTTGGCATATATAATCAGACTCCTTAATTTTACTAGAATACAAAATTCTATTTCTCAACAAAGATACTGCTAATTTCTCTATATAAAGAAAAATCTAAATAAAATTTACAGCTTATTTGCAACAAAAATGAATTAAATTCTATTATTAAGCATGTATTTCTTGTTTTTGCTTGATAAAAATTCGTTCATATTTGTACTAAGAAACGCTAATTTGTTGACTATCAATATAGTTTATTTTCACGGAAGTGAAGTAAAATAACAACAATATAATCGCAATAATCCGAGTAATGGGTTGTTGCGATTAATGCTATTTTTGATAGTATACTATGACAAACTACGTTTACATATTTGGAAACGGACTTGATTTACGAATAGGTCTACCTACTTCGTATGGGGATTTTCTATTTTGTCACTTATGCCCCAAACTCCAGAAGACCCCCAAAAATTATATTAATGATTAGTATTTCTTCGTTTTATTGAAGCTAATTTCATACCTTTGCTGGCAAAATCAAAGAAATGTAACTTATGACCATTCTTATACAACAGACCAACAACACATTACAACAATCTGTAGTGTTTAATGTTTGCAGAGAGGCCCCCTACAATAGGGAAAAGTAGGTTGAATTTGATGAAATACCTAAAGCAAGTTAAGAAATCTATATACGAATAGAATAATCCTGCTTAATATTGATATTACAGAATTGTTTGTAAGTGAATATAAGAATGTCTTTAGTTGAATGAGCTATAAAAGGGGACCTATAGAGACAATGTAACATTAAAAATAGCCTGCAAACTGACCTATACACCCTAAAAAAAGGGAGGCTGTTAAGCTGTAAAATTGGAGTAAATAGATTGATAAATCTCAAATAAGATGGAAGATTATATATTCGGCATTAGATGCAATGGTGTATCGATTCAGGTCTCTCAAATCTCTATTGATGAGGACCAATCCATGTTTGATTACATTTGTAATGTTTCCTTAAAAAGATTCTTGGAATGTAATGGGACTTACGATGTATCAATCGTAAACAAAGACTATGTCCATGGAATGCCGGTTGGCAAATGGAGAATTAAGAAAGCGTGGATTAATTATAATTGGGGTGAATCAAATGCCAAATTGATAATGGAAGATCCTGATGGAAGTGAAACCTGCGAATTAGTTGCAGATAGCACAAAAAGGTAGTTCTGGTTCTATTGGTTTCCATATCCCATCATTGGTAGAGACAATTTTTACCAAAGCACAGAATATAGTGAGGGATTATCCAAACGCAAAAGTATGTAATGCTGTTGCTGAATTAAAAAGCGTCTAAGGAAAAATTAAATATCCATTATCTAAAAAATATTTAAATAAGCGAAAAATAATGGAGACGAAAAATATTAGCAATATCAAGTATGTTCTGGACAAATTAGCATATCATCTTACAGTCTACACAACGACAAGAGACTTGCTTAGCAAAGAAGAAGATCAAAGAAGTAAATTATTGTTAAAGGACATAACAGCAGAGTGTAGGCACTTGTTGTTGGATCTGAAAAACGAGATAGTCAATAACAATTAAATATGGGTCTTCAGAAATTTGGAGTAATAAGCTTTGATTTTTGTTTCAATACTTTGATGTAATGTCACACAAGAGGGACAGGGGTAAATGGAGGATTGTTAAATACAATGCTATGATAGAACGAGGCACCGTCGGTGCCAGAGCAACGGAGAATATTTGTGCGTTTTTAGTAAACTTTTTGTTTGCAAGGTTTAGATTAGTGAGGTACGTCATCTGAATTGTGTCATTGGCATCATTTCGTTGGGGGCATGAGGGAATGCTGATGGGCAAACCGGAGCAATCTTTCTCATGATAAAAATCAGGCTGGGCTCGATGCCCAGTCTGATTTTTAATTCGCTGGGGTATAAACCATTGCATCTTCTCTTGGTGTTGCCCTCAGCGTACTCGTCTGTGTCATTTGCTAAATGTAATTATGCTGAAATAACAGCGTTTATATGAGTTTACTGTGTTAGCCGCTGGCACAGATGACATGACTTCGTCTATAAACCCATTAGAATCCTTTATCTCTATAACTGCTCTAATCACTCATCACATGAGAAATACCACCTGATACAGTTTCGTCATATATTATTGCTATAAATATCATGTTACGTAGAATATAACTATGAATTATTTTTTTGATTAAAGCTCAATAAGATTGGTATGTTCACAAAAAGATGTACCTTTGTATTGTGAATAGTAGATAGTAAAGACATTCTATTACATAGAACTTAAAGTTTAACTATGTTAGTCAACAAGGAAAAAGACATCGTACAATGTGCTGCCGTATTAGCTTGCGAACTACACAAAGGGCAGGTGGACAAGGCTGGAGTTGATTACTTCACTGGTCATCTTACAGCTGTTGCCAAAATGGGGAACACTTGGCAACAGCAGGTTGTGAGTTATCTACACGATGCAAGTGAAGATACTCCACATTCCGTTGAAGAAGTGCTTAACTTGTTAGATGAGCAATTAGGAACTCCCTTGTCAGATACTGATAGACTTGAACTTGCCAATGCTTTACATTTGCTCAATCATCATCTTGCCCCTGATAGGGAAACATATATTCAGCGAATTAAAAGCAATGCCCTTGCAACTGCCGTAAAGATGCACGATCTTACTCACAATATGGACCTTTCTCGTATTCCTAATCCGGCAAAAGAAGGATTATGAACGTATTGAACGATACAAGAAGGAATATGATTATTTGAGTGGACTTTGATAATAAATCATTGAAACTGTCCCATGTAATCTTCGAAACTGACCCTATGTAGTTATTTTAACGTGAGTTCGACAAATTCAGAACAATGAAAGCTGTGTGTCAATGGTCCTTTGTACATTGATGCACGGCTTCTTTGGAAACAGGCAATAGGCAGCAATTGCCCCTAATAAGTTGACGATGAAATTGTCAAAGCATCTATGTCTCGAGTATTCTACCTGCGCAATGTTCTTAAGTTCGTCATTCACCGTTTCAATAATGGCTCTTTTTCTGAGTAAAAGTCTGTCTAAAACGCTCATTAATGCTCCTTTCATGTTACTTTTCAATTTGGTAATAAGCTGTATTCCGTCAACGAAAAGCCTTTGAAAGAGGTTTTAGCGTATATATTGCTGTCATTGCATCAAAAACTTTGCAGAAGCCATCTGCCATACAAAAATATTTCAGTAACTTTGTTCTCGGTGATCATGGCAATTCTTGTTTGTAACTGTTTGTATATTAGTTTTTAAAAGTTACAACAAATTTCGCTAATCACCAAATTTATAGACACTTATAATTCGTCGAACTCACGTTAAACTTAGTGTAGTAGATAAGAAAGAATATCAATCTCCATACTTTTCCAATCATACTGTTCTTGTTTCTTTTTAAACTTTACTCCAATAAAAACTCTATTTTCAATTCGGCAGTAGTTCTTCTATGCTTATTCTCGATTCTATAATCTACGATGTTTACAAGCCCTAGCTACCATTTGAAAAAGGAATTGATGGTCATATATTTTTAACCTTAATATTTTGTTCTTTTTGGCATTAGTGGATATATGCGTTTCGTATACATTTACATGTATTTTGATTGTTTTAATATTTTTACAGTTCCTAATCCATCCTTCTTCTATCACAATATTCTTTGATAATATCGAGATTTCTTTCAAATTAGAGCAATCTGATATACATCCTTTCTCAATCCTTTTCTACATTTTTCTGGTATAATCAAAGTCTCTACATCTGGATTCTTTATTAGAAAAAGACTTAGGTAGTTTCTTTACATGATTTCCGATTGTTAGATTTGACATGCAATGAGGTAAACCTATTATTTCTGCTTCTTTTTGCGTCATAGAAAAACATCTTTTATGTTTTGACAATCTTTAAAAATATATTCATATTCATCCCCAATTTTTCTCAATTGATTCTGGAATATTTATTGATACTAAATTTACACATTCTTGAAAAGCTCGTTTCTCAATAACACGTAGTCCTTGAGGAAAAGATTATTTCATTAAGGTTTGTGCAGCAATAAAATGCTTCTAATCCAATTACCTGTAGCATTCTGGAACATTGAACGATGTAAGAGATGGACAGTAAGCAAATATAGAATTAGGAAGTTGCTCAATTTTTACAATTAATTTGGACTTGTGTAAGATATTTACAATTCCAAAAAGCGCATGTCCTAATTCTTTTTACGGTAGAAGGAATTATTATTGATTCTATGTCTGTATGTATAAAAGCTCTTTCTCTAATCTTAGTTATTCTTCCTGGTATATAGACTTGTTTGATTGTAGAATTAACAAGTTGAATAAGCTCATTATTATCAATATCTATCAATAATGAATTTTCTATAATAAACCGCGAAGAGTCCGATATGATGTTCTTTGCATTCTTTGAAAAAGGATATTTTTCCGATTTCTTTTATGTACTTTCGGTATAGTTACTCCATCTATTATGCACCATTGGAATGCAGAATCACCAATGATAGAAAAGATTCTTTGGCAAATGATTAATGTGAAAGAGCTTCACAATTGTAGTATTT
>BNJV01002716.1_pt1 | contig 25723 bp, 45 predicted proteins | sample 8540591 | NCBI WGS metagenome assembly BNJV01 (sample SAMD00202457, study PRJDB9452) | human saliva metagenome | host: Homo sapiens | reverse complement strand
TCATGAATTTTGACCGCTCTTTTCTATTTGAATAAATTACATAATTGCATTATAGAACACTGACTGGATAAAAGCCGCCCCGATAAATGGACCGACAACCGGAACCCAACTGTATCGAGTCAGCTTTGGCTTTTTAATGTGCCACCAAGGAAAAAGACCTAAGGTTAAACGTGGACCAAGATCTCGAGCTGGGTTGATCGCGCAACCAGTTGTTCCACCTAAACTTAAAACCAATTGCCCAAACTAAAATAGCTACAGGTAATGCCCCAATAGAACCTAAACCAATTGGCGTACTTTCTGCTGTGCCTGGTAAAGTGATGTTTGCCCCTGCAAGATAGAAAATCACGAAGACAAGCACAAAGGTGCCAACGATTTCGTTCACTAAGTTGATTGGGTAGTTACGAATCGCTAGGTTCGGTACAGAAACAAGCACGTTTTAAGCCCTCTTCTTCGGTGGCTGCAAAGTGATCTTTATACATAATGTAAACCAACAACGCACCTACCATGCCCCCACCACTTGTGCCGCGATGTAGCCTGGTACCAGTTCCCAAGCAAATGCTCCCTTCATTGCCACACCAAGTGTTACCGCTGGATTTAAGTGCGCCCCACTGTAAGGGCCTGTCACAACAACCGCCACATACACCGCAAATGCCCACGCGGTAGTAATCACAATCCAACCAGAACTTTGCCCTTTCGTTTTATTTAAACATACGTTGGCCACCACACCGTTACCCTAACAGGATTAAGAGTGCTGTGCCAAAAATTCTGCAAAATAGGCATTCATAAGAGAATCTCCAAACAATGATTAACAATGATTTCATTGAAGAAATCTTGCTTTGCAATTCCGTTCGTTGTTTGATCAAATATTGAGATACTCAAAGTGAGTGGCTTCATTATCTAGTTTTAACCAATTAATTCAATAGATGAAACCGATCTATTTTCTAGAAATGAGACAATGATCACGTTATTTTTGTGCATTATACGAGTATCCACATTTTTAAGGGGAAAATCTGTGATAGCAATCACAAAACCCAACATTGCTTGTTCCAATTAGATTCGAATTCAATTAAGTTAGGGTCGCAATTTGTTCGTTTAAGCTCAAAAATTTCTTCATTCATTTAATGAGGTGCCGAGCACTCTGAGGAATAGAACCATGACAGACAAAAATACATCATCGCTTTGGACCAAGGTACCACAAGCTCTCGTGCAGTATTATTGAGATCACAATGCGAATGTTGTCGAAATCGCCCAACTGAATTTACACAAATTTATCCACGCGCAGGCTGGGTGGAACATAATCCAATGGAAATTTGGGCAACACAAAGTTCAACATTAAACGAAGTGGTTGCAAAAAGCAGGCATTACCTCAGATGAAATCGCGGCAATTGGTATTACTAACCAACGTGAAACCACCATTGTGTGGGAAAAAGCAACCGGCACACCGGTTTTATAACGCGATAGTGTGGCAATGTCGTCGTACTGCAGATATTACAGACAAACTTAAAGCGGATGGTCACGAAGAATATATCCGCAACACCACGGGGTTAGTGGTAGACCCATACTTCTCTGGTACAAAAAGTGAAATGGATTTTTAGACAATGTAGAAGGTGCTCGATGAAAAAAGCGGAGACGCGGCGAGCTTCTATTTGGTACCGTGGATACCTGGCGTATGGAAATTAACCCAAGGCCGTGTTCACGTAACGGATTACACCAACGCATCCCGTACCATGTTATTTAACATCCATACGAAAAAATGGGATGACAAAATGTTGGAATTATTAAGTATTCCACGCTCAATGTTGCCTGAAGTGCGTAATTCTTCCGAAGTGTATGGCCAAACCAACATCGGGGGTAAAGGTGGTGTGCGTATTCCAGTTGCGGGTATCGCAGGCGACCAACAAGCGGCACTTTACGGTCATCTATGCACTCGCGCTGGCCAAGCGAAAAATACCTATGGTACAGGCTGCTTTATGTTGCTTCACACCGGTGATAAAGCCATTACCTCTAAAAATGGCCTATTAACCACCATCGCGTGTAACGCCAAAGGTGAGCCTGAATACGCGCTTGAAGGTTCGGTATTTATCGCGGGCGCTTCAATCCAATGGTTACGTGATGAACTCAAAATCGTACATGACAGCCATGACTCCGAATACTTCGCACAAAAAGTTCCTGATAGCAATGGCGTGTACGTTGTTCCGGCCTTCACCGGTTTAGGCGCACCATATTGGGATCCGTATGCACGCGGTGCCATTTTCGGTCTTTCTCGTGGTTCTAACCGTAACCATATTGTACGTGCGACTCTTGAATCTATCGCTTACCAAACCCGTGACGTATTAGAAGCAATGCAATCTGACTCAGGTCAACGCTTACAATATTTACGTGTTGATGGCGGTGCAACCAACAATAACTTCTTAATGCAATTCCAAGCGGATATTTTAGATGTGAACGTAGAACGTCCAGTGGTGAAAGAAGTGACTGCACTTGGTGCAGCTTACCTTGCAGGCCTTGCGGTTGGTTTCTGGAAAGATTTAGACGAACTTCATGACAAAGCCCGTGTAGAACGTACCTTCACACCAGATAACGATGAAGAAAAACGTGAACGTCGTTATAAAGGCTGGAAAAAAGCGGTTAAACGCTCATTAGAATGGGCAAAAGAAGACGCAGAATAATCCTTCCTAGCCAATAATAAAAGTGCGGTCAAAATTTCTCGTATTTTTTTGACCGCACTTTATATTTTGAGAAATATCTTACCGATAAATACTCGTACAATACGTCAAGGCTTGTCTTATGGCTTTTCCTAATTCTTCATCTGAAAATATTCTTGTCATATTTAAATTCTAATGGTGAATTGTCAGGAAGTGAAATTCCTGTACTTCCATCTAAAGAATCTTGATGAAGAGGTGAAATAGTTATATATAAATGATCCTGCTCTAAAGATAAAGAAGACATATCCTTATAGATAGATTTTTATTTTTGTATCCATAGCGTTTTTCATCTCTTCCTCAAGTCTTTTTGCAACCCTTTTCATCAGAATTAAAGATAGCCTGAAACTCTTCGAATGAAATTTCTTTACTTTCATTAAGCTTTTCTTTAATTAACCTTCCTGAATCTAAATCAGAAATATCAACTTCATTAAAAATAAAAATCTTGATCTGGATTTACCATTGAAAGCTATTCCAGTAATGAGATGTTACCAAAAATAAAATCACAATTAACTTCAATAAATATACTTTTTAGACTTACTCATATTAATTTTACCTTATTAACAATAATATTAGTTCCTTTCGATCTAGTATACATTAAACAATTACCTAATTTACCACTTTGACTTGTTATGCTATCTATAGTGATATTTCTACAGAAAAGCGAATGTAAAAATTATAAGGTTTACTTAGAATAATCATCTTTGAAACAAAAAGCGCGGTCAAAATTTCTTGTGTTTTTGACCGCACTTTTATTTTATCTATCAACTATACTGCTGCCGATACTTTTCTAAATTATCTTGAAAATGCTGAATGTAGTATTCGATGTCTTTTTCTCGGTAGCCGAGAATTCGACCGATTTCACGTTCCACTTTTGGATCAAAACCATTCACAGTGCTTGCAGGAAGTAACACTTCCATTTGTTCAGCGAGTGCAAGAGATTGAGGTAAATAGACAATAAAATCAGTTAAGCAAACATCATTGACATGACGTTGCACTGTTTTTTTGAATGAAGCATTCCTAGCTCAAGATAAGGGAGAAAGGCGTCAGGAATACCGAGTTCCTGATTGAATAATGCCACTTGCTTTTCGCCCCTTAACATTAATTCCAGCTCCTTGCCTTCATGCGGCCCAAGAATACCTTTTTCCATAAGAATATTCCTTTCGTTGAAATAAAAAAGGGGATTGGATGATTGACCAGATCCCCTTCATTGTACGCCTATTTGGCCACAATGTTCATCTAAATGACGAAATTATTTTTTCCAATTTTTCAACGCATCGGCAAAGGCATTACCCATCGCACTATTTCCTCTAGGATGACGATCTTGACGAGGTGCATTACTTCTTGGTTTTTGCACTTAAAGTGCGGTCAGATTTGCCGTCATTTTTTGACCGCACTTTCATCTAATCGCATCGTCAACGCAATACGTTTACGTGGCACATCCACTTCCAATACTTTCACTTTTACGATATCGCCCGTTTTCACCACTTGATGTGGATCTTCTACGAATTTATCGCTTAATGATGAAATATGTACTAAACCGTCTTGGTGAACACCAATATCCACAAATGCGCCGAAGTTGGTCACATTGGTGACGGTACCTTCTAAAAATCATACCTGGTTTTTAAATCGGTGATTTCTTCCACGCCTTCTGCGAATACTGCAGTTTTAAACTCACCACGCGGATCGCGCCCCGGTTTTTCCAATTCTTTGAAAAATATCTTGAACGGTTGGTAAACCAAATTGCTCATCAATGAATTGTTTTCGCATCAAGCTGACGTACCACACCCGCATTACCCATTAAATCTTGGATAGATTGCGCGGTGGCTTGCAAGATTTTTCCACTACTGGATAAGCTTCTGGATGGACACCTGAAGCATCAAGTGGATTTTTCCCACCTGCAATACGCATAAAAGCCCGCACATTGTTCAAAGGCTTTTTGGCCCTAAACGCGGCACTTTTTCAATTCGCTACGGCTTTCAAAAACGCCCATTTTCATCACGGTATTCCACAATGTTTTGTGCTAAGGTTTTCGTCATCCCCGCCACGCGAGCGAGCAATGGTGCTGATGCTGTATTTAAATCCACACCTACTGCGTTTACACAGTCTTCCACCACCGCATCGAGTTTACGCGCAAGTTGGGTTTGGTTTACATCGTGTTGATATTGCCCTACACCAATGGCTTTCGGTTCAATTTTCACTAATTCTGCCAATGGATCTTGTAAACGACGGGCAATAGACACCGCACCACGTAAAGATACATCTAAATTCGGAAATTCATTTGCGGCAAATTCAGAAGCAGAATAAACGGACGCGCCCGCTTCGCTCACCACAACGGTTTGTGGTTTATTTTCTTTGATTTCTTTAATCACTTCTTTCGCAAAACGTTCTGTTTCACGAGAAGCTGTACCGTTACCAATGGCAATTAATTCCACGTTATGTTTGCGAATTAAGCTGAAAATCGTCACTTGCGCTTCAGCTTCACGCCCCGTGTGTGGATAAATAGTTGTGGTATCTAATAATTTACCTGTGTTATCCACCACTGCGGCTTTAACTCCCGTACGCAAGCCTGGGTCCAAGCCCATGGTACTTTTTCGCGCCAGCCGGTGCCGCCATTAAAAGTGCGGTCAGATTTCGGGCGAAAACATCAATGGCCTCTTCTTCTGCTTTTTCACGTAAACTCGCCATTAATTCCGTTTCTAAATGCAACGACACTTTGATTTTTCCATGTCCACGCAATCACTTGCTCACGCCATTTATCCGCAGGCTGTCCCGTGAAACGGACATCTAAATAATCACGAATAATTTCTTCACAATAACTTTGACGACTTCCCTCTTCTGCATCGGGATCTGCATTTAAACTTAATTGTAAAATGCCCTCATTACGTCCACGGAACATGGCTAATGCACGGTGAGAAGGCACATTTTTCAATAATTCTTGGTGATCGAAATAATCTTGGAATTTTTGCGCCTTCCGTTTCTTTGCCTTCGATCACTTTGGATACGATGACGGCATTTTTCGCTAAATAATCACGGACTTTCGCTAATAAGCCCGCATCTTCAGCAAAACGCTCCATTAAAATATAGCGAGCTCCATCAAGTGCGACCTTGGTGTCTGTTACGCCTTTATCATTATTTACAAATTCAGCTGCTGCCATTTCAGGATCATTCTTCGGCTCGTTCCAGTAAATCAGCCAATGGCTCAAGACCAGCTTCAATCGCAATTTGCCCTTTGGTGCGACGTTTTGGTTTATATGGCAAATACAAATCTTCTAATTCGGTTTTTACTTTGTGTCGCATGTAGTTTTTGTCACGCAATTCATCGGTCAATTTCCCTTGCTCTTCAATAGATTTTCAAAATGGTTTGACGACGATCTTCTAATTCACGTAAAATAAATTAAACGAGTTTCAAAATGACGAAGTTGAGTGTCATCTAAAGCCACCTGTGGCTTCTTTACGATAACGGGCGATAAATGGAATGGTGTTGCCATCATCTAATAATTGAATGGCAGCGAGGATTTGTTGAGGGTTGAACGGTTAATTCTGCCGCAATAATTTGGCTAATTTGTTGATTTAACATTGTCATACTTCTTTGTTATTAAAGGATTCAAGAAAAACGGAATAGAATACTGGTTTTTAGACAACAGGCTCAAATATAATTCAAAAAAATTTCTTTTATTTTTATCATGGCAAAATCAAATTACATTACCCGTCAAGGCTGGCTTGCGCTTGACCAAGAACTTAAATTTTTTTGTGGAAAGAAGAACGCCCTAAAAGTTACCCAAGCGGTTTCCAGATGCCGCTGCGCTTGGTGACCGCAGTGAAAAACGCAGAATATATTTACGGTAAACGTCGTTTACGTGAAATTGATCGCCGTGTGCGTTTCCTTTCCAAACGATTAGAAGTGCTACAAATCGTGGATTACCATCCGAAAACAAGAAGGCAAAGTGTTTTTCGGTGCCTGGGTTGAGCTAGAAGATGAAGAAGGTGAAGTGAAGCAATACCGCCTTGTCGGCTGCGATGAATTCGATCCCGCTAAAAACTGGATCTCCATTGATTCTCCCGTCGCACGTGCCTTGATCAGGGAAAGGCGTTGATGATGAAATTCATGTGGAGACACCTTCCGGTAAAGTCGTGCTCTATGTGAGACCGAATTTGGTATGAAAAATAGCGAAGTAAAAAACAAAAAGAGCGGTCAAAATTGACCGCTCTTTTTATCAACATTTCTAGATTAGAATGTCATACCAAAACGAATGCCCAAACCTTTTTGACGACCAGCATAGCCTTGTAAGGTTGTATTAAATTGTTTGCCTGCAAGTTTATAATCTACCCCTGCTTCAGCAATGGTTGTACCACCTTTCATTGTTGGTGTTGGCACTGCATAACCTTGATATTGTGCACGTACGTCTCCATTCCATTCACGCTCATAAGCCACACCAAAGTGCATACCTAAATTGCTTAAATTATGGTTATATTGCACACCCTACACGACCACGCTTAGAGCGAACTGATGAGAAATGGTAGGGTTTCACCAGAACTTAAATGCGCTTCATCACCAGAAGTATGCGAATAGAAATATTTCACATAGGTATCCAGGGAGTTATTCTCACCCTAACTGCCATACTTTACCAAAAACCGACATGGCTAGCTAGGTAATTTGCATTGCTCTTATATCTTACACCTGTACCATTTGCATGGACGAAATCATCACTACGATAATCATTCCATACGCGTCCTGCACGTAAACTTACTTGTGCATATAGGCCATTATTCCATAAATAATTGCTAAATACATTTGCACCAAGATTCCAGGCTTTACCTTTACCTTTTGTACCGTCATCTAAATGCGCTGTATAATGACTATAACCATATTCAGCTGCTACACCATATAACCAGTACCCGAAACACTCGGTTTATTCCAGGCATAGCCAGCATCCAATGTAAGCCCTTTCAAGTTAACATAACTACCAGTCGTAATATCACGATCGGCTGTACCTGCTTGAACAAACCCGCTTTCATTTTGCACCAACTTGACTTAAATTAGCATCTTGATACAACGAATTCAAACCTCCAGCAAGATAACTTGCTCCATTATTGACTAACGCAGGGGCAACTAAAGCGACCTTGTACTAATGATTTAGTTTTTGGATTTACTGCTGTTACTGGTGTTGCATCCGCATTCACCACTGGTTTTGAGTTGTCGTTTCCGTTGTATTGGTATTTACAACCGGCTTATTTGCTGTTGTGTTGGTATTTACAGCTGGTTTAGTTGTCTGTTGTATTAGTATTTACAACTGGTTTGGTTGCTGTTGTATTGGTATTTACAACTGGTTTTGGTTGCTGTTGTATTAGTATTTACAACTGGTTTGGTTGCTGTTGTATTGGTATTTACAGCCGGTTTAGTTGCTGTTGTGTTAGTATTTACAGCTGGTTTAGTTGCTGTTGTGTTGGTATTTACAACTGGTTTTAGTTTTTGAATCAGTAACTGGTGTAATTTTTGTTGATTACTACGTTTAAAGGTGAAGATCTAAATTTTTATTATCTGCCGTCAACGCAATACTCGCTAAATCATGTGCTAAGGTAATACCTTGATACACATTCCCTTTACCACTCCAAAATAAACCGTCATTAGCCTTAATCAAATGTACCACATCGCCAGAATGTAAATTAGCATTACCAGGTACATAAGCATTCATCGTTGTATTACCTAACTCAAGATATGACGTAGAAAGATTTGAAAGACAGTATCGTTATGACGGACATTATCAGGTAAATAGAAATTAATGGTATCAAAAATTCAGTACCTCTTCAGCTTTTAGCTTATTCATTTCAATACCTTCTTTGGCTGTCCCCAAATTAAGTACATTACCTTTGGAATGAAAGCTCGTCCCACCTGCAATATTGTTATCCACAGTTCCAGCAAAAAGCGTTACGGTATTATTGCTCGACTCATTTTTGAGCTGAGCCACCACCAACACCACCAATATGGAACCCTTTATGTAGTACCACTGTGTTATTGTTCGCCTTTGTTAATGCACTCCCACCAATGATATTTCCTGCTACTTTTGCATTCTCACCTAGCACAACAGTATTATTGTGTGCATTTCCCTCACCAGCAACTGCAGAATAAGCATCACCACCCGTCACAAAATTAGCCACTAAATTTTTACCAACTTGAACAGTGTTCTTAGATACATTACCAGATGAAGAACGTGCGCCATAAATTTCACCCGCTACAGCATCCGTTCCTATTGTTACAGAGTTATTGGTAACGGTTGAACTTTCCCACCCTTCGGCACCACTCACCAATAAGGTATGACTACGATTGCCAATCGTTACACGGTTATCATTTGCAACATTATTTTTACTAAAAACCGCGTTAGCAACACCACCTGAAATCATACCTATTTGAGCATCATCCCCAATATGCACAACATTCGAGTTTGCCTCTTGGCTCATAAAATCAGATTTTACAGAAGCGCTTCCTCCCTCAACAATACCACCAGAGCTAGTAATAGACACTTCACTTCCGACTCTAACTCCGTTACCGATAACGACTTCATTAAAAGAAGAGGTTTTTCCTCCACTACCTCCACTTACCGAAGAAGTGATATAAGAAAGATCACCGATATGCACACTATTACTAGATGCACTTACATTATTCGCTACAGATTTATTATAAGAACCGCCATCACCGCCAATTACACTACCAGCAACCGTCACATTTGTGCCAATACGGACAGCATTAAAATCAGAGGTCGATTCAATCGATGTACCTCCTTTAACATAACCACCATCTCTACCTGTGCCGATTTGAACATTATTACCAATCACCACTTCATTATGATTCGCTTCTTTTTAGTCGTAAAACCGCCATTAACAGTTGATGTAATATTCGCACCATGCGCTATATTTACACGGTTATTATTCGCTGTACCATTATCGGCAAGTCCACCAAAAAAACACTAACCATCATTTTTGATTTAAACCAACTGAAACGGAACAACCATTTGAGTTTTCAGCTTTAACAAGAGAAGTATTTTTAACATCCGTAAAGATCACTAGCTTGAGCCGATGTGGAAAACACTCCCATAAGAATACAAGCTAAACCAGTTAATTTAATTTTGAACGCACTCTCGCAGACAGAAGCATTTGGGTTTCTAATATGCATAGTTCACCTTAAATATAAAGTTAATAAGATATCGTTACATAAAAGCCAGCTATTAAGTACTACATTCACTGAAATTAAAAACGAATAAAACAAGATAATCACTAAAAAAATATCCAAGAATACTTTTAGTTTATTAGTCAACTTTTGTCAATGTGAAATCAACATAAAAGAAATAAAATAGGAGGGTGAATTTCTATATTATTTTCAAGGAAATAAATTTTTAATCACTGTTTTTATGACAAACTTAAAAAAATAGGGGCTAAACAAAAGAGCGGTCAATTTTGACCGCTCTTTTTATTCTATAAATCAAACAGATTATGCATTATCACCAATTAATACTGATTCTAACGCAATTTCAATCATATCATTGAAGGTTAATTGACGTTCTTCTGCAGTAGTTTGTTCGTGTGTACGAATATGGTCTGAAACAGTACAGATACAAAGTGCTTTTGCACCATATTCTGCTGCCACGCCATAGATACCCGCTGCTTCCATTTCTACGCCTAAGATGCCGTATTTTTCCATCACATCAAACATTTCGAAATCTGGCGTGTAGAATAGGTCTGCAGAGAAAAGATTCCCTACGCGAACTTGCTTACCTTTTTCTTTCGCTGCTTGAACCGCGGCTTGTGCCATATCAAAATCAGCAATTGCAGCAAAATCGTTATCTTTGAAACGGATACGGTTTACTTTTGAATCAGTACATGCACCAAGGCCGATGATGACATCACGTACTTTAACGTCCATACGTACGGCACCACAAGAACCAACACGGATGATTTTTTTCACGCCGTATTCAGTAATTAATTCTTTCGCATAAATTGAGCAAGATGGGATACCCATACCGTGACCCATAACAGAGATACGACGACCTTTATAGGTACCGGTATAACCCAACATATTGCGAACGTTAGTCACCTCTTTCGCATCCTCTAAGAATGTTTCAGCAATATATTTTGCACGAAGCGGATCGCCTGGCATTAATACAACATCTGCAAATGCGCCTTCAGGAGCGTTAATATGTGGAGTCATTGTTTTTCCTCTTGTTGATAAATAAAAAAAGTCATTTAAGCAAACGTTTTTCGCCTGCTTTTAAAGTACAACACCACGAATGATTCGTGGTGTTGAGAGATAAAGATGCGGTCAAAAATTCACCACATTTTAATTACATTGCTACGCCGCTTAACTCGATGAATAAACCTGCGATAGTCGCACTCATTAAGTTAGCTAATGTACCTGCGACAACTGCTTTTTAAACCCTAAAGCGAGCCACATCACCACGACGATTTGGTGCCATACCACCGATACCACCGATTAAGATCGCGATAGAGCTGAAGTTAGCGAAAACCACATAATGCGAAAGTAATAATTGCTTTAGTTTTTCACTTAATACAACTGCTGTATCTGGTTGTAAGTATTTCGCGAACTCTAAGTAACCCACGAATTCATTTACGGCTAATTTCATACCAATCATTTGACCCGCGATTGCAGATTCATCCCAAGATACACCAATTAAGTACGCTAATGGTTTGAAGATCAACCAAAGATTGATTGTAATGTTAAGTCACCGTAACCGAACCAGCCACCTACGCCACCTAAGATACCGTTAATTAAAAGCGATTAAACCCACGAATGCGATTAACATCGCACCTACGTTTAACGCTAATTGCATACCTGCACTCGCACCACCCGCCATTGCTTCAAGCACGTTGGTTGGTTTTTCGCTATCATCCGTTTCAGGTTGTTTATCAGTAAATTGTTCAGTTTGTGGGAATAAAATTTTCGCAAATAATAAACCTGCTGGTGCAGCCATGAAAGATGCCGCGATTAAGTAAGTCAACGGCACGCCCATTCCTGCATAACCCGCCATTACTGAGCCCGCGATAGAAGCTGTACCACCCGCCATAATAGCGAACAATTCAGATTGGGTCATATTTTTTTAATGTAAGGACGAACTACTAAAGGTGCTTCAGTCTGACCAACGAAGATATTCGCTGCTGCAGACATCGATTCTGCTTTAGATGTACCTAATGCCGCTTGCAATGCACCACCAATCACTTTGATGACCACTTGCATGATGCCGAGATAGTAAAAGCACAGAAATTAAACCAGAGAAAAAAGACGATGATTGGTAACACTTTCACCGCGAAGATAAAGCCAGCATTTGAAGGATCCGCTAAGCCACCAAAGACGAAGTTAATCCCTTCATTACCATAAGCGATAACATTTGATACACCATTTGCTGTCGCTTGTAATGCATCGCGACCAAACGGCACATACAAAAATAAGGGCCGCAAATCCAATTTGGATCGCCAAAGCCCCTAATACAGTACGTAAATTAATCGCCTTACGATTATTTGAAAATAATACGGCAATGATCAGTAATACGACAATGCCTAAAACGCTACCTAAAAATACCCATTTTTCCCCTAGGTTGGTTAGATAAGTAAGTGAATAAAATTGTCCTATTCTACTTGTTTTTCGGTAAAAAGTCGGAATATTTTTACTATTTTTCAGCATGTTTGCTTATAAAATGGTCACAATTTTGGTCAGACCACAAGATTTCGCATAGTTTTTCAAGCGCTTGAGGTCTGCTCAACAGTTGGGACATAAGAGTGAGTCCTTCGGCATCTCGTGCACCTTTTGTGTGCATTCGGATAATTTTGAGCAACACATCCGGATAGTCTTTCAATAAGGACGCGACCTTTTCCACCAACTTTTCTGCATCAAAAAAATTCGCCACATAAACTAACCGCACTTCTTCCACTTTATTTAATGGTAATAATTGCGCCAAGTTCTTCAAATTGCGATCTAAGTTTTCTTGCTTAATATGTTGATGAGCGGGGATGATGTTTTTCGGGACAATGCCTTGGCGATTTTGTCTATCAAAGCACAAACTCTGTAAGCCAAGTCCTTCTCCTTTCAGGTCAAAGAGAAATTTGTCTGTGACATCAATTAAAGGACGAATTGCGTCAAATTCAAAGAAACCACTGCTATCTAAATAGCAAGTTAGCCCTTCCTCACGTAGTTTTTGAAACAATGGGACAAGCTTTTTATGATGAATAGTAGGTTCCCCGCCAGAAACCGTTACACCACGAATGAACGGTACCGCATCCATCACTTGCTCATACAAATACTGCAAACTGACTTGATGAGCGCCTTCTGCATAACGAGGAATGGTTTCTGGATTATGGCAATAAAGGCAGTTTAACTTACAACCTTGTAAGAAAATACTGGTACGATTCCCCTGCCCTTCTACATTAGAAAAAGGAATAATACGATGCAGGGGGACATAAATATCAGAAAGTGCGGTCACAAATAGCGTTTTTTTCTAGAGTAAGTTATCACTTACACAAGCTTCATTTGGAAAATCACTAATTCCGCTTGGCAGCAGAATGTGAAAACCGCTTTAAGTACATATCCCTCTTCAACCTGTTGAATTTCAGATTGAATTTGACAAGGTTCACTTTCTACATCACGCGCTTTTAATGTGAAATATTCCAATGCGCCTTCTGCATCTTGACGAGTCGCATAAAAACTGTTCGATAGGGTAAACTACAATCACTGTTATCAAACAATGATTTCATATCGAAAGTATTACAGCCTACGCATTCAATTGGTTTTTCAGTTTGAATGGCCATCTTTTTCTCCTTATCTAAAAAAGCCGTGATATAACACGGCTTATTAAGTTTAAAATTATTTTGCAGCAACAAAGCCGACGGCTTCGTACACTTTGGCAAGGGTTTCTTTCGCTCTTGCACGGGCTTTTTCTGCACCTTGACGCAAAATCTCGTCTAAAAGTGCTTCATCATTACGATATTGATAAAAACGTTCTTGTAACCCCGCAAGTAAATTTGACACTTCATCAGCAACGGCTGTTTTTAAGTGTCCATACATTTTGCCTTCAAATTCTTTTTCAAGTTCTGCCACAGATTTATCCGTTACCGCAGAAAGAATATCTAATAAGTTAGACACACCCGCTTTGTTTTTCACATCATAACGTACAACAGGTGGTTCATCAGAGTCTGTTACCGCACGTTTGATTTTTTTCGCCACCGATTTTGGATCTTCAAGCAAGGTCACCACGTTATTACGGTTATCATCGGATTTAGACATGTCAGGATCTTGCAAAGACATAATACGAGCGCCCGCTTTACCTAAGAAGATTTCAGGAATAGTGAAAATATCACCATAAAGGGCATTAAAACGAGCGGCAATATCACGGGTGATTTCTAAATGTTGTTTTTGGTCATCCCCTACCGGCACGCTTTTCGCTTGGTAAAGTAAGATATCTGCTGCCATTAAAACCGGATAATCAAATAAACCCACGTTAATATTTTCGGCATAACGTGCTGATTTATCTTTAAATTGAGTCATACGGCTCATCTCACCAAAATAGGTGTAACAGTTTAATACCCAGCTTAGTTGAGTATGCTCAGGTACATGAGATTGCACGAAGATCGTGCTTTTATTCGGATCAATGCCACAAGCCAAGTAAAGGGCGAGCACATCAAGGGTTGCTTTGCGAAGTGCCACAGGATCTTGACGTACAGTGATGGCATGTAAATCCACCACACAGAAAATACACTCATAATCTTCTTGCATTTTCACCCAGTTGCGAAGTGCACCTAAATAATTCCCGATAGTTAATTCGCCGGAAGGCTGCACGCCACTGAATACAATTGGTTTTGTCATTGGTTATCCTTTTATTCTGTAAACTGAATTGGCGCTATGATAACAAAAGATAGGGCGTTTTTTAATGATTGAGTTCAAAACAATGTGTAAAAATGCTATATTACGCCAAAAATTTCTGCAGCTCACAATTTATAATCCCAATGAAAAATTATAATGATATGGCTCTGGCACTTGCCGGTGTTTGTCAATCAGTCTTATTAATCAGTCAATTAGCACAAAAAGGCGAAGTTGATAACCAAGATGCATTCCAAACGACCATTCATTCTCTTCTCATTACTCAACCCGAAGATACATTAGCCGTATTTGGCGGTGATGTTCAACATCTTAAAGTGGGATTAAACACGCTTATCGAGCAACTCACCCAATTAAATGACAAAAATTTATTAAATTATTGGGGCAGCTTGTTAGCGTTAGAGAGCAAATTAAACAAACAATCTGAAATCAAACAAGAACTTGGCCGCCGTATTGCCCGTTTACCGGAACAACTTGCTTATCACGACAATCAATTTGATGATGAGATGTTTTCTATCATGGCAAACATTTATGTCGATACGATTAGCCCTTTAGGCAAACGCATCCACATTATTGGTTCGGCATATCATTTTACAGCAACAAAGCGTGCAAGACAAAATTCGTGCGTGTTTACTTGCTGGCATTCGTTCTGCCGTTTTGTGGCGTCAAGTCGGCGGCAGCAAATGGCAACTGTTATTTCATCGTAAAAAATTAGTGCAAGCGGCACGACAACTCTACTTAACTTTAAATTAATCCTTGGAGAACTCTTATGCAACTTTCCGCATTAACCGCTCTTTCCCCGATTGACGGTCGTTATCAAGATAAAGCCACTGCATTGCGTGGTATTTTCAGTGAGTTTGGCTTACTCAAATTCCGTGTCACTGTGGAAAGTACGTTGGTTACAAAAATTGGCGGCGACCGCTGAAATCCAAGAGGTTTCTTCTTTGTCTAAAAGAAGCAAACGATTACCTTAATAAAATTGTGGAAGAATTCAGTCTTCAAGATGCTGAACGTATCAAAGAAATTGAGCGCACCACGAATCACGACGTAAAAGCAGTTGAGTATTTCTTAAAAGAAAAAAGTGAAGCTTTACCAGAATTAGCCAAAGTCTCTGAATTTATTCACTTTGCTTGTACCTCGGAAGATATTAACAACCTTTCTCACGCCTTAATGTTAAAAACAGCACGTGAAGAAGTAATCTTACCGGAATGGCAAAAACTGATTGATGAAATCACTCGTTTAGCAAACGAATACAAAACGATCCCATTACTTTCTCGTACACACGGCCAACCTGCTTCACCGAGTACTGTGGGTAAAGAAATGGCGAACGTGGTTTACCGTTTAAAAACGCCAATTCAAACAACTCCAACAAAATGAAATCTTGGGTAAAAATCAACGGTGCTGTGGGTAACTACAATGCGCATTTATCAGCTTATCCAAATATTAACTGGCATAAATTCAGTGAAGAATTCGTCACTTCATTAGGTTTAGATTGGAACCCTACACTACTCAAATTGAGCCACGATTACATTGCTGAATACTTTGATGCCGTGGTTCGTTTTAATACCATCATCATCGACTTCGATCGTGACTTATGGGGCTACATTGCGTTAAATCACTTTAAACAACGCACTATCGCGGGTGAAATTGGTTCATCTACCATGCCGCATAAAGTAAATCCTATCGACTTCGAAAACTCAGAAGGTAACTTAGGTTTAGCCAATGCCGTGATGACTCACCTAGGTCAAAAATTACCAATTTCTCGCTGGCAACGTGACTTGACCGACTCCACTGTATTACGTAACTTAGGTGTGGGTTTAGGTTAGTCTTAATTGCGTATGCCGCAACGCGTAAAGGTATCAGCAAATTAGAAGTGAACGAACAACATCTCCGTGATGAGCTAAACCAAAACTGGGAAGTTTTAGCTGAGCCAATTCAAACAATGATGCGTCGCTATGGTATTGAAAAACCATACGAAAAATTAAAAAGAACTGACTCGTGGTAAACGTGTTGATGAAAAAGCAATGCGTGAATTCATCGAAAAACTGGCTATCCCAGCCGATGAAAAAGCCCGTTTACAACAACTCACTCCTGCAACCTATATTGGAGCAGCCATTGAGTTAGTGGAAAAACTTTAATAAAGAAAAGGGCAGCGTTTAATGCCCTAAAAAGTCAAAGTGCGGTCAAAAACATCTTAGATTTTGACCGCACTTTTTTATTTCTTCTCTTACCTATTGCATCCTTCACGTTTAATAAACAGCAATAGCGCGTGATCATACACCCAATTAAAAATAAAGGTATAAACGGTCACCATCACCGTTAAGCTGAAATCCATCATAGCTGTAATCCAATCCACTTTTAAAAAGTAAGCAATGATCGGCACGGTGAAAATAAGCAAACCGCCCTCAAATGAAATGGCATGTAAAGTACGAAATATGACGCCTCGCTTTTCTCGCGGCCCCGTAAATACTTTTATCAAGGAAAATAATTAAAGATGAAATTCCATAGCATGGCGGTTAAGGAAACCAACACCATGGAACCAAAGAGAATAGACACACTTTCTTCTGTAAAGAAATACAAAGCGAAAACGGAAAGCAACACAACCGTGGTTTCAAAACAAGATTGCGTGAAAAAAAGTCGCTCAAGAAAAACTCATTTGTCATCCTTTACAAAGAAAAAGTGCGGTCAAATTCACCGCACTTTTCATCAATATTTGATTAATTAGTTTTTAATTTATTCCAATATTTTTCGTAAATATCACTGCTTCACCCACATCGCCTTGCATAATGCCTTTTTCAATGTTTTTCAGCAGATGGGAACAAGGTTGAGTTATTCGCCATTTCAGGTGAAAGTAACGCTTTCACACCTTCATTTGGCATTGAGAAGCCCATTTTTTCAACCACTAATTTCGCATTTTCAGGACGAAGTAGGAAGTCGATAAACTTATAAGCGCCCTCTGTATTTTTCGCACCTTTTGGAATCGCGTAGTTATCCATCCAGAAAATCGCGCCTTCTTTTGGATACACAAATTGGATACTTGGATTTTCTTTGTGTGCTAAATAAGCCGAACCATTCCATAACATACCGATAGAAGCTTCACCTTGAACAAACGGCACTTCTGGCGAGTCAGGAGTTAAAAGTCACCACATTTGGTAACAATTTCACTAAGCGCTCGTAAGCCGCTTTAATGTCTTCTTCATTCGTGGTATTTGGTGATTTTCCATCTAAAAGTAATGCAATATGGAACACTTCTCGCGCATCACTGGTTAATAATACTTTACCTTTATATTCTGGATTCCAGAAATCAGCCCAACTCGTAATTTTGCTTGGGTCAATATCATCCGCATTCACGCCGATACCGGTTAAGCCATAAACGTAAGGCAGAGAATATTTATTATTTGGGTCAAATTCCTTGTTTAATAAATTTGCTGGAATTTGTTTAAAATTACTTAATTTGCTGTGATCAAGCTCTTGTAACATACCTTCTTTCGCCATTTTATTAACGTAATAGCTTGATGGGAAAACTAAATCATAACCACTACCCTGTACTAGAGGTCAGCTTCAATTTAGCATACATTTCTTCATTACTTTCAAATGTTGAATAAATCACTTCAATGCCGGTTTCTTTGGTAAATTCCGCAACCAAATTAGATGGCACATAGTCAGTCCAGTTATAAACATAAAGTTTTTCAGCAGCAAATGCCGCAGAGGTTGCGACGAATGCGACGGCAGACAGACAAAGAGATTTAACGTATTGAACAGCATCAATTTATTGACCTCCTCAGGACAATCAAAAATAAACCTTAAGTAATCGTTTACCTATGTAAACTTGGGAGTATAGCACCTTTTTGCAAAAGGTTTGACATATTTTTCCCATCAGGGTAAGATTTCGCCCTATCTCTATTTTATGTTAATCAGTCATCAACTATGCTCGAATTTGCTCATCAAGAACACGTCAAATCTTATTATCTCGATAGTCGGAATCAAACCTTTTGAACTGCCGCCTCTCACTCAGCAAGAAGAAGCGGATGTTTGTGTCATCGGTGCGGGCTTTTTGGTTTTATCCGCCGCTCTTGAATTAGCGGAAAAAGGCAAAAAGTGATTGTGCTAGAAGGTGCGAGAGTCAGGTTTGGTGCATCTGGTAGAAGTGGCGGTCAAGCCATCAACGGTTTTGAAGAAGGCATTGATGAATATATTGCTCAAGTGAGGCTCGATAAAGCGAAACAACTTTTGGGATATGTCGCTAGAGGCCATTGATATTATTGATGAGCGCATTGCGAAATATGGCATTCAATGCGATTGGAAAAAGGTTATGCCACATTGGCGTTAAATGAACGTCGTATGGACGATCTCATTGAAATGGAAAAAGCCAGCCACGCGACTTTTGGCTATGACAAAAATGCAACTTTGGGATAAAGCCAAACTGAAACAACATCTAGGCAGTGATATTTATGTGGGCGGTTTATACGATAGCAATTCAGGCCACTTACACCCACTAACTATTGCTAGGCTTAGCAAAAAGCTTGCTTAGATTTAGGTGTGCAGATTTATGAACAATCACCTGTTGTGGATTTAGTCGAAAAATCAGGCTGCATTGAAGTCAAAAACCGATAAAAAGTGCGGTCATTTCTCAAGACGTTATTTTAGCCACCAACGCTTATATTGATGCACTACCGAAATCCATTCATCACGGCATTAATCGTAAAATCTTACCGGTCGAAAGCTTTATTATCGCAACCGAACCCTTTGAGATCAGGCCACAGCGGATTCCGTGATCAACAATGGTATGTCTGTTTGCGATAATAATATCTTACTTGATTACTATCGTTTGAGTGCGGATAACCGTTTGTTATTTGGTAGCGATTCAAGCTCCGAAAAAGATATGGTGCAAATTATGCGCCGCAATATGCTGCATGTCTTCCCACAATTAGAAAAATGTCAAAATTGATTATGGTTGGGCCGGACCGATTGATATGACAATGAACGCTAGCCCACATTTCGGTCGTATCTCGCCGCATATTTATTTTGCGCAGGGCTATTCTGGTCATGGTGTCGCACTAACCGGGCTTGCAGGACGTAATTGCAGAAGCAATTTTAGGTAATGATGAACGTTTGAGAATTTTTGAAGGGTTGAAAGTGCCTTCATTTTACGGTGGAAAATACCTCAAAAACTTAGCGACAAAGATAGGAGTACAATATTACAAGTTTTTGGATCGGTATAGATAAAAATGCCTATTTTTGTGCACCTATAATAGTAAACAGCTTTAAAAAGAATATCATATTCCTTTTTGGAAAGTGAATAAGTTATTTTTATAACGATTAGAAATAGTAATGTGTAGATCAGTATATTATGAGATCAAATCATTAAAATTAGTTTTGACTGATTAATAACAGTCAATATAATGCCCCTCGCCTAAGAGAAGTACCTTTGTATAACTTACTATATACGAAGGTTTTTATATCAATTTATTTTTAGTTGAGAGTTTTTTTATGAACAACATTTTTCAAAATTATCTGGAATCATTCAGCGCAATTATTTGTGGTCACGTCTGAATTAGCAAAAGGGAAAAGTCAAATCTGCTTCTTCATCAAAAAATTTCTGAGCGTGACATCTTCTACTACTTCTAAAATTTCTTTATTAAGTGCCTCTATTTTGCTGGGCTTGTTTACGACGAACGTAAATGCAGAGGTGGTTTTGAATAACTATAGCTATGGTAATTCAGCTACTGTTCAGAAGAACTCTGGAACTGAAACTGTGCCGGCTCCTAAGGCCACTAATACCGGCATCGCAATTGGTAATAATGCAAATGCTTATGGCGATGGTAGCCTTATTAGCATAGATTTAATTGCAATTGGTAATAATGCGACAACATCAGAACATACCCAACGTGTAACATTGTATAACTACCTTACTCCGGGTAATACAGATTGGCGAGCTATTACAGGTCGTTTAACTAATGTGACCTTAGATCCAAACCAGGTTTATTATTCACTAGGAGACACAAATACCTGGGAACTTGTCGATCGTGCTGTGCCAGCTATGGCATTAGGTTATGAATCTTTTTGCTCATGGCGGCTCGGTGGCAATTGGTGGTTATTCACATGCCGGCGAAAAAGTAGGTTCTGGAACGGGTGCTGGATTAAGTGTGGCTATTGGTGCTTATACTACTGCAACGGGTAGTGGCGCGGTAGCAATGGGGCCTGCAGCTTCTGCACAAGGAAATAACTCATTCGCATTGATGCGCCAAGCTTCAGCAACCGGCATTAACTCTATGGCATTAGGTGCAGCCTCCTATGCATCAACAGATGGCGCCATTGCTATTGGTCGTCTTGCTACATCAACAGGTAAAAAAATTCTATTGCTATTGGTACTGGTGGTGAAGGAGCGACTTCTCCATCTTATCGCGATAGAACAAAAGCAACCGAATCTACAGGTAATAACACCATTGCAATGGGTCATAACGTAAAAGTTAAAGCGGAAGATTCTATCGGTATTGGGCGAGAAGCAAAAGCAAATCAAATAAACTCAGTGGCATTAGGTGCTTTATCTGAAACCCGAGATGCAACTGCTGAAACCACAGGAACAGTAAATACCTTTACTTATGGTAACTTCCATGCTCAAGGCTCTGCTGCAAATGGCGTGGTGAGTATTGGTAGAGCTGGTGCAGAGCGTCAATTAATTCATGTGGCCGCTGGCAAAGTATCTGCAGATAGTACTGATGCAATCAATGGTTCACAATTATTTGTCACCAATCGTGGTTTATCTTATTTAGGCGACACCTTAGTAACAAATATCTTAGGTGGTGATGCTGCTGTAGTTAAAAATGGTGACACACTTGGCACATTAACTATGAGCAATATCGGCGGTACAGGTAAAAATACGATTGATGATGCAATTAAAGCAGCGAAAAACTGAAGTTAAAAACTGAAAAACAAGCAACGTTAAAAACAGATACCGGCGCAAATGGACAATCCATTTACACCATTGGTGCAACCAAAAACAACCTTAACTGAAGGTACAAAAAGTAAAGTGTAACCGGTGGAGAAGAAGATGCAAATGGTATTATTAATGTACACTGTAGGTATCGATAAGCCAACAAGTGATAAAATTGATAGCATTGGTACAGGCAATGTAGCTGCTGGCGATAGCAATACTGTCACGGGGCAACAGTTCATCAATACATTGAAGATAACCCTATTACTTTTGTGGGTGAAGATAATGCAAAACCCACTTAAGAAAAATTAGGGTGAAACACTTAGAAATTCACCAGTGGCGACATCGATAGTGATTATAAAGGCGCTAATTTAAAGGTGAAATCAGACGGTACTGACATTGTTGTTGGCTTCAAAGAATCTCCAACCTTCAAAGATATCACTGCTGATGGTCTAAATATCGCCAATGGAGGCCCAACCATCAATAAAGATGGTATCAATATGAATGGTAAGAAAATTACTAATCTTGCTCCAGGTAAAGCAGATACAGATGCAGTGAATGTTTCACAATTAAAAGACAGTGTACAAAATGTTAACAACAGTTCACCATTTGAATATGCAAAAGGTGATGAACCATTAGTAAAAGGTGAAAGATGGTCAATTCTATCTGGCTAAAAATTTTTGCTCAGTTAACTTATGATCCAGCTACGAATAGCTATAAAGATGCCAATAATACGCCTGTTACTCCAGTAGATAACAATGAAGTAGTGATTCGTGCTAAGGGAGATACTCCGCAACCTGTTACCAATGTGAAGAGCAACTTACCGGCTACTTATAATAAAGATGCGAATAATCCAACTACGACAGTACAAGCGGCCCCTATCTGCAGAAGATGTGAAAAATATCGGTAACAATGCAGCAACTGTAAATGACATCTTAAATGCTGGTTGAATTTACAAGAAAAATGGTGGTGCAAAAGACTTCGTAAAAGCTTATGACACGGTGAACTTTGTTGATGGTGAAGGCACCAAAGCTAATGTGACTGTACGTGAAGATAGCACGATTGCAGATGTAACCTTTAATATTGATAAAGGGAATATTACCGTAGATCCAAACGGTACAGGTAAAGCTGAAGGTACACCGGAAGCGGATATCAAAAGCAGCAGAAGAAAAAGTAAAAAGAAGCTGAAGAAAAATTGGCGAATTTACCAAATAATGCTTCTGATGAAGATAAAGCAAAAGCGGCAAAAGATGTGGCTGATGCTAAAAAGCAGTATCTGATATTAATAATAAAGTTGCTACTGTAGAGAATGTAGTAAATGCTATTAACAATGTAAGTTGGACTGCGACCTCTGGACAAAAGGGAACCGGTATCAGCACAGCCGCCACTGAAGAAAAAAGTGAAAGCTGGTGATACAGTTAAATTCAATGCGGGCGATAATCTGAAGATTGAACAAGCAGGTAAAGATTTTACTTATTCATTAAATCCTGAATTGAAAAATTTAACATCTGCAGAATTTAAAGATAAAAATGGTAATACGACAAATATCACAGCTGCCGGAAATACTATAACTGATAAAGATGGTAATAAAAACAGAAACAACCGCAGATGGTATAAAAGATTACTTCAGCTACTCCCGATAAAGATCCAGTTTCACTAACCTCAGCGGGCTTAGACAACGGTAATAACAAAATTACTAATGTTTCAGCTGGTGAGAAGGATACGGATGCAGTAAATGTATCGCAATTGAAAGCAGCGAAAGCCGATATCAATAATGTGGCGAACAATGTTCAATCATTAGAAGATAACTCACCGTTTGAGTATGCTGATAAAGACGGTAATCCGGTGAAAAAAGGCTTAGATGGTAAATACTATAAACCTGGAATCCTTGAAGGATAAAGTTTTTGTCAGATGGTAAATACTACAATAAGAGATGATGTTAAGTCAGATAGTCATTGAAAGATCCAGCTACTGCACAAGCCGTTAACCCTATTGATCCAACTCTTGAAAAGGTTGTTATTCGTGCGAAAGGTGATGAACCACAGCAAGTGACAAATATTAAGAGCAACTTGCCGGATACTTATAATCAGGTAGTAGATGAAAATGGCGCTCCAATTAAAGATGCAGATGGTAATCCGGTTACGACTACTACTGCACAAAAAGCACCATCAACTGCAGATATCAAAAAATATCGGTAACAATGCAGCAACTGTAAATGACATCTTAAATGCTGGTTGGAATTTACAAGAAAAATGGTGGCGCAAAAGACTTCGTAAAAGCTTATGACACGGTGAACTTTGTTGATGGTGAAGGCACCAAAGCTAATGTGACTGTACGTGAAGATAGCACGATTGCAGATGTAACCTTTAATATTGATAAAGGGAATATTACCGTGAGATCCAAACGGTACAGGTAAAGCTGAAGGTACACCGGAAGCAGATATCAAAAGCGGCAGAAGAAAAAAAGTAAAAAGAAGCTGAAGAAAAATTAGCGAATTTACCAAATAATGCTTCTGATGAAGATAAAAGCAAAAGCGGAAAAAGATGTAGCTGATACGAAAAAGCAGTAGCGGGTATTAATAATAAAGTTGCCACTGTAGAGAATGTGGTAAATGCTATTAACAATGTAAGTTGGACTGCGACCTCTGGACAAAAGGAACCGGTATCAGCACTGACGCCACTGAAGAAAAAGTGAAAGCAGGTGATACAGTTAAATTTAATGCGGGCGATAATCTGAAGATTGAACAAGCAGGTAAAGATTTTACTTATTCATTAAATCCTGAATTGAAAAAGTTAACATCTGCAGAATTTGTTGCCACTGATCCTAAAGGTAATAAAAATTACAACAGTGACTGATGGTAACGGCATAACGATTACCCCAGAAAAACCAGAAGAAGGTAAAGCTCCAGTATCACTAACCTCAAATGGTTTAAGCTAATGGTAACAATAGTATCACTAATGTGAAAAGCAACTTACCTAATACTTACAATCAAGTATTAGAATAAGGATGGCAATCCAATTAAAGATACAAATGGGAATCCTGTTACTACAACTGCTTCACAAGCCGCTCCATCAGCTGAAGATGTGAAAAATATAGGTAACAATGCTGCAACTGTAAATGACATCTTAAATGCTGGTTGGAATTTACAAGAAAAACGGAGGTGCAAAAAGACTTCGTAAAAGCTTACGATACCGTTAACTTTGTTAATGGCGAAGGCACTAAAGCTAATGTGACAGTCCGCGAAGATGGCGAAAATTGCAGATGTGACCTTTAATATTGATAAAGGTAATATTACGATGAACCCAGATAATTCTGGCACAGTTCAAGGTACACCACAGTCTGAAAAAGACGCGGCAGAAAAAGCATTGAAAGCAGCTAAAGATACACTTGCTAACTTGCCAACAACTGCGCCTCAAGTCAGTAAAAGATGCCGCAGAAAAAGCACTTCAAGACGCTCAAAAAGGCGTAGATAACATTAATAACAGAGTGGCAACTGTTGAAAATGTAGCTTACGCAATTAACAATGCAGCTTGGAACGTTGATGCAGGAACGGTTGAAAACTCTAATGGAAAACTGGTTAAGGGTTCATCAGACAAGCCAACTAAAGTAAAAAGCTGGTAACACAGTTAAGTTGAATGCAGGTAACAACATTGAAATTAAACGTAATGCTCATTCTATTGATATTGCTACTTCAGCTACACCATCTTTCACCAATGTAAGTCTTGGTTCGGATGGAGCAAAAGTTGGTAGCGATGGCCAGGGTAATGTCAGAGTGTCCAATGCACAGGGCGCACCAACACGTATTACTAATGTTGCTCCAGGTATCAATAATACGGATGCAGTAAATTACGGTCAGCTTCGTGGTGCGGTGAATAATATCAATAATCGTATCAATAAAAGTGGACAAAGATTTACGCGCTGGTGTTGCCGGTGCAGCAGCAATGGCATTCATTCAACGTCCAAATGAAGCAGGCAAAAGCATTGTTTCTGTGGGAGCGGCAGGTTATCGTGGTGAATCAGCACTTGCTGTAGGCTATGCAAGAAATGCCGACAATAATAAGATTTCGATCAAGTTAGGGGTTGGCTTGAACTCTCGCAATGATGTGACTTACGGTGGTAGCGTAGGTTACCAGTGGTAATGTAATGATCGATTAATTTATAATCAAAAGCTCGGTATTACTGAATATCGAGCTTTTTATTAATATTTTT
>BNJV01001860.1_pt1 | contig 25730 bp, 36 predicted proteins | sample 8540591 | NCBI WGS metagenome assembly BNJV01 (sample SAMD00202457, study PRJDB9452) | human saliva metagenome | host: Homo sapiens | reverse complement strand
GCTATATTAGCATAATCTAACCATATAGGCAATACATTTTTATCCCATCTGTATGCGGCACAAAAATCCGCCTTGACTCCCTTCTCTAAACTGCACTTTCCATCGGTGACGGCTAATCACCTGTTTTTACAATTTTTAATCCCAAGCCATGCTGTCCTGTACTGGGCTCCCACTCATAGTTTTTCGGTTCAGTCTTTCCAGAGCGGCTTTCTCTAAACCGCAACCATTATCCTCCACCTGGAGAGACACGTGGGCTTTCTCATCCTGATATAACCTGACTGTTATCTCGCATCCCTCCGGATTATGTTGCACTGCGTTGTATAATAAGTTCATCAGTGCTCTTTCCATCAGATTTTCATTGAAGCCCAGTACCAAGCCCTGCAGTTCTTCCTGAATATCTAAGTTTAACTGCATCCTTTCATCCTCTGTTTGATTCCGCATTTCCGTAATCGTCTTTCGAAGAAAACGGCTTACTTGGATTTTTCCTTTTCCAATTCCCATAGCCAAAGACAGCTTACTGAAAAGATTCAGGTTCTCTACAAGGCGACGAAGACGAAGCCCTTGTTTCTCAATCCTTAGCGCACGATCTTTGATTTCTTCCGATTCCGTGGTAGCTGCAATCATTTCCGCATTTCCCAGAACAATGGCAAGGGGTGTCCGAATGTCATGGGAAACCCCGGCAATCCATTCCGTACGCTCTTCCTCTTTTTGCTTTTGCCCGTTTCTTCTGTATCCATATGGGAACGGAAACTAGAATCAGCGCATTGAAAAGCAAAAAGCGGCAGAAACTCAATGAGATTTCGGATAACCCCTCTTTGTATTCCAGAGTATATTTCCAAATCTGCTCTTTCTTTTTGTCCGATAATCAATAAGCCTTCCGGCACCACATAGGTACGCGCCGGATAATCTTCCAGATAATACCGAGTAAACTTCGCTACATCCTGTAAAGTATAGCTTTTCCCGAAGCTCTTTCGGCAGGAACTCACTCCAAAGGATATTGCCTCCATTGTCAAGGAGCATGGCAAATTGCTGTGCCCCGGAGAGCTTTTCGGCTTCCTCTTCCGCTAAGCGGTACTCGTCATTTTTCCTTATGTAAATGCTCCATAATCTCCTCACTGTCAGGATAATATGGCATACCGTTTCGGGACACAAAAATTCCAAAAATCAAAGGTCTGCAAACAGTAAAAATCGTGAGCAGAAGCACCAGAGCAATCATATTGCATTTTCCTGTCTCTATTCCTCTCATCTTCCTATCTCAGTTTTATAGCCAAGGCCTCTTACGGTCAGATGAAAAATACGGGTTTAGATGGCTCTTTTCGATCTTTTCCCGTAAATGCCGCATATGCACAAACAAAGAGCTTTGCAAGCGAAATTCCCATCCGGCCAAAGGGCATCACAGAGGGTATCCGTGGTAACAATTTTCCCTGTTACGGTATGGGATGAGCGCCAGCTCCTTCGCCGTAAAGAGCTTTTCTCCTTGTCGTATCACTGTTCCTGCAGACAATGGAAACCAGCTGACTCCCAGCCGCAGCGCCTGCTCTTTCTCCTCCAAATGACAGGTTCTTCTCAGTACGGCGGCAATTCTCAGGATGAAGCTCTTCCGGAAGAAAAGCTTGGTAATGTAATCATCCGCTCCCAGTCCCAAGCCATGCAAACAGGCCCCTATCCTCGTCCCTTGCAGAGGAAAATCACCGGAGCTTCGGAAAGAAGACCTTCCTGCTTTTTATAAAATCAAAGCCATTGCCATCTGTCAGCATGACATCAAAAGAATCAGCTGATAGCAATTCTCTGAAAGCTTCGCTTCCGCTTCTTTACAAGAAGAAACGGCCTCCACCGAAACATATCCCTCTTTTCTTAATAGTTCTTTCAAAAAGCTCTCTAAGCTCTTTCTCATCGTCCACCACCAAAAATTTTACAATGTTCTTTTTCCATGATTCTGTCTCCTTATGTCTGTTCTTGCCATCCTACTATAGCCTTTCTCCCTCTCTTTTCCCCATAGTTTTTCATTTCTTAAGGTAAATATAAAGGTACGCACAAGGTTCCCTATAAAGCTTCCTTCGCTATTCTCCTCTCGTAAACAAACACATGGAGATATGGAGGATGATGAACTATATTCTGGAAACACAGCATCTTGAGCAAAAAGCGGAAACAGCTACCGTGTAAAGACCTTTCTTTATCTGTTCCGGAGAAATGCGTTTACGGCTTTTTAGGTCCCAATGGCGCCGGAAAAAGCACTACCCTCAAAATGATTCTGGGTTTGATTCACCCCGATGAAGGAGAAATTCAGTTTCTGGGAAAAACAGTAAATTCCCAAAATCGACTTTCTCTTCTCCAAAAGACCGGAAGTCTCATTGAAAATCCGGGGGATACGGGCATTTAAGCGGACTGGAAAATATGCAGAGTGTGCAGAAATTAAAGGGAGCGTTAAGGAAGAAGAAAGTGCCTCGGCATTAAAACCGTCCGGCTCTATGAACAAGAGATAGAAGCTCAGCAGTTATTCTCTAGGTATGAAACAACGTCTCGGTATCGCTATGGCCATTTTGGGAAATCCGAAGCTTCTGACTGGATGAGCCCACAAACAGCCTGGATCCTGCCGGCATACGAAATTCGTGAGTTGATTGTATCTCTTCCTAAAGAAAAGAAATATGACGGTCATCATTTCCAGTCATCTCCTCAGTGAAATAGAGCAAATGGCAAGTCAAGTCGGAATCATTCACCATGGACAGTTGCTCTATGAAGGGCCTCTTAAGGACCTGGAATGTAACGGAAAAAGTCTGGAAGAGGCATTTCTGGAAATGACCGGCGGAAAGAGTCTTTATGAGATACCCTAAGCAATATCCGAAAAATCGTTTCTATCGAGATTCAAAAAGCGCGCCATAAAGCATTTTCTCCTTTGCTTTTCCTCGCGGCTCTACTTTTGGATTATGCCTATCTGTTTTATGGCACAAAAGCGCATTCCGAGACATGGTTAAATATCTTTTATGCTCTTCCCATCATTAACACTCTGGTTCTGTCCGTACTTATGGCGGTAATTGCCTCCCAGTCTGTGGACATGGAACACAAAGGCGCTATGTGGAACCTTCTTCCCACCCTGGAAAGCAGAGCTTCTATCTATCTGGGAAAGCTTTTTCTTCGGTTTTATTGCCCTGTCCTGTTTTGTAGTTTCCAAATCAGTGTATGGTCCTTCTTGGGGGAAAGTTCTTAGCGTTTTACCGGAGATATTCCGTCACATATTGTTCCCGTTCTGTTCTTTTCGGAACTTATCGGCGGAATGATTCTGTATCAGCTTCAATGCACACTTTCCCTACTGTTTTTCCAGCCAGTTTGCGAGCCTTTCCATTGCCTTCGGCAGTACCCTATCCGGCTTATTTCTGGCCTTTATCAGCACAGAACATGTGGACTCCCTGGTCCGTTTCTTCTCTCTTAGCCCTATCGGTATGGACTGATGACAAAAGCTATCAAGACTCGGAGCCCTAAGCCTAAGATCTATCCCTATTTCCGATATTTTGCTAAGCCTGCTTTATCTCATCGGTACATTTCTGCTTGGTCTCCTTCTTTTCACTCCGGGCAGAGCAGGGAGAAGCTTTGTTTTCTCTCCACAGGCAAAATGCTAAGCCACAGTCTGCACAGCGGCCTGTCCCCGGAATTTATCAAGTTAAAAAGGAACCCCATCTGGATTCCTTTCCTTCTGATTCCTCTGATTTCGGCACTGATTAGACTGGTGAATTTTGTGCAAAATCAGGGTGTCTTCTAATATACTTGGGAAGATCTCTGGACCCAGCAATCTCTGTTTCTGGGGATGTTTTTCCTGGCACCCCTCATCGGCATTCTCTGCAGTCTTCTGTGGCGAATGGAGCATCAAGGCAGTAACTGGAATCTGATTTTAACTATTACCAGCCCCGGAAAACTGATTCGAGACAAATGGTTTACCGCAACCTTCCTCAGTACGCTCTGCATGGTTTGGATCAGTTTTATTTATCTTCTGAGCGGTAAAATCCTCAGCCTTCCGGGGAGCTGTTCCGGCAATCTTTTGGATGCGAATCCTTTCCGCTATCCTTTTTCCATTGCCGCAATTACCGCCCTCAAAGCACCCTGGCCATGTTCTTCCACTCCTTTGCCCTTCCCATCGCGCTGGCATTTCTGGGCGACTTGGGTGCCTTACCCTAACCGTGAAAGGGCCTACTATGCTTTACCCTATTCCACGCTGATTTACAGCATGGGCAGTACTTCTATCACCGGAGAGCTGAGATTTTTCCGATTCTCCTTCTAAGCTGTTCCTTTTATATTTTCAGCTGCACTGGGTATCGGTATTCTGTACCTAAAGAAAAGTGATGTGAGAACACATGTCTAAAACACGCAGTCTCTTCGCCTACAACAAGTAACGCAGGCTTTGAGATCCAATCCTTGTTAAAAACAAGATATCTCAGAGCTCACCTGCGTCACTTGATAGAACGAGAGATCACACGCTTTGCGCACAATATTCGTTAAGAGCGGGACAGACGGTTTTTCTCTCTGAAACCAGTCTATCCCGCTCCAAATCGATAAACTGATGGCAAAATCTCCAGCCAGTAACCATCCGGATCTTCAATGAAATAGATGCCCATGGCTTCATTTTCAAAGCAAATGCAACCCATCTCCTCATGCTTTTTGTGCGCTTCTTCAAAATTATCCGCCTGAAATGCCAGATGGAATTCACACTCTCCCAGGTCGTAAGCCTGGGGGTGGTCTTCAGCCAGAGTAGCTCCAACTCAAAATCGCCGACATCGCTTCTTAAGTACACTATGATAAAGTCTTCGCTGAGTCTTTCTTCTCACCTCATGTAAGTCGAGGGCTTCCTCGTAGAATCGAAGGGAACGATCCAAATCGGATACATTTAAATTCTCGTGAATCATCTTAAACTTCATAGCTTTTCTCCTTTCAGCTGTTTCCGTGTTTTTGATCCGTGAGACGGTACTTTGGATATTCGGTAAGAAAGCGCTGAATCACAGCGGGCTCTCCCCAGTAATGCATCGGAAATACAGCATCACAATCCACATTTTCAAGGAAATACAGAATCCCGTCAGCATAATGCGCCTCCAGTCTCGGATCAGGGAACGAAGGCAAGGTCAAAATGTCTACCGCCTGATTCGTCCTATCTCCCTGTGATAAACTCTCGCGGAGCCTCCGATTATCTTCTTCCGGTTCTCCCTCCCAATACCAATCGTTTAAGTCCCCGGCATGATAGATAGAGCCTTCCTTTGTTTTTAGTATAAAGGCGACTCCACTGTCGTTGGAAAGCAAGGTCTCAAGCTGAATTTCATAATCCAGCGGATAGCTTTTATCGGCTTCGACAAAGCTGTGCTTGATCTCCGACAGACGCTTTTTATCCCGTATATCGTTTGCCAATACCGCTTGATACTTCATACCCTGCCCGTCGAGCAAGGAAAAAACTTTGGGATTATAGTGATCTGCATGAATATGACTGCAAAAAACAAATACTTCTTTTTCCTTGTTCAGAGGTGGTAATTCTCCCCTGTAATAGTCAAAAATAATATAGCAGTCTTCTAATTCCAGTAAAAACCGCTGTGGATTCAGATATGTTACTTTCATGATGTTACTCCGTAAAATATTTTTGCTTTCTCGGTATGGAGATTGTTGCTCTACCTTCCTTACCTGCTTCCTTGCTTACTTTACTTGCTTGCTTCCTTTCTTGCTCCCTTACTCCCTTCGTTTTCCCTATTCTATATGCTCTTCAGTATAAGTTGCGCTACATTTACTGTCAACGAGGGACCAAACAAGCTCATTTGTCCATCCACCCAGGACTGCTGGGGTACATCATGAATACTGTCATTTTTCTCGTAATTCCCGATTAAGAATGGAGATTTCGGATCATGCAGTCAGCTTTGCTTCATAACGGTAGAGGGTTCTGCATTGGCATAGCAATATTTGCAAAGGTGCTTACAGCTGTTATAGGCGCCGATATCAGAAGAGAGGAAACACGCACAGGTCGCTTGCCCCCTTCTTTTTTGGGAACATGCAAGCGTTTTTCCAATGGCTTTCTCATAGTCACTGATAAGCATACATCCACCGCAATCTGCCCCCATACTCCGCCAGTTCATTTCCCTCCGCACAGGGCTTCAATGTCATGCCATGGGAACGAGCAATCGCAATCATGGCCTTTTCCCAGCAAAAGCCTGTCTTCCTTCCCAAGCATCCGAAGCTCCGAAAGTTCCGCTTCACCTTTGGGTAAAGGTCTGCAGAGCTGATAACGGCTGTTTTCGTATATCCCTCCAATGCCGTAGCAATTTGCTCAAATGCTTTCAAATGATAGTCTTTGCTATATCTTTCCGACAGAAAAATCGGGTCGTAACGCCACCCGATAGAATTCACTCCCAGCTGCATGGAAAGATGTTTGAAATGCTCTATGAGCAAATGTTTATCCGGCACATTCGGCTCTATATCCTTTCCATAAGGTGTAATAGTGACAAACCAATATTGTCCATAAGCCTTTAAAAAGCTCCATGTGCAGGGAACATGGGAGCCGGATTTTTCGTGCAAAAAGCCAATGACATCCACCACGGAAGGATCAAGACGGTAGCGGCTGACTTGATTCGGATTATAAGGATTTCGTACACAAACAAAGCCCTCTTTCAGCCTGTTTGCAAACCATTCCGCATAGAAGGCGGGAATGTCCGTCCTCTGTCCTGTGTTAATAATCAGTTCAGTTTGCCTCCTTTGTATGCTTCCATTTTGTGTGCAATGTTTTCCTTAACTTATGTGCTATCAAGAATTCTAAAGGTCTACCATAAACATTCCAATATCAGCTCTTTATTTCTCAATCTTTTTCAAGCCATTGTTCTCCTTTTATACCCCAATCCATGAATTATTGCGGCTAGGCCTCCTGCCACAGCTCCCACGGTATCCGTATCTTCCCCAAGGTTCACAGCAGCTAAAACATCATTGGCATAATCCTTGCTTATTAGTCCTGTCCGTTCATCGTTTTCCTCATTTTTCCTCAACATGACTGATTGCCCATAAAGCGCCTTCCAAGGTGTCCACCACATATCCGGAGGACTGATTTTCCGAAATATCCAGCTGATGAATCTGATGGAGCCTATCGAAAAGGCTTTATCATATTGCAAGGTGGGAAGGATATCCAAAATATTCTCTCCGGCAAGCAATCTTTTTGCCACATGCACGTAGATTACGCAGGCCTCCTCCGAAATCCAATGCCCGTGGGTGATGGCGGAAACGGCTCGGATTTCTTCCTCCGTACATTCCACAAATGCCAAGGGCAGGATACGCATAAGGGAACCATTGCCATTAGAGCGCTCTCCTACGCAGGGTTTGCCGCCGGTCAGCGCCTCGTAAGTGGCATGACCGATATCAAAATACTTCTCCATTGGCGGTAAAGGCATTTTCATGTAGCCAGGAAAGAAAAACGCTTTCTGATGTCCTCAATATGGATTTTCCCGTTATTTTCTTTTGAGACTTTTCAAGGGTCGCCAAGGTCATGGAGTATCATCCGACCAGGTCCCTGCCGGCTGATGATGACAGCCATAGCCTGTAGAGGTCCGTACAAAGGAAGCTCTCTGCTCCTGAAATTCATAGGGGACACCAAAGGGCATCGCCGATGGCAAAAGCCAAAAATGGCGTCATAGAGTTGTTTGTTGTTAGAGAGAATCTGCATATATTAGTCCTTTATTTAAATATTGGTTCTACCACTGCTGTTTTTCGCATTTTCTTCCAGTTACAGCATGTATCCATAGAAGTCAGACAGGAATAGCCTATCCTGAATGACACGATATTTTTCAAATTCAGTTTCTGCTTTTCGCATGGGCTATCTCAGCAGTAATAGAGGCAACATAAGTTAAGTATTCCGCTGTACCAGAACAGATACTTTTTCTTCATCAAGTTAATCTCCTTATTATTCACTTTTAAATCGAAGCAAATATTCACAGCTTATTGATCCTCTTTTATGTTTCCCAATGTCCACTGAATCCACGTCCTATAATTGTACATTCAGCATCTCTGCTATTCTGCGCTTGATGGTTCCTACACTTGCGCCTGTTGCCTCTGGAGCATTTTTCCAATTGATATCTTTGCATTATTCCTCTATCATAAGAATCAATTGATCTTCTAATTTAACCTCGTTTATTACCTTGAGTGCCATCTTGGCCATCTTGAGTGCCATCTTGAGTGCCAAAATTCAAATTTGGCATAATTACAAAGAAGTTCGACCTATCGGAGTGAAACGCAGGCTTTTTATCTTCTTTATAATTCACCTGAAATTCATAGGCATCTATTATCTTTTCCGAAACCACCCTTTTTCGTTCCATATATCCAAGCCGCTCAAATACATCCGCAAGAAGTGGATTTCTTCTTGTTGATGGAACCGAAAGCAGATCCCTGTCCTGAATGGCAATACCATCTGCCATTCCTCCCGGAGAATATATCTCCATACGATCATCAAAAATATCAATATGAACTTCACTGCCGGTTACAAGATAATCTCTGTGAATAAGAGCATTTATCAATGCCTCATGATAGCTCCGCTCTACATACTTCGGCAGTTCTTCACGAGAGAGTTGATGTTTTTCGCCACATCTTTTTACAATTACGTTGGATAAATTCTTAGCCATTTTCAAGAAGATAAATTAGTCCTCCGGAAAAATTCCTGCATCATCCAAAGCATCCATTGTACCCACCACTCTTATTTAGTCCATTCCACCTTGTGCAAAAATATTCTTGACCATCTAATCGGACATTCGTCCGCAAGCAATGCTCCTGCATTAGTCAGATACCCATCATCAGTAGAAAGGCCGAACGAAATCATATCTTTTTATCTTCAAAACTTTTTCCAATCCATTTTTTTATATCTCTCTCGTAATTTTTGTAAATGCATAGTCTCCCAATTTATAAGACGAAATTTGTGTATCATAGGAAGGTTTTTCCCTTCATGATTAACCGTTTCTGCTCCACTGCTGTGGCTTTAACACTTTCATTACCCACACGAACATAAGCCTCCAGTATGCCATCTGCTGAATAGTAGTATGGTGTGTCTTCTCCAGATATTATATTAAGAATTATCAGGATCCTGTCATTGACCTTTTTCAAATTTTAGTCTAAACTCCGGAATTGGATCTAGGCGTGCTTTGATTATTCATCTAATCTTTTCTGCATCTCGCTTCCGGATTATCAGATTCCAACTATATTTCCCTCATTATCAATCCCAAAAATTAAAAAGCCACCCACACCATTAGCAAAAGCACTGACACTCTTACACCAGCTTTTGGGTTTTTTTATTTCAACAGATTGTTTTTATCATATTCCGTTGTCTCTCCAATATATTTCTTTACGTCCATATTTATATTCCTTTATCTCTCATGATTTTTAGATAGATACAGAAATCTCAGGGTTATTTTATCAATAAGCTTTTGTATCTCAATCCAGCTTGTTCTATTATCTCTTTTCCTTTAATTTTTGTTCTTAACGATACAGTTTTTCAATTTTTAATATGTCTAACATAGCTGTATATGTATATCCCGAATCAATCTCTAAAAGATGAAGATATGCCTCTTCATCAGTCACCCTCTCATTCACCTTCTCCGTCACCTTTTTCAGCCACCCTCTCAGTTCCATGGATGGTCCTATCTTCAGGAGGTGTAAATGTCTCTATAATGTCCCTTTCTTATTTCGCTCATCAGCAAGTCCAATTTCTCGGAAAACCTTTGCTATCGGCAGATTCTTTTGCGAATGGCCTGAATTATCAAATCATCCATGGGAATCCATATAGAATTTTTGAAAAATTACGGCGTTTATTCCTCATTGTGTCTATATTTTTCGATAGAATTGCCTTTTTGAGTCTTTCCACTCTTTCCATCCATTATTGGACTTCCCAATTACCACCCACCCCGCGCTTGATGGATTGTTGCATATAATATCTTTTTGAAGAATGTTATCAACAATCTTCGCATTCTTCCTGATTAATGGTATATATCCGGTTCCTGCCTTTCCGCACCGGCTTCCACTTAGAAGAGTAAATACGCCATCTTTTACTATTGCCTTACCATCAACTTTCTTTCCAAATCCTTTTGATATTTCGATTAAGAGTATATTCTCCATCAGGCAAAAAACCATTGTCGCTTTTAAGTTCGATTTCTTCCGTAGCTTCAACAAATACCTCTTCTTTTTGTTTTTATCTTTTTGGAAAGATGCCGTCTAAGGAAGATAATAGAGATTTCGTAATATCAATGTCTATAGCGAATAATTCTGTGCTTGCTACTCTACTTTTTTTCAAATATAGTTTGTGAAGGGAGTTTCTCTTTATCGTCATATTCATCAACTTCAATAGCAAACTCTCTTTCAACCCTGTAATATTGGCATAACCATTGCTTTCAAGAAATTTTCATTCTGTTTTTCAAACTGATCCGTTCTGGTCTTGCCGATTTTAACAAGCCCTGGAACAACCGTTGTCATTAAATATATAATTCCTTTTTCCCATATTCTCTATATCTTACTCCCTTATAAGCTTTATTTTATCATTCCCACGATATCATCGTTCTTAAGTTGTGGTTCAAATGATACATTTATTCCGTCATTTTCAAAGAGCTTTAAAAATTTCTTAGCTGATTCTATCTTCAATTTTTCAGTCCCTCTCAATGCTGTTTTCTTTTGTCTACATCCTTGGTTTCAAACTAATGAAATTTATCTCATAATCGTCATTCTTTCTGATGACATACATAAAATCAGGACTTGTCGTTCCACCAAAGTACAATGGAACCTGTACACTTCTTCGTGGGATTTTTCCAAATACAACAACTTCATCTATATTACTATTCTTAATGCTTTCCTTTTCTTTTCGGACTATCGAAAATCACCTTATCATAGAGAAAAATTTTTCAGGAACAGATAAACTATCATCCTTGATAATTCCTACAACCCCTTGAACAATTTTTTCTTTCGCCTCTCCTTTTATATCTGTAAGTGCAGTCTCAAGTGATTCCACATTAAGCGCCTTATAGGAAAATCTCTTTATAAAAGCTTCTCAAACCAAACTTGGAATTTCTCATGAATTTAGTAAGCGTATTTCGATTAAAAAAATGCCTTGTCCAATTTGTTTTTTATTGTTGATTCACATAAGGCTCTGTGCATTACCGATACAGACAGCCCGGTTGCTTTTCTGCGCCTGCTTTTAAGAATTCTCCATAAGCCATCGATTCATCAAGCACATAATACTCTGCTGTCTCTTCCTGAAAGACAAGCCTATCGTTTTCTATATGTGTTTTCTTTTCAATTGTTCTGGCAATGACATCTTCTTTTATTTCTTCATTCAAAATATCAAGCGTCAGCTTTATATAGCTCGTCCTCTGAAATATCGTCTAATGACAGATAATGCTTCTGATTAATTTTTCTCCATAACTCTTTAATTTCAGCAAATTTCTCTTGCCTGATATGGACAACGCCCTTTTTCCTCTTTATTCTTATTGATAACCTACCCTGTTCAAGTCCTGTATTAAATTCCGGATATTTTGCAATCAGCTTGTCCTTGTTATCAAGAATAATATTACCATCCGGATCTACATAATCGTCTAATAGAAGACTTGCAAACAACTTATTTTCATCAATACCTCTTTCCCTTAGCAACCTTTGATAGCATTGCTTTGATATTGGCGAAGAAAATTTACTATCACTATTTATTTCCCTAATAAGATTTTCAGCAAAATCTTTTTCGGAATAATCAAAGAGATAAGTCAAATAAAACTGCTCTTCTGAAATTCTGTTGCCGTATTCATCTACCGGAAGCCCTAAGTCCACGACCGACTTCCTGCACTTTGCTAATTTCCGATCCACTTGAGCGAAGTTTGCAAATCTGAAATACATTAGGATTATCCCAGCCTTCGCGCAATGTCCATTTAGAAAAAATAAACCTTCTAGTGTTCCAATTCCTTTTTCATCTGTAAAAAGACAGCAAAGCCTGCTTATCCCTTAAAAATCTCATCAACTTCTTTTTGAATCTCCACATCGCTATTGGAATTATCCTCAGCAAAATATCCGCCGTTAGTCGCTCCTATGTCTCTTAGCGATTGTTCTATAAAACTCACATACTGCTTGTGAATCGTTAGGGCTTGATTCTTCATATTCTTTGACTTCTCTTTCCAAGCTTTCCTTTAATATATTCTGAAAACTTGTTCTGAGCGAACCGTCTGTTCCGTCTTCACCTCTGTATGAATAGATGGAATCGATAAAAACAGAGAAAGAGTTTTTGATCTTTTCTTTCCCGAAAGAAATTTTTCTCTCTTGCTCGATATGATTTTTGACGGCTTGTCTCATCATTAGTTCTTGATAAGTATCCCCGTAAATACCGGTATAGATTTGATCTCCCTTAGCCAAAATCTGTCCATTTGATAAGGTTACACCTGTTTTAATCTCTTCACTTTCCGTTTTACCTATATTCTCTATAGAAATTCCGCCAAACTCGTTATCAACAACAGAAAGAGAATCCCTATACTTAAAAACAAAAAGTTTTCCCGTTCTTTTCGTTCCTAAAGGTGCAGGACTTTGGGATGTTTTTATGTCCAAGAGCTTGACCTTGGTTTCATTCAGGCTTTCCTGCATAATCATCTGTGTGCAACGCCCTTAACAAGATTAGCATTAAAAGCTTGCAGGATCCCAAATTAAAAACTAAATTGTTATAGTCCCTTTGATCAGATTTCGGTAAAGTCGGAAGGTCGCCCCAAAACGAATGACGCACAAAGGGTTAATCCTATCCATCAATCTTTGGTATGCCGTATTTTCCCTTTTTGAACTTATGAGGCTCATCAATAATAACGATTGGCCTTGTGGATTTTTAAGGTATCGTATGGATTTGAAAATGTCCCGAACAAGGTCTGGTCATATTCATTGTCCATTGTAGCTTTAGATAATAGCATACCGCTTGACATCAATAGTGTGCTGATTCTTCCTTTTTCAAGGCGTGTGCCTCTCGCAAAGTCGGAAATAGCCTGCGGAAACATTTTTCTTCCTTTTCTCTTGCTTTGTGCATTCAATACAGAAAGGCTTACTCTCTTATCCGGATAAAGGTCTGCAAAATGGGCTTTTTGCATAATCGGCTTCGATAAATGATTTTGTCCCTTCCTTGATTGGTGTTGTCGGCACCAAAATAATGAATTTATGAAATCCATATCTTTTATTAAGCTCATACATAAGCCTTGTGTAGCAATAAGTCTTACCTGTACCGGTTTCCATGCGGACATCAATGCCGAAGTTATCCGGCACACTTGTCCGTAGCTCTCTTGGTATTTCCTTTCCTTCAACCCCTGCCTGTATCGTACCAATATTACTTTTGATTTTTTTATATCGTCAGGTTCGAAAACAGGATTAGCAAATAGGTCATCCGTAACTTCAATATCAATCTTTTCAAAAACCTTACAAACTCGTTCGAGACACTCTGTTTGATGTGATAATATACTAATTTGATTCCCATATCAATACCTCTCAATGAGTTCTACTCTTTTTATTATTTCTTAAATTGGCAAGATTTTTCTTGAGTTCGTGAAGAACATTGAAATGTATGGAGCTTGTATAAATGACAAACCTTGTAATATCAAGTTCCAAATTTTCTATTCTTCTATAAGCTCCATTACATCCTCTGACTGTAAGCCTTGCTCGATAATATATAGACTCCTTCGATTCTATCTGCAATATAAGTTGACAGCATATATTCTTCCGCCTTAGCAGATAATCCATAGCCGTCAAGTACAAGGTATGTAGTAAGGATAGCGTCTTTTGCCTTTCGCTTTTTTCCGTATCGAAAAATGCCGACCATATCATCAAGGAAAAAGTTTTGGGTTATCATCAAAGTTAAGCAGATCTCGTTAAAACATCTTCTTTCAGCTCATTCAAATAGAAAGTCTTAAAGCCGTAATCAATATCTGCATTTGTTTCTTCTTGAATCTTTTTTTCGCAAAGACTTCTTATTCTTTCACGACCAATTTCATCAATAGTTCTGTAACCTGCTTTATAGGGCAGGCTTATCTTCTTTTATCTGTTCCGGAAGCTGGACTAGAATAAATTGACGATTTCCACCGTCCTCGGCATTTAACTGCATAACGGCGTGGGCTGTGGTGGCAGACCCGCTGAAAAAGTCTAGTACTATTGAATCTTGCTCTAAATTTGCTAACCTTAATAGTCTTTGCAAAAGTCTTGTGGGCTTAGGACCGTCAAAAAACGCCCTGCCCTCAAACAATTCAACGACCTCTTTTCGCACCTTCCTGACTATGTCCGACCTCTTTATAAAAAGTAAAGATGTTGAGCGCCATACCTTCAAATTTCAGTTCTGACAGAAATCTTTTCATTTGGGGACACTATTCCCATCCGTTCCAAACCATATTCTGATTATCCTGGAGTCTCTCAGAAAAGGCTTTTCTGAGAGCCTCCAGCGACGACCCGCTGGAGGTTTCACTATACGCCCGGAGGGCGTTGTTATAAGATAATCACAGCTTTTGTTATATGTTTTTACAGATAAATCACTAGGGTTTCAGGCACCTCTTGGATCATTATCTGGATTAATATATCTAGCATTAGCTTCTTCTGTGCGTGCTAATCTCCCAATTTTAAAAATTATTTATTAACTTTGAATACATCAAAATATAATCATGACTATTTGAAACATGTTTTTGCATCATTTTTCGGTGAATATGCCCTCTCCCATATTAACTGGGCAATAAAGTTCTCTTCTCCAAACACTTCATCACAAGCCATCTTCAAGTTTGCCTGTTCATTGTCATCGATGGAGATAAAGATAACGCCATCATCGGAAAGTAGTTCTCTTGCCAATATCAGCCTCGGATACATAAAAGGTAAGCCAGGCAGAATGAGAGCTTTTGCCTTTTTAAGTTAATAATTCTTTCCGCTTCCTCTTCTTCAATTCCTATAGTATCCGCCAATTCCTTTGCGTTAAAAGAAAAGTTATCCGGATAGACAAATCCGTCTGAACCGGTATTATAGGGCGGATCAATATAAATGCACTTGATTTTGCCGGCATAAGATTCTAATAGGTGCTTTAACGCATCTAAATTATCCCCTACAATATAGAGATTTTTCGCTGTTTTTTGTTCTCATCTTTCGCATTTTCCACTATGTCAGGTGTGATAAATGTCTCCGTTTTGGTAGAGCTTTAAATACCTTGCATAGGACTTTTCCCAAAAAGTTAAGCTCGTATCCTTCCTTAGTCAAAGTAATATCGTTTGAGCGGAGCATCTTCTTAAATCTATCAATGCAAAACTCTCCCTCCTTGTCAAAAACTGCGGAAAATCTGCTTTAAGAAGTTCCATATCCCGACTGTTTGGATGTATGTTTTCGTTTGCTTTTTAAGTTATCTATCATCATTTACATTTCCCCGTTGAATATTTTTTATACTGATATCAGCTTATTCATCCTCTTTTGAATCTTCCTCATTTTCCCGTCAGCATCCTTTAATTTCAACCCGTGACAAAATGTCACGACTTCGCTTCCTTTATGACAGGTTTTCATTCCTTGATAAATTCCAAAAATATCATCCACCTTGCAACCAAGGGCTGTGCAAATTTTCTCTATAACTTCCATCGTAACTATTGCCATCACTTGTCAATTTGTTCATCGTGTAAATGCTCACCCCTGCAAGAGTTGCCAAGTCTTTTTCTTCATGTTTTTATCTAAAAGTAAATGCCACAATTTTTGTATGATACACTCATGTGATGCCCCTTTCCGTTATTAACACAGGTTCACTATAGCACAAGCCTATACCAAAAATATAGCGAAAAACAATATTTTATTGTCTTCTTTTTATTGCAACTTATTTGCCATTTTCAAAATGATCTCTTAATACCATTAATCTAAATATTAGAACAGCATTCAAAAATAGTCGCCAAGATAAGACCGGCTCCAGCCCAAAGCAGATCTATCGCAAAACCCTATAATAAAACATAGGCTCCATTTCATAATTTGCTTACCACAAATGATGCATAGTTCTTTGCTTTTTATTGGATATATTTTCGTCAAGATCATGTCCGGTTAAATACCGAATTGCCCTGCCGTTCGATCTAATAAATAGAATACCTATAATCAAATAAAAGCAAAACCATCATGAAATCGATACATAAAAATACAAACATATTTATTACCTACATACTTTCTACACCACTGATATACTGGCTGTTTAGTTATCATTAGCCTTGACTAGGCGTTCATAAATTTCTCCTTTATACTTTCCTTAAGTTTAATCCTATTTTTTTATCTTGCTTCCTCTCAAAATCCAAAAATATCTGTAAATCTTTTTCAAAGAATTTAGTGAAGAATATGAAAGTTCTAATTCGTAAGTTTTCACCGGATATAGAGTTCTGATTAATGTTCATCATTTTTGAAATTGGTATTACTAAGACAGAATATAGCGAATAAATATGCCACAACTGTGAAAACTAAAACGATGCAAATTGTAGTGAAATCCGGAATGCCGAATGCGATTGTACGCATGGCATCAACTTGATATGTTAAAGGGATTAATGCGTGAAATACGTTTTTAGAATGAATGGCGCATTGTCAAAGGAATAAAATAATGGTGCGGCAAAAAGAATTGGCACCAACAGGGTGTCCATCACAAAGTCTCGCCGCTTATAATTTTTTTATCAGTAACGCAACACAAATCAGGATAGAAGCCCAAAACAGCACACTAATCATTAAAAACGATGATCATGCAAAATCTATAAAAACGAAAAAGATCCACCAACAAAAAGGAAAGAATATATAAAATGGTAGCTTGAATTACAACTCCTACGATTGGAAAGGTTGCAATTCCGAGTATATAAATTGCCGGATGAATGCCGTTCAGAATCTTTAAGCTTAAAAGTCCCCAACGCTTGTCCGTTATCATGCGATAAACGCATTGGTACATTTCTTTAAATAACGACATGGCAAAAATACCGATTAAAGAATAGGAAAGAAAACTTACAGTCGTTCCGTTGAAGGATATATCTCCAAATGTAGCCTGAATACCTACAGAATAAAATAAGAAATATAGAATAGGGAGATCAAACTACTATAGATAATTTGTTTGTTGGACCAAAGTGCTTTCAACTCATTATTGACCATTATGGGTAAACCCTTTAGCCCGAGATGACGCGCTTAATATACATTTTGAAATTTACGCATTTTCTGTCGCCTCCTCTTGCATCATGATTTCCTTAAGACCCAAGCGTTCACTACTAATGCTTGTAATCGATACTTCGGCTAAAAAGCATTCCAATAATGCAGTTCAAATCTACAGAAGACTCGATTACACTTACTGTTTGCTCTTCAAGCTTAACTCCTTGGTCAATCAGTTCCCTTTTAAGCGTGTCACTAATTTCTCCGAGAAGGAAATTTCGATTTCCCTTGTCAATTGGTGATTCCTTAAAAATCCTGCATACTACCATAGTAGAATTGCTGACCTTGGTTTAGAAATAGAATTTTGTTGCAGTAATCTTCCAGCATTCCCAAATCATGCGATGAAACAAGAGCCAGTTTCTTTTCACCAAAACATTTCTCTTTCAAATATTCAAATAGTCCATGTGAGTAACGGTAATCCAGACCGGCGGTTGGTTCGTCCAAAAATCATTATTTCAGGATTATGAACTAAAGCGCGTGCAACTTGAACTCGTTGTTGTTGTCCTCCGGATAGTGAATCGGGGAACGGGTATAGAAATCTGTAAGATCCAGTATTTCAGAGATAGAATCTGTTGCCGTCTGTGACTCTTTTCTTAGAAAGACCGGTCAAAACCGCTCCAAGCATAATGTTATCTCGCACATTTAAATACCAATCAATGGATTGCTTTTGTGGACTTATGCCTAAATCATGATAAGTAGCTTGGGTGAGCAAGTTATGCTTCCCTGTTGAGGGAGTGTAAATTCCGGATAACACATTGAGTAAAGTGGTTTTTCGGCTCCGTTTTTACCAACAACAGCAATAAAATCTCCTTTCTCCGCCTCAAAAGAAATGTCACAAATTCCATTGTGCGTTCCTTCGTAAAAATAGGATACATCTTTAAGCGTCAGCAATGCCATTGTCAATCCCTCCTATTCCTGTTAAGCAAAGTATGTAATTGGTCAAGCTCTCATCAGAATAAATTTTCTTAATATGCTAGTTGATTGTCCAAATATTAATGTCATATAGTGCTGCCATTTCCATTTTCATTCATTAATCCGACGCGCTCTTCAAGTTCTGTATAACAAGCCAAAATAACCTGAAGCATATATCTGATAAACGGAATCGGATAATTAAAGGGCAACCGACATCCCGCCTCCTTGATTGGTGTTAGCAGGAGTTCCGATTGAAGCAATTTTAACCGGGATGCCGGGATAGAAAGCAAAGTATGCCGTTTAATAATATCAATATATGAAGAACAATATGGTACAAGTCCGGTATCACGCGTTTTTCACTCATAGGAATGAACCTTAGCGTGCCTTTTAAAGCATGCATTGTACCCCTTCAGTTTTTCTTTTCGAGGCACCAAAGATAGTGTAATACCAATGGCAAAAACTGAATCGTTAACCACAATACAAGGATCGTGAACAAAATCCATTTACCTGTAGGCTGAAAAATAATAACTAATTAGTCCTATGCTATACAGGCAAAGCATGGCAAACTCTGCGCTCTGAATTCCCATTCCTTCAACAAGAATTCGTTTCCCGAAGCGCCATGTAATCGTACATCCCAGAAACCATATCCAAAGCAATATTTGCACGAATGGCATTAATATCATATTCATCCAGAAATCTCCATGGAAAGATTTTTACATACACCACAGTATTTACTGTACCAAACACCTTGGCACGCAACTCTCATTGTTCAATTATTTATATTTTTGATTCTACCCCCCAAAAATATTACCGCCTTCATACAGCATGCCCTACGAGAAGCTGAGACCCGGGAGCAGAAATGAACTTAGTTAAAACCGCAGAGATTTGCAAAATGGGTAAAAATAAACTCTGCAATCTACAGAATTGAAAGAGCGAGATAATTTTCTAAAAAGCTTTCAGTTCTATAAGTTGCAAAGAAAAACCTTATTTGGAGAACTCATGGGTAATGTTACGCATTTATTGAAAAATCTTTTTCTTTGATAGTATCCTCTTCTCCTTTTTATCGTCAAGCTATATGAATTTAAACCCAAACTTTTCCAAAAACATAGTTTTGAATTTCTTTATCATTTTCTTTTTAACTACCAAAAAAGACGATAGAGTTAAAGTTCTATCGTCTTCCAAAAAGAGTTTAGAGCGACATCTCAAATGAGAATGCCTAAGCTCTGTTTATCTAAAATTTTTCGTAATTCTTGCTTACCTTCTCCCAATCCAAAACTGCAAAGAAATTCTTTATATAATCTCCTCTTAAATTCTTATACTTTAGATAATAGGCATGTTCCCATACATCTAAAGCTAAGATTGGGCTATGCTTTCCCTCTTCCATAAAGGGATTATTCTGATTTGCCGCCTTTGTGGCATACAGCCTTCCTTCCTGATCTACGGAAAGGAATGCCCAACCTGATCCAAACTGTCCTAAAGCCAGATTCTGCAAAGTCTCTATCAGCTTCTCAAGAGAACCGAAAATCCCTCTTAATAGCTTCTTCCAAGGCCGGACTGGGTTTTGTGTCTTTCTTCAGGGCTCAGAATAGAAAAAAATATAAATTATGGTTGTAATACCCGCCACCATTGTTCTGTAAAAGTGTTTCTTAAGGTTTCATCAGATATAGAAGGCAGAGAAGATAGAATTCCTTCTACGGATTTATCGCTAAGCCCTGCCTTATCCACTGCTTCATTAAAGTTCTTCGTATATGCTGCATGGTGCTTTCCGTAATGAGTCTCCATGGTTAAGGTATCAATGTGGGGCTCCAAAGCATCAAAAAGCATAGTCTAATTTTACCTGTTCAAACATAAAGTCCTCCTTTAGATGTCTCAGTCACTCAAGTGTTTTTTTCTCATACTTTAGCATCAAGGCATAATCTATTTCTCCTTGGCTATTACTGCAGTATGAAAAAAATCTAATTTATGGATTTAGTATAACAAAACTTATGATCAAAGTGTATGAGTATTATATTAATCCAAGAAAAAAACCATACTCAATGCACAAAACCCTCTATTGTTTATCTTGTATCATCGTTAAATTCCTCTTTAACAAGATCCTTAATATCACTCTTAATACTCTGCGTATCAACAATTGAATCTTCGCCCAGCTGATGAAATTCTTCTCTATCCCCCTTGGTATATTCTTGATTGTCATCATACTTTTTTTAGTGATAAGTCGAATCATTTTCCGTCTCAGAAACTTCTCCCCTTTTATATTTGACCTTTCTTTTATCCATGCAATAGCCAATATGAATAACATTAAAAAGCCAATATATCCTAAAAAGCGGATACATAACAGATACTAACGATTTAAAGCCCATAAAGGATAATCCATAACCTATCACTACTGCACCAATCAGAATAGGATAGAAACGCTTGGGCTTATCGGAAGAAAAAGCGTTTTGCTAAGGCATAGAATAAACTGAAGGCAGTATTAAATATAAGACCAAAAAAATAGTAGAGCATATACCAGTGAAAATACCGGGTGAATCTGTTCTGCAATCGCTAGCATAGGAATATCAACAGTGGAAACGAGCTTAACATTTGCATATAAAAATACAGGTAGCAACAGTAATAATTATACTAACTACGAATCCACCTAGAAAAGACCACTTTTTCGGCAACTCCAATTCTCATAATGGATCCACCTAATACAAATGCCATAGACACACCCGTCATAGCAGTGAGTGCAAAATAATTCAGTAAAGAAACCCATACATTTGGCATTGGAGAAGGAATTTTGGCTGAAATAGCTTCTAATTCTTCGAAATCAAAGCTCCTATTTGTAAAAGTATAGACTGCAATAATCATAATCATGATAAAAAACTATGGGTGTAAATATTCCAAGCACACTGGTGATTTTTGTCGAAATCAAGAAAGCTTACAAGAATGACCAAAGCAGCGCATATCAATCCTCCTGCCCAGAATGGCAGGCCAAACTGCTGATTAAGGTTTGATCCTGCGCCTGCAATCATGACAAATCCGACTACAAAGCAGGAAATGATTAAAGCAATATCAAGGATTTTTATTCGTAATCGGTCCGGCTATTTGAGAAAGAACTTCAAAGTGATCATTCGATCGATAATAACTTCCTAATGTAATGATGATTTTACCAAAGACTACACTTATAATACCAAGAACTATGGTTCCTATAATCCCCCATTTACCAAAGCTAACGAAGTATTGCATCAAATCTTGTCCGGAAGATAATCCTGCACCGATAACAACTCCAACATAAGCCAATGATATATTTAAAAATTCTTTTTAACACCTTTTATCTCCTTGCCTTTTTAAATACAAACCATAATTTATGTATTAAGCATACATAATATCTATATCTATGTCAAAAATTAGAATACATGTTATGTTCAAAAATTCTTCCCAACTATTACTCCACATCTCTTATAAAAGGCATCAACAAAACATCTAGAAAATAATCTCATCAATACATCGAAATAAAAAGCGACTAAGAGTGCAATCTTAGTCGCTACGCTATAATATAGCTTTTTAACTTTATTTTTCTGTTTGTATTATTTTAAAACACAAAAACTATTTAATTCTTTTGTCTAAAAACAACAAAAGAGCAAGATGATGCTAACAATCAAACCTACGCCAAATTTCACCCACATTACAATTGGTGAAACACTCCACTCAGGATGATTTGCCCTTGCTATATAATCTTTAACTAACAAATATGACCCAATAATAACAGGAATCAAAGAACCGAAAACTTTTGCTACAACTTTTAATTTCATATAATATTCTCCTGCTTAATAAACTGAACTTGCTACAGGAGGATTTCCATAATATACAGTTCAAAATATGGAATGCCTACCCCAGTAGAATACAAATTACTATAAGATTTTATACTTTGAACTGTAGCTGTTGGAGTATTTGGAACACCTGCACTAACTGTTGTAGAACAAACTGAATTCCAAACTTTTGTTGCAAACGTTGAACAATTTGATAACGCAGTCCATGAGTCATTATTCTTTATGTTTTTGTGAAACTGTACTCAACAAGTTGAAGATAAATCTACCCTTAATGATACAGCCTTAGCGTATGCATTGGAACTATTTTGGAAATATCCTCAAGATTATACCATAACCCTGTATGTTCATTTTTATTTCCCCAAGTTCCTACAGTAACAGTCTTACCAGAACCAACTGATAATCCTCCAACAGTAATTGTCGAACTCGAAATATTCTTTATACTTAAAAAAAGCATGTCCAGATGTATTAAATGATGAACTTCCTCCATCATTAATCGCAAATATTCTCATAATTGCAACAGCAGACGATGATGCTCTATCACCAAAAATCATTATCCACTCTGCTTGAGCTTTTTCGCTTGATGAAGCTTCAATAATCAATAATTCATCAATATCACCACTGTTTGCACTTCTGCTTTCAAGCTCTATGTTAGATGGGAAACTATATGGGTTAAAATTGTCATCTATATTATTCTCAGAAGCAAATACATTAGCGACTCCACATAATGAGAATACAACTGTAAATGCTAATAATGACGACACAAATTTCTTTTAATATATTTTTTCATTATAAAACCTCCTATTTTCACAATATATTCCCCTCAAAATTTTACCAAACTAAACATGCTCAGCCTCGTTCTTATACCTCTGAGGATTTTTGTAGTTCATTAATAAACACCTCCTTAAATCAAGTATAACTGTCAAACAATTTAACTATTTTTAATAACAATCACAGTCTTATAACAGATGTCTCTCTATTTAGTCTAGCCTCCCCTCTCCTATTAATATAGTTTTTCCACGTCAAACCTATTTTTCTTATCATAGTCCTCTAATAAGCTATAGTTTTTATGCTTTGTTATATCATACTTATCCGAGAAAAAGGTCTGACACCTCTAAGCTGAAAGATACATTTTCCACCGTCCATCACTGTTATCTCGTCTTGGCTCATTAGATCTTTTCCGGTCTTTTTGATAGTTCATGGCAAAGCTGTTCTGATTGGACTTGGTTTCCGAGATATTGTATAAGTCAATGGTTTCCTTTCCCAAAAGTTTCTGAAAGTTCTTTTAATGTAGTCTTTTCCTTCCTCCCAGGAATAAAGTACTATCGCAGTTGCCAATAATCGTATCCGCATTATCCTTGTAAATTTTCTCAAGCATAGGCTACGCTCCTTTTTACGAAGATGTCTTGCTTTCTTATTTTTTTCTTCCTGTTCTAACTTTTTCACTGTTATTTTTCTTACTAATTCCTTCACTCTGTTCTCTCCATACAGATATTATTTATATTCAAAAAGGCCAAAAATCTTGATAGATAAATGGCCTTTTTCTTTTTATTATATTTTTCTCATTCATCCAAGAAAAGCGTAGCATACTGACAAAACAGCAGAAATTATAGCTAGTATCTTGATTATTTGTCGTTCATTATCTTTCATAAACTGATTTTTGCACACATTAGGTAACCACATAAATACAACCGTTATAAGCCATGATACACTTACTATTATTCTCAACATAATATCCTCTCGAAAACTGATATAATAATGTTTATCTTACTCCAGTTATTTCCCATTTTGAAAGCAATAACATATTTCCTTGTTCCAGTTCTTATAAACTACCTTTTTAATTCGATTATTCGTTAAGCGAATACTGTAAAATTGTTGGATGTATCATCGAAAAAGAAGGTATAAAACATATTATAATAGTCCCTGATGGCACAAACCACTAATACAAAAGATAGCTTTTTATATTCTTCTTTCATCTTTACTCACCATCCTAACTCTTAAAAACAAGCCACTATTCCAGCTATATCCAGCTGCTCCAACGGCTAATACTCTATCTATTTTTCATTCCCTTAGCATTTCTATAATTCACGGAATATCATCTTTTTCCTATGTTAATTAATCTAATACTCAGCTGTTGATAATAATCTTGGTATTGATTTTTACTTCTACAAAGAAAAGCAAAAGGCTTGATAAAGAAAAACTCTAAGTAATAGCTATATTACTTACAGTTTGCAATATGGAAATGGACTTTTCTATCTCTCTTAATTTGCTCTCATTCTTGAAAGTCCCATTTTTTTCTGATTTATAGAATGTTAGATTTATAGAGTGGCACGTCTATAGCTATCCACTTTCTTAATTTCCCGATCGGTTGTTTTATATCTTACCATATTTTTAATAAAAATCAAATTCCATGATTTGCTTAGTAATAACTCACTTATTTAATCGAATAATCGTACTAAAAAACAAGAGACTACAGATATGTTTCTCCATTTTCTAAACCCCTATACCTTGAATGAGTCTTTACTAGCTTTTAGGATCTTCTCCAATGGCAATTTCTTCCAGTTTTCCTTTCTTAACCAAGTCCTTTAACTTCACTTCATTTGCCCTTTGAAGCTACAAATTGCTCCATTCCCCCTCCTTTCTCCTAAAATTCACAAAGAAAAGCTGAGCATCTATCTTCACAGTTCTTTTTGAGCATGATAATTTTTATGTGTTCTGTATTCTTCCATAAATCCATGCTGTAGAAACATTGTGATTGCCGGATTATCTATGGCGATATCGTGATGCAGAGCAGTTTTTACGCCATTCTGTTTAGCGGCATTGCATAATAAATCCAATCCCATACCGCCATAGCCTTTTTCTATATGGAGCATAGACTATGATATCTGCGAGATAAAGCTTTCTATCGTTATCGTAATGGTAGGCAAGCTCTCCAATAAAAATGACCGGCGTTGTCCCTTAAATATCTGTAATAACGTTTACCTTCATGCTTTACAATCCAATAATCATACCAGCTATGCCACTCTTCTTTAGGAAAAGGAATTGTGCCTCCCCATGCTTGGTTATATGACATGGTTTCCGTATCTGCCATCATCTCCTGCCGAGAAACCAAATATCCTCCAAAAGCCAGGGGTATAAAGTTTAATGAGCTTTCCCCATTCTTCTTTCGTCGGTAGGTTTACGTGTCCCTTTCCTTCACTATTCACTTTTTGATATTTTTTTGGTTCCTACTGTTTTGGCTTATCCGGGTATTATCATTTTATTCCACCTTCCATAAGTAAACGCTTTATGTCATTCTCTGAAAAACCCTTCGAATAGAACTTGAATATGCTGTCTTGTTTTTACCGACAAGATTAGGGACTTCAATGTACTGTTGTTTCTCTTGAATATCCTAGTTCGCGTTTCAATGTCCTGTTTTTCGTTTCCAATATCCTGTTTTTCACATCTCACGAATATGAGTATAACGGTTTTTAATTTGTTATGCTCTTTAAGCAAAAAGATTTCTTAAAAACAGCTCTAAAAACTCTGTTGTTTCTCTGACTCCCTATAGAAATGTTATAATCCTTAGTTTTTCCGTATGAGAATAGATTCCTTCAAACAGTCTTCTATGAATTCCGATATACTAGGGCACCGAAAATGAAAAAGCGCTTTCTGAAAAGAATCCTAGCTATTTGCGCAGATATAATATCGGCTTCACCTCCTTTCGAATCCTCAGTCCAATAATAATCTTCTATCTGTACATCTTATAACTCATGACTGCAATTGTTCAATTCTGGTTTTGGACAATAACGCTATAGTGTCCGTCATGATCCAATGGTGTCAAAAAGGAGGGCTTCTGCACATAAGCAT
>BNJV01001671.1_pt1 | contig 25767 bp, 33 predicted proteins | sample 8540591 | NCBI WGS metagenome assembly BNJV01 (sample SAMD00202457, study PRJDB9452) | human saliva metagenome | host: Homo sapiens | reverse complement strand
GAATGAAAGATAAAGGAAGGTATTGTAAGGATAGCGAATGAAAATAAAAATGTCGGGGCATGGTTTCGCCGCGTATCTTTTTATTTTTGAATGGAATTGTTGACAATCTAAATGGATTTGAGGTCGTCTGAAATGTTTTCAGACGACCTCTAAACATCATGCTACATTTCAAAAAGCAGACATCAAGTCTTTTTCACGTTCGTCCAACAGCAAAAACACCATCAGCGACAACAGCATCAAAACCGTCGTCAACACCATTGCCCGCGCATAATTGTCCTCCCCTGCCCTGCCCAGATACGAATAAATCAAAGTGGTCAGCGTCTGCCATTCCGGACGCGACAAAAACAGCGTGGCGGCAAATTCGCCGATACAGGTTGCCGCCGCCAAAGTCGAGACCGCGTCGCAAAAGCAGGTTTTCAATAAAGGGGCTGTCACATACAAGGTCGTCTGAAAAAGCATTTGCCCCTCATACCGCGCGCAGCCGACACATAATCTTCAGGCAAACTCGTCCCAAGCCGCCAGCACATCTTTGCCTGAAACGGATACGCCAACAGCGCATAAGTGGCGACCAACAAAGGCAGCGATGCCGTCCATTGCGGATAAAGCAGCAATATACCGGCGGCAATGCAGACAGGCGAAACCATAAACGGCAAGAACACCAAACCGCGCACCCACGCCACCCGTCGCGCAACCGCCGCATACATCACACCCAGCACGACCGCCGCCAAAACCGCCATACCCTGAAAACCGCAGCGTATTCCATCCCGCCGCCAAGGTTTCCTGTTCCAACAACACGTCCCAAAGACCCGCCTGCCGACGCCGCCAGAAAAACCACCGCCGCCAAAGGCAACAGGCAACACAGCAGCAAGACCATTAAAGAAAAACCCAGCAAAAACACGTTCGCCCAAAGATTGCGTGCGATGGGGCAGCAACGCACGAACCGCCTTATCAGAAGCCGTTTGCCGGCTCAAATACGCATACAGCAACCCCGCCAATGCCGTCACACCCAACACCATCCACACCAAAACCGACGCCTGAGCCATATCCAGCTCATACATCACCAACTGATAAATCTCCACCTCAACCGTCGTATAACGGCTGCCACCCAGCAACAACGCCAGTCCGAAACCCGAAAAACAATACAAAAATACCAAACAAGCCCCGCCCGCCAACCAAGGGCGCAACACCGGCCATTCCACAAAACAAAATCGCTGCCAAGCCCCGCACCCAGCGTCTGCGCCGACTGCAACCTCGCCTGCGGCACCTGCAAAAACCCTGATACGCCGCGCGCACCAACACAGGCAAGTTGAAAAAAACATTGCCGTAAAGCAACAAATACGGCGTATCCTGCCAGCCCGCCCACAACACACCGTTTGCCCCGAACAAAGCCAACACGCCGACCCCGACCACCAAAAGTCGGCATCACAAAAGGCAGCATCAAAAACCGCAAAAATCATCTCACGCCCGCGAAACGACAACCTCGCCAACGACCACCCCACCGGAATCCCAAGCAATAAAACCAGCACACAAGTGACCGCCGCCTGAACCACCGTCCAAAACCAAGCGATGCTGCATATAATCATCAGCCAATACCAACGACCAAGCCGACCCTGTCATAAGCCGCCATCGCCACCAATGGCGCAACCACCATCACCGCCAAGAAGCCCAAAGCAGCAGCGCAAGCAAAAACAGTGGCAGGAAATGAGCGAAACAGAGTTTTCATGGAACGGATAGGCAGGGTTTAAAACAGATATTGTAACGGATATGAAGCAAAGGTCGTCTAAAAAGGGTTTTGAACTTTTCAGACGACCTTGATAAATGTTGGGTTTTTCGGCTCAATCTATACTTGTTAATAGATTATTTATGGCTTGTTACCTTACCACATTGCCTTTCTACGCAAAGGCTCGTTATGGTCGTCTTTGATCAGCTCCCAAATGGTCAGGCCCATTTGGGGTCCGAGAAGTGCTTTTTGTGTCCGTACTCCTTCTCCTTCAGGGAAAAATTTCGCCTTTATTGAAATGGCGGGTCTCACCGTCAAAAGCTGGTGATTTTCCACATACCTGAAATTGGAACTGGCTCTTCCTCGACGCCGATGATTTCCTGCGGCGCTTGGGTGTAGATCCGCTTGCCGTCCTTTTCTTCCACTTCCCAGCCGTCCCATCTTCTCGACCAATAATACATCTGTTCGCGGGTAATGCCGCCCATATTTTCGCGCGGATATTTTTCGCGTATCGGTTCTAAAGCTCGGTTTAGCGCAATGTAGTCCAAGGGTAAATCTTCGCGGATATCCCCTGTTTCGGGCAAGCTGCCGATTTTAAAAACCTTGATACCGGCAAAGTCGCGCAGAGTAATATCGGGATGATTTGCCAAAACAGGCTCTATCCTGCCTGCCGGTAGCTGTCCGTAAAAGTTCCTGCCAACCAATGTATACCAACTGATACTGCGTATGTTGTATCTATAAAACGTTGACAAATAATCGGTAGTAACCGGAATTAGACCGAAATTCTCGCGGCAAACCCCGTATTCGTATGGCGCACCATCGTAATAGTTATGCGGTGGAATTGCTGCCAGTCCGATATAACCGTGGAAAACATCCAGCTTCTCTGCAATCTTGTCGACAAATTCATCTAATTTTGCCAAATCTTTGGGGGAAGACAAAATTTCCAGTGGCAGATTAAAAAGCAGAGTGCCTAACGGCATATGCGGCTCATTTGCCAAACCTGCGGCAATAGAGGTAATGTCGAAATAATAGGATGCGCTGGTATCTGCATGCTCGCTTTGCATTCCCCACATCACCTCTGGCGGATTTTCCTTCCGATTGTCCAACCACCGGTAGATTGTATCCCGTTCTTTCAGATATGATTTTTCGGTCAGTTTGACTTTTTTAATATCCCTATGGCCTCTTTCGTGCCTAGCTATTGTCAGCTTGTCTTTCGACCATTCGTAATAGAAATCCATCAAACCGGTTAAGGCATCGGCGACATCATCGCGGGTATTGAAATAGACTACGCCGCGTATGCCCAGTTGCAACAGGGTAAAGCCATGTTCGTTGTAGCGTTTGGTACGGTCGGCGGTGTAGCGGATGGCGGCGAGTTGCTTTTTGGTATCATCCATAGATTATCCTTTCTTAATTAAAATGAAGATTTGTGTCCGGCAGCGCAGCTGTTGCGGGCTTCTTCTTTGCTGGTAATGATTTCTCCATTGCAACCCTAATACGGTTACGTGAGGGCTGGCATCAGCCTCCTCTTTGCTTGCCTCGCTGATATATTCAACAGTACAATCAATTACAGAATTTAAAAACAAAAGGTCGTCTGAAATTTTTAGACGACCTTGGATTCGGATTTCAAGTGCAACACTAGGGTACCAGTGGTTGGAACAGATTCAAGAATAAAACACTTGGCGTTTCGTAGCCAAGTGTTTTTCTTGGCCGGTGGTTCAACTCATCTTGAACCCTGCGTATCTCCCGATTGCTGATATTTCGGAAATCGGTTTGTTTGGGGAAATATTGTCGGATGAGTCCGTTGGTGTTCTCATTCAGCCCTTTTTCCCACGAATGGTAAGGGCGGCAAAAATAGGTTTCCGCCTTTAATGCTTTGGCTATTTTGGTGTGTTGGTAGAACTCTTTGCCGTTATCCATGGTGATGGTGTGGACTCTGGCTTTATATGCCCTTAATACCCTAATGACTGCCCGGGCAGTATCTTCGGCCTTTAAGTTATCCAATTTACAGATGATGGTGTAGCGGGTAACACGTTCGACTAGGGTCAATAATGCGCTTTTCTGATCTTTGCCGATGATGGTGTCGGCCTCCCAATCGCCGATACGGGTTTTTTGGTCGACGATGGCGGGTCGGTTTTCTATGCCGACGCGGTTGGGTACTTTACCTCTGGTCCATGTGCTGCCGTAGCGTTTGCGGTAGGGTTTGCTGCATATTCTGAGGTTTTGCCACAACGTGCCGCCGTTGCTTTTGTCTTGGCGCAGGTAGCGGTAAACGGTGCTGTGATGGAGCGTGATCCCGTGGTGTTTGCGCAGGTAGGCGCATACTTGTTCGGGACTGAGTTTGCGGCGGATAAGGGTGTCGATGTGTTGAATCAGCTGCGAATCGAGTTTATAGGGTTTTCGCTTACGCTGTTTGGTCAGCCGGCTTTGCCGTTGGGCTTTATCGGCGCTGTATTGCTGCCCTTGGATGCAGTGCCGCTTGATTTCGCGGCTGATGGTGCTTTTGTGGCGGTTGAGCTGTTTGGCGATTTCTGTGACGGTACAGTGGCGAGACAGGTATTGGATATGGTATCGTTCGTCTTGGGTCAGTTGTGTGTAGCTCATGGCAATCTTTCTTGCAGGAAAGGCCGTATGCTACCGCATACTGGCCTTTTTCTGTTATGGAAAGTTGCACTTCAAATGCGAATCCGCCGACCTTTGTTTTCACACGCCCTCAACATCAATCCGATAACGTGCAACCTTAAGTATTATTCCTACTTTAAAATTTGGGTTCTTTCTGTAAATAAGGTAGTAAATCGGGATCCTGATAGCCCTCATCAATTTTATACCCCTTGCTAACCAACATGGCCTCCTCTTTTTTGCGTTTTGCCAGTTCAATATTTCGGTAGCGTTGCCAGTATTCCGGCAGGCGGGAGCTGATTTTATCCATTTCTTCTTGAAGTTTATCGATGCCATAACCGTCAGGGATAAATGTGTTATATATGTCATTTCGGGTGCTGTAGCGCGCGGTTTTAAACTCAATCCGCATCATATACTGCCCCCATTCTTTAAAACTTAATGTTTTATTGATGTCATCTAAATCTTCTTGGTCGTTGACGGTTGAGTCAAATGAAAGACTCATTTCAACACCGTCCAAATAAAAAGTTCACGATAAAGCCTCCTTGTCTTATCACGCTATACCATGTATTGAAATCGGGAACTACACCGGGATCGGTAATATCGCCCAAGCCAAAATTTTCTTCACCTTGGAAATATCTGATGGCATCTTTACCTGTCAGCCGAGGACTGGATAAATAAATATAGCGTTGCCAACCACTGTCCTGGATCCGCTTCATCAGCTTAACCCATAAATCATAGGCTTCACGATGGCGGATAAGTTCGCTGGCACTGATGCCGCTGTTTAAAACAATATCATTTACTCCCTCTCCCTCAGGTTCGGAACGTACCGATCCCATGGCGGTAAAGGTATGCGGGATAGTCAGGTCATGGCCGCTGTGGCGGATGGTGACGGCTCCCAATTGTTTTGACGGCCAATTCAAATCTAAAAAGCCGACCAGTTCTCCTGCGGTATGGTGATCCGCAATCGCACCTGCCTGTTTGAAGCTTTCCGGCCCTTTTTTGCCCAATTGTAAAGTTACTTCCTGCGGCATGATTTTCTCCTTGTTGTCTAAAGCATGAACTGTTAATGAGATCAGAGCGAGCAAAAGAGTAGCGAGCAAAGCTGCTACAGCCCGCTCACTGATTGCCTTGTGGATCGTTCCAAGATTCATCGGTTTCTCCTTTTTTGGTGCTGCCTATCCAGCCTGCTATGGTTTGCAGGTGTCCTTCAATATATTCCCTACTTTTCGGATCACTCATTAAATTATGATACTTATCCGCTACGTCTAAAATCCATTTCATCCTACTATCATATTTCTCTGCTTTCATATTGTCTGGTGCATAGGAGAATGGGTCTTCCTTCAACCTGTATTTGACCCTTTCCGCCTGCGGCAGCGGCATACCGTGCCGGTTGAAAGATTCAACCGCATGATTACCACCGGATTCTTTCAACCTTTGAAGATAGACGGCATACGGTTCTTCTTCATAGCTGCTGTGGAAGCGGATAAAAGTCTTGGGATTCTTTGTCCACCGTTGCATTTCTGCACCTAAACGCATCCATGGATGATCCCAGCATATGCTTTGGAGGATATTCTTCTGTTCTTGTACTGCAATCAGTTTAAGGTGTTTGATTTGAAATTCTAAAGCTTTTTTACTGTATGGTTTTAAGTTTTCTATGAGTGGTAATTTTTTAAAAGCCTCCTGTATTTCATAGGTCAATTTAAAACCCTTTACACCAGGCAGAGCTGTGGATGCCCAAGGCAAAGCATTGAGGGCTTTTTTTACTGGAGCAACATAATTACTTGCATTACGACTAGCTTTACATTGTTCAAAAGAGCCTGGACTCAGTGCCCAAGCCCAATGCCATGGCGCAACATCCATAAATAGCCATAAATTCCCTTTGGCGAAAATATGAGCGGATTTCGCTGCATCACGATATTTTTCAGCCCATTTCGGTACATACCGAACTTTGGCAGCCCAAAGACCTGTTGTTGTAACCCAAGAGTTAAATGTGGCTGCTACCGTTTTTGAGGCAAATGCACCTAACCCCATCCAATAAAAACGCCCTGTTAAATTGGGGTTGCCTCCTAACTCTTTCTCCATTTCTAGATAAATCCGTGCATAAATTGCCGCAATTCTTCGTGCACGTTGCTCATACCATACTTCAAGACGGTATTGATTATTTCCAGTTTTATTGGAAAGTTTAATATAACTCGTCTGTTGTAATAAAGACCAAAAAGTATTACAGGTACATTTTTCGGAATGACAACTTTTTGGGGTTTGATTGGTTTGTGAGGTACTAAATGTTAAATTAGTCGCCATTTTTATGCATCTCCAAATGGTGGGGCAGAATCAAAATCAGCCCATTGTAATTCAGTTTTTAATTCCTGCTGTTTTTCTGCATGTATTCTATGACTAAGACCTTTAGTAGTCGTAATGCCGGTAATTACTTCATCTTTATTATGGATAATATACGCAATAGAATGCATAGGTTTGCCATCAGGAAATAAAAATTGAAACTGCTCATCATATTTTTCAACCGCAGGCATACCTTTTCATATTTACTCCTGCACTATTTGGTCCCGTCACCTCCATCGGCGCCTTCACCCGCACCAACTTCGGACTCCCAATCTCCACCTCCCGTTCGCCAGTTTGATATACGCCCCTTTGCAGGTAATCAGAATCTCTTCCTTCGCCGCAATGGTGATTTTTCCTGCGCTGCTGGTTAACGTTGCGTCTTTCAGCGCGTTCAGCTGCAACTCGTCATTCTGTGCCTGTACTCCACTTTGCCCTGATTGGCCTGCACCTTGATGCCGCTGCTTTGCGCAAACAGGTTGAGGCTCTCTGCCGCATGGGCGGTCAGGCTTTGGCCGGCGGTGATGTCGGTATGGTTGCCGCTGACGAGATGGATGTTTTCATTGGCGGTGTGCAGTTGGCTTTTGTTGGGTTGCGGTGGCGATGCCGGCGGGGGCGGTTTGGATCAAACCGGCCTCTTTCAGGTCTTTGAGGGCGTCTTTCAGACGACCCCTTTTGGGTTTCTTCATCGGTGTGGTGGTTGTTGGCGGTTTGGGCGGCTTTGTTCAGGCTTTTTGGCGAGGGAGAGTGCCTGTTCGAGTTGGGAAATGGCATCGTCCATATCCAGCACTTTGCCGTTGGCGTCTTGGTTTTTGTGCGCTGACGAGTATGCCTTTCCCCGCCCGTACGGCGCCCCAACCGTCGGTTCTGAGTTCGAAGCCTTCGCCGTTTTCTCCGCGTTTGTTGCGACTTGAGTCAACGATGCGGGCTGAGGTTGAGTTGGGATTTTTGCAGTCGGTGGCGAGTTTGATGTGTTCCTGACCTTTTTGGTCTTCCATCCTGAGTTTGTTGTTCGCCCAGGTACGGATGACGTTCCTTGTGTTCCAATCGGCAGGGATGTGGTCGGGATGGGCGCTGTCGTGCATGACGCCGGAGATATACGGACGGTCGAGGGTTTGCCTTGGACGAAGGACAGCATGACTTCGGTGCCTTCGTGCAGGGGAAGTGGATGCCGTATTCGGGACCGGCATAGGGTTTTGGCGAGTCGGACGGGACGGCTTTCGCCGCCGGGGCTCCATTCGTCCAAATCAAACGGCAGTTTGACGCGGTAGCGTCCCATGTCGTCGATGTAGGCGTAGGTACAGTTCTCCGCCGCGGTTACCCGTGCGGGCAGTGTGCCGGCGATATGCGGACGCGGGGTGGTGCGTTCGGGACGGAAGGCGAGTTGGGCGGGTATGGCGGTAAAGGTGTGGCTGTAGGCGCTGTCGCGGCTGCCGCTGTGTTCCATGCTGAGTACCAGCCAGCCGTCGGGTGCTTCGGGGAAGGCGGTATCGGTTTGGAACACTTTCATCGGCGCCATAGAGACGACGTTGCCGCTGCCGTTGGCGACGGTTTGGCGGCAGAGGACTGCTTCGTTCAACAGGGTCGTCTGAACTTTGGCTTCGTCGGGGGTTTTGGGATGAAGGCCCCAGTTTTTGCTGTTTGCCCAATAAGACGGTATTGTCGGCCGACTCTTCGGATTGTTTGTTGTCGGTTTCGGCAAAGATGTCGGTATCGGCGGTGCGGTAGTTGTAGTCGGCACTGCGTATGCCTTCGACGATGGGGTTGTGGCGGATGCTTAGTTGAAGAGTGCTTCGGTACCGACGCTTTCCAGTCCGGCATGGGGGGCGGTAGGAAACGGGGCAGACTTTGGTCGCGGAAGTAGTGTTCGGGACTGTCGCCGAAGACGACCACGTCGCCATGTTGTTCATGCTGTTCGAAGGCATACCAGATGCCTTCTTCTTCACACAGGCGGTTGATAAAGGCGAAGTCGCTTTCGAGATACTGGGTCACATACTCGCGGACGGTGTAGCTGCGGCTTTTTTGGAAACGGTAGTCGACACCGGAGAAGCCGTGGTGTTTGAAGACAGCGGCAACGATGTCGGGGACGGTTTGGTTTTGAAACAGTCGGGAGGATTGGAAATGTTTTAAAGCCGCGAAGCGCGGCTCTAAAACAAAGCGGTAAACGGTTTCATCCTTGGAGACGGACAGCTTCTCGCATGAAGTGATAATGCCCTGCCATTGTTTCGCAGGAGATTCGTCCGAACCGGCTGAAAAAAAGCGGCGGCAACTTCGGACAATACGGCCTCCTGCGGACGGATTTCAAATGCTGCGCGCTGGTTGAGGTAGGAAGACAGCGGCAATGAGGAATCAGTGGAAGTGGCGGTGATTTCGACGCGGTAGGCGGTGTTGGCGGCTTCGGAGGCGGTGAAGGATTTGACGGAGAGTGATGGGGAGAACCGGGCGAAGGTCAGGTGGTAGGATTGGCGGGCAGTCATGGCGTTGATTTTAAAGATGACAATGAGGTTCGTATGGTAACTTGAATGTCATTGCCGGTAAAGCAAATGGGATAAACGGTAGAAAGGTCGTCTGAATGGAGGTTTTCAGACGACCTTGATAGATGCTTGGTTTTTTAGCCTAATCTATACTTGTATAATCTAAGATAACAGAATCATGATAGTAAGCTTTTTAGCCACTCAATGAACCGATCAAACCAACTTCCTTTATTTTTCCTTTAAAAGATTTCTGTTCAGTTTGGATAGAAACTCTATCTACACATTGACCTCTAGTGTAATCTTGAACCCTAAAATGATCATCTTGATCTTTTTAAAGGCAAATTGTATTACCAAAACCTGTAAAAATTCGGCTCTATCCTTAATTGTTCATTTTTTTATTTGGATCAGGACGCAGACCAATTGCATAAATTTTTTTCCATCTTCTAATTTTAGATTTGGAAAGTTTGAATCACTCAACATAATACATTTTTCTTTAGTCGGGTAATTTTCATCAAATGTATTTTTATAGAATATGCTATACAGATTATCTGCATTCCCTTGAGATATCTCTATGAGATACGCGCCAATCAAGTCAGGTCTGTCAATATAAAGACACGGAGTATTATTCTATCATCCTGATGCTAACTACACCATCCGCATCAGGGACTTTGGAAAAAGCATTGCAATTAAATGTAAATAACAAAATTGACAATGCAGAAAAATAGTTTTATGTACATAGAAATTCCAAGTAAGCAAAACAGCTATTGTAACGAATACGAAGCAAAGGTCGTCTGAAAACTTTCAGACGACCTTTGTGAAAGTTGGATCTCCAATTCAGCCTACGCCTGTTATGTAAACAATGCGGTGTTTTCTTACATCTTTTTTTCTTTAGTATTTTTATCCTGATTTAAACCCTAAACCAATATACCCGCTAGTCATAGTCGAAAGGTTCGAATTCTTCGTCCAGCCGTTCACATGAGATGAACCGTTGTTCGGCGGCGCTGGTTTCTTCATCGCTCAACATGAACAATCCGCCCCATTGGTCTTTTTGATAGGGTTTTTGATAGGTTTGCCGGAGGAATTCATATTGTTCGGCGGAGAGGTAGGGTCGGTGGCTTTCCAATTGGGCAAACAGTTGCCTGCGGTAGTCTTCGGGAGAAGTATCTTCTTCGGGGAAATAGTCCGCTTGGGCTTGAGCAGCCTGCGGAAGATGAAGTCTGCTAAGTTTGCGGCTTCTACTACGCTGAAGTCGTCGTCGTGATACAGGCGTGTGATACATGGTTCGCCTTCTTGGCGGTAGTCGAATGCGTAGTAATCGCCGTTGCCTGCTTCAGCAAAGGCGATGAGTTTGCCACGGTATTCGGGTTTCAAACTCATCCATTCACCGTCGTCGCATAGCTGTTCGTTGATTTCCTGCAATTCGTCGGTGTGAGGCAGTTCAAATTCCGAGCCGACCAGCAGCAGGGGCGGATGTTCGAGCAACTTGGGAAAAGTGTCGCTATACCAGTTTTCTGCCAGCCTCCCCAGTCCAACATGCCGTCGGCAGCGAGGCGTTTGTATAGGTTGGGCAGGGAGATGCCGTATTGTGCTTCGGTTTGGCTGATAAAAATCCTGATAACTCATGATGTTTCCTTTGCTGGACTGATTTTTGGTTTTGAACTTCATTGAAGCTGCGTTTTCAGACGACCTCTTCCCTTTCCCATTTTTACCGTCCGCCGTTTAAATAAGGCCTTGCCTGAAGGATGACGAGTTTTCCGCCTGCGAAAAGCCCATTCTATGTCTTGTTCGCCGTTGCCGAAAAAGCTGTTTGATTTGCTGTCCGGCTTGGTCGAGGCGGCGGATTTGGTCGTGGTTCGCGACGTTGCCGCCGGTTATCGGTACTTCCCTGACGCCGCCGTTTTCATCCAGTTGCAGTGCGGTGGTTTCGTTGGAGGAGCTGAGGCGTTGTACTGAGTCGTTGCGACGGTTGTAAACGGCTTGTTCCGCCACCCGTTTTCCTTCGACTACGCGAATGCCCAGCCCGCGTTTGGCGGCGATGTAGGAAGTGTTTTTCTGCGCGGTATCGTAGGGATTGACGGTAACGAGTACGCCGGAGAGGTCGGCATTGATGCTTTGTTGGACGAAGACGCTCATTTTCACGCTGTCGTGCGGCAGTCCGGCGATGCGGCGGGCTTCGTACGCGCTGTAATTGAAAACGGAAGCCCAAGATTGTTTCACTGCTTCTGCCAGCGCGTTTTCGCCGGTTACGTTCGGCACGGTGGTGTACAGTCCCGCGCCGCTGAAATTCGGCAGGTCTTCGGAATTGGACGAGCTGCGGACGAACACGCCTTTGCTGTTTAATTGGCTGCGCCATTGTTCCGCCCATGTGCGTTTCCATTCGGACGGGATTTCGGCATCGGTGATTTTTTTCTGCAAGGCGAGCAGGGCGGTGCGGCGTTTGCGGTTGTCGCCGCCGCTTTGCGTTTCGATTTGCGCCAGTGTTGCCGCGTTGATGCCGAGTTTGTCCATCATGGCGCGGTAGTAGGCGAAGGGGATGCAGAATCCGTCGGGGACGTTGCTGCCTGCGATATGGGCGCGGATATGGCCGAGGTTGGCGGCTTTGCTGCCGCAGTAACGGCTGTCTTCACGGCGCAAGTTGGCAAGCGGCCGCAGGCTGTAATCGGCAGTGTCGGGCTGCGGCAGGGAGAGGTCGTCTGAAAAGGTTTTGGCGGCTGTGTTTCGGTTGGTTTGGGCGACCCGGTATTGTTTTGCGTCTGCCTCCAATTCGATGCGGCGGCCGATATAGGGGGCGAGGATTTTTCGGCATCTTTGAGGTAGATGTTGGGAATACCCCAGCCGCGCGCCAAGACGTTCACATGCGACAGCGCGGTGGACGGTTTTTCGCTGATGATGCCTGCTACGGGCGGCAACACCAGCGGCACTTCTTTCAAGATGATGATGTCGTCCGCACCGACATCGTAAAGGTCGTCTTCCTGAGTGATGACGCGCAATGTGCCTACCGCTTTCCCCCTGTGCAACGGCAAATAAGGGAAATTCTGTATCAGGCTTTCTTGGGTGACGAAGGGGACTTTGCTTTGCGCGGCAACGGTTTCCCTGCCACAGGGAATTGGTTTTGTAGCGCAGCGGGGCGAAGAAACTGTCTTTCAGACGGCCTTCTGCCAATTTCAGCAATTCAGGCGTGATTTTGTCGCCTTCCCAAAATTCGTAAACATATTCTTGAGTGCTGTTCTGCCAACTGATAGTGCCGAACAGGAAGCGGCGGTTCGGGCTGCGGTATTGTTCGAACAATTCTTTGCGCGTCGGCATCGGCTTCAAAAATCTCGGCGAGATAGGTTTCGTGCAGGCGGTATTTCGGCGTGTTGATGTAGTCGGTGCGGTTGTTGTCTTCGCGGTCGATAAGGAAGAGGATATGCGGGATTTCGTATTCGCTATCTTGTTCGTAAACGCGCGAAAGCAGGTCGAAATCGGCGCGGCTGCGGATGGCGAGCAGCGCGGGCGTTTGCGTTTTGACCGGCGTGGCGGCTTGGCGTTTGTCGGACTCAAAATAAGAAGGTTTGCGCGCGGTTGGCGCGGCGGTATCGGCGATTTCGGCATTGGGATGGCAGGCGGCGAGCAGGAACAATAGTGGGAGGCAGACGCTGGTTTTCATGATAATGGCAACGATAAAAAACGGATTGTAACAACAAAAGGTCGTCTGAAAATCAAGCCTGATTCTTTTTTCAGTTTGTATAGTGGATTAAATTTAAATCAGGACAAGGCGACGAGGCCGCAGACAGTACAGATAGTACGGCAAGGCGAGGCAACGCCGTACTGGTTTAAAGTTAGCTCACTATACTGCTAGAATCCTGACTTCATTTCCAGCCTGTCGTTTTCAGACGACCCGCCACATTTCTTCGAACAAGCAGGATACAAAAACATGAATAAAACCGGATTATTTCTCTCCTTGGCGTTCTTCGCCGCCACCCCGCCTTCCACGGCGGAAACCCTCACACTCATCCGGCAAAGGGCGGACACAGGTCAAAAATACGGAAATCACGCAGCGGCATACAAAACAAACGGACGGCAAACCGCTTGCCGACGGCTTCGGCAGCCTGTCGCGCCAAGATGCGCGCGTACGCGAAATCCTGAGTTTGGTTGCACCTGACGCAGACGTGGAAAAACTGAATATGATGTCGCTGCGGCCTTGGAAAAACGGCCTCCAAGTCGCGCTGGTTTGCCTGAATAAGCATCCGCTTGGCGATTTTTACCGCGAAAACCCGAACCACTACGCGCAATGCGGAGCCGACTCGGGCAACCCTGTCGCTCAAATAACCCTTGCCGTGCTGACAAAGGATACCGATGGTAAATTCGCCCTGCTGCCACGCCTTATACCGAACGTTATGAATATGAAGAAAAAAAGACGAATTTTATCCGTCACCCAAACCTGCTATGGAAGGGAAGCGGCAGTTTGTCGTACAAATCCCCGATGGCGGTTTGCAAATCGGGCTGCCCGCCCGTCTCGATTTTGCCGCTTATCGCCTGAACGATAAAACCGATGCCTTCGGCCTGCGCTTGCAGAACACGGTCGGTTATGCAGGAGGCGGCAGCTTGGAAAGAGTTTATGGTGTTGTTTGCCGTTATTGAAGGTCGTCTGAAACCCGTTTTGAACGCTGACACCTTTACGCTTGAAAACATTGCCGGCAGCTGGAATAAGGACGGCACACGCCGGCATGATGTATATACCGACACATACATCCTGAAAATGTTGCCGCAGCAGCATCATGGATTTTACGACATCATTTGGCAAGCGAAGGGCATGAAAAAAACAGCGAACGGAAAAATCTACCGCTGGGATGCGGAAAAACAGGAGTATGGCAGTTTGGAATAGCGGCATTGCTGGTTGCCATACAGGATGGCGTATCGGCGGCAGGCATCATGCGAAAGCAGTTGGTATGGTGTTTTGCCTGATTGGGAATCTAATCTCTTTCGGTTTTGAGGTACGCTGCTGCTTGTATAGTGGATTAACTAAATCAGGACAAGGCGACGAAGCCGCAGACAGTACAGATAGTACGGAACCGATTCACTTGGTGCTTCAGCACCTTAGAGAATCGTTCTCTTTGAGCTAAGGCGAGGCAACGCCGTACTGGTTTAAAGTTAATCCACTATATATTCCGTCCGTCATGATGGGAATAACAACAAAAGGTCGTCTGAAAACCCTGTTCGGGGTCTTTCAGACGACCTTTTTCTGACCCAACCCTTTCAAACCATCGCTTGATACAACGCAATCATCATCGGCATGGTGATGACGCACAGCAGCGTCGTGATGCCGTAAATCGCGCTGGCTTTACGGGCGTTCTGACCATAAACCATCGCCATTTGGGTAACGGTGGACGCGGCGGGGCTGACGGTGGCGAGGAAGCTGATGAGGACGACGGTATCGCTGTGTCCGCCCAAATGGGCAATGCCCGAAATTTTGACAAACACCAGCAGAATCAGCGGGATAAGCATCAGACGCAGGAAGGCGACGAGGTAAATCCGTTTGAGAGGACGATTTCTTTAAGCGGCAGCGAGGCAATCAGCATTCCGGCAACGAGCATGGCGACCGGACCTATCATGCCGCCGACCGTGGCGAGCGTGTTGTCGATGATGTGCGGCAGTTTGATTTGGAAGGCAAACATGAACACGCCGATAAAAATGGAAAGGATGTTGATGTTGGTGAGTACAGTTTTCCACACAAGATTGCCGCGCCCGCAAAGCAGCAGGCGCAAGTGCGTCCAGAAAAGGAACATTTGGACGATGATGAAGCCGCTGGTGTAAATCACCCATCGCGGTCCGAAAATGGACATCACCAGCGGGATGATGAGGTTGCCGGAATTGGTGTAAACCGTGACGGCGTGTTCGAGCGTATCGAGCTTAAACAGGGTTTTGAAAAGCCTGCCCAGCGCGATCAGCAGGATGTGGAACACGACCGCCAAGGCGACCGAGAGTTTCAACCCGTCAATGATGTCGGGTGTATTCTCGATTTGGAAGGCGTGAATCATCACCGACGGGCTGATGAGGTAGAGCGCGATGACGGAGAGCGTGCGGCTGTGTTCGGAATTCAGAAGCTTGGATTTCACCAACGCCATGCCCATCAGGACAATCAGGGTCAGCTCGGTGATTTTGCTGGCGAGGAGCAGGGCGGTTTCCATGAGTGTGGCACATTTTGGGAAAAACGGAAATTTTTACGCTTGCGCGCCAGTGCGGACAATGTATTCGGAACACGGTTTCAGACGACCTTTCCGTGTTTGCCGCCGTATTCAAAAGGCAAAGGTCGTCTGAAAAACGCCGCTCGGATTTTCAGACGACCTCACGCCCCTGTCCTGTTCTCATTTAAAGTTAATCCACTATACGCACAGACACAGCGGGAATGGCAACGCATTGCCCCAAGTGGAATGTTGACAATTTTTTTCACCCGACGACAGGGCGTTTTCAGTATAATACCGCCCGCAAATTTTCCTTTTTTGAAAAAGCATAAATCATGACTACTTCAAATCAAAAAATGTGCTGGAGCGTATATTCAATTTAAGCGCAAACGGCACGAATGTGCGCACTGAGCTGATGGCAGGTCTGACCACCTTCCTCGCCATGTGTTACATCATCATCGTCAATCCGCTGATTCTCGGTGAAACGGGCATGGACATGGGCGCGGTATTCGTCGCCACCTGCATCGCTTCCGCCATCGGCTGCTTCGTGATGGGCTTCGTCGGTAACTATCCGATTGCGCTCGCTCCAGGCATGGGTTTGAATGCCTATTTCACCTACGCCGTCGTCAAAGGCATGGGCGTGCCTTGGCAGGTGGCTTTGGGCGCGGTTTTCGTTTCCGGCATCATTTTCATTTTATTCAGCTTTTTCAAAGTGCGCGAAATGCTGGTGAACGCGCTGCCTATGGGTTTGAAAATGTCGATTGCCGCCGGCATCGGGCTGTTTCTGTCGCTGATTGCGCTCAAAGGTTCCGGCATCATCGTCGCCAGCGACGCGACTTTGGTGAAACTGGGCGACATCCACCAACCTGCCGCACTCTTGGTATTGGCGGGCTTCGCCATGGTGGTGGCTTTGGGGCATTTCCGCGTCAAAGGGGCGATTATCCTGACCATTCTGGCAATCACAGCCATTTCCACCCGCTGGGCTTGAGCGATTTTAAAGGCGTGGTCGGCGAAATTCCGAGCATCGCGCCGACTTTCATGCAGATGGATTTCAACGGCCTCTTTAAACTCAGCATGATCAGCGTGATTTTTCGTCTTTTTCCTGGTTGATTTGTTTGACTCCACCGGCACGCTGGTCGGCGTTTCCCACCGCGCAGGTCTGCTGGAAGACGGCAAACTGCCCCGCCTGAAGCGTGCCCTGTTCGCCGACTCGACCGCCATCGTTGCCGGTGCCGCACTGGGTACGTCCTCGACCACACCGTATGTCGAAAGCGCGGCGGGCGTGTCCGCAGGCGGCCGCACCGGTCTGACTGCCGTAACCGTCGGCGTATTGATGTTAGCGTGTCTGATTTTCTCGCCGCTGGTGCAGAGCATCCCCGGTTTCGCCACCGCGCCCGCGCTGCTCTACGTCGGTGCACAAATGCTGCGCAGCGCGCGCGAAATCGACTGGGACGATATGACCGAAGCCGCCCCCGCTTTCCTGACCATCGTGTTCATGCCGTTCACCTATTCGATTGCCGACGGCATCGCCTTTGGCTTCATCAGCTACGCCGTGATTAAACTTTTATGCAACCGCATCAAAGACGTGCCGCCTATGGTGTGGATAGTCGCCGTATTGTGGGCGTTGAAATTCTGGTTTATGGGCGGCTGATACCGTTTCCAGGTTAGCCGTTTCATTCCCCGCAATAGCAAAAGGTCGTCTGAAAATTTTTCAGACGACCTTTGGTTTTTAAGATGAAATGAATATTTGAAACTTCGCGCTATCGTTCCGCTCAATATTCAAAGGTATCAGCCAATGCTTAAAAACCATTCTTTCTTACCGATAACATAAACTTGTTCAAATTCTTCCGGCGTACATTTCAGGTATTTAACGATGTCGATGATACAGAAAACAAAAATAATCATCGGACCAACGAGAATAAACGAACCCAAAATACAAATCAACAGGTAGATGATACCGACTTTGTTTACGCCCAAATAAAAATTTATGCACCCCGAAGCAACCTAAAAAGAACGCCAAAACAGAGGCAACAAGTCGTTTGTCATCGGTAATACGAGAGGATTGCAGAGGTGTATTTTCGGACATTTTTTTCTCCAAACGGATAGTCAATATTAAGAAAGTGTTTTTAAGTATAGCAGAATAATGATATTAATTTCACACAGATTTTATTTTTACTGCCCGCCTGAAACGCGTCATGTTTGCCGACTCGACTGCCATCGTTGCCGATGCCGGCATGTCTGATTTTCTCGTCGCCGGTGCAGAGCATCCCCAACTTCACCACCGCACCCGCGCTGCTCTACGGCGGCAGATGCCGTTTCCAGGTTTGATTCCACAATCGTTTGTCTTCTCCTCGCAATAGTAAAAGGTCGTCTGAAAATTTTCAGACGACCTTTTTGGTTTTTAAGATGAAATGAATATTTGAAACTTCGCGCTATCGTTCCGCTCAATATTCAAAAGCATCAGCCAATGCTTAAAACCATTCTTTCTTACCGACAACATAAACTTGTTCAAATTGTTCCGGCGTAGATGTCAGGTATTTAAAGATGTCGATGATACATAAAAATGAAAAACAGCTAAAAACAGGGTTGGAAAAACAAACATACCCACCACGCCAATCACCAAATAGATGATACCGGCTTTGTTTAAGCCCAAATAGAATTTATGCGCTCCGAAGCAACCTAAAAAGAACGCCAAAGCCGCGGCGATGATGCGTTTGTTGGTAGTAGGAAGGGATTGCAGAGGTGAATTTTTCGGACATTTTTCTCCAAAACGGATAGTCAATATTAAGAAAGTGTTTTTAAGTATAGCAGAATAATGATATTAATTTCACATAGATTCTATTTCTATTGAATAATAAACCTATAAAAATTTCGTAAATTTATGTTACGAAAAAGCCTAATTTGCAGTTTAAATATGCTATTTCCTATACATTTTTAGCATATTATACTTACTACCTTTATTTATCTTTTCGATTTATCCGCATTTCTTAGCCAATCCGCCCCGCTTAAAGTTTCAGACGACCTCGATACTGCGTTTGACTCTGCCGCGCCTGTCTAGTTCAAATTTAAAAATGAAACAACACCAAACTCAGGGCAATCACCGCCATGCCGGACGTCAACCCGTAAACGGTTTCGTGTCCGTCGGAATAACGCTTGGCGGCGGGCAGCAATTCGTCCAACGCAAGAAACACCATCACGCCCGCAATCACGCCGAACACTGCGCCGAACACGAAAGGCGATAAAAAAGGCTTGAGCATGGTGTAGCCCAAAACCGCGCCCAAAGGTTCGGCAAGCCCTGAAGCGAGACAGGCGAGGACGGTTTTTTTGCAGTTGCGGGTGGCGAAATAAACGGGCGCGGCAATAGAAATGCCTTCGGGAATATTGTGTATCGCAATCGCGAGCGCCAGCGGCATCCCGACGGCGGGATTTTCCAGCGTGGCGAAAAACGTTGCCAAACCTTCGGGGAAGTTGTGCGCGGTAATCGCAAACGCCGCCATCATGCCGACGCGGGCGATGTGGCGGCGTTTGTTTTCCTGAAAGGCGGGGTCGTGCGGGTCGAGCGTTTCATGCGGGTTCGGCACAAGGCGGTCAATCAGCGCAATCGATCCCATGCCCGCCAGAAAAGCCAGCGTCGCGGCGGCAAAGGCTTTGTCTTTGTCGTAAACCTGCCCGAAGGCTTCGCTGGATTTGTTGAAAATCTCCGTCAGCGACACTACACCATCGCCCCACCCGCGAACGCCAAGCCAAACGACAATACGCGCGGGTTGGGCGTTTTGAAAACATCACCAACCCGCTGCCCAATACGGTAAACAATCCGGCGGCAAGGGCAATGCTGAAGGCAGTGATGAGGTTGGTTGAGCTGATATCAGGCATCGTCTTAAATCGTTAATACAATAAAGAAATCAGCCTAACATATTTTTCCCTAATTAGAGAATAATTATTATTTTTTTATTTATATTGACAAGAACAATGTCGGATTAGAAACGTCGGCAAATATAGTGGATTAACTTTAAATCAGGACAAGGCGACGAAGCCGCAGACAGTACAGATAGTACGGAACCGATTCACTTGGTGCTTCAGCACCTAGAGAATCGTTCTCTTTGAGCTAAGGCGAGGCAACGCCGTACTGGTTTAAAGTTAATCCACTATACAAAAACCCATCTTACGATAAAAATCATTCCAACCCTTTTCCTTCCCCAAACGGCAACGCAGCCCGCCATCCGCCTGTCTGAAACGCCGCCGGATTTTCCATATAAATGGAAGAAATGTTATGATTTTGCAATCTTCCCTATTTCAGACGACCCCATGCGGATGATGTGAAAGGTCGTCTGAAACACATTCAAACCCCTCCGAAACGAGACATTCATGACCCTGCAAATCGGTATCGACTTAGGCACGACCAACAGCCTGATTGCCCAGTTCCACAACGGCGAAACCCGCCTGATTCCCAACCAACACGGCCATTTTCTGACACCGTCGGTCATCAGCGTCGCCGAAGACGGCAGCATCCTGACCGGCATCGCCGCACGCGAACGCCTCTCCACTGCCCCGACGCTGACCGCCTCGGCGTTCAAGCGATTTATGGGAACGGATAAAACTTTCCATTTGGGCAAGCGCACGTTCCGTGCCGAAGAGTTGTCCGCGCTGATTTTGAAAAGCCTGAAAGAAGATGCGGAAGCCTTTTTGGGAGAACCGGTCTGCGATGTCGTTTTGACCGTTCCCGCCTATTTCAACGCCATCCAACGTCAGGCAACGAAAAACGCGGCACAGATGGCAGGGTTTTGAACGTCCTTCGTTTGCTCAACGAACCGACTGCCGCCGGCCTTGCTTACGGTTTGCAGGAAAAACCCGACGACACGCGCTTTTTGATTTACGACTTGGGCGGCGGGACGTTTGACGTATCCGTACTCGATTATTTCGACGGCGTCGTCCGAGTATCCGCCAGCGCGGGCGACAACCATTTGGGCGGCGAAGATTTCGTCAACGTGCTGCGCCAGTGTTTCCTGAAAAAAGTGCACGACGCTGACGTCGTCTGAAAGCGACAAACTGGCGCAAAACAGCGAATTGTGGCAGGTATTGGAAACCGCAAAACGCAAACTGGGCGAAGAAATGCAGGCGGAAATCCGTTTCCATTACGGCGACACAGTCCACACCGCCGTCATCAGCCGCGAAGAATTCCAAGAAGCCGCCACGCCATTAATGGGCCGCCTGCGTCAACCGCTGGAACGCGCATTGCGCGATGCCAAGCTGCACCCTTCGCAAATCGACGGCATCATCTTGGTCGGCGGCGCGACGCGGATGCCGATGATTCGGCATTCCATTGCCCAACTGTTCCGCCGCATCCCGCTTGTTTCGGTCAATCCCGACGAAGCCATCGCACGCGGCGCGGCGGTGCAGGCGGCGCTGATTGCGCGCAACGAAAGCGTGGAAGAAGTCGTCCTTACCGACGTGATGCCCTTCTCGCTCGGCACGGAAGCCGGCATGGACATTGGCGACCAATACGTTACCGGACGGTTTTTCCCGATTATTGAACGCACTATGCCCGTTCCCGTTTCGCGCGTCGAAACTTTCATCACTTCCCACGACGGGCAGAAAGTGATTTTGGTCGATGTTTTGCAGGGCGAGTCCATGCTTGCCAAAGAAAACCTGAAACTGGGCGAACTGTCGGTCAACGTCCCGCCCAAGCCGAAAGGACAGGTATCGATAGACGTCCGCTTCAGCTACGACGTCAACGGGCTTTTAGAAGTCGACATCAGCAACAAAAACCTGAATCTGCACATCAATCAGGTTTTCCGTCAAAACAGCCAAAGCCTGACGCCTGAAGAAATCAAGGCTTCCCTGATCAAACTCGCCGCCTTGAAAATCCATCCGCGCGATCAGCAGCACAATATCTATCTGTTGGAAAAAGCCAAACGCCTGTATGAAGAATTCCTCGGTGACAACCGGCACATCATCGCCGCAGAAGTGGCGCGTTTTGAAGCCGTATTGGAAACGCAGGATCCGATCGTCATCCATAGGGCGCAACAGCAATTTAGCGAATTTTTTTAAACCGTTTCGACGGCGGCTGGTTGCTGTAAACGCTTCGCTTTTCATCGGGCACGCCGAACAATGAAAGATAAAAATCCATTGAAAACAAAAAATTATGCAATACCGGCAAAAATAAGTTGACACCTTCCTGACGCATCCATATAATGCACGGCTTATCGGGTCGTTAGCTCAGTCGGTGAGCAGCGGACTTTTTAATCCGTTGGTCGAGCGTTCGAGATCGCTCACGACCCACCAAATTTAAAAAGCTGAGTTGAAAAACTCAGCTTTTTATTATCTTTCAGATACACGCAGACCAAACCATACGGAAACGCTGTATCGTTTTTAAAACTAACCCGCCAAACCATCAAGGTTATCTGAAACGCCGCAATCATACAAAAACCGCGTTTTCAGACGACCCCGCCAACGCCACTCGGAATCCACATGATCAGCAGACTGACCGGCAAGCTTTATCGAGAAAAAACCCGCCGCAAATCGTCATCGACGTCAACGGCGTCGGCTACGAAAGCCGACGTATCCATGCAGACCTTCTACAACCTGCCCGCCTTGGGCGAAACCGTACAGCTTTACACCCAGCTCGTCGTCCGTGAAGACGCGCATTTATTGTTCGGCTTTGCGACTGCCGACGAGCGGGCGACGTTCCGCCAGTTGGTCAAAGTCACGGCATCGGCGCAAAAACCGCGCTGGGCATACTTTTTCCGCCATGTCCGCCGACGAACTTGCCCGTGCGGTTGCCGACGAAGACATCAAACGCCTGTCCTCCGCCCCGGGCATCGGTAAAAAAACCGCCGAACGCATGGTTTTGGAACTGCGCGGCAAACTGGTTTCCCATGCCGTTGCCGACGGGCTTTTCGCCGCCGCGCCTGCCGCCGACGAAACGGACGACATCGTCAACACCCTGATTGCGCTGGGTTACAACGAACGCGAGGCAAAAGCCGCCATCAAAGGCATCCCCAAAGGCACGGAAGTCGGCGAAGGCGTGCGCTTGGCTTTGAAAAACCTGTTGAAATAAAACATACCCCGCCTTGCCGTCAAAACGCGGCAACCATACTAAAGAGGTCGTCTGAAAACCTATTTTAGAGTTTTCAGACGACCTCTTACGTCAAACCGCTTACGCGCCGCGTTTTTCCAAAGCGGCTACGGCAGGCAACTCTTTGCCTTCAAGAATTCGAGGAACGCGCCGCCGCCGGTGGAGATGTAGCCGATTTGGTCGGTAACGCCGAATTTAGCAATCGCCGCCAGCGTGTCGCCGCCGCCCGCAATCGAGAACGCTTTGCTTTGGGCGATGGCTTCGGCAAGGGCTTTCGTGCCGCCTGCGAACTGGTCAAACTCGAACACACCGACCGGGCCGTTCCATACGATAGTACCTGCGGCTTTGAGCAGTTCGGCAAGCGCGGCGGCGGATTTCAGGCCGATGTCCAAAAATCATATCGTCTTCGGCGACGTCGGCGATGTCTTTTACAACCGCTTCGGCATCGGCGGCAAAAGGCTTTGGCAACGACGACATCGGTCGGCAGCGGTACGGAGCCGCCTTTGGCCGCCATTTTCGCCATGATTTTTGGATTCTTCCACCAAATCATGTTCCGCCAGCGATTTGCCGATGGCTTTGCCTTCCGCCAACAGGAAGGTGTTGGCGATACCGCCGCCGACGATGAGTTGGTCGACTTTGTCCGCCAGCGATTCGAGGATGGTCAGTTTGGTGGACACTTTGCTGCCGGCAACAATCGCCACCATCGGGCGCGCGGGCTGTTTCAAGGCTTTGCCCAAAGCGTCGAGTTCGCCCGCCATCAATACGCCGGCGCAGGCAACGGGTGCGGCTTGGGCAACGGCCTCGGTCGAGGGCTTGGGCGCGGTGGGCGGTGCCGAACGCGTCATTGACGAACACGTCGCACAAGGCGGCATAGGGCTTTGCCCAGTTCCAAATCGTTTTTCTTCTCGCCTTTGTTGATGCGCACGTTTTGCAGCATGACGACATCGCCCGCGTTCAGGGCAGGGTTTATTTTCACGCCAGTCGTTCAATACTTTCACGTCTTTTGCCCAACAGGGCTGCCCAAGTGCGCGGCAACGGGCGCGACATCGTCTTCAGGATGAAACTCGCCCTCGGTCGGGCGGCCCAAGTGGGTCATCACGATAACGGATGCGCCGTTGTCCAGGCAGTATTTGATGGACGCGAGCGAGGCGCGGATACGGGTGTCGTCGCTGATTTTGCCGTCTTTGAACGGCACGTTCATATCGGCGCGGATGAGGACGGTTTTGCCCTGCACGTTTTGTTCGGTCAGTTTCAGAAATGCCATGATGTATCCTTTGTGAAGGTTGGAAACGGAAATGGGAATGTTCTCAATTATCCGCGAACGGGGCGCATCGGTAAAGGCGGGATTTGCCTGCGCTTGATTTGCGTCAGCGGCAGTGTCGATATAAGGTCGTCTGAAAACGTGGTTTGAATGAAGTAAAAACCCGAATCCCTCCCTTTCAGACGACCTCCCGCCGAATCTTTGCTAAACTACACGAAAAATACGTTCACATCCTCAAACCTATGCTCACCTACACCCCGCCCGATCCGCGACAACCTGCCAAAACCCATGAAAAACCCTGGCTCTTGCTGCTGATGGCATTTGCCTGGCTGTGGCCGGGCGTGTTTTCGCACGACTTGGGAATCCCGCCGAACCCACCGTCTTTACCGCCGTCGAAGCCTTAGATGCAGGCGCAACGCCGTTGGTCGCCCATGTGTTGGGACAGCCGGATTTTCAGATTCCGCCCGTTTATTTGTGGGTAGCGGCGGCGTTCAAACACCTGTTGTCGCCTTGGGCGGCGGACGCTTATGATGCCGCGCGTTTTGCGGGCGTCTTCTTTACGATTATCGGGCTGACCGCCTGCGGTTTTGCCGGATTCAACTTTTTGGGCAGGCACCACGGGCGCAGCGTCGTCCTCATTCTGATCAGCAGCATCGGGCTGCTCTCGGTCGCGCACTTCCTCAACCCCGCTTCCATCGCCTTTGCCGCATCGGGCATGATATTGTGCGGCTTTTCGTTGGCACAACGCCGCGTCATTACCGCCTCGCTGCTGCTGGGCGGCGGCTGGGCGTTGCTGTCTCTCTCATCGGGCTATCTGATGACCGCCGCACTGATGTTTTTAGCCCCCGCTCTGCTGCTCGATGAGAAATGGCGCGTCAAACGCTATTACCTGACGCTGGTCGGCGCGTTCGCCATCGGACTGCCGCTGCTGACGGTTTATCCGCTCATTTTTCTCCAGAACCCAGCCCGAACTGTTTTCCATTTGGCTGCAACATCACTCGCTCGGCGCATTCGGCGGATTGGGTGGTTTTCAGACGACCTTCAGCCTGTTCTATTACCTGAAAAACCTGCTCTGGTTTACCCTGCCCGCGTGGCCGCTCGCCGCATGGACGTTAAGCCGCCCCCGCATCCGCGAAAAAAACTGGAGCGTATTGTGCATTTCGTGGTTCCTCATCGTCCTCAGCATTCTTGCCGTCAGCCCGCAACGCCTCCAAGACAACCTCGTTTTGGCTGCTACCCCCGCTCGCCCTGCTCGGCGCGGCGCAACTGGACGGACTGCGGCGCGGCGCGGCGGCGTTTATCAACTGGTTCGGCGTTATGGCGTTCGGATTGTTCGCCATTTTCCTGTGGACGGGCTTCTTCGCCATGAACTACGGCTGGCCTGCCAAACTCGCCGAACGCGCCGCCTGTTTCAGTCCGTATTACACACCTGACATCGACCCGATACCGATGGCGGTCGCCCTGCTGTTTACCCCGCTGTGGCTGTGGGCGATTACCCGCAAAAACATCCGCGGCAGACAGGCGGTGACCAACTGGGCGGCAGGGCGTTACGCTGGCGTGGGCATTGCTGATGACCCTGTTCCTGCCGTGGCTCGACGCCGCCAAAAGCCATGCACCCGTCGTCCTCCAAATGGAAGCCGCCCTCTCCCCGAACTGAAACAACGGCTTTCAGACGACCTCGAATGTATCAGCATCGCCAACGAAGACCACCGCGCCCGTATCGCGGGCGCAATACAGCGACTTGACACTCCATATCGACGATGCTGCCTGCCGCTACCGCCTGGTGCAGCAGCCTAAAAAATACCGACGCGCCACGAGGCTGGACGAAAATCTGGCAGGGGCGCGAGACCGAGGAACAAAGTGGAAGGCTTCGCCTTGCTGGAGAAAGCGGAATGAATCCGCTAGGGGCGTGAATGGCAAACGTCGTCCGAAAATCGGTTTTAGACGACGTTTTTTTCATGAGAATTTGAGTATCGAAAACATTGTTTGCAAGAATGCGTCTGACAGGCATTTGATATAGTGGATTAAATTTAAATCAGGACAAGGCGACGAAGCCGCAGACGAGTACAGATAGTACGACAAGGCGAGGCAACGCCGTACTGGTTTAAAGTTGATCCACTATA
>BNJV01002462.1_pt1 | contig 26036 bp, 41 predicted proteins | sample 8540591 | NCBI WGS metagenome assembly BNJV01 (sample SAMD00202457, study PRJDB9452) | human saliva metagenome | host: Homo sapiens | reverse complement strand
GCGTATCAGTACATTACGTCAAGACACAAGTGATGCTCCTGTTTACCATTTATTTATCGACCTTGCAAGCCTTTTGGCACAAAGAGTCTCGCTGACTCCCGCTCGCTATTTATTTAACGCAGGCAAAACACAGGAATGGGACCTACCAAGATACTTTAATGACGAAACATCTTTAGGTGATGATTATTGGAGCCAAATAGTACAGATGTGTTCCCAACAGTAATTATAAAAGGAGAGTGGCTGTTATGTACAGAGACTCTAAGCAGGTTTTCAGCTAAAAATTGGTACGTTCACTGCTTATGCAGAACTTACGTATAGTGCCAACAGTGACCTCTCCGTTGGGTAGAATTAAGTGACATTGTTTATCCGAGAATAGGTTTGACTTGGAGAGGTCTACAATCAGTGTCCAGACGCGCGTGAGATTATGGGAGTAATGGTACTGAAACGTCGACTTACCACTCCAATTTTTCAAGCAACTAGCTTTATTCTGTATACATCAAACGGGCAGAATTCTTCTAAGATTCTTGGTCTGATCGACAATAAACGTTGTTATCGTTGGATAGACAAACGATATATTGAGACGCATCCGAACTTGGAAAAATACAAGGTGATTGTTCCAAAAGCAACGGGTCCGTAATCGGAGAAGTACTGAGTACACCCTCATCGGAGAACCTCATCGTGAGTTACTCAATCATTTTTGACAATAGGGGCATTCGACACTCAGGCAGAGGCAAGAATCTTGTCTTAAATACGTTTAAGACAAAGTTTTGTTCGTACCAATGCTGGGTATTCTCAAGGTGTACCCAGGACAATCCAGCAAAGACACTGGCGACTTGTCATTTGCAAGACTTTCACCCGCGTCGGACATAGATTGGACGCAGGAGATTGAGCAGATTGACCGCCAACTCTGACGGAAAATACGGACTTACGCCACAAGAAATGGCCTTCATCGAGGAAAAGTAAAACGATTTATGTCAAACGGTGCGCACTCACTCATTGGTGCGCCGTTGCATTATGATTGATTCCCGTCCTAACGTGCGAGCGATGAGCCTTTTGCATCGAGTCGTCCACCTCGAAGAGGGCATAAAGTTAAGGCATTCACGTCGCCGGCATAGTCGATGATGCCATTACCGTCTGTGTATGAGTCAGTAGATCCGGCACCATGTGGCAGCGAACTCAGACTTTCGTCTGTGAGTAGGAAAGTGCAGCGTACGAAATCGGTTTTGGCAGTAAGCAAAGAAGGCGCGCTTCGCGTTCGGTGGCGAAAGTCTTGAGCGCCACGCGCGAGCGGCCGAGCTACTGCGGTCATCGGGCACTTCGAGTTGGTTGCTTCTGTTATGCCCTCCCGGGTGCGCGCTCGACACGACCACCTTCCAGCGGCGGATGATACTCCTTTCCGGTTGTAATCACATCTTCTTTGCGGAGTACCAACGTGCGCGGCCACCAGAGCCTGCTTTGTCATTCGTGAGAGTTTTGATTTCATCGGCGGCAAGGACATCGCCCTCTTCATAGGGGAGCACTTGGTCGGGCTTCGCCCTACGAAATCAGCTTTCATTAGAGAAAGTTTTTGAGAAAGCACAGCATCGTGTGAGCTGCAAAGCGTTGAGCGGTGATGCGCCGTATGCCCTCACCGATGGTTGCGGCCTCGTCGAGCACGACACGTTTCGCCGGGTGCTTGGGCACGTACACTTCAGGTCACAATCGTTTTGGGTGTGGAAGGTGGTCGAACCCATTGCGTTCTTCTCACGATCTTTGAAAACTACGGGAAAGCCCGTCGGTAGTATCTACTTCACGGAACACTTTCATTGGAGTTAGATGAAAATGCGCGCGCCAAATGGGTCGTTGATTGTTTCAATCCAAAATTCAACATTCCTTTTTCCGGAACGTGTGAATCCAGCGCACAGCCGGGTAGATTAAAGAGAGTAGCGCGGCTGTAATTGATCAGACAATTCTTGGAAATACTGAAAAACGCTACTACTTCGTTTCTGCCCATTGGTCGTTTCCTTTTGTGCCACCACCACTTGATAGGGGCGGGTTACCGATAATTGCGTCTACTTCATTTCTTTATCGTTTAGTCCCAGAACCCTTTTGGCGTCGCGGAGATCGCGGAGGACCTTTTTGGACGGAATGGGTGAGGCTGGGAATGACGATCGGGATATTTCGCGTGCACTTCCGCCGTGCGGAAGCCGCAAAGCGTGCGCTGGTGATGGCAACGGCCATCGGCGTCTTACATACCACGAAAATGTTTTCTTTTGAGCGTTTGTTCCCAAAGGGCTCGGCGCGATCGGGGGCGATGGCGTTGTGCTGCACCACTCTCGTCCAACCGCGCGCGGTAGATGCTATAGCGGCGTAGAGGATAGAGACCGCTCTTGAATTGATTTCCAACACGGTGCTTCGGGGCGAAAAACACGCGATCGGTCACGCCGCTGCGCACGATGTGGCGCGGAGTTTCGAGGGGATGCTCGAAACGCTCGTCCATAAAACAACAACCGCCCAACGAATCGGAGAGATGTACGCGACCACGCGCTGCAAGGTGTGCACACGTTTCCTATCGGGGTGCGAAAGGTGGAAAAAGAGGGCGGTGAGACGCGAAATGCGCCCTCGATGGTGAACTTGTCGGCGCTGCGGGCCAATTGTCTGATGCGGCGGCCGGTCGCACTGAAGACTTCTGGGATCGTAGTAGCGGCGGAAGCGGGCGAAGTCGGCTTTCGTCACGCCGACGGGCACGAATTCCGTCCAAGAGGTGTCGTCGACGAGGTGGGTGAGTTGTTTATCGTGAGTTCGGCGGCTTCGTCGTGCAGATCGGCGCCATAGATGAGCAGCGGCACGCGGATGGAGATGCCGCGCAAGATGGCAATGGCGTTCGCTGCTTTTTCCGTTCGTTTTCCAGCGCCTTTGGGCTGCGGCCTCGGGATCGGGCCCTTGGGGGCTTTTCGGGCGCGGAGGGCGGTTTGGCGTTGTTACTCGTCGGAGCCCGTTGTCGCTGACTTTGACTTTATCGACCGGTTTGAGGGGCCTTGGTGGTGCTGATCTTGGCGCGCAGGCCGTTGAAGTCGGCGACATCGGCGTCTTCCGGGCGGAGCAACTCATCATTATATAGGGCGCCGTCTTCGAAACCGGCGTTGACCACGCGCTCAATCTGCACGCGTTTGAGTTGGGTGAGGAGGTTGTCGACGTTGAAGGCCTTCATTTGGCTAGCCTTCGAGGGCGATGACGGGGCAGAAGCTGAGGAAGTCGGCGAGGGTGTGGCGGTCTTCTGCGGTTTGCTTTGCCGGCTTTGCTACGACACTTTCGAGGTTTCGGCCAGCACGCGCAGGGCGCGATCGGGCGCAAAAAGTCGAAGGCGTAGCAATTCTTCCCTTCACGCGACCTTTGGTATTCGAAGGGCGTTTGCACGCGAAAGATGGTTTCGTGACGTAGCCGGCGGCCGAGGTCGACGACGAGGCCGGCCAGAGAAACACGCCCGTCCAGGGACGTATGCTCACGCCGGTGGTGAGCCGACCGCACGAAAGGGTGATGGTAGGTGGCGTCGGGTCTTGCCGATGGCCTGTTCACCTTTTCGAGCGCGTCTCGGCTTTTTCGTCGGTATCGCCCTCGCCCGCCACGTTCACCTACGGTGAAGGCGCCGAAAAACGGGGTGGGCTTGCAGTTTTCGCTCAGGGTAGCCGCTGACGCCGGGAAGCACCCAAAGCGTGTGACGAAAAATGCGGCGGAAGTCGGCTTTGGCATGAGGATAGAGCGAATCTTCGTCGTCGCAGCAGAGCAGATCGAGAAAGTCCCCTCACATAGTCGTCGTGCACGAAGGCGCCCCTGCTCGTCGGTGCGAAAAAACTCGCGAAAGTTGAAGACTTTGTCCTCATCGGCGAAGCGATTCATCAGTCGGCCCAGGTCGTAGGTGTAAATATGCACGGCGGGCAGCGACGCATAGGGGTTGGAATCGCCGACACGGTACTCGTCCCACGACGTTTTCGGCGCGCTGCTCCACGATATAGTCCCAGGTGAAGATCTCGTCTTCGTCATATTGATCGAAGAGGTTGAAGGGCGTGCCCGAAAGTTAGCAGCACTTTGGTGTCGGCACGCCGAAGTTGGTCGATTACCGCCTGCCCCACTCCGGTCTGCGTGCCCTCGTGTGCTTCGTCGACAATGAGCAAATCCCAGTCGGTGGCGAAGATGTTGTCGTTCTCTCGTGCTTTCCGCCCACGTCTTCCGATCCGCGCAGGTCTTGTACGGAGGCAAAAACACAATGTGCGCACCTTTCGTCGGCTTGCAGCAGCAGTTGGTCGAGGCGCTCCCCTTTGCGCCGAACCGTAGTTGTATTTTTCCCCGTAATTGCTCCTTTTTCGCTGCGCCCGCGCCCTTGCTGCCGTCGGCAACGGGCCCAGCGGCACGCAGATCATAGAATATTTTTTTCAAAGTCCTCATACCATCCGGCATTGACCACGGGGCGATGCGTGACAATGAGGGTGCGTCGGGCGCCCATCTCGCGCACCACCTGCAGCGCCGAGAGGGTTTTGCCGAAACGCATTTTTGCAGTTCCAAAGCATTTTGCGCCGCCCCTGCCTTTGTTCTTGGTGAAATGCTTCACCGCCTTGTCGATGGCTTCGCGCTGTTCGGGGCGAAAAGACGATGGGGGCGGCTCTGTTTCGCGTTTTCTCCTCGGGAAAGAGACTGCTGCGCCCTCCTTGGCGGCGGAAATGGCATTTTTCACGGTAGTCAAATCCGTCTCGAACCATTCTTTGCCGAGCCCTTCGTTCGAGAAATCGAGGGCGCTGAATGCCCGAGCGGAGCAAAAACGCTGTGCACCCTGCTTGTCGTCGAACGATTGCAGGACACCCTTGTGGATAAAAAGCGGAGCACTCGGTGTAGAGCAACTCATATTTTATGGCCGCCGTTTTCGTGTACTGGTCAATTCTGCTCGCGTGCCGCTGCGATGAGCAGGGGATCGTTGGGTGCGGGCAGCTGTTTGCAGTCTTCGGTCAGCTTGGTCACGCCGATTTTTCAGGCACCCTTTGTGCAAAGGGTAGTCTGTGGAGAAGACATAAAATGACCTGCGGCAGCATGGAACTGGAGTAGGTAGGCATAGGCTTGGAAATGGATTTAGGTAAAAAAGGGGGACACGAGGGGGATCGGTGTCGCGTTTGAGGGGAAAGGAGTGGCCTTGAGACGCAATTCTCAGAAGTGGGAGGCTGGAACGATGAGCACTCGGAAAAATGCAGAGCGGTGCCGCCGAAAAGTGGGGCGAGGTCACCAAAAAGTGGGCGAGCCGATTAGGACGAAGTGGGGGCGAAGGAGATCGACGAAGCGGATTTTGCGGTGGTTCTCGTGGGTGATCGGATCGCGCTTGCCCCAATCGCGCAGCAGGCAGTAGGTGCCGTTGTGCAAATGGATGTTGCCGCTCGCGCAACCCGGGCAGGGGCGGTGGTGGCTGCCGGGGCGGAGGCGAAAAGGTCGAGCTCGTTATGCGTGGTGGCGTGGCATGAATCGGGAACAACGCCTTTGAGTCCGTCCATTTGCCACACGTTCCAAGCAATGACGTAGGCGAAGGAAAGGAGAGTCTGCGGGTGGAGGGGCAGTTGGGAGAAATAATGTTGGTGATGTTCGACGAAGGTTCTGAGCAGTGCCTCGCGTGTCAAGAGGAGGCTGTCGCCTTGCCACTCATAGCCCAGGGTGTGGCGATAGGCCTCCAAAGCCCAAGTGCGCCAGAGCTTGCATTCGCGCGCAATTTCCTCGGCGCTCTTCTCGGAGTGGGGGGCGATGGTGTTTTCGGCCACAACGCGGAGTTTGCGATCGAGGATTCCGACGCGCTGTGAGAGGGAATGAATTCGCCGGTCACGGTGTTGTAGCGACTCACGAGATAAGGGCCTTCGCCGCAGGTGATTTCCATGCGGGTGGCGCGAACATAGTCTTGCCACGTCTTGCCTTTCGGAAAAACAATGCGCTCGCTCGTCGTTTCCCAACTGTGGGTGCGCTCGTCGCTGCGGTTGAACACATCGGGACGTCCGAACCAGGCTTCGTCGACAAGGTTGTTTTTGCGCATTGCAAACCCAGGCCGGGGTGAAGACTTCGGCCATTTGCTTGGTGCGGTCGAGCTGTTGTTCGCGCGACTTGAGCACCCGCGGCTGAATCACGCGCCCGTGTTCGCCCGTGATGCGCTCGGGTGTGATCGAATCGTGCCATTGATAGCCGACACCCAGGTGGGCATAGTGGTCGGTGGCCCAGAAGATGGGACGATGCGTCGTGTGGTCGAGCAATAAGGCCTCTAACACTTGGGGATAGCGGCGCAGGAGTTCGTTCTCGGATATGTCGATGTTGTCGAAGCCCACGGGATCTTGAATTGCAATATGATGTCTCCCCACAAAAGGTAGGCATATACCATCCGCCGGCCAAGCAGAACGGCCGGAAAAAGGCCCGCTTCCCAACGGTTTTTATCTTTTCCTTGTGAATTTCCCCTGCCCGAAGGTGAAAACCTCCCCACTTTTGCGCTTTTCGCCCCGAGAAGACTTGGGAAAATATCGAATAAGTTTTAATTTTGCAGCTGGAAATAATTATACAGTCAGTCAAATTCAATTCAATCCACGGAATGGTTCATTAAACTCACGCAGAACCCCGGAGAGCTTAGCTCACTTGGTTATTCTGTCATGCCCTGGTCATTAGTCTCGGCGTCCGCCTGGGGCGTTGGCGCATCGGCGGCAAAAACGGTACTCGCCTTCGGCGTGACGTGTGGTCTCTTCGTCGGTATTCTCGTCGGACACATCTGCACACATTATCTTTATGAGACCCTGTCGCCGCCGTCGCCGGACAAAAGCACGTGATCGACACGGGTCAAGGAGCTCGGCCTCATCCTTTCGTCTACCGCATCGGACTGCAGGTGGGCCCCAGCTTCTTCCAAACCTTCAAATCAGGGTGGTCTGGGCACGACTACGCCACCCTCAGCCTCGTGCTCTCAATGTGGCCGTGATGATCGGCCTCTACTTCCTCGCCACCGCCCTCGGCATCTTCGGCGACCCCCACTGCCCAACAACCTCCCCACGATGGTGGGCGTGCTCTACGGTGCGGTGACCAACACCCCGGTCTCGGAGCAGCCAACAACGTGCCGCCCGATCTGATGACGGGCGTGAAAGATGTGCCTGTCATCGCCAACGGCTACGCCTGCGCTCATCCCCTCGGCGTGGTGGGCATCATCCTGGCCACCATCGCCGTGCGCTTCCTCACCCGCACCTCGCTTGAAGAGGAACGCAAGGCCCTGGAAGCGGCCGAAGAGAACGATCCCGCCTCGGCGCCCAAACACCTGGTGATTCGCGTCACCAAAAAGCGCCGCCGAAGGCCGCACCTCGAAGCGCTCCACCAGTTCCTCAACGTCCACCTCGTCATTTCGCGCTGCATCCTCCCCCGACGGCACTCTTCTCATCCCGGGACGCGAAAACCGTGCTCGAGCAAAAACACGCAGATCCACCTCGTTTTGCGCCGAAAAGGACGCCGAACGCATCAGCGAACTCCTCGGTGAGCTCATCGAAGTGGGACACGAGGAGAAAATCGAGAGCGAACAGTACGTCAGCCGCCGCCTCGTCGTGACGCGACCCGAAATCAACGGCAAAAGCTTCGCGCAGCTCCACGTCTCCTCGCTCTACAACGTCAACGTCACTCGCGTCACCCGCCACGGCACTGGACCTCTTCGCCGCACGCGACCTCCGTTTGCAGGTCGGCGACCGCATTTTTGGTCACCGGCACGGAGAAAAACATCGAGCGCTTCAAAGATGTGGTCGGCGCACAGGTCAAACACCTCGACCACCCCAACGTGGGCGCCATCTTCGGCATCCTCATCGGTATCATCGTGGGGCAGATCCCCATCCCCATTCCCGGCATCACCGTGCCCGTCAAACTCGGCCTGGCCGGCGGACCGCTCGTCGTCGCCATCCTCATCGGCGCCGTGGGCTACCGCTATAAGATCAACACCTACGTTTCCACCTCGGCCAACCTCCTCCTGCGCGAAGTCGGACTCGTGCTCTTCCTCAGCAGTGTGGGGCATTCAGGCCGGCGCCTCGTTCTGGAACACCATCACCCAGGGCGACGGCGTGCACTACGTCTGGATGGGCTTCATCATCACCACCGTGCCCATTCTGCTGGTCGGCGTCTTTTGCGCGGCTGAAGATGAAACTCAACTACTTCACCCTCATGGGACTCATTGCCGGCTCCAACACCGACCCGCCCGCCCTCGCATTTGCCAATGCCACCGCGGGCAACAACGCCCCGGCTGTGGGCTATTCCACGGTCTATCCCCGGCTACGTTTCACGCAGCATCCTCTTTGGCGCAACTCGTCCCTCTCCGTCTTCTTGGGCTGAGGCGAGCTCGGTGCTTTCAGTTTTGCCGCCGCAGTCGAACTTTTCGTTCGGCTGCGGCGGTCTGCGTTGTTTGCGTTTTGCTGCGAGTCGTGCCTGCTTCGGGGGCACGGGCTCGTCGGTTTTTGGGGGATTGAGGACGAGCTCCATTCGTTGTCGTGCAGGAGAAGCTGCGAAAATGGGGATAAATCTCCGAAAAACACGAGGCTTTCGGGAAAGAGCGGGAGGAAATGCCGAAAAGCTGCGGAAAGTGCACTCGTCGCAGTGCCGCGGGCGGCGGAAGCGGGTGAACGGGCGGACATCGGCGGAGCGAAAGCCGCGGAAAAGAGCCTTTAAGTCAGCCCGGTCGAAGGAATGGGGTGGGAAAACGAGGTGCGTGTGAATAAATGCGACGAAATGCTGCGACAGTTCGCGACGAAATGCGTTTTTCTGACTGCAACTTGCGATTTTGATATGCTTTTTGTTGTTCCGTTCGGGAGAAAAATGGGAGAGAAAGGAAGAAAAATGGAGCAGAATGGATGGATATACGTTTATTTTAATAATGGTCGATGCGGGAGAAACGCATATTTTTAGCATCTTGCGGGGGACAAGTTGCGTTTTTGTCCACTGAGGTGTAAAAAGTCGGGTGAATGCTTCGTTGAATTGTGATATAGTTATTATATTTGCACCGAGTAAGCACCGGATTTGAATGAATTGTGCAATGACTATTCCTTGTAGCCGCCAAAAGTTTGTTTATTGATTCCGTTTTTGTCGCTTGTCTTCGACCGCGCTTCCCCGTCCTCGTTCGGGCACCGCGATCTGTTGTCTCCGCCCTCCGGGCCGGCAGTGCACGGACTTCGGCAGTTGAACTGCTCTGCTCGCCGTTGACGGTCGCACCCGCTGCGTGTTGTCGAGAAACGCGGACGCGGCAGCACACCTCTCCCGATCTATAATAAAAACAACGCTTCACGATATGAAAAATCACTCACTTGATCCTCGGATTGCTGGTTGGCGCCGGTTCGCTGATCGGCATTGGCTGTCTTTGACGGGCTGCTGTGGTGGTACGCCGACGCCGGAAAGCGCCGATCAAAGCTCGCTGAATTCCACGAATTCTATTTCGAAAAAGCAGAACGAAAAGCTCAATCCCAACGCCCTGGCCCTCTATGTCGATTATTCGAATTGCATTGCTATGGGACAGCATTCGCGCTTTTTCCAAGCTTTCGAGCCTTCGCTCACGGCCAGTGTCAAGCAGTATTTTGCCGTCAAGGGCAAGAACATCGAGCCGCATGCCGCCGATTCGACCTACGCGCTGCTGCGCACCATTGACAACGTGCCCTTTGCCGACCTCAAAACGGCGGCCGAGCGCATCGCCAACGGCAACACAGAGGGCGTTCTCCTCACCGACGGCGAATATTACGAGCCCACGGTGACGAAAAGGCAACGACAACAACCCCTATTTGGCCGAGGCGTTCAAGACTTGGCTCAAGAAGGGCACGATATCTTCATCTTCGTCGAGCCCTACGAGAATCTTGTCGGCGCTCGCTCGGTGCAAAAGAAGCGTTTCTACTTCCTTTTCACCGATCAGCGCCTGCCCGACAATATCTACAACCGCGTGAAGCAGTCGGTGCGCCTCGAGGACTTCCCCGGTACCTCCGAGTTCCACTTCTCGGTGCACGCTCCCTTCCCTCTATTCTCCCGACGGCGAGGGATGCAGCCCGATAGTTTGCTGAGTGCCAAGGTGATTAAGGCTGCGGGCAACTATGAAGTGCAAGACTGGGAAGCCGGTTGGGAAGATGACATTGAGCCGATGATCGTCAAAATCAAAGAAGATGAGGAGGGCAAAAAGCTCGAAAACGGGAAGCCCTTCGAGACCGGACTCCGTGTAGATCGCAATAGTCTCGGCGGTTACCGCATCGATCGTCTCACTGCCAAGGTTTCTAATGTCAATCAACCCTATGCCGATTTCTGCACCGCGAAGGAGGAAAAGGTACAGCCCGAGAAAGAGATCGAACCGGGCGATTGCAGAGGGTTTTGTCAAGGTCGATGACAAGAAGTTTTCCGCCAATGGCATCGTGGAGCTCACCTTTGCCGGAGATTTATACAACCCCGATGAGGCTCTCGACGGCGATCCGTTCAACTACACCAAGATCGATCTCTTTGCCACTGATATTAGCCCGATGACTGAGGTCTATCTGCCGCTTTTCACCTTCGAGAGTCTCACCCATCCCGGAGAGCAAAACGTTTCGGTGGGAGCCAGCATCGAACAGTGTCTGATCAATCCCGAAATCAAGGAACGGATTCTCAAGACGCCCATCTATACGCTCTACATCAAGTCAAATAAACGATAATCTTATTCTTATTACATTATGATCAACGTTACGACGCTGACACAGCTCCGTACGCTGCAAACCGAAACCTGGGTTTGGGCAGCTGTTGTCCTCCTTGTTGCCCTTTTTGTCGCTTGGGGCATCTCGACGCTTATCTCTTGGGAGGGCGGAAAAGACCGTTCTTACATCAAACGCCGCTGGGCATGTGGCATTGTTTGGGCCGTGGCTTGGATTGGTTTCTTCCTTTATAATGACCTCTACGTTATGGGCCATATCCATAAAGCGCCATATAAAACGCAATTCAGCCATACTCTATGGATGACTTTGGGGGCGCTTACTTTGGGTTACGTTGTGTTGCTTGTCCTCCTCGCTTTGGTGACTCCCAATTCTAAGCTTGGTTCCATCCTCCACCTCAAGAAATAAAATGCTATGAGTCAGTTTTTCGTTCTCGGCATCGGTGGAACGGGCATGCGTTGCATCGAATCGCTCCTGCACCTCTGCGCAATGGGCATGTTCGACGACACCGAACTCCACCTCCTTGCCCTCGATACCGATAAAAACAACGGTAACTTCGCCCGCCTCAAGGAAGTGAAAGGGCCCTACTGCCGCGCCAAAAGCAGCGATGCCGCCGCCGCACGCCGCTTAAAGACACCTTCTTCTCGGCCAACGTGAAGTATTATGAGTTCAGCCCCAACTATGATGTAAAAGCACCTTCCAAGAGGTGTTTGACTACGGCGGAACGCAATACAACCACCGCGAAGAGGCCGATCTCGGTGACCTGGTGCTCACCAAACAAGTGGAGGAATTCAACCTCCGCCACGGCTATCGCGCACAAACTCACCTCGGTTCGATGATGATGTACCACGCCATCCTCGAAGCTGCCGAGAGTCAGATGGACAACGAGCTGAAGAGTTTCCTCGCGCAGCTCACCAAAAGCGGCGCAAAACAGCACGCCCAAGGTGTTTATCCTCGGGTCGGTCTTCGGCGGTACGGGCGCTTCGTCCATTCCCATCATTCCGCAGGCTATTTCGCGCGCCGCTGAGCGCACTGAACGGCAGGGGCGGTCAGCGTTTTGCGCAATGCGTATTTCGGTTCCACCCTGCTCACGGCCTATTTCAATTTCAAAACCCCACCGGCGACGAACTCTAACGCCCAAAAAGGTCATTGCACCAGCGACAAATTCGCCCTCAATTCGCAAGTGGCTACGCGATGTTCTACGACGACGACGCCACCGTGCGCAGCACTTACCAGCGCTTCTACATGCTCGGCACAGACTCTATCGATTGGGAACCCATGGCTAAGCGTGGCGAAGAGGTCAGTAAGACCATCACCGGAGGTGCCGAACAGAAAAACGACTCCCACTACATCGAACTCCTCGCGGCTTGTGCAGCACTCGACTTCTACAACACGAAACCCGAGCAACTGGAAGAGAACAAAAAGCACGCCGCCACCGATTACCTCTATCGTGCCGTCGGCGAAGCGGACGTTTCGAATTCGAAGACTTCGTCGGACAGCAGCGGGCGGGAGATTTTGCACGGAAATTCGGCACGCTCCTCGCTTTTGCCCTCTTCTGCAATGGTGAAGACGACTTTGTGGAGAGCGTGCGTTGCGGAGCGCAGAAGGAAATCACCGAATTCACGGGCATGGAAGTCTCGCAGGTGGAGTACCTCAAAAAGTACTTTGCTTTTGCTCTTCTTCGAACGTAGCGAAGGACAACTCGCCGAGGGGATGGGTGCGACAACTGCACCGTTCGGCCGGCAGGTGGCGACAAATTCCTCTTCAACGCGAGCCTTTTTGGTTTCCATCATCTTCAAGGATTTGATCGAAAGTGGATTGGAACAAAGAACTCTACCGCACCGACGGAGTCGAAAGGACAATAATTATAGCAAAGGGTGGCATTATCATAAAGTCGAAGTTCGATCCCTTCAGAAAATGTCTCATCGCCGAGCGCGAAAGCTCCCCAAGGATGGAAGGCCATCACCAACAGCGGTGAGAAACTCTACAAACTCGTCTACGATACCCTCGGCAAACTTTATCAGTTCACCCAATCTCCCACGAAACTATGTCTACAAAAGCATTGCTCATCAAGAGTTACAGCAATTTGTCGACCGGTACGGCGGGCGAATGGAACGAACTCAATATGGCGCCCTCCTACATTCAGGGCATCAAAACCGGTAAAATCCTCGATGAAATGAGCAGCGACAAGCTCGCCGCCCTCATTTCCGGTGTGCCCACCCCTGGCGCGCGCACGCCTCTTCAAGTTTGCCCTCCAAACCCTCAACGCCCCCGATCCCAACATCGACTCTTTCGGGATTGCAGCAGTTCTGATGAAATGCTGCACGGGGAGTGGCGCGGCCTGCTCGCCGTGATGGCACTTCTATCCCGACCGCGTGAGCTTTCTCGGCACCCGTCTCGCTCAATGGAACGGGCGGCTCTATGACATCGCATCGGCCTTCGGACGCACGCCTTCGACGATAAAGATCTCTGGAGCAACCAACTTCAGCTCGCCAAAGACCCCGATACGCAGCCCTTCATCCAACTCATCTACTACCGCGGCCATCTGGTCGGCGGCACTCGCCCACGACCGGCGTGTTTACCGGCGTGGACTACAGCCAAAATTGGGGCCGATGCAGGAGAAGTGCAATGGTTCCGCAACGGGCGCTTCGAAGATCCCTACGCCTTCCTCAACCCCGAACAGCTGCAAAGGTCTATCTCTTTGTCAAAAAACCTCAATCGCAACATCGAAGCCTTCGAGGACAATATCAATGCCCAGCGCGGAGGAAAAAGACGTGCGGAGTTGAACGGATTCAAAGCGTACGAGTCGCAGAGTGGGAAGAAGAGATGCAGAGAGCGGGTGGCCAATTGAGAGACAAAGGCCCTGTGGCGCAGTACGTCAACCTGGAATATCCCTTCTCGGATCTCTTCAAAAGCAGTGTGCCGGTCTACCTTAAGCCCGATTTCACCTTCACTTACGACGAAGGCAGCGATTGCAAACTCGTGGGCGACGTACAAAAGTTGCTCAGCGACGACAAATTTGTCGTGGGATGGGCGGAAGCCCCCGATGCCCGACCCAAACTCTCGGAAAGTGCCGTCTACTATCTCAAAATTGACAACCTGGTAGACGGAGGGGCCAACTATTTCTCGCTGCCCCTCTCCGAAATTGGGCTGGACATCTTCAAAAATTCGCTCGCCGGACTGCTCGGCTACGGAGATAACAGCAAAACGCGCCTTTCCGCCCGACTCAACGACGCCGGATTGCTTGCGGTTTCGCTCGTTGTCGAGATTGACGGACAACAAGTGGAACTCAACACCCGCGAATATGTGGTGAAATGGATGACCGAACCCAAGAAGGTCATCACGGTGGCCCAACTTCGTCTCGGAAAACTGGACGAAATACTACCTCTACACCGAATGCACCTCCGACGCACCGCAGCAATTCCAAGCCATCTTCAAAAAGAAAGGCGAATTTGTGCGCAACATCAAGGGGGAGTTCTTCACGTCTGACTACCAACACGCAGCCGACGAACCCAACGAGCCCAATGTGGAGCAGATCATCACCTATCCGCCGGGACAGGGTGAGGAGTTGCACAAATACAATATCTATACTATGGCGCTGGCTCCCGCGGGACTTTCCGTCGCGGTGAAAGATGCCGGCAAAGACGCCCACGCAGGGTTCTTGATGCTCCGCCCGCAGGTGGTGCAAGACCGCACGAGTCTCGACGCGCAGGAGAAGCCGTTGTGGGCATCGACTTCGGCAGCAACAACGTACGTGTATCTACTACAGCGTAGACGAGGGACAGGCGCAACCCATTGAGTTCCAAAATTTCCGCACCATGCTCGTGGGACAGGAAAACCGCGACCTGCGTGCCGTGGCCGAGAACCACGAGTTGCTCTTCTTCAGCAATTACCCACGCACAACGGCCAAATCAAATCTTGGCTCCGTGAACACGACAGCCGCTACAACCAGCACCAAGAAAGTGTGGAAGTGGCCGGCGGTGTGCCCGTGAGCAGACCCAACGTCTTGGTCAAGGCAATGGACGAACGCACCATTACCACACAAGCCGGTGTGCTGCACTTCAACATGAAGTGGCTCAATGACGACAGGGGATTGCAGAAGAAAAGTGCTTTCCTCAAAAGTATCTGGTTGCAAACCTGTGCCTATCTCTTCACCAAACGACTCAATCCCAAGAAAATCGTGTGGAGCTATCCCGGTGCCATGATGGAAGCCGATCGCAATGAGCTGGAGAGAATCTACGAAGAGCTTAGTCGCAACACTCCCATCGCCGGTTGCCGGCCCACGCTCCCCGAAATTACACCACAGAGGCGGAGGCCGTGTGCAGTTTCGCCCTCACGCGAGAGATCGGTCTGAACAACGACAGCATGTTCCTCGGCATTGACGTCGGCGGTAGCACAAGCGACATCCTCCTCCTGGCCAGAGATCCGCACAACGCCAACAAAGTCACGCTCTTCCGCGAAGCTCTGTCCGTCTCGCAGCCGGTGTCTTCTTCAACGCCATCATCAATTCTGAAAAGTTCCGCGAAGCACTCAATCACTTTTGCCAAAAGAGAACAAGTCGAAGGTGTTTGTCAACAATGTCGAGGAAATCATCAGAGACGCACCGCAAAAAGCGCCTTACTGCCTGAACAGTGTCTTCGATCAGCTCAAAGACACGGCAGACTACGAGCGCTTCTACAGTGCCATCAACGAGAGAGCCAAGTTTGTCTTCACCATTCCGGGCCTACGTCACCGGTTTGCTCCTCTTCTATTCAGGCGCGCTCATCGGCGACACCATCAAGAAGCAGCAACTCGACAACATCAAGCGTGTCGATGTGCTTACTTTCGGTGAGGGTGGCCGACTCTTCCACTGGCTCCGCGAACCCGCCGGCACCAACGCCACGGAAAGATATTACGCCGACTGCGTCAACGCCGGATTGCACCTCATTGTCGACAAAGAGGTCAGCGTGCAATATCGCCACGACATTGAAGTCGACAACAAGTCGGAGGTGGCCAAGGTTGGTACAGCCCAGAGAGGTCGTTATGTCCGATGCGCTCGACGGAAAAGAACTCTGCGGCGAAGAGGGCGTGAGCTTCCGCGACGGAAACAACAACGTCATCACGCTCAACACCGAAGACGAACTTACCGGCGCCTACTTCGACAACCACACGGAGGGAATCGACTTCAGCGGCACGAAGAATTTCCAAGTATCACGGAACAATTCTGCGATTTCGTGAGCAACAAGACGAAACTCTACCCCGACGTGGACAACCTGCGCGAAGATATCGCAGAACTCCACGCGTGTGGTCAACCACATCACCGAAGACCTCGAATACAAAAAGGCGCTGAAGCACAATGGCCCGGAGTTCCCCTACCACCAGCCGATCATCATTGCCGAAGGTGCCTGCTTCTTGAAAACCATCATCAAGAAAAATCTTCGTCTGATCGGAATTTGAACGCCTGCTCAGCCCAGTCTCACTTGCCCTTCGGCCCGTTTCCCGTGGCCGAAGGGCACCGAGACTTGTGGTGGCTGCCGGCCGGCAACCGCTCGCTGGTACGAACACACCGCCGCAGCCACTTGACCTTGGTCGCACCGCAGCGGCTGTTATCAACGCGGATCTTGCCGAAGTGCACACTCCACGAAACGGAATGCACAACGAAAGGTCGCGTTCATACACCGCTACAGTGAACGAACTTACCGCAACGCCGGCCTCCAATACGCTATTTTCCGGATACACACCCTTATGAATCACCTTTTTCTCTACGTCGACACCAACTACATCGTGGCCGCCTTGCGCGACGGCAACGAGGTGGTTGCTGCCGATACGTCCCACGAGCGGGGGACGAATATTTCGAACTCTTCTTCCGCGAAGACGCGGAATACAACCGTGTGATCTATGGAAACGTGTGCAAAAACGCCTTCTATAAAGGCGAGCCCCACTGTTTCGGCAATGTCTTCCGACTCATGGCCGAAAACACCCGAACCTTCTCGCTCTACGGACGCAAACAACCCATCAGTCACCTCTTCAAAGAGGCCGGCATCCTCAACGAATGGAAAGAGCGCGCGCGGGAAGACGCAGAAAATCGAGGGGCAATGCCCATCTACCTACATTTCCTTCTCGGCCGACGTGGATTACGCCGCGCGAAACATCTTTGTCGAACAAGTGCTCGGCGAGGAAGGTTTCCACGTGGGCGAACGCACCGTACCCATCGAACATCTCGCGCTCGAGCACGCGGTGCGCCTCAATAAAGTGCAACAAGAAGGCACCTATCTCGTACTCAACGCCTACAACGAGCATCTGCATTTTCAGCATCTACCGCCGAAAAGACGGCACCTTCGTCCGATTGGCCGAAAACACACTGCCCGGTCTGGGCACCGACCCCAGAGTGCGGGCACTTGAGGAGATTGTGGTGGCGAAAATCAACAATGTGCAGCATTTTCTCTCCACCCCCGAGCAGAAAGAACGGGAATATTGCAATTTAGAGCTAGTATGTCCGAAGGGTGGTTGCGCCAACTCGATGCCACCCGAGGCGGACGCCCCTCCACATAACGGGCGTGCGCTTCTCTGGCGCCCAATACCTTCGACGTGAGCGTAACGGCCGAAGAAGTCAACGGCCGCACCGAGATAATCGTCCGTGACGTGGTCAACGAAATCAGCAACTTCGTCATTAAAACGCTGAACCCGGGCGAAATGCTCCGCGGTATCCTCTTTCTCGGAGACGGCTTTTGCCAATCACGAGTACGCAAAAAGCCGTCACGGCCAGCTACCGTTTGCGCGAAGAAGACCTCATTTATTTCCGGCGCTGCGACCTCTCGGCCATCATTCCCGTCTATCGAGACATCGACCTCGACCAGTTCAAAGCCGAAGCCAAAAACATCACGAACTCGGCGACCAGGAACTCACCGCCCTGCGCAATGCACAGGCAGAGGCCGAGCGTGAGCGCGAAGCCAAGCGCCAAATCGAGGAAAAAGGCGATGGCAGAAGCCGCACGCAAAGACAAAGAGAATTACTTCACGGCCGTGGCCAAAGTCGAGGAGTGCGAACAGAAAAAGGAGTGGCACGGTACGCACGACTGGGCAGAAAAATGCACTCCAACTGCGCCCCAACGATGCCGAGGCCACAGCGAAATTGGCTTTGGCCAACCGCAATTTGGCCGAAGCCAAGGTGCGCGGAGAGCAATTCATGAAGAGTCTCAAGCAGGCCGAGGCCGCAGTCAAAGAACGCAACTGGCAAGAAGCACTCATTCAGGCCAAAGCAGCGCTCAATGCCCACCCCGATTCCGAACAGGCCAAAAAGATTCTCGCCGACGCAACCAAGCAAATCGATCAGGCCACCCGCATCAGCGAATTTTTCACCCGCGCTGCCGTATTCGAACAACAGGGCACTATCACAAAGCCCTCGAGGAGTTGGAGAAAGTGCAATTCCTCGACCCGAAACACCCTGATTTGCAGCCGCGACGAGCACCTGCCGACTGAAAAATCAGCGAGCGCGAGAGAAAAATCTTCGCCATGAAGCAGGAATATACCCGCGCCGCCGACCGAAAAGAACACGATAAGGCCGCCGAATGTGCGCGCCGGCTCGCCGCTTTCCTCGACCCGGAGCAGCAAAGTGAGTGGATAGCCCGAGAAGAGCAACACAAACGGGCTGCCGAAGCCGAGCAAAAAGCAAAAAGAGTTCATCGACGACTGTACAAAACACTACAACAAAGCCTGGTTCGACTGGCGATTGGGCCACCTTTGTCCGCTACGCCGAAGAGGTGCTCCGCTGCCGCAAAGACGATGAACTCGCCGAACGGGTGGAACGCGCCAAAGAACGAGTGCGCGCCGAGCGTGATCGCCGGCAACTGAAGAAGCGCTGAAAGAGTCAAGGTGCTGATCGCCGACCGCAACTATGAAGAAGCCAGAAGGCTCCTCAAAGCGCTCAAAGCCGACGCCACTGCACCCTATCAACACGAGAACGTGACGGACTCTTCCAACGAATTTTTCGATGAAGAGGATCAAAAAACGATACCTCCACCGGGCCGACGCAACAAAGTCCGGACCGACCGCAACAGGGCGGGGGTAAATCCGAAAATACTGTAGGGCAACCCCAAAGGGCAAGCAGCAACCGCCGGAGCGTGCGATCCACCGTCGGGAAAGGGCGGTTTCTTTGACTTTTTCGACGAAGGAGAAGACCCCCAACCCGCCGCCCCTAAAAAGAACGAGGGCGCCAAAACGAAACCTACGCCCGACAACAAACAAAAGAAGGATCCGAAAAACGAAACCACGAAGGGCTTTTCTTTAGATGAGTTCAATTTCTAAATTCACCGTCCATGACCGAAGACCCACTACTCAGTATTAGGAAAGGTGTGCCATGCACCGACGCGGAGAGGCGACCGTACGTCACCATCCGGGAGAAAAAGCGGCATTATCTTCACGTTCAAGAATAAAATGAAGGTGAGACTCTGCTGGAATGCCGCCGACCGAGACGAACTGACGGCGCGCGACCTCGACCTCTGCCTGTTCTATCGCGGCGAAGACGGGGGCACGGGCGGCGTTTTCTCCTCCGACTATCGCGAACGTCTCGATGATATGGGCAGACTGGACGCATTCCCCTACATTTTGCACCGGGGCGACGAGACGCTGCCCCAAAAAGGTGGAGGCGCCACCGAGGAAATCTGGGTCGGCGCACTCAGCGGCATCGAAAAGGCCTGCATCTGTGTGGTGGACTACGAGGCGGCGAATGCCGAGAGCGCTTCGTTTTTCGAAGAAGCGGGCGCTTACGTCGAATTTTACACAAAAGGCCGGCGATTATCACTGCAGTAACCTCCGCTCTGAGGGCGAAGGCTGCGTCTATTGGGTGGCCAATCTCCAAAAGGGTCCCGATGGCCTCATCAGGCTCCTGCGCAAGCGCAAAGTCCTCACCATTGTCGAGGCCTGTGAGCAGATTCCCGGCTTCAAACTCATCTGCAACGTGCGCGAACGCGCGGACGACGAACGCTAATGTGCGCCGTGCGCGAAACGCCCTCCCCGCTGTGCGCAGCAAGAAGCCGTGCGGGGTGTCGTTGCGCCCGACACACATCTTGATATATACAAACCTTTCAACCCCTCTCTCCCATGTCTGATCAACCCCAAGTGCGTCTCAAACGCAAAGTCACCCTTCGTCGCAAAGAAGAGGCCGCCTTCACTTTCACCGGCCGCCTGAAAGTGCGCCTCCTTTGGCAGTCTGAAACGGATCTCGACCTCTGCCTCTTCTTCCGCCGCAAGGACGGCGAAGTGGGCGGCGTGTTCTCCGACCTCTTCCGCAGCCGCAAGAGCGATCGCGGCGCGCTCGACCAGTTTCCCTACATCCTTCATCTCGGCGACAGCCCCGAACCCGGCGAAGGCAGCGAATCTGTAGAGCAAATCAACGTCGGATCGCTGGCCGACCTCGAGCAAGCCTACGTTTGCATCGTCAATTACGGTGCCGCCACCGAAGGTCGCGTGATGTCACCTTCGCCGATGAGAGCGGCTGCGTGGAGATTACCAGCGACGCCGGCGACAATTTGGAAGTACAAGCCGATGCCACCGAGCCCGGAAGCGTCTATCTTGTCTGCTCCATCCTCAACCGCGACGGCAATTACGCCCTCAAAAACGAGAGCCGCGTCACGGATCTCGGCACGGCTTTCAACGAAGTGCCCGGCTTCTCCCTCATTTGCGAGTGAGGATCCCCGTCGCGGGCGAATAGCGCACCACTCGACACGGCGATGCGCCCTTTCCGCCACAGCGTGCCTCCGCTTTTCGCCCGTTCCTCCCCCGTTGGGCGCCTCCGCTCCCCGAGGGCGGCACGGCGTCCCCCTGTTTCCATTCGAAATCTCAACCCTTTAAACCCCACTTACCCACTATGGCAGTAACACTCAAACGAAAAAAATCACCCCTTCGCACCAAGGGCGAAACCGCAACTTTCACCTTTTCCGGAAAAACTCAAGGTGCGTACGCTCTGGCAGTCGGCCACCGACCTCGACCTTTGCCTCTTCTTCAAGAAGAAAGACGGCGAAGCAGGCGGTGTCTTCTCCGACGAATACCGTCGCCGCCGCAAGGACCTCGGTTCGCTCACCGAGTTCCCTCACATCCTCCACATGGGCGACCAAAAAGAACCCTCTCCCGGCGGTGAAGAAGTGGAACAAATCAACGTGGCCACCCTCGCTGACATCGAGAAAGCCTACATCTGCGTGGTGAACTATGATGCAGCCGTCAAAGGTCGCGATGTGACCTTTGCCGACGAGGGCGGTCGCGTGGAAGTGACCAGCGATGCCGGCGACAACCTCGAGGTGAATACGGACGATCCCAGCCAGGGACACGTTTATCTTGTCTGCTCCATTGCCAACAACAACGGCGAATTCGCCCTCATCAACGAGAGCCGCGTGATGGATCTCGGCACGGCCTTCGACGAAGTGCCCGGTTTCGCACTCATCTGCAACGACTAAAAAGCCCTTTCCACGGTCCAACTCAAACGCAAAGTCACCCTCCGCACGAAAGAGGCTTCGGAAGTTTCCGCGCCCAAGGTGGAAGGAACTGCGCCCAAAGGCCCCGGTGTAGCGCCACAACCCTCGTCGGGTGGCGGAAAATGGTGGGTGGCCGCCGTGGTCGTGGCCCTGTTGGCCGCAGGAGGTGGTATTTCGTGCGCCAATGTGGCGCCGATCGCACGCCGAGCGTGGCGACTGCCGGTCAGAACGACAGTGTTGTCGTCGATAGCGCGTCGGCAGCTGCGTCGCGCTCCGGCGGAGAAGCGGCTGCGAGCGAAGGCACCGGCAAAGCAGCCCCCGCAGCCAACGGAAACGCCAAAACCACCGCCGCCCCGGCGGGCGAAAACATCGAGTGCCAGCGCCGGTGGCGAGACCCACTCCGCCGCAGCTGCGCCGGCGACCCTCGGCTTCCACAGCGCCTGCCTCCCGCAGCTGCGCCGACCAAGGCGGCTTCCACATCGAGCGCTCCCGCATCAGCTTCGAGCACGTCCACCTCTGCGCCGACCACGCCCGCCGCGCCCGCACAGGCGCCCACAAGCAGTGTGGAACAAACCGCCCGCGAAGTGATGCGCGGCGTCTGTGGCAACGGCCGAGTGCGCAAAGACCGACCTCGCCGGCCGCTATGCCGAAGTACAGCGTCGCGTCAATCAGATCTACCGCGCACGTCGCGCACGCTAAGCTCTCGTCGCCGCACGCGTTTCCCACCGGTGTGACCGCCCATCGTGGTGCAGGTCAACACCACTCGCCCGAATGTCGACCGCTTAGCATCCAAAACGAGCACCGCTCCCCGAGGAACGGTGCTCGTTTTTTTGTGTTATCGGAAGAAAGATCCCATTGCAGCGGTGGTCATGCGCGGAGGGAGTAGGGGTGCTGCGGTGCGGGAAGGCGCGGAGACAAGTCCGCGGAGAGTAGGAGCGGCAGAGCACCTTGTGGAGGAAATGTGGGTGTGCCCGAGAGGGAAGTGGGGCAGTGAGGAGTGGCGTGGGCGGTGTGCGGAAGAAACGCGGGTGCAGCTCGAGAGGGAAGTGGGGCAGTGAGGAGTGGCGTGGACAGTTTGCGGAAATGAACGGCAAGTTCGCTCAGCGGCGTCCCAAGCCCGGCATCAAGATCGCGAGTGAGCGGCACAATCGGCGCAGATGCCACGCACCACATAGCCCGCCGTGTGAATCACAAAGCCATCGGGAAGCTGAGGGATGGGAATCGGCACATCAGCAAGCAGAGCGTGCGGTGACAACGCTCACAAACGAAATGAAGGTGCAGGTCGGCCGGATCGTCGGCCGAGGTTTCGCCACAATGGCACGAGTCCGGACAGAGCGCATACTTCAACTGTCCCGTGCCGTCCTCCACATGGTGCACCAAATGGTGCTCGGCAAAGGTGGAAAGCGCGCGAAACACCGTGCTGCGCTCCATCGTGCCCAACCGCGCCTCGCAGTCGGCCAACGAAAGGGCGCGCAACCCGCCGCCCAATGCGCGCAGCACCAGCAGCCGCGCCGCGGTGGGACGAATGCCGCGGTGCAAGAGTCTTCTTCGGGAGGGTCATAGGTGACAAAGCGGGAAAAAGGGTGGAACGTCTCGGCACGCGCCGACGGCCGCCGGAGGGCGCCGCGCCGCACGCCGAGACGATGAGCGCAAAGTTACGATTTTTCTGCCGATTCGCTGCGCATTTCGGCCTCCGCAATCCGCCGGTTGTGCCACCCAGCGGGAAGCGCGCCAACAGCACCACGGCCACACAGAGCAACACCACGCCCGTGCGGCAAACACCGCTGCTCACACGCCCGCCAGGCCGAAGGCCGAGAGCACCAGCACCGCGAGTTTGATGCCCACGGCCAGCGCCACGTTGGTCCACACCAGACGGCGCGCGGCGTGCGATGCGCAGCGCTTTCGGGCACGCGCCGCAGATCGTCGGTGGCCAGCACCGCATCGGCGGTGTCCACGGCGGCGTCTCGTTCCCTCGGCCCCCGCCGCCAATCCCACGTCGGGCGCGCGCCAGCACCGGGGCGTCGCGTTCACCCCGTCGCCCACATAGGCCGTGTGCCTTCCTGCGGCGATGAGTCCTTCGAGTGCCGTGAGTTTGTCGGTCGGCAGGAGAGCGCCGTGCCATTCGTCGAGACGAATTTTCGCGCGCCAGGGCTTCCACCTCGCACGCGTCGTCGCCCGAGTTAGCACCACTGCGTGATGCCCACGCGGTGCAGGGTCTCGACGGCCGGCGCGGCCGAGGAGCGCGTGCGGTCGTCGGCCACCGTGAAAGCACCCGCCGTGCCGCTCCACGCCGTCGGCCACCGTCACCGTGCCGTGCGTGAGGGTGCCTGCGTTTTGTCGAACACCACCGTGTCGATGTCGGCCGCGCGGTCCAGATGCAGGCTTCCTTTGAAGAGGATGCCGCGCCGAGAGGCCAGCCGCCGATGCCGCGGAAATAGCTCAGCGGCACGCTCAGCAACTCAAGGCGCAGGGGCAGGGAAGCCACCAGAAACACCAGTGCGCGATACCACCATTGCGGTGCGGCGATGCTCCTCAGTCCGGGCGCACGGCCGCCAGCACCGTGGGCACGGCGGCGAGCAGGGCGGCCACGCGCCACCACCACGGGCGTGTAGACACGGGCGATGCGCGTCATCATTTGTCTCGGCGGGGCTTTGCGTTCGGCGGCCTCTTCCACCAGGTGCACGCATGCGCGAAAGGGCATCTTCGCCGTAGGGTTTCGTCACGCGGATGCGGGCTGCGCGGTCGAGCGCGATGACCCCGGCCGCCAACCCGTCACCGGCGGTGAAACTGGCGCGGAGCACCTCGCCGGTGAGGGCTGATGTCGGCACGCACGCGAGGGCGCGAGCAGCCGTCCCGTCGAGGGCAACCCAGCGCCGCGGGCAATGCAGCACGGTGCCGGGCACCACGGTGGTCGGCCGACCTCGTGCAGCGAATCGTCGCGCTCGTCCACCGCTGTGCAGTGATCGGGACGCAGCGCCGCCACCGAAGCGATGTCGGCGCGGGCGCGCTCGACGGCCACGCCTGCAGGGTTTTCGCCCACCAGGTAGAAAAGTGCCATCACGCCCACGGCCTCCGGGCAGTCGCCGAGGGCGAGCGCGCCCACCGTGGCCAGGAGCAACGAGGGTGAACTCTGCTGAACCAGCTGCCGCCGCGCACCGATTCTCACGCCTCGCGCCACACGCCGACCGACGGCACGCACGCAGGCCGGCACGTAGAGCAGGCGCTCCCACGGAGCGAGGGGCGGGCACAGCGTGCAGTGAGGTGCTCCAGGCGGCGAGGGCGAGGCCAAACCCACAGCGGGGCGCACCCATTGGCGCCATCCGTCTCGGCTCGGGGATTCTGATCGGCCCCGCGGCCGGCACGCCCGCAGCAGGTGCAGCCGCACGGGAGCGGTGGGGGTGCGCAGGGCGCGTGGCTGCTGTGCTCCCCGCCGCAGCAGGTGCCGTGCGGTGCGGGACGAAGAAAGCGGGCGTTATGGGCGAAAACGGGGAGATGTTGAACGAAAACGCGCGACTCCTCGAGCAGAAACGGCGCGTGATCGGTCGGCAAGGTGGCTACGCGGTGGGCAGGGCGCGCCGCTCGGCCGAAAGGACGAGAGCGGGAGGAGAGAGAGGATACGCGACGGGAGTAAAACCGCGGGATGAGGCCGTGAGGCGCTGCGGGGAGTTCATATATAAGGCGGCGTGTCGTCGCCGCTGGGTGCGCGAAAAGGGCACGAGCGAGAGACGACAACGTAAAAATAGACCTTTCTTCTCGCGATCGAAGCAAGGTGACGCACGCCCCGCCGTGATGACCGCCGAATGGGAGCGGCGCCAGCGTTTTTGTCATCTGTGCGACAAAATGTCGCACTCCGCGGCGTCGATCTCCCTTGGCAAGGTCTTTTGCATTCCTGACCAAGGACAAAATTTCGAAACATCAAAAAGAACGACAACAATGACTATCGCACCGTGCAGATCGCGTGCTTGTCGGCTCGCACCGGTCGAGGAAAACCGTCGGCGGCATCATCATTCCCGACACCGCACAGAAAAGCCCAGCCGCGGCGCGGTGGTGGCCGTGGTCAAGGCACGAAGCGACGAAACCACGGTGTTCAAAGCCGGAGACATCGTGCTTCACGGCAACATATGCCGGCACCCGAAGTGGAAATAGACGGCGAAAAGTTGCTCATCACGCGACACGGGAGCGACGTCTTGGCCGTGGTGGAATAAGACCACCTGAGCCGTTTGTCAGCCCTCAAAGATTTCAATTCATTTCCGCGTGGAACGGTGCTGCGTCACCGCCCGACGACGCCAACCCCATCTTAATTAGCGCAACAGATCACGGCAAAAGATATTAGCACAACGTAGATGCTCGCGAACCCTGGTGCTAAGGTGCCGACGCCCTGGCCGACGTTGTTAAAGTCACGCTCGGACCGAAAGGCCGCAACGGTGATCGATAAGAGTTTGCGCGCGCCCTGCATCACCAAGCGACGGTGGAGCGTGGCCAAGAGATTGAACTCGAAGACCTTTCCAAAACGCCGGCGCACAGCTCGTCAAGAGCGTGGCCCAAGACGGGCGACGATGCGTGACGGTACGACGACTGGCCAGCATGCGCAGCAGGCCATCCTCACCGAAGGCATTTAAAAACGCGGCTGCCGGGCGCCAATCCCTCGACCTCAAACGCGTATCGACAAGGCCGTGAGCGCCGTGGTGGCGTAATACGACCAGTCGCAGGCTCGAACAGGTGGGCGACAACCACGACAAAAATCGAACAGGTGGTACCACTTTCGGCCAACAACGACGCCGAAATCGGTAAACCCATCGCCGACGGTACGGCGCGCCGTCACGGCCAATGGCGTGATCACCATCGAAGATGCCATGCGACGCGACACGGTGCTCCAAAACCGTCGAGGGTAGCGTAGTTTGACCGCGGTTATCTTTCGGCTTACCGTGACCGAT
>BNJV01000406.1_pt1 | contig 26037 bp, 49 predicted proteins | sample 8540591 | NCBI WGS metagenome assembly BNJV01 (sample SAMD00202457, study PRJDB9452) | human saliva metagenome | host: Homo sapiens | reverse complement strand
GGACATGTATTGCTTACTTTTTGAAGAAAAGAATGACACTTAATTCAGCAAGCAAAAATTTGAGCTTCATCAAAAACAAACCTAAACTTACCGCACTTTGCGATTGAGCCACGACAATATTGGGTTGTGGTAGGCAGTAATGGGAGTGGAAAATCAGCGTTTGCTCTCGCTTTGCAAAATGAATTGTCTTTGCAGGAAGGGAAGTATCATAATTCCTTTTCTCAACGGGTTCAATCCTTCTCTTTTGAAAAACAACGTGAAATTCTTGAAGCCACATTAAAGAATTTAAATAATGGTGATACCGATCCAGATTTTTTTGGTAAAACCGCAAGGGAAATGATCTTAAATGGCAGTTCGTCGCTAGATTTTTGCGAAGAGATTGCAGAAAAATTAGGGATTACTTATCTCTTAGATCGTTTCTTTATCAAACTTTCCACCGGGGAAACGCGTAAAGTGTTATTGGCACATAGTCATTACAAAAGCCCGACCTATTAATTTTAGATGAACCTTTTGAAGGGTTAGATCAGCAATCTGTGCAAGATTGGATGGCGATGCTGAACGAACTGAAAAAAGAATGTGCAATCGTTCTAATTGTTAATCGTCTAGCGGATATTCCAGCCCAAGCGACCCATTTAGCTATGTTGGAAAATTTAGAAGTAGTACTAGAAGGTGAACGCCAATCTATTGAGCAACAAAGTATTTATCAACACTAGTTTATGCGGAGCAATCTGTTGATGTGGCTTTGCCTGAACCAGCCTCACCATTACTAAACTGACTCGAAGACCAACCGCACTCTTGAGCTTGATAGTCACGGTCCAGTATGGCGATAAAGTCATTTTGGAGCATTTAAACTGGGTTGTTCAACCTCATCAAAATTGGTGGATTAAAGGACCAAATGGTGCAGGAAAGTCAACTCTTACTTTTGATTACAGGTGATCACCCGCAAGCATTTGCTAATCATGTGGTGATCTTTGCAAACAACGTGGTTCAGGCGAAACGATTTGGGATATTAAACAAAAATTGGTTACGTAAGTAGCCAACCGCATTTAGATTATCGCGGAATTGTTCTGTATTGATGTCATTTTTCGGGCTTTTTGACAGTATAGGGATTTATCAACAGGTGCCAGAGGCACCGTTTGAAAGCCATGAGTGGTTAGCTCGTTTAAATCTAACTCATTTAGCAAAAACGCCATTTCGTTCACTTTCTTGGGGGCAGCAACGTTTGCTTTAATCACACGAGCGATGGTGAAACATCCGCCTGTTTTAATTTTTAGATGAGCCTTTTCAAGGGCTTGATGGGTTAAATCGCAAGTTAGTAAAAACATTTTATCGAACAACTGGTAAATAATAGTGAAACGCAGCTTTTATTTGTTTCTCATCAAGATTTAGATGCCCCTGAATTGCATTACGCATCTTTTTGAATTTATAAGAGAAAAACGATAAATATATTTATGTACAAAGTGCGGTCTAATTTGATAGACTTTTTCTTATATTTCCTCATCATTAAGGAGCAATCTATGGAAGGCTTATCTATTGCCGCAATCGTCTTTATTGTATTAGTTGTTGTAGTGCTATTTTCGGCACTTAAAACTGTACCGCAAGGTTATAACTGACGATTGAGCGTTTTTGGACGTTATACCCACACCTTAATGCCTGGCTTGAACTTTGTGGTCCCATTTGTGGATCGTTGGTCGTAAGATCAATATGATGGAACAGGGTATTAGATATTCCCTCACAAGAAGTTATTTCTAAGGATAATGCGAACGTATCCATTGATGCGGTTTGTTTCCTCGTCCAGGTGATTGATGCCCGTAGCGCTGCTTATGAGGTGAATCATTTAGAACAGGCGATTATCAATTTAACCATGACCAACATTCGTACCGTGCTAGGCTCGATGGAATTGGATGAAATGCTTTCTCAACGTGATTCCATTAATGGTCGTTTATTGGCACTGTGGATGAAGCGACCAATCCTTGGGGGATTAAAGTCACCCGTATTGAAATTCGCGATGTGCGTCCACCACGTGAATTGATTGATTCAATGAACGCACAAATGAAAGCGGAAACGTAATAAACGTGCGGAAGTCTTGGAAGCGGAAGGTATTCGTCAAGCTGAAATTTACGTGCAGAAGGGGAAAAACAAGCCCGCATTCTGAAAGCAGAAGGGGAGCGTCAAGAAGCCTTCATGCAAGCAGAAGCACGTGAACGTGCAGCAGAAGCGGAAGCGAAAGCAACTCAAATGGTATCAGAAGCGATTGCCAGCGGTGATACCAAAGCGATCAATTACTTCATCGCACAAAAATACACAGAAGCCTTAAAACAAATCGGTGGTTCACCAAATAGCAAAGTGGTCATGATGCCGCTTGAAGCCGGTAATTTAATCGGCTCGGTAGCGGGCATTGCTGAACCGTTAAAAGGCGGACAAAAAGCGTAATTTCCTAAAGTGCGGTTAAAAATGACCGCACTTTTTCTCTCAAGGAGTTGATATGGCAGATTGGTTAACAACTTGGTCGGTTTGGCATTGGTTGGTATTAGGTTTTGTATTGTTAATTGCTGAAACCCTTGTACCCGGCGTGTTTTTATTATGGTGGGGCTTGGCTGCGATTGTGACGGCAGGCGTGATGGCGTTGGTGCCAAGTTTATCCCCAACCGTGTTAGCTGTGTTTTATGCGATTTTAGCGATTATATTCTCGTTGCTCTGGGTGGAAATATCAACATAGCAAAGATAATCAGGATCAATCACGTACAACTTTAAACCAACGGGATCATACTTTGTTAGGTAAAAAAGGCACAGTATTAGAAATCGGTTCTAACGGGATTGGTCGTGGTGCCTTTGGCGATACCACATGGCGTATCCAAGGCGAGCATTTAACAGTGAATGATCTAGTGGTGGTAGAACGCGTTGATGGCATTACACTGTTAGTTAAAAAGGTAACAGAATGAATCATTTAATTATTTTTGCACATCCCAATAGCCAAAAAAGTTTTGGTCGTGCTATCGTAGATCGCGTTGTAAAAGCAAGCCAACAGCTTGGTGTTGAAACCCATTTGCGCGATCTTTACACCATGGAATTTAATCCGATTATTTCCTTTGAAGAATTACAATCGGCGAATAAAGGGATTATCCCAGCGGAAATTCAGCAGGAACATAATTTTATTCGCCAAGCAGATTTGATTACGATGGTTTATCCTTTATGGTGGATGGGTTTTCCAGCGATGCTAAAAGGCTATTTGGATCGTGTATTAAGTCATGGTTTTGCTTATAAAACAGAAAATGGTGAATCCAAAGGTCTGCTTCAAGGTAAAGCGATGCAACAATTTATCACTATTGGTAGCAGCGTAGCAAAATATCAAGAATACGGCGTGGATAAGTCCCTCAATCATTGTTTGATCAATGGTTTATTTAATTATTGTGGTATTGAGAATGTGGATTACACTTTGTTCGGTGATATTCATATTATCGATAATGCTGCTCGCCAAGCGATGCTTGATGAAGCCGCCGAAAAAACAACGGCAAAATTGACCGCACTTTTAGCTCAATCGTGAGCACAATCATAGGAAAGCAACAGATGTCAGAAACTCAAGTGAATAATTTTTCTTTAATAAGCCGCCTATTTGGCAATTTATTTTATCGCAGCCCTACGGATCCAATTTTGAGTGGGGTATTTGATTGGTTGCAACAACAAGGTTTAAGCCAAGTGTGGGCACTTTCACGGATAAAGAAAGCGAAGCGGCCATTGATAATTTACAAAATGAAAATTGATTTAACGTTGCTTGATCAAGAATATCAAAAATTGTTTGATCCAAACGGTAACGTACCAACGGCTATTTCAAGTTATGATATGGATGTGCAACGTTTTGTGGATTTTCGTCATGCGCGTAATGTGCCTGAAGCAGAGAATGTGATCATTTTGGCCTTTGTTATTGCTTACGGCTTCTTGGTTAGAAGACAACACGGAATCGCTATCTGCTCAACAAGATTTATTCGGTGATTTCTTATTACCTTGTGCAGCGAAATTCTTAACCCAAGTGGAAACTTATGCAACACTTCCTTTCTATCGTTCATTGGCGTATTTAACCCGTGAAATTCTTTGCGGCAATGGCTGATGAATTAGAAGAAGGCGAGAAGTTTTCATCAATAGAATAGAGCTCTCAAAAAGAGATTTTTAGATGTTATTAAAAAAGCCCCGCGAATCAAAACGCGGGGCTTTTATTTAATGGAAGACCAATTATTCTTCAGAAGTCACATCTTCAGTGCCTTCGTCTTCATCATCCACATCACAAACACGTTCAAGACTGACTACGTGCTCATCTTCTGCGGTACGAATTAAACGAACCCCTTGGGTGTTACGGCCAACGATGCTCACTTCACTTACACGAGTACGCACTAAGGTACCCGCATCAGTGATAAGCATAATTTGGTCGGTTTCTTCCACTTGTGTCGCCGCAACGACTTTACCGTTACGTTCGCTCACTTTAATCGAAATCACCCCTTTGGTATTACGGGATTTGGTTGGGTATTCGCTTAATTGTGTGCGTTTACCGTAACCGTTTTGCGTCGCCGTAAGGATTGCGCCGTCATTTTTCGGCACAACTAAGGAAACCACTTTATCGATGTTGAGATCGAGTGTTTCTTCTGCATTATCATCAGAAACCCTTCAATTTCGACCGCACTTTCATCGTCAGCGATGTCGTTGGTTAGAGCAAGTTTAATACCGCGTACACCTGTTGCTAAACGACCCATTGCACGTACTGCGCTTTCAGCAAAACGCACCACGCGACCTTGTGAAGAGAACAACATGATTTCGTTAGGAACCATCGGTAATATCCACACCAATTAATTCATCTTCATCACGTAAGTTCAAGGCGGATGATACCGCTTGAACGTGGACGGCTGAATTGGTTGAAGCGCAATTTTCTTTCACAATACCACCAGCCGTTGCCATGATGACGAATTTATCTTCTTCATAAGCAGAGATTGGTAGGATTGCGGTGATACGCCCGTTTTCTTGCAACGGTAGAATGATTCAATCGGACGCACCATGCGCACCACGGCTAGCTTGTGGTAATTGATAGACTTTCAACCAATATAAGCGACCACGGCTCGAGAAACAGAGAATCGTATCGTGAGTATTCGCCACTGTATTTTCGATGAAGTCTTCATCTTCATCTCGTTGCGGATTTTACCTTTTTACCACCACGACGTTGTGCTTTCGTAGTCGGGAAGCGGTTGATATTTCACATAACCTCGTGAGAAAGGGTCACCACCACATCTTCTTGAGCGATTAAAACTTCTAAATCAATATCACCGAAGCCGCAGTAATTTCAGCACGACGTTCATCGGCAACATTGTGCTCGTACTTGTTCAAGTTCTTCACGAATCACTTCCACTGGCGCCCAGGGCTGTTGATGATGTGAGAAGTTCTGCAATTTTAACCAATAACTCTTTGTATTCATTGATCACTTCTTCGGTAGCAAGACCAGTTAAACGGTGCAAGCGAAGTTCTAAGATTGCATCAACTTGTTCCGGAGAAAGATAGTAATCCGAACCTTGAATACCAAATTCAGCCGCTAACTCAGCCGGACGTGCCGCTGCATCAAGCAAACCTAAAAATTTCGTTATTCAGTTTCCATGGCGAGAAATCAATTTTTCTGCCGCTTCTTTACGCTCTTTCGATTGACGGATGATATCGATGATTTCATCGATATTTGAGGTTGCAACCGCTAAACCTTCTAAAATATGGGTACGCTCGCGGGCTTTACGCAATTCAAATAAAGAACGGCGAATCACCACTTCGCGACGGTGCATCACAAAGGCTTCAATGATTTGTTTTAAGTTGAATAAACGTGGTTGCCCGTGATCAAGGGCGCCACCATGTTGATCCCGAAAGTCACCTGCATTTGGGTGAGGGCATAAAGGTGATTTAAAAACTACTTCGCCTACGGCATCACGTTTGATGTCGATTTCAATGCGGATCCCTCTTTGTTAGAAAGGTCGATAATATTGCTGATGCCTTCGATATCTTTGATAAGCTCTGCAATTTTTCCACTAATTTGGCTTTGTTCACTTGATAAGGCAATCCGGTCACAATGATCTGCTCTTTGCCTTTATCTGTGGTTTCGACGCTAGCGCGAGCGCGAACATACACTTTTGCCGCGACCAGTGCGATAAGCTTCTTCAATCCCTTTACGTCCATTAATTAATGCCGCTGTTGGGAAGTCTGGGCCAGGAATATACTGCATTAACTCATCAATGGTGATGTTTTCGTTATCAATATAAGCCAAGCAGCCATCTAAAACTCATTTGCTGTGTGGTGGAATGTTCGTTGCCATCCCCACTGCAATACCGGAAGAACCGTTTGCTAAAAGTGCAGGAATACGGGTTGCAGCACGTCCGAATCATTAATTCGCCATCATAGTTTGGCGAGAAATTTACGGTTTCTTTATCCAAGTCGGTCAATAGCGCTGGGTAATTTTTGCATACGAACTTCGGTATAACGCATTGCTGCTGGCGCATCACCGTCGATTGAACCGGAAGTTACCTTGCCCATCTACCAACATGTAGCGCATCGAGAACGGCTGCGCCATACGCACAATAGTGTCATACACCGCATAATCACCATGCGGGTGATATTTACCGATTACATCACCTACCACACGGGCAGATTTTACGTATTTTTTGCCGGCAGTGATGCCAGATTGATCCATGGAGAAAAGCACACGTCGATGCACCGGTTTTAAACCGTCACGCACATCAGGCAAAGCACGCCCAACAATCACCGACATGGCGTAGTCAAGGTAAGAAGATTTTAGTTCTTCTTCAATATTGACTGGGGTAATAGAGGAATGGATTGAATCCGTCATTTTTATTCCTTTTTGATCAAAAATTGTGACGGATTATAGCATAAATTTAAGCGTTTTTGTGTGAAAAGTGCGGTTGATTTTAAAGCAGTTTTTTAATGCGGAAATAAATAAGGCAGACATAAAGTCCGCCTTATGATTGAGAGAAAATCGTCTATTTCCAATTTTCTCGTTTAGCTTTTTGTAATTTCGCATAAGCGCCAAGTAAAGCTTGATGTTCTTTAAAGTTTTCAAGCGTTTCATCGCTGGCTGCCAAGTTATAGAACGGATTACCTTTTTCGCCACCGCAGCCCAAGCTTGTTGAACAGCTTCTTTGCCATACATTCTTTCAAATACAGTGCGATATTGTTGTGGTTCGCGAGTATTGTCTAAATGCACCTAATGATACTCGATTAAGGCACGATAGTAATTCACACGCTCAGGCGTAAACACAGAGCTATTCATATTCATCGTCCAGTTTGCCCAATCTAAGGCTAATTCTAATTCACCTAATGCTAAGTAAAGCATGGATTTAAGTTCACCAACACGTAATGTTGTCCAACCGCTTGCTTTTGGTGCAACGATACCGATAAATTCGCGAACGCGTGTAGCGTCGTCAATATCTTGCTCATCTAATTCTGCTAATAATTCTTCGTAAGTTTCAGCATCATGATGATGGTGTGGTAGATCCAATAAGATCTCACGCCAGTCCATACCCATATTATTATTGGCATAAATGAGGTCATCAGCAGGATAGATATCAGACATGCCTGGTACGATAATGCGGCAAGCGTAAATGTCTAAATGGTTGTAATCCATGATATAGACTTCTTTTTCTTCCGCATTAAAGATTGCCATCAAGTTTTCATATTCTTCTTGCGTTGAACCTGAGAAATCCCAATCTACAAATTCATAATCTGGTGTATTTTTGAATAAATCCCAAGAAATCAAACCGCTAGAATCAATAAAGTGTGTTTCAAGGTTCGCGTGCTCCGCCACATCATCGTTATTGAATGATGGAGGTGAGAATACATCGAGATCTTTTAAGCTGCGACCTTGTAAAAGCTCCGTTACGGTACGCTCTAATGCCACTTGGAAGTTCGGATGCGCACCAAAAGAGGCAAAGCACGTGCCGTTATTGGGGTTGAGCAATACCACGCAAATCACAGGATATTTGCCGCCTAATGAGGCATCAAAGGCATAAATAGGGAAACCTTCTTCCTCTAATTTGGCAATAGAGGCTTGAATAGATGGATAGCGATCCATCACGGATTTTGGAATTTCAGGAAGACTGATCGCTTCTGCAATAATGCGATTTTTCACATAGCGCTCAAAGACTTTGAAAGCCCTTGCACACGTGCTTCATTTTTGTGTTACCAGCGGACATCCCGTTAGAGACGTATAAATTTGCAATGATACTTTGTGGAATATAGACGGTTTCTGATCAGATTGGCGCACATAAGGCATCGCGACAATACCGCGATCGTAATTACCAGATTGCAGATCCACAAGCAATTCAGGGTTAGTTCTGATTGGGATCGAAATAATCCCATAAATAGTCATCTAAAAATGCCTTGTGGTAAAAAGGTCTTCATCTTCAATAGGAAACCATTTTTCAGTGGGATAATGGACGAAATCGCCATTGGCAATCTCTTTGCCCTAAATAGAAATCAGCAAAGAAATAGTTGGTGGAAAGACGCTCGAAATATTCACTCTAATGCAGATGCTAACGCAGCTTTTTGCTTGCGCTTTGCTGTTAGAAAAACATTGTGGGCAATCCTTATCACGAATATGTACAGACCAGACATTTGCACAGGATTAAGCCAAGAGGCTTCTTCAATGTTGAAACCAAGTGCAGTCAATTTTTTTGTTGAAATTTTGAACACTGTCTTCATGCGGCATCTTTTGCTGGGGATAAATGTTTGTTCGGTCATAATTGTTCCTGTATAGAGCCCCAGCATCATAGGGGAGTTTAGTGAGCTAATCAAGCATAAAATTTATGCACTTCGCTCTTGTTTTCCTTGATTTTAAGGGTAATCATGAGTGCGCAGAAAGGCATTTTCTGCGTGGGTAAAATTATAAACAAATCAACCAATTGGGGAGATATCATGGCTCAAGGATTTTATGAATTAAAAGTGGCTAAAGACGGACAATTTATGTTCAACTTAAAAGCAGCAAACGGACAAGTTATTTTAACTAGCGAACTTTATAAAACAAAAGCATCAGCTGAAAACGGCATTGCATCAGTGCAAAAAAATGGTGTGGATGCGAAAAACTTTGAATATCGTGTAGCGAAAAATGACAAACCTTACTTCATTTTAAAAGCGGCTAACCACCAAGAAATTGGCCGTAGCCAATATTATTCTTCTCAAGCTGCAGCAGAAAAAGGCGTTGAGTCTGTAATAAATAATGCATCTTCTGCAGTAATCAAAGAAGTAACAGAATAATCATTCTGTTCTGATTTCTTTAAATGCACTTGCCGGCTCTAAAAACGCCGGCATTTTTGATCGCGCTTTCTCAGGATTCAGTGTTAAGGGATAAGTTCGTTTCTGGGCAACGATCACAGTGAGCGGAGAGCAGAGCGAGCTCTTCTCTTGTTTTATGGATAGTCTTTCTTCTGCAATCACATCAAAATTTAATAATGATAGCCAGTCAACCACTCGCCAAGTGGCATATTGTCGGAACTTAAACTCGCCTAATTTCGGTTTGAAAAGCAAGGGACTCAGCGGATTAAATAACGTGATGAAAATCCAACCGTCATCTTTTAAAACACGATGTGCTTCACGCAATATTTGATGAGGATCTTGCGCAAAATTTAAGGTATTTGCTAATAAGCAGGCATCCATTTCTTTTTCAATAAAAGGTAAGGTTAATGGCGATGCTTGGAGCAAGCTATCACTTTCATTTAAAAAGTGCGGTAGGAAAATGCGCTGTTTTTTCAGCTAACACAATTTGATGACGTAAAGGCAAGTCAAAGGCAATTTCGCCACTTAAGGCACCGACTTTCAGAATTTGATAGCCTAAAATTTTTGGTGTCCATTGGGCAAAATAATGTGTTAATACGTTACAATAGGTTTCACCTTGTGGTAACGCTTGCCAACTTTCAGGTGAAAGAAGTGGTTTGTGCCATTTGGCTTTCCAATTCAATGTTAATCCTATTTTCATAAGGTAATTTATGCTAGTTCCTATTCCTGCACTCAATGATAACTATATTTGGCTTTATAGACGAGAAAATTTCCTGGATTGTGATCGATATCCCAGAAATAACCCGTTTAATTCCGTATTTAGAATCGAATAAGTTAGACGTAGAAGCGGTGTTATTAACCCATAATCACGATGATCGCGTGCAAGGTGTTGCGGGAGTTTAAGCAATATTATCCTATTGTCCCTGTTTTCGGTCCAACAGAATGTGCAAATAAAGGGGCAAACCAATATCGTGGATAGTGGTGTGATTAATACGGCACATTATCATATTGAAGTTTTGCCAAGCGGTGGTCATACGGCAGGGCATGTCAGCTATTTGGTGGATGGGCATCTATTTTGCGGTGACGCATTATTTTCCGGGGGCTGTGGTCGCGTATTTACGGGAAATTTTGCTCAAAATGTTTGAATCTATGCAACGTTTTAATCAATTACCAGATGAAACAGTTGTTTGTCCGGCTCATGAATATACGCTGGGTAATTTAGCTTTTGCGGAAACCGTCTTGGCGGATAAAAGTGCGATCAAAAATCAACGTGTTTTAGTGGAACGTTATCGAGCAGAGGGTAAACCGAGTTTGCCGACAACGATTGAATTAGAGAAACAAATTAATCCGTTTTTACAGGCAAAAAATTTAGACGAATTTACACAATGGCGTTTAGCTAAAGATAAGTTTTAACTCGTTTTAGTTATTTGTTTGAGTTTTTTCTCTTGAAATTTGCTCAATTCTCAACAATTCATTAAAATAGCGAAACTTTTACTTTCTACTTAAGCCGCATATTCATAAAAGTGCGGTTGTTTTTATTAGGTTTTTATGACCCTTCTTGTTCTAGGCATTAATCATAAAACGGCTTCTGTCGCTGTTCGTGAGAAAGTCGCTTTTTCTGAAGAAAAGCGACAGCTTGCCTTACAACAAATTCACCAACAAGATTTGGCTGAAAGTGCGGTTATTCTTTCAACCTGTAACCGTACAGAGATTTATCTTCACCATCGTCAAATCTCACCCCAAGAGTGTAAGCAATGGCAAACGAACTGTACAAATTGGTTTTGCTAATATTCATCAGCTTTCTGTGGATGAATTAAATAAGAGTATTTACACACATCAAAAATCAACAAGCAGCGAATCATTTAATGCGCGTGGCGTGTGGTTTGATTCATTAATTTTGGGTGAGCCGCAAATTTTAGGACAGGTGAAACAAGCCTTCCAAATCAGTGAAGATTATTATCAAGCGGCGAATATTTCGCTTTCAAGCACGCTTTCTCGTTTGTTCCAAAAAACCTTTGCTACAGCAAAACGTGTACGCACTGAAACCAATATTGGTGAAAGTGCTGTATCGGTGGCTTATGCAGCTTGTAGTTTGGCACGTCAAATTTTTGAATCTTTACGTGAATTACAAATTTTGCTCGTTGGGGCAGGGGAAACCATTGAATTGGTAAGCCGTCATTTATTACGCCACGGTGTAAAAATTGATGATTGCTAACCGCACTTTATCTCGCGCTGAACAGTTGGTAGAGACTTTAGCCTCCAATACGCCGATTGAGGTGTACTTCTTGAAGAGTTGCAAACCCACTAAATCAAGCGGATATAGTTATCAGCTCAACAGGCAGTCCGAATGTTTTAATCACCAAAGCCAATGGCTGAAATTGCAGAAAAAGCACGCCAATTTAAACCGACTTTAATGGTGGATATTGCGGTGCCGCGTGATATTGATGAAAACGTCTCGGAATTAGAAAGTGTGTATCATTACACCGTAGATGATTTGCAAGATATTATTCAACGCAATCTTTCTCAACGTGAGCAAGCATCAGAGCAAGCGCAAGACATTATTACACAAGAATGCACGGATTTCTTCGAGTGGTTGAAGGTTCATCAGTTCTCTAATTTGATTCGTCATTATCGTGATGAGGCGGAGAATACTCGCCAAGAATTACTCGAAAAAGCCTTACACCAAATTCAACAAGGTGAGAATGCTGAAAAAAATTTGCAAGAATTGAGTTATAAATTAACGAATAAACTCATTCATGCTCCAACCCAAACCATGCAAGCCATGATGAAATCCGGTAATGCGGAAGGTTTGCATGCCTTTTCCAATGCTTTGCATTTAACCCATCCTTTAAATGAAAAAAACGATTAGATTTTTGACCGCACTTTTAGGTGGCTCATCGCTACTGATGAGTGTATCAGCCCTAGCTGAATATCGAACCTTTAATGATGGCAATATTACTTACGGGATTTTCCAAGCTAAACCTGAAGAAGTTCAGCTACATTGGAAAGATGCTGAAGGTAACGATTATCAAAGTTTAACGCGTCTCAAAAATGCCTTAGAAGATAGCTATAACGTGAAAATGATCATGAATGCGGGCATTTATAGCATGAATAATGTGCCGGCAGGGTTATGGATTGAGCAAGGAAAAGAGCTCAATGCGTTAAATACAAAAGCTGGCAAAGGTAATTTCCATGTGCAGCCTAATGGGGTATTCGCCATTGCTGGAAATAAACCCTGACATTTTAACAACTGCTGCGTATCAAAAAGCAAACTCGCTCAGACTTTGCGTTGCAATCAGGCCCGATGTTAATTATTCATGGAAAAATGAATCCGCAATTTCGAGCAAGCTTAGAAAGCTATCATAAGCGTAATGCAGTGTGTTTGACGAAGCAAAATGACCATTTTTCTTGATGACGATAAAAAGGTGAACCTAACCTTTTATACTCTTAAGTCAAGGTTTGCTGAAAATAGGTTGCCATGACGCCTTATATCTTGATGGAACCATTTCTAATTGGTACATTCCGGGGCAATTTAACACCTTGCATTGGAAGCGTTTTGTTGGAATGATCTCTGTTCTTGATGTGAACAAAAAATAGCAAAAGCGTTTTATTTATAATCAACTAAATCAAAAAATCCGTTTTTTGCATGATTGACGAGAATAGGTCAAATCAGGATAATACGCCCCGCAAAGCCGATAAGGTAAAGCAAATGATGGCTAGATAGCTCAGTTGGTTAGAGCACAACACTCATAATGTTGGGGTCGCAAGTTCGAATCTCGCCGTAGCCACCAAATTTGCGGGACTGGCGAAATTGGTAGACGCACCAGATTTAGGTTCTGACGCCGAGAGGTGTGTGGGTTCAAGTCCCTCGTCCCGCACCATTTATCAGCTTGCAGTCAAATAGTAGTTGGGGTATCGCCAAGCGGTAAGGCACCGGGTTTTGATCTCGGCATCCCTAGGTTCGAATCTTAGTACCCTCAGCCATACTATCTAAATAAAATCTCTTTATTTCCAATCAAAAGAATTTCAGTTGGGGTATCGCCAAGCGGTAAGGCACCGGGTTTTTGATCTCGGCATCCCTAGGTTCGAATCCTAGTACCCCAGCCATCTTATTTTTCAATTTCTTTTGTATAAAAATGCGATTAAATTTAACTGCACTTTATTTCACCTTTGTTTAAGGTAGTATTTATTTTTTACACATTCTCTCGATAAGTTTTAGCTTCAAATCGGCGATGAAACCATGGTGTCGTATCAAATTCACTACCTTGTCCCAGTAAGCCAAGATCAAAAGTGTCTCTCATCGACGTATGGACCAGACTTATCTCCTATTCCATCCATCGTATTCTTCTGCCAAGATCGTAAAAGCCAAGCAAATTTTTATTAAGATCAAACACAAAAAACTGTGGCACGATAACCCAAATTAGCTGAAAAGCCATTAGGAATGAAACCTGCACAAACAGAAATATTGCGCTTGAATTCTGGAAAACTGTGGTTTACACAATGATTAGTCGAGTTCATCGAATATTCCATATCTTGACAAACATTACGCCATCGCCAGCTGAATGCAACAACTAGTATAAGAACGATACAGATGAAGTGTCGTTTTTCATTTTTATTTTCATAAAGTGCGGTACTTAATTCACTATAAATTTTGACCGCACTTAGGATGACAATTAATGTTCTCTTTGTTTTAAAAGAAGGTGACGTCAGGATAACGTTCTTGTGCTAGATTTAGATTTACCATGGTAGGTGCGATATAAGTCAGATTATCACCGCCATCTAATGCTAGATTTTGCTCATTTTTTTACGTTTGAACTCTTTCAAATTTTTGTTATCCGCACATTCTACCCAACGAGCTGTTGTGACATTGACCGTTTTCGTAAATGGCTTCAAACGTTATATTCTGATTTCAAACGAGAAACGACCACATCAAACTGTAACACACCGACCGCGCCAACAATTAAATCATTATTGCTTAATGGGCGGAAAACTTGCACAGCACCTTCTTCAGAAAGCTGTACTAAGCCTTTTAACAATTGTTTTTGTTTAAGAGGATCTTTCAAACGAATGCGACGGAATAGTTCAGGGGCAAAGTTTGGAATACCGGTAAATTTAAGCTCTTCGCCTTGTGTAAAGGTATCGCCAATTTGAATCGTACCGTGATTGTGCAAGCCGATAATATCACCAGCATAGGCCTCATCGGCATGGGTACGGTCACCCGCCATAAAGGTGAGCGCATCAGAAATAACCACATCTTTACCAATACGCACGTGTTTAAGTTTCATGCCTTTCTCATATTTACCAGAAACTACACGCAAGAAAGCCACGCGGTCGCGATGTTTTGGATCCATATTGGCTTGGATTTTAAACACGAAACCGCTGAATTTTTCTTCTTCTGCTGAAACTTTACGAGTATCTGCTTGGCGAGCTTGTGGTGCAGGCGCCCATTCGGTTAAACCATCTAAGAAATGATCGACGCCAAAGTTACCTAATGCAGTACCAAAAAAGACCGGCGTCAATTCACCACTTAAGAATAAACCAAATCAAATTCATTACTTGCACCTTTACTAGCTCTAATTCATCACGCAGTTGTTGGGCTAAGTCATCACCTACGGCAACGTCTCAATTCAGGGCTATTTAAGCCTTTCACGATTCGGTACTCTTTGAATAGTAGAGCCTTGTCCACTCTGATAAAGATAGGTTTCATCTTTATATAAATGATAAACCCCTTTAAACAATTTACCGCAACCAATCGGCCAAGTAATTGGCGCACAATGGATTTTTAATACGCTTTCCACTTCATCTAATAATTCCATTGGATCACGAATATCACGGTCAAGTTTATTCATGAAAGTGATAATTGGCGTATCGCGTAAACGGGTCACTTCCATTAATTTAATGGTACGTTCTTCAACCCCTTTTGCAGAGTCGATAACCATCAAACAGCTATCCACAGCCGTCAAAGTGCGGTAGGTATCTTCTGAGAAATCCTCATGCCCCTGGCGTATCCAATAAATTCACTAAGCACTCATTGTAAGGGAATTGCATCACGGAAGTCGTAATGGAAATACCACGTTGTTTTTTTCCATTTCCATCCAGTCAGATTTTGCATGTTGTGCAGAGCCTTTACCTTTACTGAGCCTGCTTTTTGAATGGCATTACCGTATAACAATACTTTTTCGGTGATGGTGGTTTTACCCGCGTCAGGGTGGGAAATAATCGCAAATGTGCGACGTTTATTCACTCTTCTAATGGATAACCTCATTTGTCTTGTTTCTTCTGTTTTAAATAATGGTGTATTGTCGCTGATTTTCAGATTGAGCTCAAATTAAATTGGATAAGTAGTTTAGGTGGAAACATGCAAGGTTGATTTATAAATATATGAATCGAATTATTGATTGATAACGGGATAAAAAGGTTTTCCCCAACTGGTTCAGCATCATTACGTAACATGATCTTTACCATAGCGGGTACAAACAGCGAAAGCAGTGTACAGGCGTCTTGTAGCTGCTTACGATTCGCTTGGCTATTGAACGTTGAACCACCATGTATTATTTGATTTCTTAGTGTGTATAAATGACGAAATAGCACTTCTAACACCTCAGCTGTTTTCTGCTCTTCAAAGGCAAAATTAGCTTTCTTCTTCGCTGCCGCAAACATTGCTTTCCATTCTTTCCCCACTAACAAACCATTATGTGCATCCCAAAATGGTTGGAATGTATAAGGTGTATCTAATAAGGCTTTCACCGTACTAGGAAATTCATCCCAAATAATCCCATAAAGTAGATTTTCGAGTCCAATTCACAAAGGCGAGTAATAAATTGACGAAATACTTTTATGTTCCGCCTCCTCTTTACTTTAGTTCATCGGCATACGCCGCATTAAACGCAATCCAAAGTGCGATAAATTTGAAATCTAGATTTTCTTCTTCATCTGCTTTTTTTAACCAACTTAATGTGCGGTGTATTTTTAAGCGAAAGTTATCATTAAAACTGTCACGATTTTCTTTGTAATAAGCGGTCAGATCTTCAAGTTGTTTTACAAGTGACATAATAGGTCTGATATAGTCAAAAACGAGGATATTATGGTACAGATTGGTGGGTTTGTAATTAAAAAGAAAACCGACCGCTTTGGTCGGTTTTGGGAAAGTTAATACAACTTTTCTAGAAACTGAGTAATGTCTCTGATAAAGGTTCTATTTGATCTGGTTTCACTTTTTCCAATAAACAATTTTTTTCCTTCATAGAGACAAATTAAATTGCCACTTAGAATTAGCTTGCAAAAAGCAATAAGGTTCTTAAATTTGGTTTCAACTTAATGTATTATAAATATTCTCAGAATCATCAATATTAAAAGAAAGTAATTTTTAAATTACACTCTTTTTCATTTTCCGTATCAAAATATTTATTTGAGGGGCGACCATTATTAAATCTGATAATAATTTCTTTTAAATCATTAGGAAATTTAATCACCTGATTTATTTTCAAAATTGGCAATCGCATTTATATCTTTTTATCGGTTTAACATATTTCCAAGTTAATTGTGTCATAATTCAAGCCTCTTATCTATTTTTCAGAACCACCACCCAGATTGCTTTTTCCTCCGGTGTGACCTGTTTTACTATGGGTTTTCGTATCAACTAATTGCATTTTTCCCTGATTCTTCATGATGATGCCATGTATAACCGTCTGGAGTATCTCTATTTTCAATTTGCTCTAATTGTTCGTCAGAAAACTTTTTCTTTTAATTCCGAATTGTTTTCAACGGCTTCTTTTTAGCTGTTTATTACATTCTTCAAATTGAACTTTATCTGAAGATTGATACATTTCTTCTGGTAATAGGGCATCAAACGTCGATTCAAATTCAGGAAAAACACCCGTTACTTGTTCTCCTTGGAGCATTTTCAACTGTTTTTCCTTAAATGGAACATTTGTTTCAGGATGGGTTGTATCTTTTAACTTTTTCATTACGGCAAGAAATGTTTTTCTCGTTATTTTCTTTAGGTTCACCATTAGCATAGCATTTGTCGTCTACTGGAGGCAAATCATCTATTGCCAGCATAGGATTAATATCTTTTAACCTCTTCTTTTGTCATCAATCGGAGGTAAATCTTTAACTTCTGGCATTTTAAAAGAGTTATCTTTATTGCTTTCTACAGAAGGCTGAATATCCGAAGGCTTAAAAATTCTCTAACATAATACCTTCCTAGCATAATGTTAGCTAAATGCTGTTGTAACTCAACAGATAAATCTTTTTGAACCAATTCTATTTGTTGCTGAATGATCCGTTGATAAAGATCAACCAAATAAGTATCATCTTTTTTTCCAAAATTGGAGGAATTGTATTTTGAGCAAGACGATTAACGACCTCTAAAAAGTAATTTTTATATTCTACACCCTAGTTTTGACTGCTCAATACTTTTAGAAATTTCCACCAAATCTAGCTGTTTTTCGTCTTTTGGCTAAATAACAAATCTGCAATATGTTGATGAAATGCTTTTTTTCGTCATCATTTAGCTGCTTTTTGCGGCTCATATTGATACGGCTTTTTCTTCCCTCTCCAAAGTGATGAATTTTTACAAAGTACTGGTTCTAACCAATCGTTTTGATATACCATCTGCTACACCTTTTGGCAATTTTACGATTTCTTCTAATTGCTCATCCGTTACGCCAGCCGCTTTACCCGCTAAACGACGATCTGATTCATCAGGTAAACGCATAATAATTTTTGTGTTGGTATTACGAATAGCTGAAATATCTACCGCACTTGGTGACTGATCTGCAATAATAAAACCTTCGCCATAAGTCCGCATTTGGGCAATCGCATTCGATAACATTTCTACTGCCTTACCTGCTACGTTTGAACTTTCTGAGCTTTGTTCTGTAGAAGTACGTTTCAAAATATTATGCGCTTCTTCTAGTACAGTAACGTGTTTGAGTGGTTGGTTCATCCCATCCGCATCCGAGATATCGATGTTCGCTCAAACGCATTACTAAAATGCCCATAATGAGCGATTTGGTTTCTTGTGAGCCTATACGGCTTAAATCTACAATCACATTGCTATCAAATAACTGTGCATTATCAATTTCATTTGAAGCAAAAATTTGACCATTCAAACCATTAGTGAGTGATTTCACACGGGTCACTAATGAACCGATATAGTTACTTTTTCACTTCCTCTGGAGAATGCTGATTGTTGAATCACTTTTTCTAATTGAGTGAGTAAATCAGTAAAAGTTGGGAAATAAATGATCTTTACCAAACAATTACAAGATGTATCCAAATCCCAACCGCTTGTTTTGATAGGTCTCTAGCATCGCATCTTTCAATACTAGCAGGCATTGCTGCATACATCGGCCAGCAAACATTGAAGATTTCCACCAAGCGATCAATATGTTCTAAAAACGTGATCCCTCTGGGAATTTAAATGGATTGATTTTTCAGCAATTTGAGCTTGTAGCGGATTCGTCCCTAAACACCGACACATCATCGCGGTGACCCAAAACACATTTTTGTATTCGCCCTTTTGCAGGCTCAATCACCATAAAGTTTCACATCGTGATGTGAGCTGATCTAATAGCTGATAAACAGCATTACTTTTTCCAGAACCTGTCGAACCTGTATACAAAAGATATGGCTTGATAATTTCTTAGCATCTAGTTCTACTTTTGCGGTAGATCTGTCCATAAGTGGCGAACCACGCCAAGGTCAACCGACTTTTTTTCCGCTTTTTGAGTTAAACCATCAACGTTTTGGATCTGACGACCGAAAGTCTGTTGCTTCAACAACAGTTACCGTTGAAGTAGAACGGCGTGGCAAGCCGAGTTGGATTGCCATTTCTTTGCCTGAAACCATTGTGGCAGGCGTTAAATAACTCACATTTAAGTTTTGAGAAAATTCCGCTGTTAAACGTGGGTGTGAAAAGTTCGCTAACCAAGCTACTACATCTTTGCCAATGCTTTATTTGACTGCATGCCATATCTTCTGCATTATCCCAAGTTGTCAGCGAATAGTTCTCGCTATTAGATTCTCCGCCCCGTATTAATCCTAAGAACATGCTGGCAAGAGATTGTGAGGCTGCTGTATTATCACTAATAAAATAAGCAGCACTATTCCAACCACCATAACGACGAGCTTCGTTAACGCGTTCTAATTGTTGATCCACTTTTTCAACATTTGCTCAATGTTTCATCTGTCATTTCTAAGGTGACTTGGCGGCTAGGAAACCGGTGGAGTTGCTTGGTTATGCTTTTTATTCTGATTTCTGGTATGAGTTTCTTGCTTTGTATTAGTTTTTGCTGTGTTTTCATTATATCCTTCAGTTTTTGTAGTTCCTTCGGTATTTGATGTGTTCGTTCCCTCTGTTGTACTTTTTCCTAAAACACTACTTAATACACCGCCACCAAGGTTTATTCCAATACCAACAAGTGGGTTAATTGCTGTACCAGCGACTGCCGCAACTTGAATAGCAGTATTTGTTAATGTTGAAGCAACAGCAACTGCTTTTTGTCCTGCTCCAGCAGTTGTATCACTTTTGAGATGATCCTGTAGTTGTGCTTTTTATTATGAGATATGCTGTAATTTTTCCCTTTCGATTCGGTAAGCCCTATACTTGTCCCAAAAGAATGACTAATGCCTTCACTAATACTTAGTCCTACGCTCTCACTTTCATTTTCACCAAAAGAAAGCATTTGTTTACGCAATGGAGACAATTGGGTTGCAACACTTTCATAGCCAGCTTGGATAATATCAAGCTGTAGTGATGATACTGGCTCCGCAAGAATTAAAGCCTGATATTTACGACCTTCAGCAGCATCAATAAAGTGTTCTAAGCCCTGCATAAAATGTTCACGTTCTTCTACTGAAAGCGATGGAACACCTGTAATAGCTGTAATCGAATGAGAATCTGCTGCAGAAAATGCTTTCATAGCTCTTCACTCTCTTTTCCTTTTAAGAGAGTAAGCTGACTGCCAGCAAAATGACCTTTGAATGTTTGATTCAAAAGTTGCCCTGCCGTACCGCCTTGCATTCTATTAGCTTCGCCTCTTGTGCCAAGATAAACGGTAGTTTCGAACCATTGCTTTGTAATAGTAAAATACAGAATAACCCGCTGTACCAAGTGCTGTATAAGCTGCCGTGATACTTTCTAGCATAGATTGTTTGTTTTCTAATACGACACGTCTCAACTCTGAAAATACGAACATCAGTAGCAAAGTTGATTTTTCTGATGGAAATTGATCTAATGTTTGTAAGTCAAATTGTCCTAATTCAGATAGATAACTTTTATTAAGTAGCTCTCTTCCACTAACTAATGCTGATAATGCTGTCTGACGGATTTGCTGTGCTTCTGTTTTTAACATAACTTTCATTTGCCATCTCGATTTACCTAACATTAATGATTAATTAATTTCCATAATGCTAATAAAACCAACCCTCCAGCTGCCACAATAGCGGCAAGCACTTTTAAAATTACTAGATGGTTGAGATTGTTGCGCACTTCTATCACGTTGTATTTGCGTTGGTTCTTGTACTGATTTAGTTTTTGTGTTTTTGGTTCCAGTGGTTCATAATGTATTTTATTAATTTGTTGAAACTCTGGATGACCTTTCCTCATCAAAAGTTTCACGCACATTAACCAAATGGAAAAGACGCTCTAATGCAAAGTTTTGATTTAAATCACCTTTGTTGCTTATCGAAATAGCGAGCATTCCATTTATTTTCATCGATTTCAATTGCCTGCAATAAAAAGCACTGGTTTTATATTCTTCAAACACATCTTTTGCATTTTTTTCCACAAAAAAGACCGCTTTAATTAACTCTTCAATAGTCAAGCGGAAATCTGATAATTCTGCGGATAAAAAAGCTCGGATTGCAGATACATCACTATCTTTCAAGTAATCTACTAATTTGGCATTTGGAATATAGTCATTCAAATCAGGTTCTCATATTTTGGGGTATTTTCTAACGCTTCATTTAAAGTATTTTTATGACTTTGATCTTTTTCCATTTGAATTTTCTACTGAAAACCCTTGTGCAGGAATTTGTTGTAGGCGTTCTTTTTACCTGAATTAAATGCTCACATAACTCAAGTGAGAAATTGTTAGCAAAGCAAATTTAATTTACTAAAGAAATAATCACTACTCCCCAATAAAACCGAAGATTTCAATTCTGATTTGATATTTTTCAGTTAATGGAGAGAAACTCTCCCTAGAGTACGTAATTGAACTAACTCCTCTCGACTTTTTAGCTGCTGGAACCTTACTGTTTTTCAAATTTTTCAATAAATCATATTCGTTCCTTAAAGAGAAAATAACCTTATCTAGTTTTAGCCTTAAACTCATTTTATTTGATTTAGCTTACTTTTAGCTTCATCAATTTGTTTTTCCAAACTTGCTTTATTTCTTAATTTGTCTTGTAGCTCTTCCACTATTTTCTTTTATCTGCAGCTGTGTATTCTTCTTCAATAAATTGCTTGAATTGCTCAAGATAATTCTTAGTATCAGTTTGAATTTTCTTTGTTGTGGAACGAATAAGATCACCGAAATATTGACGAATTTTTATCATCACGAGTTTTTATATAAGTCTTCTAAAATGACAAACTCTTCAGTCCAGTATTGAGTTTCATTAACATCATCACCCCATTCCCAAAAATTTCCAAGTTGAGAAGTATTTAACAGTACTCTACTTTCACTTGTTTTGATTTTTCCTCTATCTCATTAGAAGATAAAGAAAACTCTAAATTGCTCATTTTATGTTTTAAAACCTTCTAATACTGGTAATGGCATATTTTCAAAGGCTTTACCACTAAATAGACTATTATTAAATTCTTCAAAAATGTTTTTGTAATTTAGCTTTTAGAAGTTTTCTGAGTTTGTTCAACTAGGTTTTTGAAAAATATTAATGATTGAGTTCAATTTCACATTTACTTCTTTTGTTCAAAACTCGCTAAGCGAGTTTCGGCAACTGCTTTATTCTCACGACCTTGAAATTCACTACTAAACTTACGTAGCATTTCATTTACATCGGTTCTTTTTTTATCAATCTCATTAATAATATCAGTAGGATATAAAAATTTCATCACTACGATCAAGGTATCAATTTTCCCTTTTGCCTCTGCTTTTAACTGTTCACTATTACGTAAGTTATCCAATACTTCGTTAACTTGTGCTAAGCCTTTTTCATTTTAAAATCTAGAGCATTTATTAAAGTTTGCTCATCACTACTATCTTTAATCGCTTTTTAAAAGCATCATAAGCACGGTTTACACGGTTTGGGAGATTGTATTTATCAATATATTCATCAATCATCGATTCAATCGCTGGAATACCGTGCGATATTCAGCAGAAGCAAGTTCTCTTATTAAGAATAGCTTTTTGCATTTGAGGTAAGAGGCATGTGCTCAACAAATTGATACCTAAATAATTTTCTTCAGGCTCTGGTAGACATGTATTTCCCCATTTATCAAGCATTTTGATGTTCGCTACGTGTTAATGATTCCTTTTCATCTCTACGTCTCAACAAACCTGCATTTAATGCAGAAACAGGATAAATAAGAGGATCTTCAATACCATTACTTTTTAAATAGATACGCATATCTTCTAGAGTTTTTCAATACTTTTTCTTTTTCGAAATCATATTGATCCATTTTATTTAATACAAAACAAAACGATCTTTACTCTGCTTACCACCTTTTTCATAATGTCTGCAATCATAGAAAGTACTAATGTATTATCACTAGTGGTATCTTGAGGTTGCATTTAAAATATAAAGAATTAATGGATTACGTTGAGAATCTTCAATATAGCCCTTGCGTTGTTTCCCAATGGCTTTACTCTTGACTATTATTAGGCCCCGGAGTATCGCTAATTACTAGACGTACATCTTTACGCTCAGTAACACCTTTGACATTGCCTTCTAGTTTAATAAGTTTGGTATTCTCCAACTTATTCCATTCTTGCAGATTAGAAAGCGTAATTTTTGTTTTGGATTAACTAAATCGCCATTCTTACTATAACGCTCACCAATAAATTCACCGTGTGACATTGAATCATTATCCATAATTTGGGTAATCGTTGCTGTCGTTGCTTCATTAGCATTTGGCAATAACTCACAACCTAACTATAGCATTGATAAAGGTTGATTTCCCACACGACATTGTTCCAGTGACATATGACATCAAAAATCACGGATTAAGTCGGCTTCAAAATTCGCTTGAATTTCTTCACTTTGGCTAATTTTCTTGGAAAATAGGATGCTGTTGAGCTTCTCGCATCAAATCTTTGATTTTGCTTTAAACGTTCACTAATCTCAGTAACGTTTTTCCCATTGAAGATTTACATTAATATTTTTCTTTAGCTTTTTCAGCCGCACTTTTTACATCTAAATAATCAGCTTCAACGCCTTTAAAAATAACATTAAAATTACCGTATTCATTAAATTCTTCACGATCAACTTCCTCAAAGAAATTTTTCAATCCAAAGCTGCAAGCGTTTATTAGCGTACTTCATTAAAGAAGAATTTGCTGCTGGTTTTTGCCATTCTCCCTGTTGTGAAGAGCGAGTGAAAAATTTCGTTTCAATAGTAAACGGATTGTGTTCAATGCGAATTTCATAGCTCATAATTTTTCCTTATTTGATAAAATGAATTAGAGTTAATTTTTTTGTTGCAGTACATGTTCACAACACCAAACCCTGATTTCATTAAAGATCTTTCTAAACGTTGTTTAGTAATGGTATTCCGTTTAGAATTCTCACTCTACCTTTGGTTTTGATCTTTTAATATTGTTTAAAAATTTTTGATTTTTGTTTTGCTTCGATAGAGGAAGTAACAATTAAATTTGTATTTAAACTATCTAGTGCAGTACTCACTCAAATCTTTCAGAACGAGTAAGATGTTCTTTATTTAAGATTTTTGTAATATCAATGCATAATTAGCTGCAGTTGGGATAATAGTTGGATTATTAAATCCGACTCAGTTAAATATTTTTGGGTTTTTAATTACAACTGATCTAAATGCTCACCTTTTTCCCTCATCAAGACAATCTGCTTTATTTAATAAGAAAATAATATCTTTGTTTAGACGTTTTCCTAAGGTTTTCTTTAATTTTTCTAGTAAGTACGATCATCATTTACACCTAATTGCGTTGCATTTAATACATATAAAATCATTCCATAGGAACCATCATTAATTACTTCCATTGTTAATGCTTCATGATTATCATCTTGGCTATTATTGGGACCAGGAGGCGTCATAAATCACCAATTCGGCATTATCATTCTAATAGCTACATATCGCCTATTAAATCAATCGTTTTAATACTAGGATCAGCATTCCATCCCTTTAGTATTTGAGCATCAATCTGATTGCTTTCTTTAAGAAGTTCTGATTTATACCCATAGGCACAACCAGAAAAGAAGGGTAAATTGTCCTTGTCGTGAATACGTGTAATTGTTGCTGTGGGTAGCCTCATTGGCAGAATGCAATAATTCTTTTTCCAATAAGCGCATTAATTACGGTAGATTTCCCTGCACTCATTGGCAGCAAACAATTACTTCAAATATGTTTTTATTCATATCAGCTTTCATTTAAAATATCCTTAGATTTAGACCGCACTTATGTAGGCTTTTTAATTTATCAATTATTTTTCTTGTAAATTAGTAGGGCTTACTATCACTAAATGTGGGATCCAGTATTGCACGGTGGGAATAATCTCCATTTCATGAATATTTTTGCAAGAGATAAGTAGTTCACCATTTCAATGTGTCGAATAATTTCTTGATTCGGTAATAAGGCGCGCTGAGTGAAATAGCGAGCGACTTGGGCATTTACTTTAATGATAACTCTCATCTAATTGATTGCCATGGGAAATGCTGTCGCTTTTGATTTCAGCAAGAAAAATTTTCATTAGGTGTAAAAGTTTGCTTTGTATGTTTAAAAACAGATTTGATTGAAGCAAAAAGTTTTCTTTACCATTTTTCTAAAGCAATGAGATACCAGATTCCATTTCCATTAACTAGCAGGTAAGGTTCAACGATTCTTTGGCCGGTTTCTGATTATATTTTCTATAATGAAAAGAAATGATTTGATGATTTTTAATGGCTTGTTGTAGTTGTTTGAATTCAGTTTGTCTATGGTGGATGGATTCATATTGCAAACCATTGACTTTAATACTTTCGTTTAGACTATTTTGAAAAATCTACGATCCAATTTTCGGAAATAAATCTTGTATGCTAGCAAAAACGAGCAAAGCGGTTAGATGTCATCTTGATTGAAAATACCGAGTTGATTTCGGTTAAGAGAGTAGTAGCGTGGTCCCGACTTTTCCCAATTAAGGAAAGCAAGACGTTCATTAAGGTCTTTTTGTAAAGCATGCTTTCCATATTAAAAGCGCTCCATGAGCGCCTTAGTCAACCATGCCGTACGTATTTAGCTCAATAAGAATTGAAGCTGCTGCTCGGCTAGCTTTTTCATGTTTACTTGTCATTTGTTTTGTCCCTTTCAGCAAGTTTTATAATAGTTTATATTGTTGAATTGCATGGTTGAGTTCGGTTAGTAAAAGTAAAAATTTTTCAGATTATAGAGTTATTACTTTTATTTTCAATATAATAAAATGTAAATTTGTGTAAATACAGCATAAGGTTGAATAGCTAAAACAACTTGCTATCGTTTACAAGAACAATGAATATATTTATTGTTAAATTGTATAGTTTAAGAAAAATTCTCTCATTGAAATGA
>BNJV01000786.1_pt1 | contig 26123 bp, 24 predicted proteins | sample 8540591 | NCBI WGS metagenome assembly BNJV01 (sample SAMD00202457, study PRJDB9452) | human saliva metagenome | host: Homo sapiens | reverse complement strand
AAAACAGCTATAAACAAGGATAAATCACGCTTAAAAAGCAAGTCTGCAAACCAACAGTAAATCAATTAGTTATAAATTAGCAAAACAAAAAGGTGCTTAATTGGACTTCAAAAGGGTAGTTAGTAAGCCTCTTCAAAGGGCACCTTTTGCAAGTCAATTAGGCGTCTTTAGAGGCCAAAAGAGCATGTATTGGTTTTGAAGTGATCGAAAATAGTTTACAAATATCAAGTAATAAGGGAATAAGTTGTTTGTAGAAGGTGGATAAAATAGTATCAATTTGCATTTATCGCTTAGTTTATTCCCCTTTTAGTAAGACCATCCAATTTAGGATAACCATAGCATGCAAGTGGATTAGTTTTTATTCTATTTCCAATCTATGTAACTAACATAAGAACCATAAAAAGCCAGTTCTGTAAAATCTCGCAACTATAATTTGCAGAATAGAGAATAAAAAGATAGAGCCTGTCTCACGACAAGTTTCTATCTTCTTTAATTAACTTATAAAATGCGTCTAATTAAATCTATATTACTTAAATTACCCAAATAACAAATATATATACCAAATATCATTCTGAAGTTTGTACTTCGTTATACTAAACCTAACTTTAATCCATTAAACTGTTTGTTCTGCATTACACAGAATAAAGAAACCTAATGATTCTATATTACAGGTGAAAAACACCAAGATTTATCATCATTTTCGAAAAGCGAAATTACGAAAAAAATGTTTATGAAGACTACTTTGAGAAGGTTGTCATTTACAAATATAAAAGAAAACGGAGGGTAATAAGTAAGATTTACAGCACATAAACAGCTTATAATCAGTACCTTTTAATTTAATTAACTACATCCTATAATATAACTTTGTTATTTGAAGGTAAAAATGCAATAAAAGCCGTATTTCACCCATTTACTATCCATAGATTTTTATTTGTATTAAGTTCATTTAATAAATTTGTAACACACTGATAATCAGCAAAAATAATATTTACTACCCTTTTATATACTTGGAATTGGCTTTTTTTAACTTTACTTTCTTGTATGAAAAACTCTATTTTTGTCATCACAAATCTAATCTCAAGAACTCATTTTATAAAAAAACAAAAATCAAGTAATATGATGAAGAAAAAGTTATTAATCGCTCTGACACTTCTATTGTCTGGTACGATGGTGTCAAAAGCATCTTACGCTGATGACTGGAATATCCCGTCAGCTGATGCTAAGGGACGAGTGGGTGCTTTGATGCCTTACACACGTTACGACTCTGAGACAGCAACGCTTGGAGGAGGTGCAACATTGAAGACTTCTCCTACTTGGTCTCGTAAGGAGATAGCTTCGCAGGCTTCCCGTCAGTCGTATGTTGACCTTCCTTCTAATGGTTCCTATGCCGAGTGGACTATGAAGGGAGATGCTAATGGTGTGACATTACGCTTTACAATGCCTGATTCTCCTGACGGAATGGGATTGAATGGTTCGTTGGATGTCTATGTAAATGATAAGAAGGTGCAGACAGTCAATCTGACGTCTTATTATATGTATCAGTACTTCGCTGGTGGTAATCCAGCTGATAAAAGTGACGGTGGAACAGCTTGTTTTGCCTTTGATGAGACCCACTTCCTTCTGAATAAGGCACTCCGAGCAGGCGATAGAATCCGCATTCAGAGTTCTGGTGCTAATGGTTATGACTATGGAGTAGACTTCATTGAGACTGAGGTTGTACCTGAAGAGATTGAATGTCCTGCTGGTGCGGTGAACGTTACAGATGCAAAATACCGCAAGTATGTCAAAGGAAATGATTATCTCAAGGCTTTTGAAGAAGCTTTGAAGGATGCTGATGCAGGCTCAAAGGTGCTTTATATTCCTGCTGGAACATTCGAATTGAGCGGTATATGGTACATCTTTGGATCCGACGTAAAGATTACTGGTGCTGGTATGTGGTATACCAACCTTAAGTTTACGAACCCTAATCCATTCGGAGGAGGTATCTCTGGCGGTAATGGCTCACACGGACCAGATGGCTATTGCAACAATGTTGAGATCTGTAACCTATACCTTAACTCTAATTTAAGAAGTCGTCATAACCAGCAAGCAGTGTATAAATGCTTCATGGATGTCTTCAAAGGCGGAAGTGTTATCCATCATGTATGGGAAGATCACTTTGAGTGTGGCTTCTGGATAGGCGATTACAATGGTAAAGTAGATTATAGCAATGATCTGAAGATTATCAGCTGTCGTATCCGTAATAACTTCGCTGACGGTGTGAACTTCTGCCAAGGAACATCTAATGCAACGGTTTATAACTGTAGTGTTCGCAACAATGGCGATGACGGTTTGGCAATGTGGAACGATCATACGATGGGGGCGGTAGACGAAAAGAACAACACCTTCGCTTACAATACCATAGAGCTTATCTGGCGTGCAGGCGGTATTGCCCTCTATGGTGGTGATGGTCATAAAATCTATAACAACTATCTTGCTGATATGTTCATGGCTGCTGGTATTCATCTGAATGATGTATTCCCTGGTCCAAAGTATACAAATACACAGAAGATTAGCTTTGACAATAATATTCTCGTACGCTGTGGAACCAACGATGACAGCTGGCATGAGGACTTAGCTGCCATTGATATCAAAGGTGGTGTACGTAATATAGTCTTCAATAATACGAAGATTTATGACTCTCCTTTCGATGCTATCCGTGTCATGTCAGGCCCAACAGGTATTGAATTTAAGAACACAGAGATTCTTGGTGCTTCTCTTGCAGGACAGACAACAAAGTATTCTACATGGGAACACTCTACTGGTGCGATTCGTTTGGACGTCGATGGCGTGAAGTTTAGCAATGGTATTAAGATTGCAAACGTTAGCGAGGACAAGATTAAGAACAATCAGACATGGCCTGTATGGACTGATAATAACAAGGCACGTGCGGCAGCTATCGGTTATGAATACCTGAGTGACGCTACGTATAAGGTACCTGATTTCCCTGAAGCAGACACAAGTCAGCAGGGAGGTATCGTCAATCCGCTGGAAGGTATCAAGGGATATGATGTCGCTTTACGAGGTTTACGCTGGGAGAATGCCGAAGGTAGTACTGTACTAAAGGAAGGAGACGATGTTACCTTTAAGTTTGCTCTTCAGAATGTAAGCAATGTTGACATTCCTGCAGGTGTAAATATCGGTGTGAAGGTGACTGTCGACGGACAGGAGAGTTACGTCACTGCAAGCTATAAGAAGGGACTGAAAGCGAAGCAGACCGTTATCCTTACAACTCAATCAGCATGGAAAGCAACGGCTGGAGGACACGCTGTAAAGGCTGAAGCTGACTATCGTAACAAACTTACTGATGAGTTAACAAGAGAGAACAACATCCTTGGGAAGAAGTTTAATGTAGCTGAGAAGGATGACAACGGAGACTATACTCCTGTCACAGGAGGCTATGACCTCGTTGTTACAAAGATTGCCTTCGACAAGAAAACCATTAATCCTGGCGATGAAGTACGCTTCACTGCGACGATTGTCAATGCAGGTGATAGAGACGTACCAGCAGGTACAAAGCTCGGTGTTCAGTTCCAGATTGATGGCAATACCAGTGTTATCACATGGAACGATAAGCACTATGGCGGTCTGAAGTCACATCAGAAGATTACACTTTCAGCAACTGGTGGTACGAACGGAAAGAGTACTTGGACAGCTACAAATGGTGTTCACACACTCACTGCATGGGTAAATGACACTCATGATTATAGAGATGAGGTGAATGGCAGTGACGACGCTAATAAGAAGAGTATTGAATTGAAGATTCCATTGGGTGCTATCAGATTCTTCTCAGCAAGTGAAGTCAATTCTCCAGACGACTTGAATAACCTCAACCAGACCAACCGTATCGAAGGTTTGTCAGGTAAGACAGCTGTGGATGAAGCCTATTATGACCTACAAGGAAATAAGGTTTCAACATCCAAGGAGAATCTAAAACCAGGTCTTTATATCCATAAGGGAAAGAAATTTATCGTAAGATAATGTCATAGCTACCTATGGGAAGTAATCTAATGAAAACTCACCCATAGAACATAAAAATATCGGCTGGATAGAAGTTCCAGTCGATATTTTTTTGTAGTTATTAATAAAAGTTTTATTTTTGCAAGTAGATTGGATGACAAAAAACATCTGATTACCAATAAACAATACCTCAGATGAATACGCTTATGAAGATATATCTGTCATTATTATTTCTTATTATCCCCTTATTCAGTGCTGCGAATAATGAGAAATGGGAAGAACGGCTACACCAACTCGACCAAAGTTTAGAAAAGAAAAAGCTTTATGAACATGAAAAACTTGAGAAAATCAAACGATTAAAGGACCGTTTGGAAACGATTCCAGCGAAGGATAGATTCGAAATAGACCGACAGCTATTCAAAGAATATTCATCTTATCAATATGATTCTGCCTACGCCTATGCTAATCATCTGCTTTCCGAAGCACGCAGATTGAAGAATCCTGACTATGAAGTTGAAGCACATTGCGACTTAGTATTCTGTCTTTTGTCTGCTGGATTGTACACAGAAGCTTTCAACGAACTACACTCTATTCACACGGAAGGAATTAATCCCAATGCAAGAAAGCTTTATTACACCATGGCATCACGCCTTTACTATGACGTATCTGACTATACACGCACTGAACCCTACCAGAGTCAGTACGTGAAACAAGCAGGTATATATACCGATTCCCTACTTCATTATCTCCCAGCAGGCTCAACAGAATGGCTCTATGCGGTTGGAATGAAACAGATGAAGGAACGGAAATACGAGGCTTCTCTTGATACTTTCAAACAGTTCTTACAGAAGAAAGGAGTGGATTTGCACCACAAAAGCCATTGTTACATCTTGTATTGGCTGGATTTATCTCTTTCTAAAGGAGAATGACTTGGCAATGGATTATCTTGCACAGGCAGCCATATATGACAACGAAGGAGTGGTCGAGAGACTACTGCCCTTTGTACATTGGCTAATCTTCTCTATAAAGAAGGAGACATACAGCACGCTACGGAGTATGTAAGAGAGTCGCTCGCAAATGCTAATTTCTATGGAGCAAGACAGCGTGTGATTGAGGTTAGCAGCGTATTACCTATCATCGAACAGGATAGATACAAGATAATGCAGGGACAACGTAATGCTATTGCTATGGCTGCAATAATCTTCATCCTCTTTGTCATTGGACTGTTGATGGCAGGATGGTTTATCCGTAGGCAAATGATAAAGCTGAAGAAGGCACAAGCACTTATCGCACGGAGAAACCAACAGTTAGAAGTTAAGAACGAACAGTTGGAGGAGGTGAATAAAATCAAGGATGAATATATTGGTAGGTCATTCTATATCAACTCAGAATATATCAATAAAGTCGAGAAACTTTATCGTTCCATTGACCGCAAGATATCTATGCATCGATTTGAAGACTTGCGTTCTTCATTAAAAGAGAGTGAATTAGAGAAGAGAGAAAGTCGATGTTTGTGGATTTTGATGAGACTTTCTTTGAAGCTTTTTCCCCATTTCATCGAACGATACAACGAACTCTTTGACGAACCAGATCAGAAGCCGCTCGATAAGAAAACAACTTACAACCGAGATGCGTATCTTTTGCTCTTATCCGATTAGGGTATCACTGATTCTGAACGTATCGCTACCTTCCTCAACTACTCTGTACACACCATTAACACCTATAAAACACGTGTAAAAAAACCGTTCACGCGTTGATAATGATAAGTTTGAACGGCTTATTATGGAGATATAAAAAAGCCTCTCTAAGTTTTTTAAACCCAATCAGTCATTAACCACAATGTGTATTGTAATCTAATGACTGATTGAGTTAAACACTTCGAAAAATATACAGACAAGGGTTTGAAAAATCATTACATAATTTCAAATAAGACATCTATAAATAACGACAAAAAGCACATACAAAAAGTAGGCTTTGTAATCAACAGGAAATCAATTAGTTATAAAGTAGTAAGATAAAAGGTGCTTAATTGGACTTCAAAAGGGCGTTAGTAAGAGTCTTAAAGGGCACCTTTAGCAAGTCAATTGGGCGTCTTTTAGAAGCCAAAAAGAGCAACTATTTAAAAATCAAGATGTGAAAAAAATTATGACAAAGTAATAGGCTATTAGCCCTATTGAACTTATTGGGTTTTATTGGGCTTATTAGCCTAATTGGACCAATTAGCCTTATTAGGCTTATTAGGCTAATAGAAATAATTAGGCTTATTAGCCTTAAATAGTACCTTATTAGATACTAACAAAACAGCAAAAAAAAGCAACAGGCGTTTACAGAAGATGATGAATGTGATAGGTATTATCACTTACCATCGGCTGTAAACGCCTGTCTTATTAATTCTTTTACCGCTATTTATTAATTTTCAAAAGCCTCTGCCTCAGCAGCAGCGATAATAGCTTCGCGGTCAATAGACTTAGAATGAGAAATATCAGAGAGGTCAAAATCCTCATTGTTAGCCTTCTTTTCTTCCTCAACAGAGGAATCAGTTAGTTCTTCTTTCACTTCATCAGCAGCCGATGATTTCTCATCAAAGACTTCTGTTTGGAAAGGATTCTCATGCTTCTCGACCTTTGGTTCAGAACCTTCAATGAAGTTCATGTCCTGTGAAGTCTCAGGAACATTGAGCACTGGTTCTTCTTCCATCTTTGTACGGTTTGCTTTGGCGGCAAAAACCTCATCTATAAACTGGGGCTCACGACGCAAACGCTGGAGCGTAAGTTTGGAAGCCTCTTGCTGGCTTTCCTTCTTAGAATAACCGTGTCCCTCTCCACATGGAATACCCTCCATAATCACTTGGAAATGGAAAGTAGGACTACCCTGTTTATCCTTTTGGTTTTCAATCAGCTTGAACTCCATATTGACCTTATTTTTCTGGCTCCACTCGATGAGTTTTGACTTGAAGTTCACCTCCTTGTAAGCAACCTTATCAATATTGATAAGCTTCCCAAGGACTTGTTGCTTCATAAACTTCATACAAGCATTGTAGCCATGATCAAGATAGAGAGCGCCTCACGAGTGCCCTCAAAAAGCATTACCACCTAAATAACTGTTATGCGAAGACGTCTGCCCGTTAGAGAGAATCAACTGTCCGATTCCCATCTCTTTTGCCAGGCGGTTTAGCGTATCGCGTTGTACTATCTTTTGAACGAGTATTTGTCAGGAAACCTTCACGCTTGCCTGGGAAGTGCTCATAAACGATGTCACCGACAATGGCATCGAGAATAGCATCACCAAGAAACTCTATGCGTTCATTGTTTACTGGCTTACCCTTTGCGTTACGACGCGCTACGCTCTTGTGCAAGAGTGCAGTCTTATAATAACTGATATCGTGAGGAATAATGCCGATAATTTGGTATAAAGATAAATAAAAGCTCCTTCTCCTGCGGAAAGGGAGCTTTATTCTATCAATTATATTATTCAGCATACTTCTTGAATACAACACAGCATTGTGACCACCGAAACCGAAGGTGTTGCTCAGTGCAGCACGTACCTCACGTTTCTGTGCCTTGTTGAACGTAAAAGTTCAAGTTGTAATCCAATTCAGGATCCTTATCATCTTCCCTCATGGTTGATAGTTGGAGGAACGATATCTTCCTTCACAGACATGACACAAGCTAAAGCCTCTACAGCACCAGCTGCACCGAGGAGGTGACCTGTCATACCTTTTGTAGAAGAGATATTCAACTTGTAAGTTAGCATCACCAAACAAAGCCTTGATAGCCTTTTGCCTCTGAGATATCACACAGGAGTTGATGTACCGTGAACGTTGATATAGTCGATATCCTCTGGCTTCAAACCTGCATCCTCAAGTGCTGCCTTCATAACGAGCTTAGCACCAAGACCCTCTGGGTGAGAAGCAGTAATATGATGAGCGTCAGCTGACTCGCCTTCACCAACCATCTCTGCGTAAATCTCAGCACCACGAGCCTTTGCATGCTCCAACTCCTCAAGGATAAGACAACCAGCACCCTCACCCATTACGAAGCCATCGCGGCTTGCAGAGAATGGACGTGAAGCGTGCTCTGGATCATCATTGCGTGTAGAAAGTGCATGCATAGCATTGAAAACCACCTACACCACAAGCGCAAATAGCAGCCTCAGCACCACCACTAACGATAATATCAGCCTTACCAAGACGAATCTGGTTGAATGCTGAAGCCAAAGCGTTAGTTGAAGAAGCACAAGCAGATGTTGTTGTATAGTTAGGACCGTGGAATCCATACAGCATACTAATCTGTCCAGAAGCGATATCTGCAATCATCTTCGGAATGAAGAAAGATTGAACTTTAGGACCATTCTCTGGATGCTGTGCGTAATAACTCACCCTCATCTTCGAATGTCTTAATACCACCAATACCTACACCGTAGATTACACCTACGCGGTTCTTGTCAACTTCTCTAAGTCGATGTTAGCGTCCTTAACACTCTGAATAGCACTAATCATAGCCAACTGAGTGTAGCGGTCGAGCTTACGAGCCTCCTTACGGTCAATGTAATCATTGATGTTAAGGTCTTTACCTCACAAGCAAACTTCGTCTTGAACTGGGTTGTATCGAAATGTGTAATAGAGCAGCACCACTCTTACCTGCCAGCATGTTCTGCCAAGTCTCCTCTGGAGTGTTACCCAATGGAGTAACGGCGCCAAGACCTGTTACAACTACTCTTTTAATTCCATGCGTGAAATATAAATTAAAAAGTAAAGTTAAAAAGCCAAGCAAAGGCATACGCTTTGCTTGGTACTTTTATCTTGAGTAAACCTTACTTTGAGCGTTCTCCTCGATGTAAGAGATAGCGTCGCCTACTGTAGAGATCTTCTCAGCCTTATCGTCTGGAATAGAAATACCGAACTCCTTCTCGAACTCCATGATGAGCTCTACTGTATCCAAAGAGTCAGCACCGAGGTCGTTTTGTGAAACTTGCCTCTGGTTTTACCTCAGCCTCATCAACGCCGAGCTTCTCTACGATAATAGCCTTTTACTTTTGATTCAATTTCTGACATAATTGTAAGTTTTAAAATGTTTAATATTGATTTCCAAATTCAAAAATGCGCTGCAAAGGAACTGTCCATGTATGCAAGTTTTTTTATTAAAAATACACTATCTATTGCACAAAACCATATAGCTTTTGTGCATGTTTTTGAGTGTTTTTTTACACTTAATTGTACGATAAATCAAACAATTATATCGGATTATTCAAAACTTTATTTATGCTACTACGTGGAATTAAACTGATTTTTATAAACTACTACACCTTATTATTATTAAGACGAAAAATACAATGATGTTGTTTATTGTCACTCATCATGCGTATTCTATCCGACATCGTAAAACACTCTTAATTGCCTTTTACATTTTAGGTGTAGTATGCTTTTTTGCAAGCTTATAAAGCATCCGCACCATTGGTGTTAAGCGTTCGCACCATACGTGCTAACATCCGCACCATATGTGCTGATCCTCCATACGATGATTAAAAAGGTTAATTATAACTCGTCCACAAATATGGAATTGAAGTCTACATAAATATTATTAGTGTGGAGGAAGTTTTATCCTCCTATTCCGAATGAAGCAATGAAAAATGGATTTCATTTGTAGATAGTTAGTATGTTATGATGATTTTCCTGTCACTTCTGTCACTATCGATAAACTTATAAACACCTAATTTACAAATAGTTAATACTAATTGTTAAAATGACAGCAAACAAAATATAAACTTATTGTATAGATATGTGGTATATTCTGAGGAGCTTATAAGCGCATGAAATCCACTTAGAAGGGATATTTCCATATCGCATCTTGTCTGATCTTGTGAGTTGACATAGTTCACTACTCCTACATTGTAAAGACAGACAAGCTACTCAATAAGAAAATAAAAATATGTTTAGCCAATCATGACTGATTTGAGATTAAGCGATTAAACAATGAAAAACAAGAGTTTTTATTTTGTCCTTTAAGGAATTTACTTTATATTTTGCAGAATAAACAGAAAAAAATAAAAAAACCGAATGTCATTTACAAAACATTGTAACGAGATTTTCAATCAGGCAATCCGTGATTATCATATTACGGACAACGTAGATACGCCGATTAATAACCCTTACGACAGAGATTCCATTGAAAACCGTCTCTATCTGAAATGCTGGATTGACACAGTACAGTGGCACTTTCGAGGACCTTATCCGCGACCCACATATCAACCCAGAAGAAGGAATGAGTCTCAAGCATCGCATTGACCGCTCTAACCAGGACCGTACAGACCTTGTTGAGCAGATTGACTCGTATTTTCCGTCAGCTCTACTCTGACGTGACTCCACTCCCAGAAGCAACTATCAATACCGAGAGTCCAGCATGGGCAGTTGACCGTCTGTCTATCCTTGCATTGAAGATTTATCACATGAAGGAGCAGACTGAGCGCAAGGATGCTTCAGCTGAGCACGTTGAGAAATGTAAAGTCTAAGCTGAATATCCTCCTCGAACAACAGAAGGATCTCAGTCTTGCCATCGACCAATTGCTCGATGACATTGAGCATGGTCGTAAATATATGAAGGTTTATCGTCAGATGAAGATGTACAACGACCCTGCTACCAATCCGATTCTTTACAACAAGAAATAAATGATGCCCCTCCCACTCTGCATAGGGAGGGTGTAATTACTGCTCAGAGTAAACATCAATGCGCTTTATTAGTTATTGAATAAGCATATCTTATTGCTTATCTTTATCAATAATAACCTTTTTTTCCTCTATTCTTTATCCTGCTTATTTCATTTCTGTTAGCCTATGAAAACCCCACATATTCTTATCATCCGATTCTCTGCTATGGGCGACATTGCTATGACAGTTCCCATCGTTTATTCGTTTGCAAAGCAGTATCCAGATGTGAGAATAAGTGTGCTTTCTCGTCCTTTTGCACAGCCATTCTTTCAGCATTTAGCACCAAATGTCGACTTTATGGCTGCCGATTTGAAAGAAGAATATAAAGGTTTTAGAGGATTAAACGCACTTTACCGTCGGTTGGTAGCAAAAGCAATTTACAGCTGTAGCCGATTTCCATAACGTGCTCCGAACACGTTTCCTCCGCTTACGTTTCCTTCTCGATGGTAAATCTGTCGCACATATCAATAAGCATAAAGCAAGGAAAGAAGCTACTCTGTCGGCAAGAAAATAAGGTTTTCATACAACAGCCTACCTCTTTTCAAAAACTATGCTGACGTACTCGAAGCATTAGGCTATCCTATTAAACCTGAATTTACGAGTATCTTCCCAGCTGAAGGTGGCGACTTACAGCTTCTCTCTAATATAATAGGTGTAAAGCAACCATCGGAACGATGGATAGGTATAGCACCTTTTGCAGCCCATGCAGGTAAGATGTATCCACAGGAAAAAGATGGAACTTGTGGTGCGAAAAACTAACTGAGAAACATTCTTCTTGGCGTATCTTCCTCTTTGGTGGTGGTAAACAAGAAATAGAAGTATTGAACCAATGGGCAGCACAATATCCACAATGTCTTTGCGTTGCTAACGTCCTTAAAGGACTCGAAAAGGAACTCATCCTTATGAGTCATCTCGACACTATGGTCTCAATGGATAGTGCTAACATGCACCTTGCTTCCCTCACTGGTACACGAGTGGTTAGTGTATGGGGCGCAACCCATCCTTATTGTGGCTTTATGGGTTGGCAACAGAAGGAAGAAGATGCTGTTCAAATCAATACGCTCTCTTGCCGTCCTTGCTCTGTCTTTGGTAACAAACCCTGCCATCGGGGTGACTTCGCTTGTATGAATAATATTCTTCCAGAAGAGATTATTCAGCGTATTGAAGAGGGATTGCTGTAGGAATAGAATATAGAAAGATTTTAAAGAATAAAGATATAAAACTTCAACATCATAAAAGTATGAAACAAACTGCACTCTTCTTCGTCGTTCTTCTTACCCTCCTATCCTCCTGTTGTAATAAGACTTGTCAAAAATCAACAGACAATAATCCATTAGATAGTCTTGTTCTTGTAGACACCACAGAGATGAAATCAGCCTTTTTGGGATGTATTCATCGTTTTATTAAGCAATATCCTAAGGATAGTACGTTTATTCTTAAATGTGGATACGGATACGAAGACGAAGACCACGATATTATTACAAATGGGGTTTATATCAACAATGATGTTTTTTTGTTATCCAACCAGCTTATTACGATATGTTTATGGGTGGAGAATGGTCTATTGATGATATGTATCCTTCACATTATTTCAAGATAGACAACCGCATCGTCTTCCTTTGCTCACGTTCAGATTCCTTTATGAAGCAGGAGAAATACCGGAAAGCCTACAATCAGATAGTGTCTGATAGCCTACGTGAACACTATGAGGATTTTGCTTTTATCCTTGTTGAACACAAAGACAATAAAGCTACATTGTTATCAAGTGACGAAATGAGAAAGCGAAAAGATTAATCCTATCAGTGCTTTTTAGAACAGTTGTCAAGTTCAAAGCTCCAAAGCTTACGGATAAGTAATCAGATGACGAATAAGTTTATCAAGCAGAAGGGCAAGGCGATTTTTATTTGATAAAGACATAAACTATAATTTTAGATAGCGAAAATAAATGCTTTTTTTGTAAGCAATAAATAGAGATTTTGAACAGCTGAGAATATTTCAGTTTTTAAAACAAAAAATAGCACTCAATTCTTTTTCTATTTTTGGATAACAATTAAAAGTTAGAAAGTTCTCAAAATATTCCATTTTGGATAACTATCATATCAGTTTTTTTCTTAACTTTGTCCATACAAAAACCCGCTAAAAAGGCGTAAGTTACTAATAATATGTTACTTATATGTAAATAAGTAAGTCTCAATAGCGAATTGAAGTAGTACAAAAATAGAAAAACTTTATAAAAGAAGTAATGAATATAACAAAAACGTAATGGAGAAGTAGAAGTCTATAATAACGAAAAGATTTCAATAGCCATTAAAAAAAGAGTTTTATAAGCACCGGGAAAGGATATTTCAGACAGTGAGATAGCCGGAATGGTAAGCGAAGTAGAGCAGTTCATCAAAGAGAACCCTGAACTGCGCACTGTGGAGGATATCCAGAACCGTGTAGAAGTGTCTTATGGCACATGGTCATTACGATGAAGCGAAGAATTATATTCTCTTCCGTTATCAACGTAATGAGCAGCGACAAGCTATTAATTACATTGTGTGGACTGCTGACGATCGTGAGTTGGCTGATGTGTTGCACAGTGTAGCACGAGAATACCGCGAGCGTTCTTATAGTATGGTGACTCTTCAGGAGAAGTTCTCAAGTTTCACTAAGCCTGGTATGTCACAGAAGGACTCAATTGATGCACTTATCAAGGCTGCTGTAGAATTGACAACGCCAGAGGCTCCAGCATGGGAGATGATTTCAGCACGTATTCTTTCTTATCGTTCTGAGAAGAAAATCACCCGTTTGGAGGAAGAATTGGGACTCAAAACCTTCTATCGTAAGGTTAAATATATGACCGAAGAAGGACTTTATGGTGATTATATTCTTCAGAACTATAGTGAAGAAGAAATCAACGAGGCTGCTACTTTCATTGACCCTGAACGCAATAAGCTCCTTAATTATTCAGGTCTTGATCTACTTTTAAAGCGTTATGTTATAAAGAATTACTCTGGTAAAGTGATTGAGCGTGTACAGGAAATGTTCCTTGGGAATTGCACTTCACCTTGCTATGCCAGAGAAGAAAGACCGTCTTATGTGGGTACGTCGTATCTATGACTTACTCAGTAAGTTGGAAGTAACGATGGCAACCCCTACCCTCTCTAACTCTCGTAAGCCAAGTCATCAGCTTTCAAGTTGCTTCATTGACACCGTACCAGACAGTTTGGATGGTATCTATCGTAGCTTGGACAACTTCTCACAGGTGAGCAAGTTTGGTGGTGGTATGGGTATGTACTTCGGTAAGGTACGCGCAACAGGTGGTAATATCCGTGGTTTCAAGGGTGTAGCAGGTGGTGTTATCCGCTGGATGCGACTCGTTAATGACACTGCTGTAGCCGTTGATCAGTTGGGTATGCGCCAAGGTGCTGTAGCCGTTTACTTAGATGTATGGCACAAAGACCTCCCAGAGTTCCTGCAGCTTCGTACCAACAACGGTGATGACCGTATGAAGGCACACGACATCTTCCCAGCAATTTGCTATCCAGACTTATTCTGGAAGATGGCAGAGGAAGACATGAATCAGAACTGGTCACTCTTCTGTCCTAACGAAATTATGCGTATCAAGGGTTATTGCCTTGAGGATTGTTATGGCGAAGAGTGGGAACGTAAGTACCTTGATTGTGTGAATGATCAGCGTCTTTCACGTCGTGTTATTAGCATTAAGGATATTGTTAGATTGGTTCTTCGTTCTGCTGTTGAGACCGGAACACCATTTACCTTCAACCGTGACACAGTGAACAGAGCTAATCCTAACGCTCATAAGGGAATGATTTACTGCTCTAATCTCTGTACTGAGATTGCTCAGAACATGGCTCCTATTGAGACTGTATCTAAGGAAGTTGAGACAAAGGATGGTGATACCGTTGTTGTTACAACTACTCGTCCAGGTGAGTTTGTAGTATGTAACTTGGCAAGTTTGTCACTTGGTAGACTTCCATTGGAGGATGAGGAGAAGATGAAAGAAAAGGTAGCAACCGTTGTTCGTGCACTTGACAACGTTATCAACCTTAACTTCTATCCTGTTCCTTATGCACAACTTACCAACCAGCGTTATCGTTCTATTGGCTTGGGTATTAGTGGTTATCACCATGCTCTTGCTAAGCGTCGCATTAAGTGGGAGAGTGAAGAGCATTTGGAGTTTATGGATAAGGTGTTCGAGACAATCAACCGAGCAGCTATCCTTGCCAGTTCAAACCTTGCTAAGGAAAAAGGGAAGTTATCAATTCTTTGAGGGAAGTGACTGGCAAACAGGGTACCTACTTTGATAAACGTGGTTATGACAGTGCTGAATGGCAGGATGTTCGTAAGACAGTTGCCTTGCAGGGTATGCGTAATGCTTATCTTCTTGCAGTCGCACCAACCAGCAGTACAAGTATTATTGCAGGTACAACAGCCGGCTTAGACCCAATCATGAAGCGTTTCTTCTTGGAAGAGAAGAAGGGAAGTATGCTTCCACGTGTTGCTCCTGAGCTTTCAGATGAGACCTACTGGATGTATAAGAGTGCTTATCTTATCAACCAAAAATGGAGTGTTCGTGCTTCTGGTGTACGTCAGCGTCATATCGACCAGGCACAGAGTATGAACCTCTATATCACCAATGACTTCACAATGCGTCAGATACTCGACCTTTACCTACTTGCTTGGAAAGAGGGTGTTAAGACTATATACTATGTGCGTAGTAAGTCATTAGAGGTGGAAGAGTGTGAGAGCTGCTCATCATAATTCACAATTCATAATTCATAATTATGATTACTACTATTTACTGAATAGCAGAAATTCATTGAGTAAGTAGACAAACAAAATAATAGTTTACATCACTAATCATAATTATGAATTGTGAATTATAAATTATGAATTAAAGTAGTAATCATAATTATGAATTATGAATTGTGAATTATGAATTAATACAATTAATGGATTTAATATATAAGAAATAATGGACAATCAATTAAAAACGTAATACCTTATTCAATCCTTCAGGCGATATAGAATTGCGCTTGAGACGAATGATTGGTGGTAACACTACTAACTTGAATGACTTCAATAACATGAAGTATTCATGGGTAAGTGACTGGTACAGACAGGCAATGAATAACTTCTGGATTCCAGAAGAAATCAATCTTTCACAAGACTTTAAGGACTATCCACGTCTTGAAAAGGCTGAACGTACAGCCTATGATAAGATTCTGAGCTTCCTTGTTTTCCTTGATTCGCTTCAGAGCAATAACCTCCCAACCCTTAGTGAGTATATCACTGCAAACGAGGTAAACCTCTGTCTGCATATTCAGGCATTCCAAGAGTGTATCCATAGTCAGAGTTATAGCTACATGCTCGACACTATCTGTAGTCCTGAAGAGCGTAACGACATTCTTTATCAGTGGAAGACCGATGAGCACCTCTTAAACCGTAATAAGTTTATTGGCGACTGTTACAATGAGTTCCATGAGAAAAGAGATAAGTTCAGCTTGATGAAAACACTCATTGCTAACTTTATCCTTGAAGGTATTTACTTCTATAGCGGATTTATGTTCTTCTATAATCTCAGCCGAAATGGTAAGATGTCGGGGTCTGCACAGGAGATTCGCTATATCAACCGAGATGAGAATACACACCTCTGGCTCTTCCGTAGTATTATTCTTGAGCTGAAGAAAGAGGAGCCTGATATGTTTACTCCAGAGAAGATAAAGGTTTATGAGGATATGATGCGTGAGGGTGTACGTCAGGAGATAGCATGGGGACAATATGTTATCGGAAATGATGTGCAGGGTCTTAACGCTCAGATGGTGTCTGATTACATCCGTTATTTGGGTAATCTTCGCTGGTCTGGACTTGGCTTCGGTTTCCTCTATGACGACAACCAAAAAGAACCAGAGAACATGAAGTGGGTTGGTCAGTATTCAAATGCTAATATGGTAAAGACCGACTTCTTCGAAGCTAAGAGTACAGCTTACGCCAAGAGTACTGCATTAATTGATGACTTGTAAATCTTAATTCATAATTTATAATTCACAATTCATAATTATGATTACATTGGTAATTCATATTTATAATTACAATTCATAATTATGATTACTCCTTATTGCTAATGTTATGTTTAGGATTTTTCCTTTCATAACACCCAAAAATAAGTAATCATAATTATGAATTGTAATTGTGAATTTCTGAATTATGAATTTCTTTTATCCAAAAGTACGAACTATAACTATGAAAGACATCAACTATATTCTCTTTACTTTTAGTATTTTGCCTCTTCAATAATCATAAGTTGCTTTATAATTACCAATCTATTGCAACGTTATTAACACATAACACCATTAGTGTTAACCCATAGCACACTATGTGCGGAGCATCAGCACAACGCTTAAAGATGGCATAGAGAGTGATTAGAGCTATTATAATACATCGTAGAACACGAATAATTCCTTTATAAAGGGAACATTTACTAAATAATACTTATACAGATATTGAACTAATAACTGTTGATAACTCTGTGGAAAAACTATGTTGATAACTATTTTATAACTCTGTGGATATCCACACAAGAACAGAAGAAGAAGCTTCTATGTGGATATCCACAAGGTTATTAATGCAGTTTTTATAGAAGTTTTTACACAACTTTCATATCAAAAAAAGATATAAACTTATTATCTTTGCACCAATTGTGGATAATGTGGATAACTCAGTATAATACCTGAATATCAAACAGTAGAAATGAGGATAACTTGTTAATAAAGTAACCTCTAAGTTTGATAACTATTCTGGCAAGAAAATGGGTAAAAAGTTCTGCACTAATCCACAGCCTATCATACTAAAAACATTCTTTTTTTCTTTTAAAAGAGAAATAAAGAATAATATTAAAGTTGAACGGATAAAAACGGAGAATATGAAAAAGTTGAAGATTTATATAGTTTGTCTCTTTGCGATGATTGCCGTCAGTGCCACCGCACAGTGTACATTCCGTAACACGGCGTTTAGCAGTGGAGAGTATCTTACCCTACAACCTTTATTATAATTGGAAGTTTATTTGGGTAAAGGCAGGTACAGCTTCTGGTATACGGTTTCTCTACTTATAAGGGTATTCCGGCTTATCGTGCTTCATTGACGACACGTGGTAATGGTAAACTTGACGATTACTTTGTATTGCGTGACACGTTACTTACTTATAATTCAAAAGCAGATGGAGCCACTCTACTTCCGTAAAGGGAGCAAGGGAAGGAAAAGCGATATACGGTAGATGAGATATTCTACACTTATCCAAATGGTAAATGTAAGCTACGCCAGCACAGAATCAATAACGAGGGAAAAACATCAATGGATGGAGAATACCTACGATGATTGTTGTTTTCGATATGATGAGTATCTTCCTTCGTGCACGTAGTTTTAATCCAGAGAACTGGAAGAAAGGTGAGGTGGTGAAGTTCCCTATCGTAGATGGAAATAGCCGCCATGCCGGTCGTATAGTTTATGGTGGTAAGGAGAATATCAAGGCTGACAATAATCATAAGTATCGTTGTTTGCGTCTCACCTATTATGAATATGAGGATGATAAGTGGCGTGAAATAGCTAATTTCTATGTAACAGACGACAGCAACCATATCCCTGTTCGTCTTGATATGAGTTTGAAGTTTGGTTCAGCTAAAGGCCTTCCTTGTTTCTATGAAGGGAATTAATAGTCCGATTACATCAGAGATAAAATAGCAAAAACCGAGGTAAGTTCTTATCTTATATAGAGGGAATAAGGGCTTATAACGGACGATATAATACTATTCCTTATACTTATAGGGGTATAACGTGACATAAGCGTTATGCCCCTATAATCGTATGATAGAGATGAGATTGACTTCATATGTATTCCACCTTATTTCCACTTCTTCTCGCTTATATCGAATTAATTATGTAATTTTGCAGAAAATAAGCAGCATACGATAAAGAGAAAGGAAACTTCCTTTGCGCTCGTTAGCTTTATTTTTGTACAAAAGAAATAAACGTTTATTTAAGATATGGCATTAAAATGTGGTATAGTAGGACTGCCAAACGTAGGTAAGTCCACACTTTTCAACTGCTTGAGCAGTGCCAAAGCACAAGCAGCTAACTTCCCTTTCTGTACGATTGAGCCGAACCTCGGCGTTATCACCGTTCCTGACGAGCGTTTGAATAAGCTCGCTGAGATTGTTCATCCAGGACGAATCGTACCTGCTACCTGTGAGATTGTCGACATTGCAGGGCTCGTTAAGGGTGCTTCAAAGGGTGAAGGATTGGGTAACAAGTTCCTTGGCAATATCCGCGAGTGCGATGCTATCATTCATGTAATCCGCTGTTTCGAGGACGATAACGTAGTACGTGAGGGTGGTATGGCAGTCAACCCGATTGAAGATAAGGAGATTATCGATACAGAGTTGCAGCTCAAAGACCTTGAAACCATCGAGGCACAGCTTGCTAAACAGCAGAAAGTTGCTGCTGCAGGCAATAAAGATGCTAAGGTAATGGTATCTGTCTTGGAGGCTTATAAGGAAGTGTTAGAGCAGGGTAAGAATGCTCGTAGCGTTGAGTTTGAAAGCAAGGAAGAACAGCAAGCAGCGCACGACCTCTTCCTCTTGACAACAAAACCTGTACTTTACGTTTGCAATGTAGACGAATCAAGTGCGAAGACAGGTAATGAATACAGTCAGATGATTGAGAAGATTGCAGCTGAAGAAGGTGCTGAAGCAATGATCATCGCTGCTAAGACAGAGGAAGATATCGCTTCTTTGGAGAGCTATGAGGATAAGAAAATGTTCCTTGACGAGCTTGGCTTGGAAGAAAGTGGTGTGAGCCGACTTATTAATAAGGCATATCATCTGCTCAATCTCCAGACCTTTATCACCGCTGGTGAGATGGAAGTAAAGGCATGGACCTTCCATAAAGGTTGGAAAGCACCGCAGTGTGCGGGTGTTATCCATACCGACTTTGAGAAGGGTTTATTCGTGCAGAGGTCATCAAGTACGATGATTACATTAAATATGGTTCTGAGGCAGCTATTCGTGAGGCTGGTAAACTCGGTATCGAAGGTAAGGAGTACGTTGTACAAGACGGTGATATCATGCACTTTAGATTTAATGTATAGCGCCTATTTTACCCCTCTCTGCTCAGAGAGGGGATAATTATTGGTGCTATCTTCACTTTTAATAGCATAACTATGAACAATCTACTTTATATTGCATGGCAGCCAAGTGAAGTGATTTTCCAGCTTGGTTCTCTTCCTATTCGTTGGTATGGAATGTGTTGGTTAGTAGGTCTTGCCTTGGGATATTTTATGATGCAGTGGCTTTTTAAGCGTCATAAATTCCCTCCATCACAGTTTGATCCACTCTTCCTCTATGTCTTCTTTGGCGTACTGATTGGTGCTCGCTTGGGTCATTGTCTCTTTTATGAGCCAGAGGAGTTCCTCACTTCTTGGAAAAGGAATCATGACTATCTTTATTCCTATTCGTGAAATGGCTGACGGTTCATGGAAGTATGTGGGTTATCAAGGACTCGCATCGCACGGTGGAGTGGCTGGATTACTGATTGCCCTCTTCCTTTATATTCGCAGGACGAAGATGAATACGTGGGTAGTACTTGATTTCTTCGGTATCGTATCTGGTATCACAGCTTGTTTTATTCGCCTTGGAAACCTGATGAATTCAGAGATTATTGGTAAGGTAACAGACGTTCCTTGGGCTTTTTATCTTCTATAATGTAGACGATAAACCACGTCATCCGGGACAGCTCTATGAGGCAATAGCCTATTTAATTATCTTCCTTTTAATTTATTTCATATATAGGAAATATCCTAAGAAAGTGGGTACAGGACTTTATTTCGGACTCTGTCTTACACTTATCTTCACCTTCCGTTTCTTCATTGAATACACAAAGGAGATACAGGAAGCATTTGAGGCAGGTCTGCCAATCGATATGGGACAGATATTAAGTATTCCTCTTATAGCCCTTGGTGTATGGTCAATCTTACGCTCAAGAGGCAAAGAAGGAAAACTACCATAAGCCGCTTTCAACTACGAATTACGCTAATTGCACGAATATTCATTGATTAGGGATATTCGTGCAATTTGTTTTATGAATAGTAATTAGTTGAAGTTTGTAAACTATTTTTATGCAGTTCAAAACCAATACATACTCTTTTAGCTTCTAAAAGACGCCCTTTTGGCTTGCAAAAGGTGCCCTTTAAGACCCTTACTAACGCCCTTTTTAAAGTCCAATTAAGCACCTTTTTACTTTGCTGTTTTATAACTAATTGATTTCCTGTTGATTACAAACCTACTTTTTGTATGTGGTTTTATCGTTATTTATTGATGTTTTACTTGAAATTATGTAATGATTTTTTTCAAACCATTATCTGCATATTTTTCGAAGTCCTAAAATGAATTTTTTTTCAATGTTAGAGAATGATAATAGGACAGATAGTTGACTGTCTTAGTTATGTTTTTTTGTTTAATGAGTAACTTCGGTTCTTCTGTTAAAGCAGTACGAAAAAGCGTCTACACATTTAACGGAAGAACCTTTTTTATTTCTGTAAGTAGATATTAAAAAAAGACGATGAAAAAAAGCAGTGGATTGTTTGGGCTTTCCTCCTTATTTTTTTGTAATTTTGTAAGTCTAAGGATAAAAATAAGAAAAAGACTTAATAAGGAAGTAAAAGATATGGCAAAAAGATGATAAGGGACTTACCCCAATGATGAAACAGTTCTTCTCAATGAAGGCACAACATCCCTGGTGCATTGATGCTCTTTAGGTGTGGTGACTTCTATGAGACGTATGGTGAGGATGCTGTGGATTCGTCAAGAATACTCGGTATTACCCTTACACGTCGTAATAATGGTGGTAGTGGCGACTCGATAGAGATGGCTGGTTTCCCCCATCATGCCCTTGATACTTATCTTCCTAAGCTTATCCGTGCTGGAAAGCGTGTAGCTATCTGTGACCAATTAGAAGACCCAAAGAAGAAACGTGAGGCTATCAAAGGCAAGAAGGGTTTGTCGGCAATGGACAAGATGGTGAAGCGTGGTATCACAGAACTTGTCACTCCAGGTGTTGCCATGAGCGACAACGTACTGAACTATAAGGAAAATAACTTCCTTGCTGCGGTACATTTCGGTAAAGGGTCATGTGGTGTTAGTTTCTTAGATATATCTACAGGAGAGTTCCTAACAGGTGAAGGCACCTTTGACTACGTCGAAAAGCTATTAGGAAATTTCCAACCAAAGGAAGTACTCTTCGACCGTGCGAAGAAACAAGAGTTCGAACGCTACTTCGGTACACGCCTTTGTACGTTCGAGATGGACGATTGGGTGTTTACTGACCAGACGGCACGACAGAAGCTACTAAAAGCATTTTCGGGAACAAAGAATCTAAAGGGTTTCGGTGTCGACCATCTCAATAATGGAATTGTTGCAGCAGGTTCTATTCTGCAGTATTTAGAGATAACACAGCACACACACATCAATCATATTACTTCCTTAGCACGTATTGAAGAAGATAAATACGTGCGTATGGACCGCTTCACTATCCGTTCTTTGGAGCTGATAGCCCCAATGAATGAGGATGGTTCATCGCTTTTGAATGTCATAGACAATACGGTTACGCCGATGGGAGGACGTATGTTGCGCCGTTGGATGGTGTTCCCACTGAAGGATGAAAAGCCTATCAATGAGCGTTTAGACGTGGTTGATTATCTCTTTCGAGAGCCTGATTTCCGTGAGTGTATCAATGAACAGTTCCATCGCATTGGTGACTTAGAGCGTATTATATCAAAGGTAGCTGTCGGTCGTGTGTCACCTCGTGAGGTAGTACAGCTGAAGAATGCCCTTATGGCTATCCAACCGGTTAAGACAGCTTGCCTTTATGCAAAGAGTGATACGCTGAAGAGGATTGGAGAACAGCTGAATCTCTGTGAGTCTTTACGTGATAGAATAGAAAAGGAGATACAGGCCGACCCTCCACAGTTGGTTGCGAAAGGTACGTGATAGCCTTAGGGTTATAACCAAGAGCTTGATGACTTTGCGTTCTATTCGTGATAATGGAAAAGCAGTATCTATTGGAGATTCAAGAGAAGGAGAGTAGAACAGACAGGGTATTACCTCGCTGAAAATAGGATTTAATAACGTGTTCGGCTATTACTTGAGGTGCGCAATACCTTTAAAGATAAGGTGCCTGAGAATTGGATTCGTAAGCAGACACTGGCGCAGGCAGAGCGTTATATCACCCCTGAACTTAAAGAATACGAGGAGAAGATACTTGGTGCTGACGAGAAGATATTGGCTTTGGAGACTCAGCTTTATATGGAGCTGATACAGGATATGCAGGAGTTTATTCCGCAGATACAGATTAATGCCAATCTTATTGCCCATCTTGACTGTCTTCTTTCCTTTATGAAAGGTATCACAGATGCAGCGTTATGTACGCCCAGTAGTGGACGATTCGGAGGTATTAGACATTAAACAAGGTCGCCATCCAGTGATTGAAACACAGCTGCCGATAGGTGAACAGTATGTGCCTAATGATGTATTGCTTGATACGGAACGCCAACAGATAATGATGATTACGGGTCCGAATATGGCAGGTAAGTCTGCCTTACTGCGACAGACAGCCCTTATTGTATTGTTGGCACAGATAGGTTGCTTTGTTCCTGCTGAACGAGCTCGCATCGGAATGGTGGATAAAATCTTCACACGTGTGGGTGCTTCGGATAACATTTCATTAGGAGAATCAACCTTTATGGTTGAGATGACGGAGGCTTCAAACATTCTTAATAACGTCACTCCACGCTCTCTTGTACTCTTTGACGAGCTTGGACGTGGTACAAGTACGTATGATGGCATTAGCATTGCATGGGCGATTGTAGAGTATCTACACGAACATTCACGTGCACAAGCTCGTACCCTCTTTGCTACACACTACCATGAATTGAACGAGATGGAGAAGAATTTCCCTCGTATCAAGAACTTTAACGTCTCTGTGAAGGAAGTGGATGGAAAGATAATCTTCGTTCGTAAGTTGGAGAAAGGCGGTAGTGAACATTCCTTTGGTATTCATGTAGCGGAGATAGCGGGTATGCCTCGTTCTATTGTTAAGCGTGCAAACATTATACTTAAGGAACTTGAAAAGGATAATTCACAAGTAGGTAGTGTCGGTAAGGCTGCCGTTGAGCGTCTTGATCAGAGCAGAGAAGGTGTTCAACTCTCCTTCTTCCAACTCGATGATCCCGTCCTCACACAGATTCGTGACGAAATCCTCGGTCTTGATGTCAACAATCTTACACCTGTTGAAGCCCTTAATAAGCTGAATGATATTAAGAAGATACTGAAAGGGTAAGGCTTAATCAATCTATCAAACACCTGCCAATTCTTGCAAGTTCTTCAAAAACTTGCGAGAATTGAAATGTTCAAATAATGATTGAAAGAATAGATTGATAAGAGAAAAAAGAACATAAAAAGACAAGGTAACAAAGTGAACAACTCAGATTAGTTTCTTTGTTACCCTGTCTTTTTATCATGTCATAGAAATAAGAATTTGCTTTTTCTAATCCAACTTAGCTATTCTGATAATACTCACAACTGTACAATACTGCGAAGCACTATTGAACTAATGTATATGCAAGAACAATTTTATTTTGCTGTCACTTTTAACATTTAAGACTATTTGCTTAGTTTCCAGATATATATGTATTTTTATAATACTGACAGATGTGACAGGAAAAATGATTTTCTTTTTATTATTTCTGTCGATAAATTTAAATAGCATATTTTACAAACATAGATTCCATTTTAAGAGTTCATGTCATCTTTGGTAAACGTCCCCTCTAATCAAATAATTTTTGTTTGCTTTTCGTCGTTAACGCCTTTCGGACAACAACAAGTTGCTTCTATCTGATAGATTATTGCGATGTATTTTAGATCTAACATTATGGTGTTAACCATTACACCAATCGTGTTTACCATCCGCACCATGTGTGATGGGCGTCAGCAAAATCGGCAGAAAGAAAACAGAAATGAGGGGTATTATTGTCGTTGTGTAATATATATAAAACACTGACGACAATCTGATACGATAAAGCTTCTATCGGACAGCAACATTTTGTTTTAATTCAATTTTAAATGCTGCGACCCAGTTACACGTATCAACGTTGTCTTTAGAGAGGTTGGAAGTGGAATAGGTATCTTTACATCTGGTTTGATACCCAATTTGTTTTTAATTTGCAAAGCGAAATCTTCATCAACACAAAGAGGGTATAGAGGCATTCGGCTATGGAAGCTTAAAGGAGGTACATTGCCAGATTGTAGGTTTGCCCCGATTAGTATTGTCTTGTCCATATTTTTCCGTCACGTATCACCCTAGTAAAACGGGCTAATGTTTCTCCAGAACTTGCTGTTTTACTATCGACGAGGATTGCTACTTTAGTTAAATTGCTTGATAAGAAGGTCATTTCCTCATCGTCATCCTTCTGTTAATGCTAAAACTGAGACTTTTGATTTCTGCTTTCTCAGCAAGGTTTATGTTCCTTGTTTCATCAGCACATCTATATTTGCTGGACACTTTCAGTAATACTTTGTCCAAGCTCTTGTCAGGTTTATGGTCTGCAAGTATTTCAAAGAATGGTTCCAAATAGCATCATTCCACCAGTATTGCCCCGTATGTGCCCATCAGGTATGGGCAGTTTTCTTTTTAAATACTTGTGACACGCTGTCAACATGCAAAGGTTGGATTCTGCCCACTACAAGATGATACTCTACTAAATACGTATCCGAATCAACCATCATGCAAGTGGTTGGGGATTATATTTCATCTTTGTAATTGATATGAATCTTTCGATATTCCTGCCAGAATTTATGTCGGTCAAATGATAAAATGTGTATCGAATTGAGAAAGAACCAAAAGACATAATCAAGTTGCTGTCTCTATCTTGTCCTTTCAGCAAGTGTTTTCTGATGGTCTTTTATGTTTTCTGTATTCTCACCGTATATTTTGTTGATGTATGGGAAAGTGGCAAGGTTGGTCGTGAACTGTGGAGGTATTGATAGTCTTGCAGATTATTGTTTATGCTGTCAGGATGCGTGTGGATGATGTTATGTCCATGATAGAGATAAGAATACAAAGAATAGTTTGAGTTTTCATAAATACTTTCATTTTAAATAGATAGGAGATTTTATTCTACAGTTTTGTGTTTATTTTCCAGATAAGTCTTGTCAATGCCTACATGTTGATGATGGTCTTTATCTTTTTAATGGTAGTATGTAGTACTATTGAACTACAAATTTATTAGGCGAATTTTTGTATTGTAGAATAAAGTAATGGTTAAAGACTGGATAATAACGGGTAAAGAGCAGAGTAACATAAGAACAAG
>BNJV01002995.1_pt1 | contig 26279 bp, 24 predicted proteins | sample 8540591 | NCBI WGS metagenome assembly BNJV01 (sample SAMD00202457, study PRJDB9452) | human saliva metagenome | host: Homo sapiens | reverse complement strand
GAAGTTACGTATTGCTCAAATTCAGAATAGAGGAGGCTATGGCTCTATTGGTTGATAAACGTTATCAAGAGCTGAATATGGAAGATATCAGTGATATGGTGGGTTTCTCAAACAGACAATCATTCTATGCTTCTTTCTATAAACTAAATGGTGTCACCCCACGTGACTATAGAATGCGGCATTCAACACAACACTCATCTGAAGATGTACGTGTGAAGAAACCGCTTAAGAAATAAATAAAAAATGATCGAATCAATAGGAGAGGAAACTTTTAACTTTCAGGATGAACGGTTTGCCGATATACAACTATTACGATATCGGCTCCCGGATTTCGAATCACTGACAATTAGACAAAAACAGTTAATATATTGTTTGTCGCAAGCTACGCTATTTGGACGTGATATAACATTTGATCAGTTCGGCAAATTCAACCTCCGTATTAGAAAGACTTTAGAGGCTGTCTATTTGAACTATAATGGTGAAAAGTTAGATTCTAATTTTCGTGCTTTAGAGGAATATCTGAAGCACGTTTGGTTTGCTAATGGTATTTATCATCATTATGCGTGCGATAAGTTCTCACCATTATTTACAGAAGATTTCTTTCGTAAAGAAGTCTTAGCGCTTGATACTAACCAGCTTCCGCTTAACGAGGGAGAGACAGTAACGTCTTTGCTCGATGAGTTATGCCCTGTAATATTTGATCCGACAGTTCTTCCAAAGCGAGTTGATAAGTCGGATGGTAAAGATATTGTACGCTCCTCTGCATGTAATTATTATGACGGAGTTTCTCAGCAGGAGGTTGAAGAATTTTATGCTAAGTTAAAGCAAGAAGGGCCAATAAGTGAAGTTCCATCTTATGGATTAAATTCTACTCTTGTAAAAGAAGGTGATTTAATCCGTGAAGATGTCTGGAAAATAGAAGGGAAATATGGGGCTGCGATTAGAAAGATAGTATTCTGGCTAAATCGTGCAAAAGAATTTGTTGAAAACAAACGACAGCAACGTGTGATAGAATTGTTAATTCGTTATTATGAGACAGGGATTTACATGATTTCGATACATATTCTATAGAGTGGTTACGTGAGCAGAATGGTCGAATAGACTTTATCAATGGTTTTATTGAGGGTCTATGGTGACCCTATGGGATTGAAAGGCTCATGGGAAGGTATCGTTGAATATAAAGATCTTAAAGCCACACATCGTACACAAACTATATCTGCTAATGCACAGTGGTTTGAGGACCATTCACCAATTAAGCCTTTGTTTAGGAAAGAGGTTGTAAAAGGTGTTACAGCAAATGTTGTTTGTGCTGCAATGTTGGGAGGTGATGAGTATCCATCTTCAGCTATAGGTATAAATCTGCCAAATGCTGACTGGATTCGAGCAGAGCATGGTTCGAAGAGTGTGACAATATCTAATCTTACCCATGCTTACAATATGGCTGCAAAAGGAAACGGCTTTCGGGAGGAGTTTGTCATTGACGATGATACACGAAGACTATTAGAACTATATGCTGATAAGACCGATGATCTTCATACAGATCTTCATGAATGCTTAGGACATGGGAGTGGACGATTACTGCCTGGTACTGATCCTGATGCGTTGAAGAACTATGGTAATACTATAGAAGAGGCTCGTGCTGATTTATTTGGGTTATATTATATAGCAGATCTGAAACTTTTAGAGCTTGGACTCTTAGATAATGAAGAAGCTTATAAGGCGCAGTATTATAGCTATATGATGAATGGTTTGCTCACCCAACAAGTCCGTATTAAACCTGGCAAACAGATAGAAGAGTCGCACATGCAGAACCGTGCACTTATTGCGCAATGGGCTTTGGAGTTAGGAAAAGATGATAATGTTGTAGAGCTTGTAACTTGTAAAGATGAAAAGACAGGCCAATCAAAAACATTTGTGCGTATTAATGACTATGAAACTTTACGGTATATCTTTGCTTATCAACTTGCAGAGATACAGCGTATTAAGAGCGAAGGAGACTTCTATATGGCTCGTGCTTTTAGTGGAGAAGATGCTATCAAACTGAATTCTGTTCTTCATGCAGAAGTATTACGTCGCTATGAAAACTTGAATATAGCACCTTATAAAGGGTTTATAAACCCAGTCCTTACACCTATATATAATGATTTTGGTGAAGTAATAGATGTTGTCGTAGATTATTCTGAGTCATACACAGAGCAGATGTTACGATATTCTCGAGATTACCAAACACTTTGAACATAATTTTATAAGGGTATTGACATTTGATGTATATTATGCTTTTCGGGTATATTTGATAGTCTCAACCCATTGGTGGAATTAAATCAGTGTGTATTTGAACCTGCTTATAGGCTTGTTGATAATGTAGTTGATGTGTTCTAATGCGGTCATCGCACAGACTTTTCCCACTATTCGGACAAAAAGAGCGCATGTTTCTTTGGCGTACTTTCTGATGACGAGGAACTGGTTTGTAAGTTGTGAAAGTACTGTTTCAATCCTCTTTCTTGCCTTTGCTATAGGGTTGAAGGTTGGCTTTCAGTTCTTTTGGATAAGCCTATATGGACATTCAAGCCTGATGTTGACAGTATCAAAAATGTCAAGTTGATTTTCCGTACTGATGTACCCTTTGTCTTCTAAGATGTTACAATTGTGATAAAATGGCTTGTTGTCTTTGAGTTCTTTAATATTGTATACACTCGTTTTGGGCAAGTCGTATGAACGTATGACACCCCCCTGTCACCATTGTTGGTGTCAAGGGGGCATTTTTTTTGTTCGTTTAGACGCGTCGCTTTTTATGTTTCTTTTCAATTCATCTTTGTACTTTTCTGCACATAATATTTTGAAATGTGCTTATAAATATGTATCTTTGCACAGAGTTTGAAATATTGTGCAATGGAAAAGATTCCAAGTTTTAATGAATTAATAGAGAAGAGTATCATCGAATTTTGGGATCGTGATGCTCTAACCGATTATAAGGGTAAGACCCTTCAATATCATGATGTTGCAAGAAAGATAGAGAAATTGCACATTATGTTTGAGGCAAGTGGTGTTAAACGAGGAGATAAGATAGCGCTTTGTGGAAGGAACTCTTCTGCATGGGCAGCTGCCTTTCTTGCCGTACTCACCTATGGCGCAGTAGCTGTACCTATCTTACATGAGTTTATGCCAGAGCAGATTCATAATATTGTTAATCACTCTGATGCAAAACTACTCTTTGTTGGTGACGTCGTAGTTACACAGGTTGACGCCATGAAGATGCCAAAGTTGGAAGGTATCATCTATATCCCTGATTATTCATTGGTAGTAAGTCGTACAGACAAATTAACCTACGCACGCGAACATCTCAATGAGGAGTTTGGCCGTCGTTATCCGAAGTATTTCCGTCAAGAAAATATCCATTACTATCGTGAACAGAGTCCAGACGAATTGGCTTTGATAAATTACACCAGTGGAACGACTGGACGTTCAAAAGGTGTTATGCTTCCTTATCGCTCTTTGTGGAGTAATGCTGATTTCGCAAAGCATGTGTTAGGTAATATCATAAAGCCAGGCGATAATGTCATCAGTATCCTTCCGATGGCCCACATGTATGGAATGGCATTTGAGTTTATCTTTGAGTTCCTCTCAGGTGTTCATATCTATTACCTAACTCGCATACCTTCTCCTGCAATTATTTCGCAAGCTTTACAGGAAGTTAAGCCAGTAATCATGATTGCCGTACCATTGGTCATAGAGAAGATTATTCGTAAGAAAGTCTTTCCAAAGATACAGAACAATCGTATGCGTTTGCTTCTTAATATGCCAGTTATTAATAAGAAGGTGCGTGCCAAAATACGTGAGCAAGTTTATCAAGCCTTTGGTGGTAATCTATATGAGATTATTATTGGTGGTGCAGCCCTCAATGGTGAGATTGAATCTTTCTTTACGTCGTATAGAGTTCCCATATACGGTGAGGTTATGGTGCAACGGAGTGTGGACCAATTATTTGTTATCGTGATTGGCACAGTTTTAAGCAAGGTTCTTGTGGACAAGCCGCCTTGCATCAAGAAGTACGTATAGATAGTTCTGATCCAATGAACATTCCTGGAGAAATTCTTACCAAGGGTCCTAATGTCCTCTTAGGATATTATAAGAACGAAGAAGACACAAGTCAGACAATTGACAAGGACGGATGGTTCCATACTGGCGACCTTGGTTTGATGGACGAAGACGGGAATGTCTTTATTAAAGGACGTTCAAAGAATATGCTCTTGGGTAGTAATGGGCAGAACATCTATCCAGAAGAGATAGAAGACAAGTTAAACTCTCTTCCTCTTGTAAATGAATGCTTGGTTATTCAGAGTGGCGAGAAGCTTATCGCTTTGGTACACCCTGATTATGACGAAGCTCAGAACTTAGGACTTAATGCTGATGACATTAAGAATATTATGGAAGAGAATCGTACACAGTTGAACGCTATTGTACCAGCCTATTGTAAAGTTTCAGAGATACGTATTCATGAAGAAGAGTTTGAGAAGACACCAAAGAAATCTATCAAACGCTTCTTGTACACGGAATAAGTTCTTGATAAATTAGATAGAAAAGAGTTTGGGGGATATACATCTCTTTTATCCGACTTTTATGGTCGTATGGATAAAAGGAGAAGTATATCCCCAATCTTGTTTCTTTACTTTTGTGTATAGATAAGCTGAGTATTTTGACATACGAATACAAGAAACTCGTTGGATATTTTGTTCCTTACAGATTTTAGAACACAAGAAGCTTGTTGGGTATTTTCTTTCTCACAGATTTTCACAGTTGAACAGAAACCTTTATGCTCACAGGGAGAACCCACAAACGCCGGCAAGCGACGACAGATATCGCAGAGCCTTTCTGCTAACCAGCAACACCTAACAATTAACACCCAACACCCAACAATAGCTGAAACGCTCTGTGTTTTCGGTTTGGCTTAACGCCTCTGAATGGTTTTGTGAAACCTGTTCTTCAGTGTAACTCTGTGAGAAGAAGAATACCAGAGAAAAAGATATCTACCATAAAGCAAGAAAAATCATATATCAGGATAAGACCAAGAAAGGGAAAATCAGATTAATATCTCTGCTGACCAATGATTTTCAGATGTCGGCAGAAGATATTATAGCTATCTATAAGAGAGGATGGCAAATAGAAACTTTATTTAAGCAATTAAAACAGAATTTCCCTCTAAGATACTTCTATGGAAAGATTGCGAATGCTATACAAATATGTTTATGCTTATAGCCAATTTGCTTATAACACTAATGAAGAATAAAATAAAGAGACCCTGGGGCTTCTCAGGCTTGGCAACAATGATAAGAATTCTACTTATGAGTTATGTCTCAATACAAGGTTTCTTTGAGCAACCACATAGAGATTGGGAAAAGCGGACAACAATAATTCGCTTTCTTATTTTATATTTTTTAGCTAATTTCTTGTTTGTTTCATATATTCTCACTACCTTTGCGGCCAGTTAAAATAAATTAACTCGTAATAACGATGAGAGTCATAAAGAATATTAATTCAGCAAATGCTTGCACTTTATTAGGAAATAAAGGCGCAGACGGGCTTTGCGTTGCATTAGATTCTTTAACGAAGAAAGATGAAAAAAATATAGCAAATTATTTGGTAGTTCCAAATAATTTTGTACTCTCTCTCTCTCTCTCTCTCTCTCTCTATATAGGCCAGGCCTAACCTCCCCACTTTTTTCTTCTCGCATACGCGCGCGAGGCGTGCCGTGCAACCCCTGTAAACAAAGGACTTTTTCGGAGTTTCCTTTGTTCGCTTTTTTTGTGTCCCTACGTAAAACGAAATAAGAAGAAATAAAGCACGAAATAATAACTATTTTAATTGATAAAACAATGGAGAAAAAGAAACAAAAGAAGAACTATCCTGCACCGGAGTGTGAAATAGTTCAGGTAAGTGAAACCACTTGTTTGATGGATACGTCTTACCCGGGTCAGCATAACCCTGCACAACCAGGTGGTACATCAGGAGATGCCAAGAAGGCATTTGATTGGATGGACGAAGACGAGGACGAAGATGTGGCGGAAACTCCATCATGGAAAGACTAACAGAAAGTAATAAACTAAAAGAACAACGAAAAATGAAGAAAACAATGAAACAGCATTCATTCGCATCACGTTTAAAGTCCCTGGCACTTGTATTCGGCATAGGTTTGGCTTTTGCTTCTTGTGCCAATGAAGAAATAGCGCAGAACTCAAATGGCAAAGATTACGATGCAAACTTAACAACTTTCTCAACAGGTGACCCAACAACCCGTACATCTATGGAGAGTGACGGTAAATTCTTTTGGGAAGCAGGCGATAAGATATACGTAAAGGACGATAACGGCACTTGGAACGCAAGTAGCAATTCGCCAACAGGTAAAACTGCTTACTTTAAGTTCAAAGTTCCTGGTACATACACAGCTCACATGTCTTACGAAGTTTATTACCCTGGTAAGAATGGCAATCAGAATCAAGTAACAATCGCTGCAAGCCAAAGCCAGGCAGAGCCAAACAGCACCGCTCATTTTGGCGCATCAGGCGATTGTGGTATGGCAACAGCAACACGCATAGCAAGCGAGCGTAACTTTAACTTTACACTCGACCACAAGGCAGCTTTCCTTCTCTTCTTGCCACGTACCAGCAATACCATTTTACAGGGCTGCTACTTGACTAAGGTAGAGGTTAACTCAGACAACGACATTACCAGTACTTATACGCTCAACCCAACAACAGGCGAACTAACAGGGACAGGTACAGGCAACCAGATTATCGTTTCAACAGGTGGTAGCGGAATATACGCTAATGGATTTCCTTTAAATAATAACGCAACAAGCGCAGCTACCAACGGTGCATACGTCGTAATAAAGCCAGGAACGCACATACTAAAGATACGTTATTGGGTGAAGGACGTTGCAACTGGTACAGAGGGAACTATAACGAAGACATTACCATCAGCTACCTACGACCAAAATAAGTATTACAATATCACCGCTAACCTTGATGTACGTGTTTACGACGGTGACAAATACTACATGTGGGATGCCCAGCAGAATTATTGGTCAGGTCACGAATGGAATAAAGCAAATCCATGGCAACCAGTGTTGAACGGTAACAGTAATAGCAACTACGCCCAGAGCAACACTGACCCTCGTTACTACAACGAATCATTTACTAACGGTGCAGATAATAAAGCTACCCACACATCATGTAAAGACCTTCCAAACGTTAACGAGATGTCATGGTACGCCATAAAGGGTGAACCACGTTGGGACACAGACGAATTATGGATAACTATGGGTCACTTACATAAAGGCGGCATGTGGTTTAAGAAGAAGGCAAATATAAGCGGATTTAACCCTAACACAGCCGTAGACGGAACTGATTGGCGAACAACCAGCAAAAATCCAAGCTGGTGGTCTGCATCTTTCACTCTTCCTTCCGCAGCTGACGCAAACAATTACTTCTACCTGCCCGCCTTGGGTTACTACGACTCTGGTCAGCTGAACAATGTTGACGTCATTGGCTACTATTGGTCGTCAAATGCTCACCCATCGTACAATCATACCGCATACGCCCTGGGCTTCGGCGGTGGTAGCGTCTTCATAGGCAACTACCGCCGCTACAGCGGGTTCAGGGCGGAGGCATTTCAGTAGTCCTCGCGATTGACCTTTATAGGTGTCGCCCTCTAAAAGGCGAAACCAAAAGAACCGCCGTAAGACCCACCTCGGTCCTTCCCGAAGGGGAGGGAGTGCCTAACGGACAGGGCTTCTGCTGAATGCGTATTCCGTCGCTGCGCTCACCGTATCTACGTGCTGGCGGATGCGTATTTAGCTACTCGTAGATACGCATTGCGCAGCTGTTAGATGCGTATCTAACGGCAGCGCTCACCGCATTCAGCAGCAGCGCTCACCGTATCTAACGGCACGTAGATACGCATTGCGCAGCAAGGGAATGCGCATTTGGCGGGAAGAGGGTGCAGAAAGGAGGAAAGAAGAGCCGATGAAAGGGAGGAAATAAACCAAGAAAATAGAATGGGGCAGCATGAAGATGCATGAAGAAAGCTGCAGAGGCGTGCTGTCCTACGCTATGATAATAAGAATCTAATGTATAACTTTAAACACGAAGAATTATGAAAATTCGTTTAGTACCAAAGAAAAATCCGCAGAAGCGGGAGGAAGTAAAGTTTTATGCAAACCCTGTTAACCTTGGGCATAAGTCGCTCGATGACATTGCACGTGACATTGCGGGGCGTTCGTCCTTGACACGTGGTGATGTGTCGAACGTGTTGTATAACTTTATCGATTGTTTGCCCCATTATCTCCGTGATGGTTTCAGCATTCAGTTGGGCGAGTTTGGCTCTATGCGTGTCACACTGTCGAGCAAAGGAGCTGAAAAGGAGGAGGATTTTAAGACCGCAACCATTAAGCCTCGTGTCGTCTTCACGCCTGGCGGAGAATTGAAGCGAGAACTTGCCGCAAACTCCTACGAGTCGGTGAGGAAGAAGGAGGAAGCAGACAAGGATAAGAAAAAGGAGGATAAGAAAAAGAACGGAGGAGGAAGTGGCCCAGTAGCGGGCCAAGGATAAAAGAGAATATTGGGCTAATAGGCCTAATAGGGCAAATGAGGCCAATAGGACTAATAAGGCCAATAAGACTAATAAGGGCTAATGAGCCTAATAAGGCCAATATCCAAGAAAAGAAAAAGTTCGGTTTTAATAATACTGAATTGATTAATTTAGTTTTAATTATGTTTCCAGCGGGAAGCCATTGATGTGATATCAATGACGATACATCGGTAATTTAATTTTCGTTTCTTGCCCCTGGTACCATGATTGGTGTCATGGGGCAAGTTTTTGGTGGTAGCTCGTTGATTTTTTTCTCACAGATTTTAGAACGTAAGAAACTCGTTGGGAATTTTATCTCTCACAGATTTTCACAGATGAACAGAAGCCTTTCTGCGAACAGGGAGAACCCACAAACGCCGGCAAGCGACGATAGATATCACAGAGCGTTACAGCTAACCATCAACACCAAACAATTAACACCTAACACCCAACAATAGCTGAAAGGTTCTGTGTTCTCGGTTGACTTAATGTCTCTGTGAAACCCTATGTATTCTGTCCTTCTGTGTAGTTCTGTGAGAGAAAAAAGGAGAACATGAGAGAGCGGCCCCTCCCCCAACCCCTCCCCCGAAGGGAAGGGGCATGATCACCGAGATACCCCTATGGAGAGGGAGTACGCTTCGTTCTATCCTCTTATCAGCAGCCCTATAGGGGTAACCTCACATACTACGCCCCTTCCCTGCGGGGGAGGGGTTGGGGGAGGGGCCGCTTCCTTTAACAATAGCTGAAACGTTCTGTGTTATCGGTTGACTTAATATCTCTGTGTACCTTTGTAAAATCTGTTTTTCTGTGTCGTTCTGTGAGAGAATAAGACCCTTCAGAGTTTTTGAATGATAAGGGTACGGCCTCTGTATATTTGTATACCTTATAATAATATGAGCTTTAGGTTATTAGTACATATTTCGGAAGGACCTTTCTTTTCTACAGAGAAGGGTAGGATTATGCCTTTGTAAGCGACCTCCCCGTATCCCACAGTAGTCTTTTAGCCCAGCGAAGAACGACCAATGCACTTATTACTGCTACTGCCGAGTCTATCCATGTTATATGCCAAAACATAGCGCAGAGTATTCCTATGATAGCCCCAATCTCTGTTAATGCGTCTGAGAGGACGTGGAGATAAGCAGCATGACTGTTGTAATCCGTTGTGCCATCGTGTCCATGAAGTACAGAAGCACTGATCGTATTTGCCACTAAGCCTATGCCAGCTGTGATAAGTGCAAGTTCATAGTTGAGAATCTCCCTCTCAGCAGTGAATCGTTCTACTGCTTCTACGATTATAAAGATAGCCATAAGAATCAATAGAATACCACTTGTAAAAGCCGATAGGTTCAGTATTTTCTCTGTGTCATAATGAGTTGTTCCCTTGTTCTCCAATCGGCGCACGAGTATGTAAGCAGCCCAGTTAAGTCCGATAACCAACACGTGTGAACCCATGTGTACACCATCTGCGAAGAGTGCCATAGAATGGGAAGATAGTCCCACGATTACTTCAGCAATCATTACACAGAAGGCAAAGATTACTACAAAGGCTGTACGCTTCTCTTGTGAAGAACGTTCTATGTTATTTGACATTACTTTCTTTATTTCCTATGTTTAGAATTTGTTTACATCAATACTGACGTCTGAATGTTATAAGCTTTGTTTATGAATTATTGATGACACCAAAATGCGTAAAGGCATTGCGTATTCCATCATTGTCAACACTTGTTGTTATATAGTCAGCCACGGCCTTTACGCTGTCATTCGCATTTCCCATTGCTACTCCAATACCTGCTGTTTGTAGGATACTGATATCGTTTCCACCATCACCAAAGGCGATACATTCTTCCAAACTCAGTCCAAGATGCTTTGCCATTTGCCTTAAAGCATTCCCCTTGTCAGCTCCTTGTAAGGTTATGTCAGTAAAACTTGGATGCCAACGTGCTGATGTGCAATGTGGCATGAAAGGTAAGATATCCTTCTCATCCTCCTCACTGAAGAAAGGGGTGAGCTGTAAAACAGGTTGACTGAGCAGCGGTTCTACAGGTTTGTGGATGTCTATATTGTTCACATTCAAGTCTTGGACGAATATCTCATCAAAGATATGTTTATGATTGTAAGCGCCACATCAGTTCTACCACATACCAAAACAGAATAGTCACGTCGACTTGCATCATCAAGCATAGCTCTCACCTCGTTTTCGGGTATGGGCATAAGCGTAATGTCCTTGTCGCCAACGAAAGTCCTTGCCCCATTGAAAGTGATATATCCGTCGATGAGATGACGAATAGAGTCGATATTATTTATAATCGCTACAGGTCGACCTGTAGAAATGAATATCTTCACCCCTTGTTCCTTTGCTTGTTCGATAGCCTGTATTGTGGAGGCTGGAATCTGATGCGATTGGAAGGATACTAATGTTCCGTCTATATCGAAGAGTGCAGCTTTTATTGCCATGATGAATCTCTTTTGGTGTACAAAGATACAAAAATATCTTGTAATGAGATAAAATAATGGTTATACAGTCAGTCTAAATAAATTAAATCCTACTCCTTACAGCCTGTTCCTTATTTTTGTTGTACCTTTGCACTATGAGTAAAGGTAAGTTACAGAAATTTGCAGAAATGGAAACGTTTAAGAACGTTTTTCCAATACCCTTATAATGCGTTGTTAGTGAAGCTCCGTTTTGAGATGCGGGGGACATTAGTGAGAGCAGTATTTCCATAATGATAACCCGATTGTCCTCGAATTAGGATGAAGTAAAGGTGAATATACTGTTGGATTAGCACGTGTCTATACAAATATTAATTTTATCGGTGTTGATATTAAAGGTGCTCGTATTTATACGAGCAAAGCAGGCCTTGAAATGAAGGATTGATAATGTAGCCTTTCTACGTACAAGTATTGAAATTATAGACCGCTTCTTCAGTGAAGATGAAGATGCAGGAGATATGGCTTACTTTCTCAGATCCACAGATGAAGAATGCACATAAGCGTCTTACTTCACTTTCTTCATGAATCGTTATCGTCGGTTCTTGGTTGATGGTGGGTTAGTTCATTTGAAGACAGACTCAAACTTTCTTTTTACTCACACCACTTACATGGTCGTGTGAACAAACTACCTGTCTTATATCGTACGGAAGATTTGTATAACAATGAATTGGGTGAAAAGGGAATGGCGGACTCTCAGATGGACGAGAAGACACGTGAGATTCTTGGTATTCATACTTACTATGAGAATCAATGGATTGAGCGTGGATTGAATATTAAGTATATGAAGCTCCAGCTACTGAGGGCAGGAGAACTGGTAGAACCAGATGTTGAAAATAGAACTTGATGATTATCGCTCGTTTAAGCGTACGAAACGTAGTAGCTTATCTACGAGTAAATAACAAGAAGGCTTCTTTTTGACTCACTAATGGCGTCTTGTCCTCACATGCCTTAGGAGCTGATGATATTTCTTGGTATATGTTTATTTCCATGTTTTACCATTGTCGGGACTTGCGGGAGTGAAGAGTGATAAATCTTTCTGAAACAAGATAGAAACGATATTCTATATAACAAGAAAGTTGAAATTCATTTTGTTGTCATATTTAACACTTCGTGTAATTATCCTGTAAAACGAGATAGTTATGAGCCTATGAATGATGACAGATATGACAGCAAAATTATTTTTTAAGAATTTTTATCGAGTTAGTGATAAAACACTTATTCAGGTGTAGAATAATTGTTTTTCATAAGGGATAAAAGGTATATAATCCCCTAATCTATTTTTCTCTTGCATATTGCCTCTCATGTGTTTTCTTTAATGGATAAGTTTCCAGCTAACAAACTTAATCTTGTTTATCTCGTTGTAGAATACTTTTCGTTGAATATTTTTCTACTTTCAGCTTAATCATTTCACAAAAAGAATTGACCTTTCCGTAGATGATGTTCGGAGGTAATGACATTGTAGTAAAAGGGTGGGGGAATGTGCGATATTATAATTCTCTTCAGAATATTGGTATGCTAAAAAGGGAGGTTACTTTTTACGCAATGGACTGTACTTTTTGAGTAAACATTAATAGCCTCTTGCATACAGTTGATTATGGGATCAATAAACTAAGAAGACACCAACTCCTTTCTGCGCTGAAATCGTTGATAGGGAGCTGAGTGTCTTTATATGTATAAAAAGTTTTTAGATTAAACTTATAATGTGTGTCCGTCAAGAGTAATCTTGAAGGATAGTCTTATAACTTATCAGAGGACTTTGGTGCATTAGCATCACCGGATAACAATACGTGAAACTTGGTCGATTCCATCGAATCTTCTTCATGCTGCACGATATAAGAACGATGAATGCGCATAAACTCCTGGCTTAGGAAGTGACTCCTCTCTATCTTCTGCATGTCACATCAGTGTCATGATAGGCTTATGGTCATGCCATTAGATAAATCGACATTAGATCATCTAGTCCTTCTATAGAGAATGTCATCAAACATAATCTTAACCAGCTTATATTCGCTCTTTACAAATATAAAAGCGTCTGTCGAGGCGTTCTCGCCTGATGTAGTAGTCGGGAACCAATCCAATAACTCTGTTAGACGCATCTAAGAAATCATCATGGCTGATGAAGCTTTTCATCCAGACAGTCTCATAGCATTTCAGGCTGTAACATCAATCGCATACTTGACTAAATGCGCTGTGAAAATAATCATAGTTTCCATGGGTAGAGATCTTGGCAAAATTCAAGTCCACTAAGTTCAGGCAGGTCTGGAATAACTCTAAGAGCATGAGGTCAACCCTATTCTCACGGATGGCTTTGTACGCCTTTCTACAGCGTCTATGAAAACGCGCCATACAAGGTTTAGGAATAGTGTTTTCTTTGCATAGCCTGCATAGACAAACTCGTTTCGCTAAAGTGTTCGCTCGTCAATGATTATACGTTTAGTGTCATAAATGATTATTTTTGGTGAATATATTTCTGTTACTATCATATCCTTTTCCCATTTGTATTTACCTGGATAGGCAGAAGAAGTTCAAGGCGTCGTTCTACTTGTTTAAGACCCTATTCCATGGCTGCATTTCATATTTTCGGCTTTCCTTAGGGTAGTACTGTTTTCTATAGAAAACGATTTTTCATTATTTGCACTCCAACCTTATAAGGATAAAGTCTAGCACGTGCACTGATTCCATGTTTTAAAGGCATTCTCCAAGTAGTAAGAGATAACATCATCGGAGCAACATATAGCATAGTACACAGTTAGAAGGTATGTTACACTGACGTTTAATCTCCACATCTACTCTGCAGTATACACGTATCATCATTAAATCCAACGTAGTTAGTGTAAGAAACTCACCTCTTCTTTTAAAGCATACGTATGGCTGTTGATTGTCGTAGAGAATATGCCTTAACATCTTAGATAGGTCTATAATCGCCTTTTGTGCCTTTTCGGTGTCAAAGGCTGTTAGCGCATAGATATTATTCATTGTGTTAAGCAAGAAATGAGGATTGACTTGTTGACGTAGGTTTACCAACTCGGCTTTTGTCATTGCGGTCTCTGCCTCACGCTTCTCCTTTTCAGCTTTCGACCATCTTTTGTGCCATCTGTATTGAGGTGTCAACACCAGCACAGACATGCTTAAATTGAAGATGTTACGGATGATGAAGAACAAGTGTGGGTATAATTCCTTGTTTTCGTACATATATCTGATATGGATAACTCAGTAAGTCTTGCTCGCTTGAGTATAGCACAACAATCCATGTTGCATGACAGACAAGGATACAATGAGTAGAGTACTAATTATCCAAAATTCCTTTTTACGTCCTTTCAGTAAGATGGGGGCAAGTACAAAATAGTTGATATATGCGACAACCATCATGGATAGTGGGATTATATACAATGAAAGGTCGTTCTGCCAAGATGTATGTCCACTCGGTGCATACAAGATGGGGATGAGGAAAAGGGAACCCAAATAATTATTATGGCCCCAAAAGCTTTTGAATATGTTTAGTTTGTTTCCTGCATTTACTACTGTTTGTCTATATAATCATATCTGCAAACAAAAGGTACAAAACTTTACGTAAAATAAAATGTATGATGATAGATTATATGAGAAATGTTTACATTAACCCAAGGTGATAATGTGTATACAAAAGCCCACTAATTAACTTATATATTAGGACTAACTACCCTAAAAGACACTTTCTAATAGCGCCTCTTCTAGTGCTAGTTTTGCATCTTTTAGGGTAGTCTAACTCAGTATTCTAATAAAAAGCGTTATACAACTACTATTGTGATAAAACGGTTTAATCTTTGCAACATATGTTGCCGAGTATATCCGAACTCAACGTTTACGATTGGACCCAATAGAAATGTCTCGCAAAATTTGTGTTTTCACGTGTGTGAGGATGATCGCAAACCTTAAAGCTGATCCTCTGTTGGTTCACAAACGCAGAGTAAACACCATTAACTGTAACCGAGCCTTTGTCTACTGCATAGCCACGTTGTGCCATCTCCTCGTCTGCAGGCGATATTTAGCGTAGCCATGCCGCGCCGTGAAAATAGAGTGCTTCCGGTCTGCATCTTCCATGTCGATACAGCTGACTGTCTGGTCTACATGACCTTGTACGATGTGTCAGTTCAATCTGCCATTCGCCATCATAGGAGCGCTCGTATGCTTCTGATGATTCTACCTGCAATCACTTAAGTTCCGAACGTTCTGGAAGGGTCTCTCTTTGCATTGGTGACCGTATCATGTCGTCTTTGAAAACGTACTGACCGTGAGGCATACGCCATTATGAGCAGTAATACTGATCGATCTTCAATTCTTTCGTAAACGAACATTTGAGAGGTAGAGAGGACATTCTCTTGTCTCATGTTCAATCCCGTAAGAGTGCCATCTCTTCTACCACTCACAGAGAACATCAGGAAGCTACGTTTTTGTATTTCCTGTAAGATGTTTGTAAACCTTGTATACATGCGTGTATATTTGAAGATGTTTTATTGATTCTGACAGTCTTTGATAGAAATAAGTTGTACATATTTCGTTACTTTGAGATTTGAAAAAGCGAGGAATGCCCACTTGGAACACCTCGATCCCTCTTTCTTATCAGAAACTGGGAAATAGAAAAGCTCGTACGCGATGTGATGAAAAGTCCGAGTGCATCAATTGATGAGAGCCTCGTGCTTTGCTAATCCACTGGCCTTGCGGCTAGAGTCGCTAAGTACGCTCATGCACTGGCCCGCACAACAAAGAAGCCATCTCAGGTTTTCCTAGCGTAGTTTGAGACTATCCGATCTCGAATCCGATGGCCACGCAAGTCCGTGTCCTTTCTGCCCGCAAAGTTAGTAGACAAAGATATCTCCAAACATGATATACTCAGTGCAATTACTTTATTGATAGTAAATCGCAGGCGTCTATGCACTGATGATGAAGTCCTGCATGTCATGAGCGGAGAGGTGGTAGCAAAATAGAGGCGGATTGAACGCCATAAGTCGATGCTTTTTAGTTTTCTTGGTTTGTTGTTTGCTAGATACTAAATCTGTTTGACTATTATTCCTTTATGTATGTAGTTGTTTCTTGAGGGGATTTTCGCTAATCTAGAAAGTGATGTGCGAGCTGCTCTGTCATCGTACTTACGTCTGTACGTGCGAGTTTCGCTTCTGAGAAGAAAAGGAGGTTGTTCCGTTATATGTGATGAAATAGCTTATAAATGCAAAAGGATAGTAATTCCTGCTTCCCCACTGATGATTTCATCGATCTCAGCCAGTTTGTCCTTTCTCTTTTCTTTCCTCGCAAGGGTAATTTTATTAGCGAGGACTACGATCATATAAAAAGCTCAGCCTTTACTCTTCTATCTGAACTATCGACCGCTGATTGGAAGGGAGTGATGAAGGAAGTGAGCACTTGATATGCAGATTAACCCTATAAAACTTTTTGGTAACATGGGCTATTAACGCTAACCATGGAGACTGAATTTGCAGAGGATCGGTAATCCCACTCTCTTCTTATTTCGGAAAGGGGCTGGAGACGATGATAGAAGAGGCCTTTCTCTGTTCAAGCTGTGCCCTTCTTGCAGATAGAAAGCGCCCTTCTTTGAGCAAGAAGCGTCTTCTTCTAACGCTGTAACCAGCGCCAACACATTGATTACTTGTATGTTATATCTTTCGTTGTAGAGTGCGCATGATCGTGTCTTGAGATGTGTTTAGTGTACACGCTTTCTGTAAAGATATATATGCTGTGTTTTAATAATTCCTCCAAAATGTGGGTTGGTGTATCGAAGGATTAGCATTATGAAGATAGCGACATGAAAGTAGCAGGATGCTTTCATTTCATATACTATGTAACACCACATTTTGTACACGCGTAGAGCCACAGACAAGTGCCTTCGTCCGTTCTCAAGATCAATATGTATTGACTGGTGGAGTAAGGATGGAAGGTAATCAGTTACCCCCTATAAGATGCTGACAGGTTAATACCAACCAGCACAGCTCCTCTCTATGAGGGTTAGCTCAGTGGTTATATAAGGTGTAAAGGAAATATCTGAGCGCTATCGCTCGAAAGTCCGTTGAACCAAATGAGTGCATCTTAGAAAGTATCTCTCACCCATTGTGGTGATGGATAGCCAGATGATGTCACGCATCTGTTCCACATGCGTTACAAGTTAATTCACTCGATGCCGCAACCTCCTGAATAGAAGATCATGACAGAGTGTCCAGCCAATGAGCTCGTAGAGAATAGTACCTGTCTTCAGCAAGCAGGAGTCCTGGCTCATACCTTCCAGTTTCTTCCATATGGGGCTTTCCATTAGCTCGATTAAAGAAACCCTTCCGAGCTGTGTATGCACTTCACTCGCTGCATTGGTCTTCAGTCTTACCGACACAAAGACTCTGCTTCTGGATAGGTGAAGATAGCGGATAGGCATTATGTCAAGGAGCGGATATCATCTTTCTTCTCAGTATATGATTGACTGCTCCGGAACCCTTGGAATGTTGCCGCATGAGCTTTCAACATTATTGACGTGCATTAACGTCACCAATAACGCAGGATTCCTATGTTGGTACTATATTGCCGTCGGCACAACAACACCTCTACCATCGTTTCTATCCCAGTTTGACTCAAGAGACCAAAAGCTGTCGATATTAGCTTGTCTGCGCGTCAGCAATCACAAAGTGGTCGGTTTCTACGCTTGTCTCCTTTCCTACTTATCAACACGATCACGCTGTATGGGCCCGCTCATTTTCTGAAGGAGGTGAAGCAATCTTCAGAATCGAGACACTTGTGCACATAGAAGGTTACACCCCTCTTCTCTAATATCTTTCTCAGCGCTTTTGCAATGTCCGCCATCAACAGGGGAGACATTCCTTCATGAACTCTATGACACAGTAACCTCACTACCAAAAGCAGAGAGAAGGCGGCGGCAAACTCCATTCCTATCACGCCTGTACTCTATGATGGTGGGCAACGTTTGAGAAGCTTTGGAATAGAGAGTAGTTCGGTAGAGGTCAACAATGTTCTGTGCTGTTTTATCTTGTTTCAAGAAGTCTTCCTCAGTCAGGAAAGGTGGCATCTTTGAGCGCGAACCAGTAGCAATGATGATATACTCAGCCTCTATCTGTTCGCCATTCACTTCGACAACATGGTCAGAAACAAAGCGAGCTTCCCCTTTTATAAATGTTATACATAGTTGGCTCAATAATGCCTCTACGCCATCTCAGGAGCTCATAACTCTCTCTCTCATGACTTTTGTGAAATCTAGTGGGGGAGGTGTGTGTTTGTAAAGCGAAGACTCAATGAGATGTATTTCACGTCATGTGCAAGACACTTTGTTGGTATCAACCTGAGTTGAGGCATGTTCCACTAGGTTGTCCTTTCTCGATAATCGTTACTTCCAGACCGTTTTGAGCAGCATAGGAAGCGGTCCGGTAACCGCCAGGTCCCGAACCGATTATTAATAGATTTGTCTTTTTCATATTCGGTCTCTATTATAGAGTTAGAGTGTTTAATGTATAGTTTTATGTTTACTGTTGGCTGATAACACTTTAATAGTGATATCTTTTCGCATGCTAGTCTTCGCATAGTTCCCTTTTTCTACTAACATCTTACCTCCGTTCTAGTGTACTTATCTTCCATGGTGTTAAGTCTACATTCCTATCGTGCTTATACGCAACACACATGCAGAGCTCTGGCGACATCGCACTGAAGAGTTGCGCGAGTTGCTATTAGTATAATATTAATGGTGGCTAATGCCATGATCGACTAACCCATCTGCGAGATTTATTTACAAACGTGTACTCTATTTCTATACACTCTCTTCTGTGTCGTTGATAAGTTGACGATAAGTCAGGATAGGATGCTTGGCGTAAGCACATCATCCACACGTCCGATAGGAGTATGTTGGGTGCTCCTTTAACCAACTCTGGGTTTTCCTGAGCCTCTTTAGCAATGATATGCATCACCTCGATAAATCCATCAATCGTGTCTTTATGCTCTCTGTTTCGGTAGCTCAATCATCATTGCCTCATGGAACTAGAAGTGAGAATAGATTGTTGAGCATGATAACCATAGTCGAGCAAGCGTTTAGCTCCATCCATTGTCACGTAACTCCTGTACTCTTGTCCTTTCAAGCCATCCGAATACAAACTCATGCTTACAAAGAAGTGTCGAATAGGAAGTTTCATAATCATCCTTCAGACATTCCTTGATATAGTAGCACTCAGTGTTGCAAATGGTCCACACCTACTTTTATATACTTCTTACACAAGTGTGAGAATATATGTATAGGCACGGAGGATGACGGGAACTACAGAGATAACCACTGATACGGATGTTTTGCCATTGAGAACTCTTCTAGTACCTCTCTGAGTCTTCAAATAACAAATCGTCCTTTGTCTTTGGATTACAGTCATGCTTTTGGAAGGAATGGTATCCAGTTTCACAACACCAACAGACTGCAGCTCTGAGTCCCACCTCCGCCATGAGGGGTTGAGAATGTCTTTTATGGAGATTGAGGGTGGATAACATCAAAACATGTCTCTGGGCGTCTTGCCCCTCACAGTGGATTGAGCTACATCACTAGTAGAGTAAACCCCACCACACTCTGAATGAGCTTAGCAATCTCAGAATATCTTTCTCGAATAGTCCTAACGTGTTTAGGATTGGTCATCATCATTCCTGCAATGTCGTCCACCTAAGAGTGGTTTTGAAGTCGTTTACATCAACAAGACCATCACGATGTACTCTTTTACCTCTACTATTTCTAATCCACAAACAGCGGCTGATGCAGGGTTAGTTCCGTGCGCAGAGTCAGGTACAATAACTTTTCACGTTTCTTGTCACCACGCTGCTGATGATAAGAAGCAATGAGCATCAAAACCCGCAAGTTCGCCATGCACCGGCGTATGGATTGAGTGTGACGTCAGCCATACCTGTGATGAGAAACAAGTGCACGCTGGATATTATACTCCACTTCCAATGCTCCTTGCACTGTTTCAATAGGTTGATGAGGATGCAAGTCTGTGAATGAAGCCATAGATGCGACCTCTTCGTTAATGACAGGATTATATTTCATGGTGCAGAGGTCAATGGATAGAACCCATTGTCTACACCAAGTTGTTTTCGCTGCATGGTTAGTATAGTGGCGCACAACGGTCATTTTCAATCACATTCTGGTAGCTCAGCATCCTTCTCTCTCTTTAGCTGAAAATCGGGTAGAGGATGATGCCCAGAATTGATTTTCTGGGGGGCTGTAAGCACGTCTTCCTGTGTGATAACTCAAAAATCAGATTGCCATGCATCGTTTATTGTTCATTGTTGTTTAGATTTGAGGACTATGGTGTTACTATAATAATCCGACGAGTGTGTCAATCTCCCTCTAGTTCGTTTCTCTCGTAACGGCAATAGGGAGTTTGTCATCATCAACCTTTATTCTGGGAGAATACCCTGCTGTATAGCCTTATTGAAGAACTCTGTCGCGGTCCCTCAACATCGCACAAGGAACTCATTAAAGAAAAGGCTTGTCGTAAAACAAGTTTAACTCTTTTTAGAGTTAAGGGAGTTGCTCGCAAAGGTAATGAGCAGCATCGTAACTTATCTGCGCTGCCTCTTTCAGGCCTTCTTTTTCCCATTATGCTCATGTAGATAGTAGCATAAAGAGCCATCAAACTCTGGTTAGAACAGATGTTGGAAGTAGCCTTCTGTCGACGGATATGCTGCTCACGTGCTTGCAAAGTAAGGGCAAATACGCGTTGACCACGACTATCCACTGTCTTACCAACGATACGTCCTGGGAGTTTACGCATAAGCTTTTCTGTTGAACACATATAACCTGCGTAAGGTCCACCAAAGCCCATTGGCAATCCAAGACTTTGAATATCACCGACAGCAATGTCCGCATTCCACTCCTTTGGAGTCTTTAGTAAGACGAGGTCGGCAGCAACACTATTAATGATGAATAGTGCTTTCTTATTATGACAAGTGTCTGCAAAGCCCGTGAAATCTTCAATGATTCCATATCGGTTAGGCTGCTGTACGATGACACCAGCTACACCCCCTTCTTGCATCCTTGCCTCTAAGTCGGCATGTGATGTTACACCATCAACGGCCTTGATAGCTTCCAGTTTGATGCCATGGAAGTGTGCGTATGTTTTTAATACACCAATGATATTCTTGCACAACGTTTCAGAATAGAGCACTGTATCAGCTTTTTTCGCCATGTCAAAAGCCACCATCATAGCCTCAGCAGTGGCAGTAGTGCCTTCATACATGGATGCATTGGCAATGTCCATACCTGTAAGTTCTGCCATCATACTTTGGAACTCAAATATATAATGGAGTGTACCTTGTGATATTTCAGCCTGATAAGGTGTATATGAAGTTAAGAACTCAGAGCGACTTAGAAGGTGATTGATAACGCTTGGAGCGTAATGATCGTACACTCCACCACCTGCAAAGCAAGTCAGTTTATTGTTCTTTTGACCGAGTTTCTCGAAGAACTTGCGTATTTCTAACTCGCTCATCGTGTCAGGGAGGTCATAGTCTCCCCTACGGATACTCTCTGGTACCCTCTGCATCAAAAGCTCATTAAGGTTCTCTGTGCCGACACGTTCAAGCATCTGTTGGATATCCTCACTTGTAGGAGGTAAGAACTATGAATCATTTGTTTAGGACTGATTGGGTTTGATAGTGTAGCTGTTATATTAGGAGGTGAGCGCTATAAGTGAGGATAGGCTGTTCTTCCTGCAGCTATTCAGTCACCTATAAGCCCTGACGTGTGGTGTTATAAGACTTGCTCGCGCAGAACCTCGTATGCTTTTGCATCCATGGGTTCTTAGGGTTCCGCAGTGTCCCTGACAGTTCAACCTAGTGATCCAGTTTTCGTAAGCGTCTTTTTGTTCAGCAAACTGGCTCATCTCCAAGCTCTCACTTCTTCAGCGACCTTACCAGAAACAGGGGCTTTGAGGTCAGAAGCGGCTTCACGCTTTCAATAGCACCAGAAAATCATCGTCTATCGTAATGTCATCATCATCGGGCATATCCCACATAGACAACATTACCTAATGCGATGCTTTGTGCATAATCGGTAATTCAATATGCCCACGTTACCTATACTTTAACAAAAATTCTACGTAGTGACTCAGAATAATGAGTCCTTCAGTACTTTTGCCATAAATATGTATGTTTACATTGTTTAGTAGTTATCTTATATAAAGGGGACGGATTATATTGATATATGTATATGTCATTCTTTTTATAAAGACTATTCAATTTCAATATAATCCTCCCCATGTATTTCTTATCGACTTTTATTTTCTTATAGTGATTATCGTAAGATTTCTTCTGTAACGACCGTTCCTGGGAATGTTTCTTGCGTATTTGGATGTCAACTCTATCACCCATTTGAATGGACTCCATCGACTAATGCAACAGCACAACTCTTGTCTGTAGAGATAAGACGATAGCCTGTAGGTTACTTCACCGAGCTTCACACCGATGCTCAGAACCTTGTATCCGTGGCGTGGGATAGCATTTCGTCTAATTCAATACCACGAAGAGCCGCTGACGAACTCCCTCTTTCTTCTGTTTCAAAGAGAGCCTCCTTACGAACTCACTCCTGTAAATTTTACAAACATAGATAGTCCACATATGACAGGGTTATTCTTGTCAGAAGTTCATTTCCATAAAGAGGCACACCACCTCGAAGCGCAATGTATCTCGGGCAGCCTCAAACCGCATGGTTTAACGCCAGCTTCCATCAGCTTGTCCTATACTCTTAACAATATACTCAGGTGTTCCATAGATTTTCAAACCATCTTCACCTGTGTAGCCTGTACGAGACACGATAACAGTCAACGCCATCTTGCTAAGCACTTTAACCTCATAGAATTTTCGAGATCTTTGGTCCAAAGACCGAGCAATCCTCTAACATCTTCTCAGCCTCAGGACCTGAACTGTAACTGACCGTATGCTTCACTCTTTGTTCTCAATGGTAACACTGAAGCCTTCAACGTTTTGTTCAATCCATACTACATCTTTTGTCGATGTTTGAGCATTGATAGTCACATGCAAGTAAAAGCTGGTCGGCAAGTTTACAAATACAGGTATCATCTACTACACCACCATCTGGATAGCATATCATCCATAGAGTACTTTCCCAGCAACAGAATCCGTTTCACATCGTTTAGTGAGTATGCGGTTAATGAACTTATCAGCGTCGGGACCGCAACCACCTCTCATGTGAGAGACATCGAACACTCCACAATGTTCTCTAACGGCATTATGCTCATCAATAATCCCTGTGTATTGAATGGGCATATCGAATCCAGCGAATGGAGTAATTTAGTGCAGCCTAATGCAGACGTGTTTGTCATACGCAACTCTTTTGTTTGTCATATTGTTTAGGTGAAGTTCTGTTCTTTCTTTTGTAACCTATATGTGTATTTACAATAGGTTGGCTTTAAGAATTAAGTTCGATTGCAAAAATAAAGAAAAAGTGATGATGTTACAAAACAAAATCGAAAGAAATGATGTTAATAAACTTGAAAGTTAGGAATTGGATTAACTTTGTGAGTTATATAGTGTAATGGTTTTCCAATATTTATTAGTACTTTTATGTCTTATCAAGATAGTAAAGGTATTAGTTAGATGAAAGTTGCAACAGATATTCTACTGCTATTGCTTTGCTTAGTTAGTTGCTGCTGCTGCTGTACAGAGGGGATGGTGACTATTAGGAAATATGTGTTTAGCAATGAAAAGAAGGTCACAAAAGCTCGTGTAGATACGCTCCATACGCTGGATGATGGGACGGTAGTTGATTAATACGACTTACTTAGCTAAGGATGTGAAAGGCTTTTGGCGGTGCAGTACCTTTAGAGATTTGCATAAAGAAAGGTAGGATAGTAAAGGTAGAAGCTTTCACCCAATTCAGAAACTCCGGCTTCTTTCATGAGGCGAGTGCCTTGATTGACTCGTTCGGGACGGTGGGAGACCCACTCGAGCAAGCGTGATAGCTATGAAGGTAGATGGTGTGACGGGTGCTACATTCAGCTCAAAGGGCATTATTAGAGAATATGAGGCGGGTCTACAGTATGCTGCGAATAACGTGAAAGAAACGTCTTTCCTCGATAAGTTAGATTTACGAACAAAAACTCTTGTAGGGCTTATCGTGGTTCTTATGGCAGCTAATTATCCCTTTGTTTATCAAGTCTAACGTTATCGATGTGTCCAACTCCTATGAATTTCGTTGTCTTAGGCCTTTGGTGTGACATTCCTTTTCGTGGTCTGTCCTTGTTAGGATTCGCTGTCAGGCGGTGTCAACATGTGGGTTTCACTAATTCCCATCATCGTGTTGATTACCGTATTCATCCTCACTATTTTTGGTAGAAAAGAGTATTTACTGTACGAACATTTGTCCCTTTTGGGATCCATACAAGATTTAGCTGGAATGCTAATCATACTAAATGGAGATGAGTAAGCGAACGGTACAATACTTAGAACGTTTCACTAAGATTCTCTTTTGGCTTCTATGCTTTTTGATGCTCACGGGTGTATGGTCAGAATGGATGAACTATGAGCTTTTCATAGCTTTTTCATTTTCAAGTCTGCTTCTTGGGTGATTATTCTTTTGGCCATCGTCTTTGTGCTACTTTTCTATCTTTTGTTCCACGCCCTATTGTCGCTTTGTTTGTCCTATGAGAACCTCTTTGAAGTTGTCGTCAACAAAGATTACAAAATGGTTGTAAACGGTGTTTTTATAGTGTGAAAGCAGATGTGAGAATATTGTTTGAATAGCTTGAATATAGGTTAGTCCACATTATATTATATGATGACGTATGTGTGTGTTTACTTAGATCTATCTTTTGGTGAGTATTCAACTTATTTTTATTAAGTTTGCACAAACTCCTATACTTTACTATAAAAAGAACAATTATGAAGGTCGATATCAACCGTATAAAATATTTCTAACAGTAGGTCTCTTCTTGAAGAGAGCATAGCTCGAAGCGAAAGGACATTGCCATCAGAGAGTTACCAAGTTCTCTCTTTGCATGAAATTCTTTTTGAACGCAACCACCGTCTTCTGCCGACAGAGCTATCGTTCTCCACGATTATGGCCATCAATACCTAGTAGCTCATGATTTTTACTTCAATGCGAATGGTTTTGGCTTTGGACAATTCCTCGAAAAACAGTTTCGTGAGATGCTATCGGCCCAACCAGAGGCCGCTACTTGGCTACTTAAGCTTACGCAATCATACCTTATTCATGCTAAAACAGGCATCTTTATCGGAATAGGTTTGGTGATTATGCTTTTTATATGGTGTGTTCTCTCTTTGATACGAACAGCAGAAGCTGCTTTTCGATAGTGTGATGGCAAGCTAAGGGCACTCGTCCCCTTAGTAGGGGTGATTATAGACTATACTGCTATGATGTTTCTTGTACCTATTAGCATTATCATATTATCTGGCTTGAGTATCTATTTCTATAGTTTTGTAGAGAACTTAAACCATCTTCGTTTCCTTGGGACCATTGCGAGCTTCTCATTTCACTATCTTGTGCCGTGGGCTATACTTACCTTATGTTATGGTACCTTTTGCTGTTTTCATGCCTGTGCGAAGGTTAAGATAACGAAAACAATTGGTCCTGCGATGATAGCGAGCTTAGCTATGCTCTGTCTACAAGCTGTTTATATCCATGGACAGATATGTCTTACCAGTTACAATGCCATTTATGGTTCGTTTGCGGCACTCCCGTTGTTTATGTTATGGATACTTGTGTCATGGTATATCTGCCTTTATTGTGCCGAGCTTAGCTATATCAATCAGAATTTAGAGTACTATGAGTGTCAGATTGATACGGAGGAAATATGTCATAATGACTTTATGATGATGTGTGCAACGGTATTAAAGCCATATCTGTCAGCGCTTTGCAAAAGGTGAGAAAACCGCATACAGCTTTGCAGATAAAAGGATGCAACGGATATTCCGGTACGTATCACGGTGGAGATACTTTACAAGTTAATGCAGGTAGACCTTGTTTCAGAAAACGTTTCTCCCACTTCTGATGAGGTCACTTACACGCCCACTTACGACACAACTAACATTACTGTTGGCGAGATGATAGCTCGTTTGGAGTCGGCTCCTAAGTCGTCGAAGTTGGGTCTTTTAGGCTTCTCTCCTCAAAG
>BNJV01001587.1_pt1 | contig 26320 bp, 42 predicted proteins | sample 8540591 | NCBI WGS metagenome assembly BNJV01 (sample SAMD00202457, study PRJDB9452) | human saliva metagenome | host: Homo sapiens | reverse complement strand
TGTACCTTTGATGAGCAACAGATAGACCTCGATGTGACAACAGAAACAACTCGTCGCTTTATTCAGCAAAATCTGGAACAGCTGGCGGACCACGGAGCTTCCATTATTCGCTTGGACGCCTTTGCCTACGCCAGTAAGAAAATCGGCACCAACTGTTTCTTTGTTGAGCCAGATATTTGGAAAAATGCTTCATTTTTCCGCGTCAGCTATTGGCACCAAAAGGAGAGGAAATTCTTCCAGAAATTCATGAACATTACACCATTCAGCAAAAAATCGCTGAGCAAGACTACTATGTCTATGACTTTGCCCTTCCGATGCTGGTTCTTCATGCTCTATATTCAGGTAATGTCAACCGTCTTGTTCACTGGATGGAAATCTGCCCTCACAAGCAATTTACAACCTTGTACACGGAGTGGTCGATGTCAAGGACTTGCTGACAGATGAGGAAACAGAGGCGACAAGAGAAGCCCTCTATGCCCAAGGAGCAAATGTCAAAACGATTTACAGCTCAGAGGCCTACAACAATTTGGATATTTATAAGATAAATTGTACCTACTATTCAGTTTTAGGAAATGATGACCAAGCCTATCTCTTGGCACGTGTGCTTCAATGTTTTGCACCAGGTATTCCGCAGATTTACTACGTTGGCTTGTTGGCAGGAGAAAATGATATCGAATTGCTCGAATCAACCAAAGAAGGCCGCAACATCAACCGTCACTATTATGATTTGGAAGAAATTGAGCGAGAAGTTCAACGCCCAGTTGTGCAGTCCTTGTTCAATCTGCTCAAATTCCGTAATACCAGCGCAGCATTTGATGGAGAGTTTACTGTTGACATGGAAGACGCTAATACTATCCACATCAGTTGGACCAATACCGATGCCAATACAGTGGCAGAATTAAGAGCTAATCTGAAAGATAAATCATTTGAAATTACAGAGAAAATAGATAGTGAAAGAACATCGATTTATCTATAGATTTATCTATAATAGAATACAAAAAGAGTGGTGGAAACGTTTGATTTCCTCACTCTTTTTTTGTTAGCTAGTTAGTAACAAAATAGTACTTAAACGTAAACTATGAATTATATTCTGTTGTGACGATAATTGCTCGAGAATATTTGTAATAAAAAAACAGGAACAGTCAATTAAACAGCTCCTATTTTTTTGTGTTAAGTATGTAGTTGTTTTCTTATAAGAATAGCGGTAGATTAGCGGATTTTCATCTATGGTACTTACCTCAAAAATGAAGAAGTGATCGCGGTTATCTCTGGACTTTTCCTTATTGAGGACAAAGTAATTCTTACGTGAAGTCGCCATTGTTTTTTTAGGATATCATCAGTTAGGAAGGTCAATGGAATATTCATGTTGGAATAGCGGTAGAAGTCACATTCAAAAATCTTGGTAGCTCTCGCTGTAGTAGTCCATTTGCAGTTGGTTACGCTGAAACTTAAGCTGATTCATAAAGCACCTCCTCAACAAGTTCAATACTAATAATGTCTTTCAATTTCAAATTGATGTGACCTGTTGTAGTTTTTATCAAAATGAAATCCTTATTCAGACTTGGTATTGTTCCAGTGTGGGAAACACGCTTGTTTTTTTCAATCACTTGAATGCGTGTGTGTAGCTGCCCAGCGTATACTTGACTGAGGAGTAATAATTTCTTCTCCATTGACAAATCTGACATGTACGTTACTTTGTTTGTATCATCAGAGAGTGCTGATGTATGCTCAGATAGGAAAAAGCCCATCCATTTTTGCATCTTTGTATCCTGGTACTCTCTTGCTGACTGAAATGGTAAGGATGAACGGTCAATCATTTTAATCCCTCCAATCCACCAGCGGAATGACCGCCAATAAGTTTACTGCGTTCAATATTTTAGGAACCTTCAGTTAGGACGGTTCCTTTTTGTATGGCTAAAAAACCAAACTGTTCTCTGACAACATCAATAGCTGTCTGAAGTCTATTTTCTTTTTCAATTTCTTCTACATCATGCAAAATGAGGACAACCCTTTTACTACCAAGGTGTTCTGTGCAGAATGCGGTTCAGCTTTTGGACGTAAGAACTGGACGACCAGTCGTGGCAAACGTAAAGTTTGGCAGTGTAACAACCGTTATAAGGTAAAGGGACAGATTGGTTGTCAGAATAACCATATCGATGAGGGAACACTAGAGAAAGCTGTAATGATGGCAGTTAAACTACTGAGTGAGAATATGGATTTGTTGCATGGAAAGTGGAATAAGATCTTGGAAGAAAACCAGTTATTAGAAAAGCATTACAGTGTGTTACTGGCTGAATTGATAAATAAGGAGTGTTGGGAATATGATTCCTTTGAGATGTGTCAGGTACTAGATAGTATTTTGATTTCGGAGGATGGACAGATAACCGTTAGATTTTTGGAAGGAACAGAAGTTGATTTATAAGGCTGTAGGCATAGTATAGTTCACTATGTTTGCAGCCTTTTTCTTGTTTAGTGGTATAATTATATGTAGGATTTTTTTAATATCGGTTACTTTTTATGAATTAACCAAAAACTAAAATGGAGTTGTTTTTATAATGAGATATTCTGAAGAAGCATTACAATCATGGATTAAGCCGTTATCTGCCACTGAAGAAACACGGGTTGAAAATACTATTGGAATGATTAAAGATGCAATAGAAAGGAGTGGGCTCTCTTCAAAGTATGAATATGAAATTTTTTTGCCCAAGGTTCTTATGCAAATAATACGAATGTAAAGAAAAAAATAGCGACATTGATATCTGTATCATGGTGAAATCTTTATTTTATTGTGAGTATGTAGATGGGTTATCGGACCTAGACTATAATTACTCTAGTAGCAGCACCAATGCTAATGTATTTAAAAACGAAGTGATTAAAGCGTTAATTTCAAAATTTGGTGCAGAATCAGTTTCTATTGGCAATAAGTGTATCAATATTAATTCTAACTCATATCACGTAAATGCAGATGTAGTCCCATGTTTTCAATATCGAAATTATAGATATATTGGTAGCAGGTCATCTGAAAAAAATTTGTTGAAGGCATCAAATTTTTTTACCTCAAACGAAATTATGAAGTAATTAATTATCCTAAAGTTCATATACAAAATGGTATCTCTAAGAATAAATCTACTCACTATAAATATAAATATTTAGTTAGGATTATGAAGCATATTAAGAACGAGATGCAGGAGCTAGGATTGACAAACGAACGCATTTCTTCATATTTGATAGAATGTTTGGTCTGGAATATACCTGAACAGATGTTTTTCAATAGTAATAGCTACACAGGGTTGTTACAGCAAGCGTTATATTACATAGTGTCTCAAGTGAATTTAAATTGGGTTGAAGTAAGTGGAATGTATTACCTTTTTTTCGTTCAGAGCAGAAATGGAATTTACAGGATACAAAAAAACTTTTTTTAGTTAGAATGATTGAATTTTTGGATTATAAATAAAACTTATGAATGAACAGCAGAAAAAAATTTTTTGAATATTACAATATGGGTTTTTGCAATTTGCTTGTTATTAAGATTGTTAATAAGTGGCCAAGAGATTGCAGTGAATCTTAAATCTGATATTTTGGCATTGGTATATTCAGCCATTGGGTATATTGGTGAAGCTATATCAGTTACAGCAATTATTATGGCTATTTTTGAAAAAACAGCATGGCGGTGGCCATTACTATCTAAGATTCATAATGTTCCAATTTTATTTGCGAATTATGTAGGTAGTTTCAAGACGGACTATGATCAGAATGAAAGAAATTGTGAACTTACTATTGAACAGTCATTTACGACTATTAAAGTTAAGTTTAAAACGGGTGAAAGTTCGAGCCATAGCATTACAGCATCAATTATCAATGATAATGGAACACAAAAATTAATTTATACATATTTAAATAGCCCAAGGGCTGAATTGCAAAGTCCTATACATTATGGGACGGTAATTCTTGATATTGATAATCCAAATCAACTAGAAGGAAATTATTATACTAATCGAGGAACCAAAGGTTCAATGAGTTTTGAGATAAACAACCCTTCTCGCTAGTTGGATTTGTAAAGATTTAAATAAAGAAAGAAGAACTAACTATCGGAAACTTGGCATAGATGTAACAATACTGTATATTAACGAAGCCGTAAATACTCGCATTAGTTACGTTTAATAGTTTAATACGGATATTCAGCAGCTTTGATTTCGTTTCACAGTATAGGTAGTAACCGTCAAGACATGTGGAGGCGGTAGTTTTGATGTCAAAAGTTGCAACCAGTGAATAAATGAAGTGTAGAAAATAAAGGCTTGTTCAATTCAATATATAATGAATTACCGGCACCCAAACCAAAGAAAAAGAAATAATTAAATTAGAAGTTGAAGGGGAAGAATGAGAATCGGAGTTATTCAAGCAAGTTCGCAAGCGACCAAAAATCAAATAATCTATGATGCTGTATTAAAGTATGCTCCAAAGAAATCTGAGGTTATAAATTTTGGCTGTACGATGGAAGAAAATGAAAAAAATACTCGTATATAGAAATTTCTATTCTTATAGGTATCTTGTTGGCAAGTAGGACAGTTGATTTCGTTGTTACGGGCTGTTCTTCCGGACAAGGAATGATGCTTGCTTGTAATAGTATGCCTGATGTCATTTGCGGATATGCACCTACACCGAATGATGCCTATTTATTTGCTCAGATTAATAATGGAAATGCGATATCATTACCATTAGGTGAAAATTATACATGGTCAGGTACTGAAAATCTTGAAAGAACAATAGAAGCTCTTTTCTCGGAGCCATTTGGACAAGGATACCCCAAAAGTGAGGCAGAGAGAAAGGTAAGAGATGCTGAGAAACTTAAAGAAATAAGAAGAATCGGGCAGGTTCAGTTTGAAGAATTCGCAAATGTACTAGATATATCATTGTTTGAATCAATCAAGAGGAAACAGAATGTAATTCAGAATGTAAAGGCGTATGGGAAGAAAGAAATAGCTGATTTAATGAAATGAGTAAATCACAGTTTGTCGGGGTAATACCTTTTAACGATAACCTTATGCTATCGTCAAAAGGTTTATAGACATGTTCCCACATACATGTTCACTTGGCATACATAGTGTTCACTCGTTTTATGTCGAGTGTGTGGTACTGCTTTTAAGAGCTGATTGAACAAGGAAAATTAGCTAGTGAAAGTCCTACAGTAAGGAGTTTAAACATGAAATTCCATGAATTTGGTAATAAGAATTTGCCTCCTATTTTACTGATACATGGTGGTGGCAGTTCTTGGTGGAATTATCTTCGTCAAGCACGAATCCTGTCAGAAGAATACCGTATTATTCTACCCACTTTGAATGGCCACGGAGAGGAATATCAACTTGATTATGTTTCTACTGAAGATTCTGCTTTGGAGATTCTAGACTATATCAAAGCAAACTGTGGTGGGAAATTGTTTGCAATCGGTGGTGTTTCACTTGGTGGTCAAATTGCCATGGAGCTTTTATCTTTAGATAGTGAAATTGCTGAGAAGGCCATCATAGACGGAAGCCTCTGTATTCCTCAACCAAGGTTAGCTAAAATCAGCATCTTTCTAGTGTCTCTATTTGGTAAATTGATGTTCAATAAATTCTCTTGCAAACTTCAGTTAAGCATGATGAACAAACTCTATCCTAAACTGGCTTATCCAGAGGAAATAAAAGCTTATTATTTGGAGGATCTGCCAAGGACGCCTATTAAAACATTGGTGACCATTTACAAAACCTATATGGGGCATTACAAGCTGAAAGATATGATTTCTGCTAGCAAGGCTCAGGTTCTGTATATCTATGGTGAAAAAGAATTGAACTGTGTGAAAGAATCAGCGAAATTATTTCATCAGCTACATTCAAATACAATTTTGCATGAAGCAAAGGGTTATAATCACGGTTATTTATCATCTTACCTACATCAGGAGTGGATTGATTTAGTTGAGCCATTTTTAAAGAGCAATCCATTGGGGATATGTAATGAATCTTATATGTAACAAGGAGGAATCTGATGCTCGGAGCAATTATTGGAGACATTGTAGGTTCTGTTTACGAATGGAGCAATATCAAAACGAAGGACTTTCCTTTATTTCGTAAGGACTGCTTTTTTTACAGATGATACGGTTATGACCTGTGCTGTTGCAGAAGCGATTATGAACGGGGGACAAAAAGACGACTTCATTGACGCCATGAAGAAATATGGCAGAATGTATCCGGATGCTGATTATGGTGCTCGGTTTAATGCATGGCTAAACAGCGATAACCGTGATCCTTATAATAGCTTTGGGAATGGATCAGCTATGCGTGTTTCTCCATGTGCTTGGGTCATGGACTGTGATGTCTATGAGAGAACCGGTACGTGGCCATCGTCTAGAGGACTTGCGAGTCTTTCTGCAGAGGTAACTCATAATCATCCAGAAGGTGTCAAAGGCGCTATGGCTACAGCTGATGCTATCTTTCTGTGTCGTTTTTACTTTGGTGGTTATTGTAGAGAGTACGAGCAACCAATTAATGACAATCATACAGAATGTAAAAGACGGATTAAGGATTATATAGAGAAGACATACGGCTACAATCTATCTCAAAATTTAGATGAAATCCGCCCTAACTATCGTTTTAACGAAACATGTCAAGAAACTGTCCCTCAAGCCATTATTGCCTTTCTTGAAAGTAGAGACTTCGAAGATGCGATAAGGAATGCCATCTCACTTGGTGGCGATAGTGATACACTTGCTGCAATAACTGGCAGCATAGCAGAGGCAGCTTACGGCATTCCTAATTGGATAAAGGATAAGGCTTATTCTTACTTGGATAAACCCTTAAAGGATGTAGTTATGCGATGGGAAAATAGAATAAAATCATATTAATCTCTAGTACGTCAGATTTCTCTTTTCTGTATTTTCATTGTATAATAGGGGTACATTTAGTTTCATATAATGAAATATAAAGATTTCTAACGAAGATTAAGGAGAAAATTAATGAAAAAAGCAATGGTAATTATCAATCCTACCTCTGGTGGGGAAAAGGCCTTGGATTACAAAGAAAAGCTGGAGAATAAAGCAAAAGAATATTTTGAGCACGTAGAAACCAAAATTACTGAAAAAGCTTTGGATGCAACACATTTTGCTGAAGAAGCTTCTCTTGAGCAGTACAATGTAGTGGTTGTGTTTGGTGGAGATGGGACTGTCAATGAAGTTATTTCGGGTATTGCTGAGAGAGACTACATTCCTAAGCTAGGGATTATCCCAGGCGGTACGGGTAACCTCATTACAAAACTGTTGGAAATCAATCAAGACATCGATGGCGCGATTGATGAACTGGATTTCAACTTAACCAATAAGATTGATATCGGAAAAGCGAATGACAATTATTTTGGTTATATCTTTAGTATCGGTTCTCTGCTAGAAGCGATTCACAATGTTGAAATTGAAGATAAGACAAAATTTGGTATTCTTGCCTATGCTGTAAATACTATGAAGTCTGTCATGACGGATCAGGTCTTTAACATTAAGGTTGAGACAGAAAATGGAAATTATGTTGGTGAAGCTAGCCATGTTTTTGGTTCTCTTGACAAATTACTTGCTGATAAGAAAATCTTTGAAGAAAACAAAGACGGCTATGCCAATATTTTGATTCTTAAAGATGCTTCTATATTCTCTAAATTATCCGTTATTCCTGATTTACTAAAAGGAGATGTTGTCTCAAATGACAATATCGAGTATATCAGAGCGCGTAATATTAAGATCTCTTCAGATAGTGAATTGGAGTCAGATGTTGATGGCGATAAATCGGATAACCTACCTGTAGAAATCAAAGTCCTAGCTCAGCGAGTAGAAGTATTTTCAAAACCGAAAGAGTAAAAGATAAAAATTAGTTTATTATTCACAACGAAATTAAGTTCTATATCAACGATTGGAGGAGGAATGAATTTTCTATTTGATGAATTTCGAACAATTTGTTCTCATTTAAACCAAATCGGAATCACACCGACGCTCATGGGGTCATTGGGTTTTGAATACCGTTCAAATGAAGAATGGGGGCCGTCTGACATTGATATTCATGTGCCTGGTGATCCTAGAGGTTGGGAAGCACCTGATCATCTCAGAATTTATGACTGGGACAAGATAATGAAAGTGATGAAACACTTAGGCTACGTCTTAATAGATATTCATGAGCATGAATTCAAAAAAGATGGTCTGAGTGTTGAATTCGGAAGTATCGATTCTTTACCTGATTTTGCAGGAGTTTCGGAATCGGATATAGAGTTGATTCATCTCGAAAACATCACTTTTCGCATTCCAAATCTAGAACAGTTTTTAAGTATTTACAAGGCTTCTTCCCAAGATTCTTATCGAAATGATCACAATAACAATAAGGATTTTAAAAAGATCGAGTGGCTGGAAAGACATTTGTAAATTATCATATGAAAAGTAGTAAGTTGTAAGACTGGCTGCTATGTTATTTTTATTATCATTTTTATTGGTTATTTAATTTATACTATATTGGCTAGTAATAGAATTAGTAAAGAAAAAGGATTTTAAATTTTTAGATCAGCTTATCCATTATTGAAAGTAACGATTTGTTAATTAGATGATTAATGTTAGAGAATTTTTCAATTGTAATTTTAATTGGAGTTATGGATGTCGTTTCTTTTTGAAGTGGCGAAAATCTTTCCGTTCCACAGTATCATTTTAAAATTATTTTTATTACCTTTTGTTTATTAGTATAAAAGTAGAATATTACCACATGTTGAGGCGGTATCACTGCTTGTACGAGCTGAGGCATCAGCGAAGTATAAATAGATGCTCCGCCCATTTGATAGGACTCGTAGAATGAGGAGGGAAAACGATGAAATGATACGGTAAGTCCGAATCGCTGAGTGTGTAGTGTTGCTCTAATGAATAAGAGGGTAAAAATCCTTGTTGAAAGAAACACTGTGTGATTTTTGAATAGTTGATATTTCAGAAGCTAGATTATTGGTTTATCATACTAATTTCTGATCAAAAAATCAGAAAGGGATTGCTTTGGGTGATTCCCTTTTATTTATAGTGTTTTTGAAGTTAGAATAGTACAACATGACTTCTAAAGCTTTGTTAGACATTTGATTTGAATTCCTAATCGATTTGCTCATATTCTATTTCAATCTACTATAAAATACAAACGACAGTATTGCTAAATCGTTAATCACTCAAAAAATGATTGTGATGAGGCTATTCGATTTTTAGAATCCTTCAAAAAAATTAAAATTTAAAGCTTTCAATGGCTTAGAAGGTTACGAAAACATTTATTTTTATGTAATTCTGAGTTTAGAATTGCATAAATTTTTTTATGAGAGTAAGCTATTCGATAGTTAGGATTGTTCTATTCTGAAAGATTTGGACAGCTATTTGTCTAGAATAGTATATTGCCAATGAATTTTGCTGAAAGCTTCCTTGTTTTTATGAAAGTTTGAGATACTCTATTTCTTATTAAGTATAAAAAAATATTACTTCATTGAATGACTATTAAAACTAACCAAATAATTATTTGAGCTTTAAAACCTTATACTAATTGTATTTGATTCCAAATTGGAGTATAATAAAGGTAAGAAAAAAATTTAGATTTCAGAGGTAAAAATGGGTCGCTATTCAAAGAAGAAAAAGCATAGAAAAATTTAAAAAAATATTAGTTGGGCCTTGCTCTCACTTTATATACTGATAATCTCTTTTCTGTTATTTGTATTGTTTAAGTACCATTTATTAGGCTTTTATCATCTCAATATTTTTTTAGCCATTCTATTGATAGTCGTTGCTATTATCACTGCTTTCCTTATTTATCGTAAGAAAGCACAGAATGTCACTATTTTTATTTTACTACTTGGTATTCTGATTAATGGATGTCTCCTTTTTACATTGCAACAATTTATTGGTTTTTTTCTAGTCGTTTAAGTTCAACTGCAAATTATTCTAAATACACCATGAGCGTTGCGGTTTTGGGCACTAGTTCCATAAACAATATCAACCAAGTAACAAGTGTTGAGGCACCAACTGCTACCGATAATGAAAAATATTATGGAATTAATGGATGATATAAAATCTACGGAGCAGCGAGATTTGAAAAATTGAGGAAACTAGCTCCTATTTGGCAGCATACAAGAAGTTGGTATCAGGAGAGGCAGAAGCTATTGTTTTAAATAGTGTCTTTGAAAATATTATTGAATCTGAATATCCTGATTATGGCTCTAAAATTAAAAATTTATACAAAAGAATTCAGCAAAAACAGTAGCACGGCCTAAAACAATCTAGTGGAAATAGTTTTAATATCTATATTAGTGGAATAGATACTTACGGACCTATTAATTCTGTATCTCGTTCTGACGTCAATATTATTTTAACTGTTAATCGCGATAGTAAAAAGATTCTGTTAACCAATACCCCACGTGATGCTTATGTTCCTATCGCAGATGGTGGTCAAAATCAAAAGGATAAGCTGACTCATGCTGGTATTTATGGAATAGATGCTTCAATCCATTCTTTAGAAAATTTATATGATGTTAACATTAACTATTATGTGAGATTAAATTTCACTTCATTTCTCAAAATAATAGATACTTTGGGTGGGGTTGATATTTATAATGATCAGGAATTTAGTGCAGGTTCAAATCATTTCCAAATTGGAAATATTCACCTTGATGCTAATCAAGCTTTGGCATTTGTAAGAGAACGATACTCATTATCTGATGGAGATCGTGATCGTGGTCGAAATCAGCAAAAAGTAATCACTGCTATTCTTAAAAAAATAATATCCGTAGAATCTCTTGCAAATTACAAGGATATTATAAATAAGATTCAAGATTCTCTACAAACCAATATGCCGATGGATGAAATGATTAATCAGATTAATGCACATTTGGAAAGTAGGGGTTCCTATCAAATCAATTCACAAAATTTGAAGGGGACTGGTCGTATGGATTTACCATCCTATGCCATGCCAGATAGCAACCTCTATATGATGGAAGTTAGTCCGAGTAGTTTGGATTCCACAAAAACAGCCATCAAAGATGTTATGGAAGGACGATAAGACAACATGATTGATATCCATTCACATATTGTATTTGGCGTAGATGATGGCCCAAGAACTAGAGAAGAAAGTCTTGCCTTATTGCAAGAAGCGTTTTCGCAAGGAGTTCGGACGATTGTATCCACTTCACATCGTCGTAAAAATATGTTTGAAACCCCAGAAGAGGTCATAATGGAAAACTTCAAAGAGATTCAAGCACTTGCACAGCAAGAATTACCCGATTTAACTATTCTGTATGGTGCAGAAATCTATTACAGCGAAGACGCCCTTGAAAAGCTGGAAAGCAAACAGATTCCTACCTTAAATGATACACAATATGCTTTAATCGAATTCAGTTCTCGGACACCCTATTGGGAAATTCGTAACGCTTTAAGCAAGATTTTATTGTTAGGAATAAAGCCTGTCATTGCCCATATTGAACGCTATGCCGAACTAGAAAGTAATGAAAAACGAGTTAAAGAACTGATAGATATGGGATGTTATACTCAAATAAATAGCTCCAGTGTTCTTAAGCCTAGATTATTTAGAGATAAATATCGCTTATTTAAAAAAAGAGCTCAGTATTTTCTATCACATAATCTAGTTCATTGTGTGGCTAGTGATATGCATAATTTAACCTCTAGACCTCCATATATGAAGCAAGCATTTACATTGATTAAGCAACAGTATGGGAAGAAAAAAGCACAAGAGTTATTTATGGTAAATCCTCAATCTATCATATCGAACAAAATCATCTAAAGAGCTGTTAAATGTAAGTATTGCCTTCGTTTTTTTGATTTGAAAATTTTTTTCATTTTATGTTACACTATTGTAGGTAAATACAGGATTACAATATACATATTTTGCCAAATCTATTCTTTTTATGTATATTTTGTCGATATATATATATATATATATGCAGATAGTACGTAAACGCACCTACATATATATGTGGGTGCGTTTTTGTTCAGGAGAAAAGAGTTTTATGTATAAGAAAGTTAAAAGGGGTCTAGAATTACTTACTTCTATATTATTGTTGGTTATTATAATTCCTATCTGTTTGATAGCTTGCATTTTTATTGTTTTAGAATCAAGTGGTAATCCTATATACATACAAGAACGTGTTGGTATTAATGGACAAAAATTTATGATTTATAAACTCCGTTCCATGTATATAGACGCAGAGAAAAATGGACATCAATGGGCGAGTAAGAATGATCAACGGATTACGAAAGTTGGTCGTTTTATACGCAGAACTCGAATTGATGAACTCCCTCAAATCATTAATATTATTAGAGGTGAGATGTCCTTTATTGGACCTAGACCAGAACGACCAGAGTTTATAACAGAATTTTTTTAAAAGACATCCCTGATTTTAATGACCGTTTAGCAGTTCGACCTGGAATTACAGGATGGGCCCAAGTTAATGGTGGATATGATTTGTCACCTAGAAAAAAATTAGAGTATGATATCTACTATATACAACACGAAAGTGCAAAAATTAGATTTCATCGTTCTGTTAAAAACAATCAAAGTTATTTTTAATGGACATGGTTTTAGGTGATTCAGATAGGGAAAAATAAGTAAAGGAATGAATTATAAAAATGAATATGTTTAATAAAAAAATATTAATAGGATTTTCTCTTTAATAAAAAAGCAAACTGCTATTTTTAATCCTATTTACCTTAATAGGAACTACAGCAGTTGGATTATATACTGTTTTTATCATCTCACCTGTTTATAGTCTTCAATCCAAACTCATTATGAAAAAAATACGTCTGACCAAACAAACGGTCAAAAATAATGATTCACAAGCGATTGAAGCGATAAATCTTTTCAAAGACAGGCTAAAACCTATTTAGAAATAGCAGAGCTTCCCCTGTAAAAGAAGATACCAATAAAGCATTAGGGTTGTCTCCGGATGAAATTGCTAAAATTAAATCAGTTAAATTAACAAATGACACAGGTTCTCAGTTGGTCACAGTGACAGTAAGAGCGCTAGATAGAGATTTAGCAGAACGTTATATAAAAAGAGTATGTAACCCAATACAAAAAATTTACAGCAGATCGATTAGGACGTGATAATTTATCAGTTGTTACGGAAGCTTTAGGAAGTAACAATCCAGTATATCCGATTTTATGGAAAAATCTTCTTATAGCTATCGTTGTTTTTTCTTTCGCAGGATTTAATATTGTTTTTCATTAAGTATATTTTAAGTGACTCGATTGATTCTTACGAAGATTTAGAAGAGTTAGTTGGGATCCCTGTCCTTGGCATGATTCCAACTATAGAGAAAAAGAAAAGAGGTTAGTGACTTGCATATTGAAGTTATCCATAATAGTAAATCGCTTGTAGCTGAATCCTTTAGAACTTTAAGGAGTAATCTTCAGTTCTCAGAATTCGGAAAAAATATCAAACTGATCGTAATAACAAGTACCAGTCCCAACGAAGGAAAGAGTGAAGTAAGTATTAATCTAGCTGCCTCTTTGGCTCAACAAGGGAAAAAAGTGATTATCATAGACGCAGATATGCGCAAACCAACCCAGCATAAACTAACAGAACTAAATAATACTGAGGGATTAAGTACCTTTTTATTAAAAAAAACCGGTGTAGATTCCATCAATCATTTGACAATAAATGATGTGAATTTAGATGTACTGACCTCAGGACCTGTTCCGCCTAATCCAGCTGAGATGCTAGCCAGTGTTTCTATGGAGCAGACCCTAAAAGCATTTGGAGATTTTTATGACTATGTCATTATTGACACTCCACCTTTTACTTGCAGCTACCGATGCTCAAATCTTAGCGAGTATTGCAGATGCTACCCTTCTAGTAGTAGACATAAAGAAAACAAAACGTCGTCAAGTAACAGAAGCAAAACGAAGATTAGATCATGTTGGAGCTAGACTGTTGGGCGTTGTGATGAATAAAATAGATTCACATAAAGACACCTATTATTACTATTATTAAAATAAATATTTGAAAGGCAAAGGAGAAAAAAATGGCAATCTATCTTTTAATGTTCACCCATATTTCTTTTCCTAGCCTTTTTATCACTAAAGTGTGAGGATAAAGTAAAAGAGTTAACTTTCCTTATCATTCCAATTTTTCTTCTTTTTTTAATTATTGCTGGTTTTCGTACCTCTAGTGTAGGCAGTGATTTAAAAAGTTTATATCCATATTTTTGAATCAAATGATTTACAACTTCCAGATTTACTGCATCTATTCAGTTCTCGATTTGAAATTGGCTATATACTAACTAATATTTTTCTAAGAAGCTTTTAGTAGTCACTATCTATTTTTATTACTTGCATATGCTTTTATAACTTTATTTGCCTGGTTTTTTTGTCATTGCTAAGTATTCTAAAAAAATGTCTACATTAGTTTAATTATTTACTTTAGTTCTTTAGGGATGTTTTTATTCTCTATCTAATATTAGACAGGGGGTGTCAATCGCTCTAAGCTTTTTAGGATTTTACTACTTATTAAACAATAAGAAGATTTTAGCATCGGTATTTATCCTACTAACTCCCTTATTTCATACATCTGGTGTAGTCTGCCTCTTGTTTTTCCCTTTAAAAAAAATCGTTTTAAATAAAAGAATACCCCAATTTGTCTTCCTTGTATTCCTTATCATCTTTCCCTTTATCAGGCAGCTTGTCGTTGCCTTCATTTCGTTCTTTCCCCAGTATACTTCTTACCTAGAGACGTCTTGGTTTTTGGAAAGTAACAAGTGGGCTCCCATATTACTAACGATTTTATACTGTTTAGTATTTGCAGTGGGGGAAATAGTTATGAAGCAGCATCCATTATCAAAGTCTGAGCAATATATTAGAACCCTATTCTTTGTCTATTTATTGTTAACCATGACGTCCTTACAAACTGCTTTGTTGGAGAGATTTGCCTATTATTTTTGCTCCAATAGTAATCTTGTATATCCCAATGATTTTATATAAGATTGAAGAGAAGAAGTTGAGATGGATTTTGTTTTATTTCATTATTGGTGTGTATTTTTTGATGTTTTTAGTGATTGCATATTATAAACCAGAGTGGTATCAGATTGTTCCGTATCGTTCGATTATTACCGATTGGCTAATTGGAAACTAAGGAGAGGTGTAATAGTGGAATTTTCAGTTTTAACAACAGTGTATAAACAAGAAAGCCCTAAAAATTTAAGAAAAAGTCTATTGAGTTCTTATGAACAGACTATTAAACCGACAGAAATCATTTTAGTTTGTGATGGCGAATTGACGGAAGAGTTAGATAGAGAACTAGAGAAGTTGAAGATAGAAATTCCAATTCTAAAAATTTTCTATTTACCTGAAAACTTGGGCTCAGGACCAGCTTCTCTCTTTGGGGTAAATCAGTGTCAAACAGAGCTCATTGCAAGAATGGATAGTGATGATTATTCTGTAGAAACAAGGTTTGAGAAGCAAATAGCAGCTTTTAAGAAAAATCCCAATCTAATCATGGTTGGTTCGAATATACTGGAGAAAAATTCTGAATTTACAGCTTTTAAAGAAGGTACCTGAATACACAGAAGAAATTAGACAGTATTCAAGGCTACGTAATCCGTTTAATAATCCTTCTAGTATGATGAAAAAAGAGTATATCTTGAAGTCTGGTAATTATCGTGAATTTCGCTATCTAGAGGATTATGACCTTACAATGAGATTGTTACATGATAATCCGACCAAGGATTTTTTTAATATCCAGGAGCCTTTAGTCATCATGCAAACAAATGATTCTAGCTATCTAAGAAGAGGAGGATTATTGTATGTGAAAACAGACTTTATCCTTCAATTAGATTTCTACCGTCGAAAAGATATTAATTTACTTGAATTTCTCAGAAATATTTTTTTCTTCGTAATCTAATTCGAATTTTCCCAAATAAGCTTAGAAAACAGATTTATAAAAGAAAAATTAAGAGACAAACTATAAGGGGTTAGAAAATGAAATATCGTGTCATGCATGTTTTAGGAGCAGTTGATGGAAGTGCAACTGGAGTTCAAAGTTTTATCAAAAAAATCATATTCAAGTAGATGATGAAGAATTCGAATACATGGTTGCTGAATCCAATGGAGATGCTCATTTTCCATTTAATCAATATTTGGATGAAAACGGATTTGAACGAATTGTGTTTCCTGAATTAAAGATGTCTAAAGTTTTTAAATTATTTTAGAGAATGTAGAGAGTTTTTACAAAGCTCAAACTGTTGATATTTTTACATGTGGATAATCCAATTACAGCTTTCATACATAATTACTATGCTAAAAATGGTGTTCCCGTTCGAATTTATCATAATCATAATAGTCAGTTTTCCGATACTTGGGCAAAAAAAGTATTCGAAATCGATTATTAGTTTTTTTAGCATTAAGAAATGCAACGCATCGAATTTCTTGTGGACAATTAGCTGGAGAGAAAAATTTTTGGAAAAAAATCCTTCCAGATTATTCCGAATGCGATTCAGATTGATAAATTTAAGTTTTTCTACTATGTATCGAGAAGAGATTCGAAAAGAGTTTCTAATTCCAGAAAATCAAAAAGTAGTTGGAATGGTAGGGATTTTAGATGAAAGAAAAAAATCAGAGTTTTCTAATTGAGATTGCTAAAGAGTTACCAAGTGTTATTTTTTTCTTTTAGTTGGAGAAGGTCCAAATCGTTCGAAGTTGGAAGAAAAATGTATAGGTATGAAGAATATCATATTTACAGGGAACAGAAATGATGTATATAAGTTTTTATTCAGCCTTTGACATTTTTTTGCTTTTCCTTCTTTATTTGAAGGTTTTTCCGATGGTTCTAGTTGAAGCACAGTGTGCTGGGCTAAATGTTATTATGAATGAAACCATTGATACAACTACTCAGATAGTGGATAAACTGTGTACTTCTATGCCTTTTAGAAAAAAATAAATGGAAAGCTTATATTGAACATACCCCTGTTTTGAGCGAATGAAAGACCTCTAGGAGAAGAATTACAACGATTTAATATTGATGAAAATTTTCAACAATTAAAAAGAATTGTATAAAAAGGGATTGAATGATTCTAAATAATTATTTGAAAGGAAATGACTTATGATTAGTGTAATTATTCCCATTTATAATGTTGAGGAGTACCTGGAAGAATGTTTAGAAAGTATTCAAAAACAAACTTATAGTAATATTGAAGTGATATTAGTAAATGATGGCTCAACTGATGGTTCAAAAAGAAATTTGTGAAAAATATTGTCATCAAGATAATCGATTTAAGTTAATTAATCAAGAAAATAAAGGATTAAGTGAAGCACGTAATGTGGGAGTCAGAGTATCTATGGGAGAATATATTTTTTTGTGGATAGTGATGATGTTATTAAGACTGATATTTTAGAAACATTACTACCTCTTATGACTGAAGATGTCGATATTGTTGGTTGTAATCATTCTTCTCAAAAAGAAGATTTAACACTTCAAACAAATCCGAATATCGTATTTCAAGGAAATTCTTCCGAAGCCCTTTCAAATTGTTTAACTTATGGACCGGTGAAGCATTTTTGCTTGGGCTAAATTATATAGGAGAAATATTGTAGAAGTTGTTCCATTTTTAAAAAGGTCTTCTGTATGAGGATGTTTATACTGGAGTGACTAATTTAAAGTTTATTCGTAATATTGTTGTTATTGATACAATTGGTTACTATTATAGAATTCGTCCAAATAGTATTATGAAACAGAAATATTCTAAAAAAATCTTGATATTTTTAAAAATATGTGATTCGTTATTGAAAGAATTTAGCAACAATGAGGCTTTTTACCGTTTATAGGTGGATTTACTTTTTATAATAATAATTGAACATCTTCTTTATTATAAGATTAAACCACAACATTCTTATTATAAAATATACCAAAATCATATTGAAAAAAATATGCCAATTATGTTAAAACAATCACCAGCTGTTCTTAGAAGCTGGAGAGTTTTAAGGTGGTATTTAAAATATCCAAAATATTTTTTTCAAGATATATTATTATTTTATATTTTAAATATATATCTATTGTAAATCGTTTTAAAAAAATAATTAGGAGATATTTATGATCAGTGTTATTGTACCAGTTTATAATGTGGAAAAATATCTAGAAGAATGTTTAGATAGTATTCAATGTCAAACGTATAAAAAAATATTGAAGTCATATTAGTGAATGATGGATCAACTGATGGTTCAAAAGAAATTTGTGAGAGGTATTGCAGGAAGGACAGCCGTTTTCAATTAATCAGTCAAGAAAACAAAGGATTGAGTGAAGCACGTAATGTGGGAGTCAGAGCCTCTACGGGAGAATATATATTTTTTGTGGATAGTGATGATGTCATTAAGACTGATATTTTAGAAACATTACTACCTCTTATGACTGAAGATGTTGATATAGTTGGTTGTAATCATTCTTCTCAAAAAGAAGATTTAACAATTCAAACAAATCCGAATATCGTATTTCAAGGAAATTCTTCCGAAGCCCTTTCAAACTGTTTGAATTATAGAGTAGTGAAGCATGTTGCTTGGTCTAAATTATATAGGAGAAATATTGTAGAAGTTGTTCCATTTTTAAAAAGGTCTTCTGTATGAGGATGTTTATACTGGAGTGGCTAATTTAAAAGTTTATTCGTAATATTGTTATTATTGATACAATTGGTTACTATTATAGAATTCGTCCAAATAGTATTGTTAGACAGAAATATTCATCTTGATATTTTTTTAAAGTATGTGATTCGTTATTGGAAGAATTTAGCAACAATGAGGCTTTACCGTTTATAGGTAGGTTTACTTTTATACAAATAATTGAGCATCTTCTTTATCATAAGATTAAACCACAACATCCTTATTATAAAATATACCAGAATCATATTGAAAAAAATATGCCAATTATGCTAAACAATCACCAGATGTTCTTAGAAGTTCTAAAATTCTAAGGTTGTATTTAAAAATACCCAAAATATTTTTTTCAAGATATATTTTTTTATTTTATATTTTAAATATATATCTATTGTAAATCGTTTTTAAAAATAATTAGGAGATATTCATGATTAGTGTTGTACCAGTTTATAATGTAGAAAAAAATATCTTATAAAGGGTTTATAGAAAGGTTGAAGCAGAATGAAATATTACTTAAAAAGAAAATTATAAGGTGAAAAACATGCAGCATCTAAAAGCTAGATTAGATGCTGAGAAAATAATGTTAGAAGCAGGTTATCAACCTTTTCATTTAACCAATCATTCAAATGATGTTATTTTTAACAAAGGATGATGTATTAGTCCTTTAATTTCCATTATTATGGCATTCGTTGAAGGAACTAATTTTAACGAGATTTTTGAAAAATAGAAAAGGTCAAGTCGTATTTACTTATTCATGATATTGAATCACTGAGAAATAAAGAAATTAAATCATTTTCTGATTTTAAATACTCTATCCTTCATTTTTTTACAAAATAAAACAGTATTAGAAAGAGTAGACGGAGTCATTGCACATAATGATAAAATGAAGTCTGAACTAGAAAAAAATGGGAATTAACGAGGGAAAAATTGTTTCGTTAGAGATATTTGATTATTTAATTCCTCAGTATGAAGTGAAGAAAAACTCATGAAAAAGATACAATTTTATTAGCAGGTAATTTTGATATACAAAAATACGCTAGACAATTACCAAAATCACCAAATTTTTTTCAGTTTATGGTATTAACTTTGAAGAAAAAGAATCCTCCTCAAAACGTTCACTATAATGGAGCATTTACTCCTGATGAATTGCCTAATCATTTACAAGGTGGTTTTGGTTTAGTATGGGATGGGGATAGTCCCCATACTTGTAGTGGAATGTATGGAGAATATTTAAAGATGAATAACCCGCATAAATCATCTCTTTATTTAGCATCCGGATTTCCAATTATTGTTTGGAGTCAGTCAGCTCTTGCTGATTTTGTAAGAAAAAAACAATTGTGGAATATTAGTGGATTCTTTATTTGAGATTGCAGAACGTTTAGACTCTATTAGCAATGATGAGTACGAAGTGTTGTTAAAAAACAGTAAAAAAATTGGTGATAATATTCGAAAAGGATATTATCTAAAAAAACAGCATTAGAAAAATGTGAGAGGAGATTATAAATTATGAAACTGCAATTAGTAAAAGAAAAATTGATTCGATATAATCAAATTTTAAGATATTATGGGCCTAAATTAACACTTGCTTATTATTTTCAACAACAAACTGATTCAAAAATACTATGACTTTAGTGACAAGGTTATTTTAGATTTTGTACAAAAATTACGAAAAACAGGGTCAAATAGATGACTCGAGTAGTGAAAGAAGTTACAATAGAATTTCCCAATATTATTTGGACAATGTGGCAACAGGGAGAAGCTCAAATGCCTGAAACCGTAAAAATCCTCAATGAAAACAATAAAAGACTTCGCCAGAAGAAATGGTTGTGAACTTCATTTGTTAACTGACGAAAAATCTTCATAATTTTATCAATATTCCAAAAAGATATCACAGAAAAAATATAAGAAAAAAAGAATTGTCAGCCGCTCATTATTCTGATATTGTTCGTTTTTAGTTTGTTATATCAGTATGGTGGAATTTGGATGGATGCAACATTATTTGTATCACCTTATGCAACTTTAGAAATGTTTGAAGGGATTTCTTTAGTTTTAATCATCCACCCTATACATTCAGATAAAATGGAACGATATATTAATGATTATAAATGGTCAAGTTTCTGCTTAGCAGGAAAAAGGAAGATCTTATTTCAAACATGTTCGAGATTTATTTATTTACTTTGTTCGTAAATATCCAATTTTTTTATTAATTATTTCATGCTAGATTACTTCATTTTGTCAGAATACACTTCAAATCCTGAATTTAGATTATTAGTAAATAAATTGCCTGTTTTAGAACCGGCTGAGAGAATGTATTTTTTTAAGAGAACATGCAAATGATGTTTTTCGATGAAAATGAATGGGAAGAAGTGTTGAAAAACAACTCCTATCATGAAAACTACATATAAAATTAATAAAGATACATTAATCCCAGGAAGCTATCTTTATAAACTTTTCCATGGAGAATTAAATGAATAGAGGAATTGTATGAAAAGAAGTAGAACAGAATTTGCCACGTTGAATACAAGTATAGCTCTTGCTACACAACCATTTTTCTGTGATTCTTGGATTTATCAATCGAACAGTTTTTTTGTAAGTTATCTTGGTGTAACTTATTTAGGACTAAGTAGTTATTTAACAAGTTTAGTGTCCATTTTATCATTCGCAGAACTAGGGATTGGTCAAGCGATGAGTTACGCACTATATGCTCCATTATTAAAAGATGATCATGGTAAAATTAATGCCTTTTATGATTTTTATACAAAAAAATTATACAGTGTTATCGGTGTATCAATTTTTATATTAGGGGCGATTTCATCCTTTATTTTTTTCCCATATATGATTAAGGATTATACGATTAATAGCGAATTGTATTGGATTTACTTTTATTTTTTTGTGTTTAATACTAGTTCCAGTTACTTTTTCTCATACAAACGAACATTACTATATGTTGATCAGAGAAACTATATCCTTAATTTATTAAATTTTTGTACTAAATACGCTTCGAGTATTTTTACAAATTGCAGTCATTGTTCTTACACAAAAATTTTATTTTCTATTTATTAATAGATACTATATTAAGTATGATAAATAATGTAGTGATGTCATATATTGTAGATCGTTCATATCATTATTTGTATAATGGAGAAATTACACCTATTAACCAAGAGGAAAAAATAAATTCGTTCGAAATATGAAAGGAGATATTCTTGGAAATATTGGAGACAAAAATTGTTTTCCAAACAGATAGTATTTTAATGACAAAATTTATAAATTTAACAGCAATAGGAATCTATGGGAATTATACCTATGTTTTTAGGATTTATTGCACTAATAATAAATACAATCATTAGTTCCGTCGTTGCTTCAATAGGTAATTTAGTTCATTCTGAAAAATACAACTGTAGCTGATACACTTATATTTCTAAAAATTCCAATTTATCACTTTCAGTATGACTTATTTTGGAAGTATAGGATATTTATTATTCATTCATCCGTTTATAATCATTTGGTTAGGGTGAGAGTTTTTTTCATTTAACTATACGATTGAAATTTTAATTGTCCTTCACTTTTTCTTTACTTCCTACAGAAAACCAATCTTAACGATGATTTCAGTATATGGATTGAACTATGAGCAAAAATAAAAAGTCATTGTGGAAATTTTTACTAAATATAATTCTTTCACTATATTTTTTTAGTAATTTTTAGATTTAGGAGTAGCTGGAATATTATTAGGAACAATATGCTCAACGTTGCTAACATGTATTTGGTATGAACCGTATAGTGTATTTAAGTATGGATTGAAAGCTTCTTCAACAGAATATTTTTAAAAACGATGTTACAACATTTTTATTGTAGCTGGATTGAGTATCTTGTTCATTAGTTTGTTAGATTTATTTGTGTTTACAGCAATGGATTTCATCTGGGCTATCGTTGTTAAAATTGTGCTTTATTTGGCGATATTGTGTGTATATGTTTTTCGTGTTTAGAAATCATGAAGGTGGTAGACAAATCATTTTGATGATTCAAAAAGTATTAAAGTTAAAAAAATAAGGTGGTAAAAAAATATGAAAAGAATTTTTAGTTTGTGGATTAGTTCCAGATATCGGTGGATTAGAAAAAATTGTGGTAGATTTTTATAATCATATTGATACATCTGAATTTGAACTGGAATTTCTACTACAAGGACCTAAAGATGTTGATTTTAGTGATCATTTTAAGTCAATTTGTAGAAATACTATTGTTTTTTTCACCGAATTCCAAAGTTAAGACCTCATATTAAGCAGGCATTAAAGGAATGGGATCGTTTCTTTAAGGAGAATGCTCATCGTTATGATATTTTATGGTCCAATCAAAACGGTCTGACTCATCTAGAGTTCTTAAAATTAGCAAAAAAATATGGTATTGAAAAAAGAATTGTTCACGCACATTGTGCACAAGCAGAACATTTTCATCGTATTATCCATCCCATTAATCGACTTTTTGTTGGAAAAATATGCGACCGATTTTTGGGCATGTGGAATAGAAGCGTTGAATCATTTTTATCATGGAAAAGAACGAAAAAGCTTTTGGTGATTCATAATGCGATTGAGGTAGAAAATTTTTGTATAATGAAGAGAAAAAAATTCAACTTCGAAAGGAATACCATATTCCAGAAGATTGCCTTGTGGTTGGACAAGTTTCTCGATTAGATGAGAAGGCAAAAATCAAAGTTTTTGTGTGAAGGTATTTTCCGAATTAGTCAAAAAAGAACCGAATTCTCGTTTAGTTTTTATTGGAAAAGGAGATACTGCTTTTTTTACGAAATATTGCAGAACAATATGGAGTAGCAGACAAAGTTATTTTTACAGGATTAAAAAAACAAATGTTGGTGAAATGTTAAATTTATTAGATGTCTTCATCTTCTCATCTAATTTTGAAGGCTTAGGTATTGTATTAATTGAAGCACAAGCTAATGGACTTCCCGTTGTAACAGCGAGTCATTTGCCAGATGCGAAGATTTTTGGAGAATTTTGATAATCAATTATCATTAACGAATTCACTTGAAGAGTGGGCGGATAAGATTTTATCTGTTCGCTATAGTAGAGAACTGGATAATGAAAAAGTAAAAAATCAAATTGTAGAAGCAGACTATGAGATTGAATCAGCAACCAGACAGTTAGAGAAATTATTTGATGAGTGATATCAAGATTTACAGAGAGGACAAATTTGTTCTCTTTTTTGTCTGTTTTTTAGGCTCTTGCAAATAGTTTACAAAAATAGTATACTGGATTTATTGATTTTGAAAACGTTTGCGTAAAATTTGATTAAAACTTAAGGAGCCAAATTGATGGAATTAAGTGCTATTTACCATAGGACTGAGTCGGAGTTTGCCTATCTTTATAAGGATAAGAAGATTCATATTCGGATTCGAACTAAGAAAGGGGATATTGAAAGCATCAACTTGCATTATGGTGATCCTTTTATTTTTATGGAGGAGTTTTATCAAGATACAAATAAAATGGCCAAGATAACTTCTGATGCCTTATTTGACCATTGGCAGGTTGAAGTGTCCGTCGACTTTGCACGTATCCAGTATCTCTTTGAACTCAAGGATACAGAAGGCCAAAGCATTTTGTATGGCGATAAAGGGTGCGTTGAAAATTCTCTAGAAAATCTTCATGCCATTGGAAACGGATTTAAGTTGCCTTATATACATGAGATTGATGCCTGCCAGGTTCCTGACTGGGTTTCAGATACGGTATGGTATCAGATATTTCCTGAAAGATTTGCCAATGGAAATGCTCGATTAAACCCAGAAGGGACTTTAGACTGGGAGTCATCAAGCACACCTAAAAGTGATGATTTCTTTGGTGGTGATTTACAGGGGATTATTGATCATCTGGATTATTTGCAAGACTTGGGCATTACTGGACTTTATCTCTGTCCCATCTTTGAATCTACGAGCAATCATAAGTACAATACGACAGATTACTTTGAAATTGACCGTCATTTTGGAAATAAGGAAATCTTTCGGAAATTGGTGGATGAGGCCCATCAGCGTGGTATGAAAATTATGCTGGATGCGGTATTTAATCATATTGGTTCGCAATCTCCTCAATGGCAAGATGTTGTCAAAAATGGTGAACAGTCTTCTTATAAAGATTGGTTCCATATACAACAATTCCCAGTGACGACTGATAAGCTTGCTAATAAGAGGAAGCTACCGTATCACGCTTTTGGTTTTGAGGACTATATGCCTAAGCTAAATACAGCCAATCCAGAAGTCAAGGACTATCTATTAAAGGTTGCGACTTATTGGATTGAAGAGTTTGATATCGATGCTTGGCGTTTGGATGTGGCTAATGAGATTGACCATCAGTTTTGGAAGGATTTTCGAAAAGCAGTTTTATCTAAAAAGCCTGATCTTTATATCCTAGGAGAAGTCTGGCATAGGTCTCAGCCTTGGTTAAATGGAGATGAGTTCCATGCGGTCATGAATTATCCTTTATCTGATAGTATCAAGGACTATTTCTTACGAGGAATTAAGAAGACAGACCAATTCATCGATGAAATCAATGGTCAGTCTATGTATTACATGCAGCAGATTTCAGAGGTTATGTTTAATCTCTTGGATTCGCATGATACAGAACGAATTTTGTGGACGGCAAATGAAGACGTTCAACTGGTCAAATCAGCCCTAGCCTTTCTCTTTTTACAAAAAGGAACACCGTGTATCTACTACGGAACAGAGTTAGCTTTAACCGGAGGACCAGACCCAGATTGTCGTCGTTGTATGCCTTGGGAACGTGTCTCAAGTGACAATGATATGCTGAACTTTATGAAGAGGCTGATAAAGATTCGCAAACATGCGTCAGCAATCATTCTGCATGGCAAGTATAGCCTTCAAGAAATCAAACAAGATGTAGTAGCTTTGGAATGGACATACGAAGGACGGCTCCTTAAAGCGATCTTTAACCAATCAAAAAGAAGACTATATTGTAGAGAAAGAAGCAGTATCACTAGGAAGCAATTGCCAGGAATTAGAGAATCAGCTTGTCATCTCTCCAAAAGGATTTGTGATTTTTCATTAAAGAGCAATTAAGAGTGACAGGAAAATTGTAGTATAGAGAGCTTTTTACAAACAGACTATTTGTCGTCTTGCTACAATTGGTATATAATTTAACTTAGAGAAAAACAGGAGGATTAATCAGATGAAATTAAAAGATTTTACAGAAAAAGAACAGGAAATGATTAAGAAGGGGCTCACAACGTCTAAGATTAGTGACAAGGAAACTGCTGAGAAAAATTCTTGCACTCGTACCACAAGACTTGATTAAGCGAATCCCATTTTTCGTCAGAAAAACATGCTACGACACGTACGATTAAACGAATTTCAATTGAATACCCTGAACTCTACGCTGCAGCTCAAACAAGTGGTGAGATTCCAGAAAAAAAGAACGCGAAGAATTGCGTCAGATTATCACAACTATCTTTGAACAAAAAGATGAACAAGCATAGTATTAAGTAGAGAATGAAAATATATTTGATTTGTGACTTGTTCACTAGTTATATATCATATTAAAAAAATCGCAATTTATGTTCTACTATACAATACTCAACAAAAAAACGAACAGGCTCTTTTCTGTCATTCAGAAGAGAACTTGTTCGTTTTTTTATCTTGC
>BNJV01002209.1_pt1 | contig 26334 bp, 49 predicted proteins | sample 8540591 | NCBI WGS metagenome assembly BNJV01 (sample SAMD00202457, study PRJDB9452) | human saliva metagenome | host: Homo sapiens | reverse complement strand
TTCTATTCGGATGCGGCTTTCGCCTGCGCAGTAGAAATATCCGCGCAAATCTAATCCTGCCGCAACCGAAAAAGGCTTGGGAACTGGAGTTGTCTTAATGTGCCGATGTCGTCGAACAATTTTCAGACGACCTCGGCACTATTATTTTAAAGGTCGTCTGAAACCTTTTTCGGTTTCAGACGACCTTTCAATTATTTGGCTTATCCTTATTCCGCTACCGTTTTTGCGAATAAGCTTTTCAGCATTGGCGAGCGTGTTTTCCACTTCGGCAAACTGAATTTTGCTGCCCGACACCAGCGCACGCGTGTCGTTGAATACGACTTGGACTGCGCCGTCAGTTTCGGTAACGAGGACGCGCAACGGCAGTTGCAGGGCGAAGGCGGGGTCTTTTTGCATCAGCGGCGTGCCGGCTTTTGGGCGTGCCGAAGACGATGACTTTCGCTGGCTGCATGTCCAAACCGCTTTGGCGTGCGGCAGCTTGGTGGTCGATGACGGCGAACACGGTCATGCCTTTTTCTTTGACGGCGGTTTCCAAACGACGGACGGTATCGTCAAAACTGTATTTGCTGACGGCGGTATGGGTTTGATTCATGGTGGAACTTTTTGTCGGGAATCGGGTTGTCGGACGGCATCGCCGCTATGTGAAGCGCAGGCGGTCAGAGCGGCGAGAATGGCGGCTGCGGCAAAGGTGCGTATCGGTTTCATGTTTTTCCTTGGATAAAAGGTCGTCTGAAAATGTTTCAGACGACCTTGTTGCTGGTTATTTCAAACCTTTTTACTAAGTCTTCGTAACCGCCGTGGTTGGTTACGTTGGTGTAGCCTGCTTTTTCAACTCGGTAGCGCGGCTTCGGCACGGCGGCCGCTGCGGCAGTAGAGGTTGACGGGTGCGTTTTTGTCGGGGCTGACGCTTTTGATGCGTTCGACGATTTGGTCGTGCGATGTTGACCGCGCCTTGCAAGGGCCGGATTTGAATTCTTCTTCGGAACGTACGTCAATCCATACGCCTTTTGCTTTGGCAGGTTGCGCTGGCGGCTGGCAGCGGGCGCGGCATAGGATACGGCGGCAGGTAGGACGAGTGCGGCGGCAGTCAGCGCGGCAGTCAGCAATTTTCATGGTCGTTTCTCCAAACGGTTGAACAAAGATGTCAATCTAAACGGTTCGGCGGCAAAAAGCACGTTCGTCAGCAGAAGGGTCGTCTGAAACGGAGTTGCTTTTCAGATCGACCCTTTGAGACAAAATCAACGCTGTGCGTCAACCGCTTCCAAAGCACGCGGGCGTAAGTGTAGGCTGCGCCTGCGTTCAGCGAAATAGCGGTCGCCAGCGCGCCGGCGATTTGCTTTCAGTCGCGCCCGCTTTGGCGGCTGCGGCGGCATGTACGCTGATGCAGCTTTCGCAACGGGTGGTGATGGCGACGGCGATAGCAATCAGTTCGCGGGTTTTTGCATCCAATGCTTCGGCTGCGGCGGCTTGTTCCAGCGCGCCGTAGGCTTGCAGCATTTTCGGGTGGTTTTTACCCAGCTCGCCGAATGATTTTTTAACGTGTGCGGTGTGTTCGGGCCAATTTAGAAACATTTTGATTTCCTTTCCAATGTGTTTGATATGAAGGATGCTGCTCTTTCATGGCAGATTTCAATTTAATCCGCCATCTTTACATCCGATGAATGGCATTATTGCAATAATTTGACTATTATAATCGTCAAATCATCTCATTCACTTGCAAAAAACACTTATGGACACTTTGGACAAACTCATCGAACTGGCGCAAATCACCGGCAGCGTGGACATACAATGCCTGTTCCGCGACAAATGGTACGCACCGCACGGACGCAGGCGCGCGCACGGCATCGCGCACCTTGTTGTCGCCGGAGAAAGCTACATCAAAATCGAAGGCGAACCCGAAGCACGTCTCTTGCAAACCGGCGACCTTATCTTTTTCCCGCGCAGCGCGGAACACATCATCAGCAGCGAAGCGGACTGCAACAACTGCGGCGATACCATTCATATCAGCAACGATGGCGCGTTTACCATCGAATCTTCAGGCAGCGGCGGCGAAAAAAGCCTCGATTTGTTCTGCGCCCGCTTCGAATACGACGAACACGCCGACATCATGCACGACCTGCCCGAAAACCGTCCTCATCAAGATGGACCATCCTCGCGCAATGCCTTTGCTTTCATGTTGCAATACGAAAGCGCGCACACGCTTTCCGGCGCTCGCGCGCCATCGTCAACGCCCTTTCCTCCGTCCTCCTCGTCCTCATTGTCCGCGCCCATCTTGAACAAGGCGCGAGAAGCACCATTAGGCGGCATACTCAACGGCCTGCGCGACAAACGCCTGCGCCAACTCATCCAAACCGTCGTCAGCTGCCCCTGAAGACGAATGGAACATCGAAAAATGACCACGCTTGCCAACCCTCCCGCGCCCAACTGATGCGCCTGTTCAAACAGCAAACCGGCATCAGCCCCCACGCCTTCGTCAACCCCATCCGCCTCACGCCAAGCAGCCGTATTACTGCGGCAAACCGCCGATTCTGTCTTATCCGTCGCCTTGAACGTCGGTTTCAATCCGAAACCCACTTCGGCAAAAGCGTTTAAAAACAATACGGGATTTCGCCAGGGCAATAGTAGGAAAACGAAAACGAAACGGCAGATGAAGATACCAGCCGGCCGCTTGAAGGCATTTGAACCCGAAAGGTTGTCTGAAAACGGCAAAGTCAAAAGCATCATAAACTCTTTGATTTATCGTTTAGCCATTGTGATGCCTGAGAAAGCCTGTTTGATACACCGTTTATTTCCTCATATAATCCATTTTTCCCTTTTCAGACGACCTCTTATGCTCAGCTACCGCCACGCCTTCCATGCCGGCAACCATGCCGATATGCTCAAGCATTTCATCCTTTTCCTGACGCTTGATTACTTCAATCAGAAAGACAAGCCCTATTGGTATATCGATACTCACAGCGGCGAGGCTTATATGATTTGAGTGGCAGCGAAGCGCAAAAAGTCGGCGAATACAAACAAGGCATCCGGTTGCTCCAAGAGGCGGAAAAATCTGCCACCCGAGCTGTCCGCCTTATCGCCCGTTCAAAATCCATACTCCCGCAAGAACAGCTCTATTGCGGTTCGCCGTGGCTTGCCCAAGCCCCGACGCGGCGACAGCGACAAACTGCGTTTGTTTGAGCTGCATCCCGCCGATTTCCAAACATTTAAAAACAATATGGAAGAAGCCTCGTTTGGGCAAAACGCGGGCAGATTGTGCAGACAGACGGGTTTCGCGGTTTGATTTCGCTGCTGCCTCCGCCGCCGCGCCGTGCTGTTGCCCTGATTGACCCCTCCGTATGAAGAAAAACAAGACTACCAACGCGTTGTCCAAACTTTAAAAGACGCGCTCAAACGCTTTGAGCAGGGTTGTTATATGGTTTGGTATCCTTGCTTGAGCCCGCGAAGAAAGCCGCAAGCTGCCCGAACAACTGCAAAAGCTGAAACCCGACAGCTACCTGCACGCCGAGTTGCACGTCCACACCCCGCGTCCGGACGGATTCGGGATGAACGGCAGCGGCATGTTTATCATCAACCCACCCTACCTGCTGCCGGAACTGCTGAAAAACAACCTTCCCGCGTTGACCGAGATATTGGCACAAGACAACGGCGCGCGATTCGTCTTAAACAGCTGCATAAAATAATCAGCCTTCCCCAGCCCGCCAAACGAAGACACCGGCGGGAAATCCTGTGGCAGAGGCATCCGATTTAAACCACAATTCACTACATTGTTTTTACGTTTTCAAATTATGACTATCAGACATCCCGCTTCATTGCTTTTTGGCTCCCTTTGCGCGCTTCTTCTATGCTCGTGCGAACGCTCAGTCCAAAGATACGGTGCAAGAAAACCTTCGAGAAGAGCTTCGCGGCCACTTCATCAGCAGCGCGACAGCCATCTGCGTGGAAAAGCGCCGAAAAGCAGCGCGATACCGTCTGATACCGTACAGCAAATCTGTTCGTGCGCTTCGGAAAAAACCGCAGACCAGATATCCATCGACGATATGTCGAAACTGATCGGCGGCGAAGTCGGCGGCGAGCTGAAAACCAAAATCAAACAAAGCGCGGTCGAATGCGCCAAAGAAATGATAGGCGGCACCGCCTCCGCCCCTTCAAGCAAAAAATAAATACCGACCTCGTCTGAAAACCATAGTGAATTAACAAAAATCAGGACAAGGCGACAAAGCCGCAGACAGTACAGATAGTACGGCAAGGCAACGCCGTACTGGTTTAAAGTTAATCCACTCTATTTTTCAGACGACCTTTCTATAGCCAGAAACCGAGTCCGATATGAAAACATTAGCGCAATTCCTACCGCAGCATTTACAGCAAAACAACATTCCCGCCGAATTGGGCAACGTCTCGAATCCATCGTCGCCGCCTGCTCCGACATCAGCGGCAAAGTCCGCTTGGGCGCACTCGCCGGCGTGTTGGGCATGGCGGGTACGGGCAATGTTCAGGGCGAAGATCAGAAAAAGCTGGATGTGATTGCCAACGATATCCTGATTGACATCTTGAAAAACAACGCCCATGTCGCGGGTTTGGCAAGTGAGGAAGAGGATACTTTGTAGCAGCCAACGAAAACGGCGGCTATCTGTTTTGTTTGATCCTTTGGACGGTTCGTCCAATATCGACGTCAATATTTCCGTCGGCACGATTTTTTCCGTACTCGCCAAGCCCCAAGGTCGTCCGAATACCGAATCCTTCCTGCAAAAAGGTCGTGACCAAGTGGCGGCTGGTTGCGTTTTGTACGGTCCGCAAACCCAATTGGTGTTCACTTTTGAAACACGGCGTTTTCGTGTTCACGCTCAATGAAAACAACGACTTTGTCCTGACCAAAGAAAAATCCGCAAGTGCCGGCATCGACCAAAGAATTTGCCATCAATATGTCCAACGCCCGCCACTGGCAAGCCCCCATGCAGCAATACATTAACGAGCTGTTGGCAGGGCGATACGGGCGTTCGCGGTAAAAATTACAATATGCGCTGGGTGGCGAGCATGGTCGCAGAAATCCACCGCATCCCGATGCGCGGCGGCGTATTTATGTATCCTCAAGACAAACGCGATCCGTCCAAACCCGGCAAGCTCCGCCTGATGTACTGAAGCCAACCCGATGAGCCTGATTTTGGAACAGGCAGGCGCAGCGGCAAGCAATGCCTTGGAAAAACATGCTCGACATCATGCCTACCGGCCTGCACCAACGTGTAGCCGTCGTCATGCGGGCAGCCGTGAGGAAGTTGAGTATGTCGGCAAGCTGCATCAAAAACTAAGACGTTGGGTTGGTAGGATATCCTGCCATAGAAAAGGTCGTTCGAAAATCCGTTTCAGCATTCGTAATGAACGTTGAAACAGGTTTTCAGACGGCCTTTGTGTATTGAGTCATCGACAAGGCTCGCTGCTTGGCAAACCTTGAATTAGTTGCCGACCGTTATGAACTTTCACCCAAAATCATCGAGCCTATGCCCGCATCGGTGAAAATTTCCAGCAAAAGCGCGTTGGGCAGGCGACCATCGATGATGTGGGTGGCTTTGACGCCGTTGCTTTGCCGCTTCGACGGCGGAGCTGATTTTTGGGCAACATACCGCCGTAGAGCGTGCCGTCTGCGATTAATTCGCCGATACGGCTTGGGGTCAGGTTGGTCAGCAGGTTGCCTTCTTTGTCCATCACGCCGGAGATATTGGTCATCATCAGCAGTTTTTCCGCGTTCAACTCTTCCGCCGTTTGCCTGCGACCAAGTCTGCGTTAATGTTGAAGGCTTCGCCTTTTTGCGCCGACGCCGATGGGTGCAACGACAGGGATGCAGCCGCGTTCGATCAAGCTCTTCAATCAGGCGCACGTCTATGCTTTCGACCGTGCCGACCTGTCCGATGTCCACGCCTGCCTGCTCGGGCGTATCAACCAGCAGTTTTTGGCTTTGATGAAATGGTTGTCGCGTCCGGTGACTCCGACCGCGCGTCCGCCCTGTAAATTGATCAGCGAGACGATTTCTTTGTTGACATGACCGCCCAACACCATTTCTACGATGTCCATCGTTTCGCCGTCGGTCACGCGCATACCTTGCACGAATTCGCCTTTTTACCGATTTTTCCAACATTTCATTAATTTGCGGGCCACCGCCGTGGACGATGACGGGGTGGATGCCCACCAGTTTGAGCAAAACGACATCGCGGGCAAAGCCTTCTTTCAAAGCAGGCTCGGTCATGGCGTTGCCGCCGTATTTGATGACGATGACGGAGCCGGAAAAACGGCGGATATACGGCAGGGCTTCGGCTAAAATGCGCGCTTTGTCGGCTGCGGAAATGGGGTGGGATTCGCTCATAATCGTGTCTCATTATTAACAATTTAATCATTATAGCGGATTCGCTTTGAATCGGTACAAACCGGCTCCGCCACTCTTTGCAGCTTTGCCGTCTTGTCCTGATTTAAAGTGAATCTGCCCTATCTTAACGTCAAAGGTCGTCTGAAACAACATTCCCCGCCCCTTATCGGTTGAGGACGCGCCCGTCGGAATGGTAGAATCGAAGGATTCGGGCATATCGGTTTGCCGTCGCCGACGGATATGGTATCGCCCACACATTTTCTCAAACAACGGTTATCCGGTTTGCCCGATATACCGAGGACTTTCCCCATGATTAAAATCAGCACTCAATTTGACGCCGGCTCCGTCGTCGTCAAAGACCTGACCGACCCCGCCAATATCCGCTTGAGTTGCGTCCGGACAATGCTTCTGATTTCGCCCAATGGTTTTATTTCCGCCTACAAGGAGCGGCGTATCAGAATTGCGTGATGCACTTTGAAAACGCGGCGGATCTCGGCTTATCCCGAAGGCTGGGAAGATTATCAGGCGTGCGCCTCTTACGACCGCCAAAATTGGTTCCGCGTCCCGACCGAATACGAAAACGGCGTGTTGACCATCAATCGTACACCGCTTCCAACAGCGTTTACTACGCCTGCATTTCTGAACCCTACTCCCACGAGCAGCATTTTTTAAACCTCTCGAGCGACGCGCAAGGCAGCGGGCTGCCGCATCGACGACTTGGGCAGCACTGTTCAAGGTCGTGACATCAATCTGCTAACTGTCGGCAACCAAGTCGAAAGCGACATGAAAAACTGGATTATCGCCCGCCAGCATCCGGGCGAAACGATGGCGGAATGGTTTATCGAAGGCTTTGCTCGGCCGCCTCGACTCGATCCGCAAGACCCGACTGCGCGCATCTTGCTCGACCACGCCACTTTCATATCGTACCGAACATGAATCCCGACGGCTCGAGTATGGGCAACCTGCACACCACGCCGCAGGCGCAAACCTCAACCGCAAATGGGAAAATCCGACTTTGGAAAAAGCCCCGAAGTATTCCTCGTTCGCGAAAAATGTTGGAAACCGGCGTGAGATTTGTTCTTGGACATCTCATGATGATGAAGCATTGCCGTTTGTCTTTGTCGCCGGTACGGAAGGCGTGCCAAACTATAATCCGCGCATCGCCGCACTGGAAACGCAGTTCAAAACCGCCCTGCTCTCCGCCAGCCCCGACTTCCAAGACGAATACGGCTATGAAAAAGACGCGCCCGGTCAGGCAAACATGACGCTCGCGACCAACTGGGTGGGCAACCATTTCGCTGCCTCGCCTATACGCTCGAAATGCCGTTTAAAGACAACGCCAACCTGCCCGACGACGACTTCGGCTGGAACGGCCAACGCTCCCTGCGCTTGGGCGAAGCCATGTTGTCGGCTGTTTTGAACGTTGTCGATGACGTACGATAATCTTTTCCCATCACACAAAAGGTCGTCTGAAAATCCCAATCGGCATTTTCAGACGACCTTTGTCGGGCTAAAAACACATAAACCGCCCTTCCCATAAGGAACACCATCATGATGATACATCCGAAGTTCAATCCTATTGCCATCAAAATCGACCCTATCGCCATCCGCTGGTAGTGCCCTCAGCTATATCGTCGGCTTTATGCTCTTCCTATGGCTGGGCCGCCGCCGCATCAAACAAGGCAACACCGCCTTTACCAAAGAAATGCTCGACGACTTCCTGACCTGGGGCGTATTGGGCGTCATTCTCGGCGGACGGCTCGGCTATATCCTGTTTTACAAATTTCATACTACCTCGACCATCCGCTCGAAATGCTCAAAGTTTGGGAAGGCGGCATGTCATTCCACGGCGGCTTCTTGGGCGTCGTCATCGCCATGTGGCTGTTCAGCCGCAAACACAAAATCAGCACCTTGAAAACCATGGATTTTGTCGCACCGCTCGTTCCGCTGGGTTTGGCTTCCGGCCGGATCGGTAACTTTATCAACGGCGAACTCTGGGGCCGCATTACCGATATCAACGCCTTTTGGGCAATGGGCTTCCCGCAAGCGCGCGCAGAAGACCTCAACGCTGCCGTGCGCAACCCGCTTTGGCGGAATGGATGCAGCAATACCATGTGCTGCCGCGCCACCCTTCGCAACTCTACCAATTCGCCCTTGAAGCGCATCTGCCTCTTCATCGTCGTATGGATTTTTCTCCAAAAACCGCGTCCGACCGGACAAGTCGCCTCTCTCCTCGGCGGCTACGGCTTCTTCCGCTTCATCGCCGAATACGCCCGCCAGCCCGACGACTATCTCGGCCTGCTCACCTTGGGCTTGTCGATGGGACAATGGTTGAGCGTGCCGATGATTGTTTTGGGCGCCATCGGTTTCGTTTGGTTCGGTAAGAAAAACCGCCTGAACTGATACCCAAAGGTCGTCTGAAAAACCCAAACGGGACGCGATAACCAGCGTTCCGTTATCACGTCAGCTATTCCAAAACCGGCACTGATTTGCGATTCATCAAACCGCATCGCAAAAAAATCTCAAATCCGACTTGGTTTATCCGCCGCCCGATGGTATCGTGGCACACCTTTCCACCCTTTTTTAAAGAGAGCCCAAAATGTCAGAAGAAAACAAAATCAAAGTCAACGACCTGCCCGAAGACAAAAAAGAACAGTCTGAAGAAGTCGAGCTGCCCGTAGTCAACAACGAAGAAAAACGCGGCGGACACAGCGAAGGCGGTATGCTGCGGCGCATGCGGCGGTTGATTCCGTTTTTGAAAACAAAAGCGTCGTTCTGAAAACCCGAAACATGGTTTTCGACGACCTATCGTGGAAGGATATGGCGGATTCTGTCAAAACGGATGCTATAGTGGATTAACTTCAAATCAGTACGGCGTTGCCTCGCCTTAACTCAAAGAGAACGATTCTCTAAGGCGCTGAAGCACCAAGCGAATCGGTTCCGTACTAGCTGTACTCGTCTGCGGCTTCGCTGCCTTGTCCTGGTTTTAAAGTTAATCCACTCATATCTCTTTGCCCTACCAAGTTGCCCAAACGCAACACGAAGTCCATTCGCGGCAACTGCCTTGTCACAAAAATAACCATTGCAAAACAAAACGTCGTCTGAAAACAAGCATTGCCCGTTTTCAGACGTGACGTTTCCGCATTTTCAAACCGTCTTAAGCCCGACTAATCAAATGCTCAACCAATGCCGGCACGCCTTCCGCCGCGCGTTTTCGGACATCTCTTCGACATCCGCGCCCACGCCTTGTGGGTTCGGATCGACCAGATAGCGTTCCGCAGCGGGCGGCGCGTAATGAATCAGCGAAGCCGCCGGATAAACACTGCATCGACGTGCCGACAATCATGACCAAATCCGCATCGCGCATTTCTTCGACCGCCGCGTCAAACATCGGTACTTGTTCACCGAAAAACACGATATGCGGGCGCATCGGATTGCCTGGCTATCGCGGCACATCGTCGGTCTGTTCGCCGGTAAATTCGATGATTTCGTCCCTCATCGACGGTGCTGCGCAGTTTGTTCAGCTCTGCCGTGCAGGTGCAATACTTTGCCGCTGCCCGCCTTCTCGTGCAGCGCGTCCACATTCTGCGTGATGACGTGCACATCGTAATATTGCGCCAGCTTGACCAACGCCAAATGTGCGGCGTTCGGCTCGGCGGCGGTTTGCCTCGAAGCCTGCGCTGGTTATAAAAATCAATCACAGCTTTAGGATTGCGCGCCAAGGCTTCGGGCGTGCAGACATCTGTAACCCCTATGCCCTTCCCACAAAACCGCCCGCATCGCGGAAAGTCAGCAACCCGCTGTCGGCGCTGATTCCCGCGCCGGTCAGGACAACGCATTTTTCATATCGTTATCCCGCCTTATTGCCGGTAAGTCTGCAAGAAGCGCTCGAGTCTGCCCATGGCTTCTTCGATTTGGTGGGTGTACGGCAGGGTAACGATGCGGAAGTGGTCGGGGCGTATCCAGTTGAACCCCGTTCCTTGGACGAACAAGACTTTTTCGCGCACGAGCAGGTCGTAGATGAATTTCGCAGTCGTCATGGATGCCGTACATTTCGGTGTCGATTTTGGGAAACATATAGCGCCCCCATCGGCTTGACGCAGGATATGCCGGGAATTTTGGTTGACAAGTTCCCACGCTTTATTGCGCTGCTCCAGCAGGCGGCCGCCGGGCAGGATGAATTCGTTGATGCTTTGATAGCCGCCCAAAGCGGTTTGGATGGCGTGTTGCATGGGCGTGTTGGCAACACAGGCGCATGGAGGCGAGCATATCGAGGCCTTCGATATAGCCTTTGGCATGTTCTTTCGGGCCGTTGAGCACCATCCAGCCTTGGCGGAATCCGGCAACGCGGTAAGCTTTGGAGAGTCCGTTGAAGGTAATGGTCAGCAAGTCGGGCGCGAGTGCGGCAATGTGGTGGTGAACCGCGCCGTCGTAGAGGATTTTTGTCGTAGATTTCATCGGCGAAGATGATCAGACCGTGTTTGCGCGCCAACTCGGCGATTTCGAGCAGGATTTCTTTGCTGTACACCGCGCCGGTAGGGTTGTTGGGACTGATGACGACGATGGCTTTGGTTTTGGGTGTGATTTTGGCTTCCATATCGGCAAGGTTGGGAAACCAGTCGTTTTCTTCGTCACACAGATAATGGCGCACCGTACCGCCCGCCGCGCGGCGGCAGCCGTCCACAGCGGATAGTCGGGTGCGGGAATCAGGATTTCATCGCCGTCGTTTAAAAGCGCCTGCATGGACATGGTAATCAGTTCGGAAACGCCGTTGCCGATACTAAACGTCGTTGACCGAAATGTCGCGCAGACCTTTAGTTTGATAGTAATGAACGATGGCCTTGCGGGCGGAATACAGCCCTTTGGAATCGCAATAGCCCTGCGCAGTCGGCAGGTTGCGGATTACGTCCACCAAAATTTCATCGGGCGCTTCAAAGCCGAACGGCGCAGGGTTGCTGATATTGAGCTTGAGGATTTTATGGCCTCTTCTTCGAGTTGCAGGGCTTTTTGTGTACCGGGCCGCGGATGTCGTGAGCAAAACATGGTCCAGCTTGGACGATTTGGGAAATTTCTCCGCGATGTGTGTTCCGTAAAATTGTTAACAATGGGGTAAATGTACTCCGTTTGCAGGCGGAAAGAAAGGGGCAAATGCGGGATTTTTGCCTGCCTCTTCAAGAATCAAGTGTCAAAAACAAATAAGGTCGTCTGAAAACCCTTTTTCGGGATTTTCAGACGACCTTTCCGTGAGAAGATGCTTAAACGAGCAAGCCGGTTACGCGCCGTAAACGGGGTATTTGTCGCAAAGCGCGGTAATTTGTTTGCGGACGTTTGCCAGGATTTGCTTTGTCTTTCAGGATTTGCCAAAACATCGGCAACGAGGTTGGCAGGACTCGCGTCGGCTTCGCTGAAGCCGCGCGTGGTCATGGCGGCGGAGCCGATACGGATGCCGGAGGTAACGAACGGTTTTTCCGGGTCATTCGAAATGGCGTTTTTTGTTGACGGTGATGTTTGCTCTGCTCAATCGCGGCTTCGGCGGCTTTGCCGGTGATTTTCATCGGTTGCAGGTCAACGAGGAAAACGTGGCTCGGTACGGCCCGAAACGATGCGCAAACCGCGTTTGACCAATTTCTTCCGCCATCGCTGCGGCGTTGATTTTCACCTGTTTCGCGTATTGTTTGAACTCGGGTTGCAGGGCTTCTTTGAACGCAACGGCTTTGGCGGCGATGACGTATCAGCGGGCCGCCTTTGCAGGCTTGGGAAGATGGAAGAGTTCAACGCTTTTTCATGCGTGTTGTCTCGGCACAAAATCACTGCCGCGCGGGCCGCGCAGGGTTTTGTGTGGTGGTGGTCACGAAGTCGCAGAATGGGACGGGTTGGGATATTCGCCGCCGGCAATCAGGCCCTGCGTAGTGCGCCATATCGACAAAGAGGTAGGCACCGACTTTGTCGGCGATTTCGCGGAATTTCGCCCAGTCGATTTGCAGGCGTAGGCAGATGCGCCGGCAACGATCATTTTGGGTTTGTGTTCGAGCGCGAGGCGTTCGACTTCGGCGTAATCGAGGACTTCGTTTTTCATCTGCCGTAGGTAATGGCGTTGTAGAGTTTGCCGGAAATATTGACGCTGGCGCCGTGGGTCAGGTGGCCGCCGTGGCGAGGCTCATGCCGAGGATGGTGTCGCCGGGTTTGAGGACGGAGGCGTACACGGCTTCGATTGGCTTGGGAGCCGGAATGGGGTTGGACGTTGGCGTATTCCGCACCGAAGAGTTCTTTGACGCGGTCGATTGCCAGCTGTTCGACGATATCGACGTATTCGCAGCCGCCGTAGCATGTTGCCGGGAGGTACGCTTCGCGTATTTGTTGGTCAATTGCGAACCTTGTGCCTCCATCACGGCGCAACTGACGTAGTTTTCGGAAGCAATCAGTTCGACGTGGTCTTGCTGGCGTTGGTCTTCTCGGGCGATGGCGGCTGCCAGCTCCGATCATATTGGGCTGGGTTGACGCTTTTTGAAAACATCTTCTCGACTCCTTTGTCGGTTGGGAAACGGGGATTGATGAGTGTTAGAACAACGTACCAAATCGGTTTGGATTGTCAACGATTTATCTTTCAGACGACCCCTTTGCTGCTTGGAGGGTCGTCTGAAAAGTTTTTATTTGAACAGATTGTCTTGTTTCAAATGAAATTCGATTTTTCGAGCAGGGCTTCGAGGTCGGTCTCGGCTTGGCGGCAGGGTGTTGCCCAACTCTTCCAAAAGCCAGCGCATCGAGCCTGCGGCGTTCCGAGTTTGCGCGCTTCTTCGTTGAAGATTTTCGATGTTGTCGGGCAGGATGAGCGGCGGCACGCCGCCGTCGGTCGTATAGAACGCTTCATCCGCAAACACAAAAACCCCGCCGGCAATGCGGGTGCGTTGTCGTAGTCGGCATCGTTGACCGGCATCCACTCGGAATCGCTGTTCAACAGGACGAATTGCCCGTTCATGCCGTAAATATGGGCAAAACGGGAGAGCTTGGGGCGTTTGGTGTTCATGCGCAAAGATTGTAGTGCCGATGATGCGGGAGCGTCTGAGGGCGGAATCTTTGCATCAGGCAGTAGGAAGGTCGTCTGAAAGTAGTATAATTACAAAATCGATAAATTTTTGAAGACAAATATAAAAAGGGAAACCCCAATGCCAGCAAAACACAAACAAACAATGGCTAAGCTGTCATCGCCCTGGCGGTCGGCGCATTCATTTTCAGCACCACCGAATATATCCCGATTGCCCTATTGAGCGACATCGGCGCGACCTTCAATATGCCGCCGACCGAAGTCGGCATCATGATTACCGTGTATGCCTGGATTGTCGCGCTATTGTCACTGCCGCTGATGCTGGTAACGAAAAACGTCGAACGCCGCAAGCTGCTGCTCGTCCTCTTCGCGTTCTTTACCCTCAGCCACATCGTTTCCTATTTCGCCCGAAGTTTTCGAAATCCTGCTCGTCAGCCGCATCGGCATCGCCCTGACGCACGCCGTGTTTTGGTCGATTACTGCCTCACGGCAGTACGTGTCGCCGCATGGGGAAAGCGAGCAATCAGGCTTTTGGGGGCTACTCAGTACGGGCGACGGTCATGGCGATGGTAGCGGGCATCCCGCTGGGGCGCGTTATCGGGCAACATTCAAGCTGGCAGTTCAGCTTTTTGCTTATCGGACTTTGCGCAGCGGTAGTCATGGGCATATTGGCGAAAAACCTGCCGCTGCTGCCCAGCGTGAACACAGGTTTCGCTCCAAAAGTCGCCCGGATTGCTCAGCGCGAAAACCCTCATGCTGCTCTACGCGCTGACCGTTCTCCTGATTACCGCCCACTTTTACGGCACTACAGCTATATCGAACCCTTCGTCCTGCAAGCCGGCGGCTTTGCGCCCGAACAAGTGACCATCGTCTTGAGCCTGTACGGGCTGGCGGGGTTTGCCGCGTCGTCATCTGTTCGGCAAATGGTTTGCCAAACACCAGCGCACATTCCTGCTGACCTCGGTATCCGTCATCATGGCTTCAACGCTCTGCCTGCTGCCCCTGCCGCTTACCCGATAGCCGTTTACGCGCTGGTGTTTGTCTGGGGTATCGCCATCGTCGTCTTGAGTCTCGGCATGGTCTCCAAAGTGCTGACTTGCCTCGGATGCGACGGACGCAGCCAACTCGATTTACCCGGCCCTGCTAACGTCGGTATCGGCGGCGGCGCGCTTTTGGGACATTACGTCACCGTTGGCAGGTGACTTTCCAACATCGGATTTGTAGCCGCGATCTTGGCGGCGGCAGGATGGGCGTGTGTCGGATGTTGGTTGAAATGCGGACAGAGGGTTGTATAAAAAGGTCGTCTGAAAACGTTTCTTTTTATTTAAATACATCGCCCCGCAGTCGGGACGCTCCGTCTGTTCAGGCGTGAATGGATTTCTAAGTTTTGGAATGAAAACAAACCGATTCCTTTGATGGAATCCGGTTTTTCTTTTTCGATGATTGATTTTCAGACGACGTTTTGGGTCGTCTGAAACCTTATCCATGCTTTTACCTTCGTTTATTCAAAACATTATAGTGGATTAACTTTTAAACCAGTACGGCGTTGCTCGCCTTTTAGCTCAAAGAGAACGATTCTCTAAGGCGCTGAAGCATTCGCGGAATCGGTTCCGTACTATCTGTACTGTCTGCGGCTTCGTCGCCTTGTCCTGATTTAAATTTGATTCACTATATAAATAAAGGTCGTCTGAAAAACGTTGTTTTGTTTCAGACGACTTTGATTTTAACTGATAAATTTTCCTTCCCTGCGGGCCCCTTTCCCCGAAAATAAACCGCAACCGCGCACTGCGCCGCGCCTGCGGCTCAGGGCAGCCGAACCAGCCAGTGCTGGCGGCGGCGGGATGGGGCGAGCGAGGTGCGCGGCAAGGGCGGCGGCAGGAGGGGTTGCGCCGGCGAGGCAGGCGGGCGGGCGAAGTTGCACGGGTCGTCCGAGCATGGTTTTGGCGTGGGGCGTTTGCGAGAGCATGAGGCAGAAAAAGCCGCCGGAGCAGAGGGAAACATCGGGAAATACAGCATGGTCATTGCGCCTTTGCGATGCGGCGGGCGATGAGGAAGAATATTGCCGCAAATGTCAGGAAACACAGTTCCACCGTCCAATAGAGCGTGTCCCCGACCGAATTGACAGCCAGAGAGGCCGTCCGAGCATAAATGTCCAAAAGAGCGGGATCTAGTGCACAGTGCGGCGGCGGCGTAAAACAGGCCGCGCCATTTGATATACGCGTGGGGAAGAAGGCGGCAACCGCAGCGGCGGCCCAGACGGCAAAGAGGGCTTTGCGCTTCCCAAATTTCGCGCCCGTCCCAGTCTGCGGGCAGCAGGCGGTTGGCGCAGAAAAAGGCGGCGCAGGCGAGCGAAGCCGGCGAACACGGCGATGTTGATGCGTTCCGCCCACGCACCCGCGCAGGGGCGGCTGTTTGCGGTTGCGCCGCTTCATTGGCCATTACCGCACCCGTCGCAATCATACCGCAACCCGCCATACCGCTGAAGAACATGCCAGAGCGTCGGATAGTCGGCAAAGCCCGCCGTATGCAGGCTGTAGAGCGAAGAGTAGGCCTCGTTCGAAGCCGCCGTAGGCATCTTTGCGTACACCTGCGCCCCGTCGCGCAAACGTACCGCCACCGACAAATCGGGTTCGAGCCGACGCTTCTTTTTGTCGAAATAATCCGCCGACAATACGGCTTCTTCGCGGTCGGGGTCGGTGATGGTCAAGTTGATTTCCTTGTCCGTCCTGTTCGGGCGCAGCCTCTGCACCGTCGGATACCAATCCGCCATCTCCCCACCGCTTCCCGCGTTTTCAGACGACCCGACACATAGGCGGAGCGCGCCTCGAATTCTTCACCCGACAACTCCGCCGCCGTTTGGCTGTAGGTCATCACCGTATGCGAAGTCAGCAAGAGGCCGCTGTAAACAATCATCACTGAAACGGCAGCGGCAGTACGCCCAGCAGGTTGTGCGCGTCCAGCCAGCTTCGAGCTTTTGCCCTGCGCGGAAAGTGCAACCCGCCAAAATCTTTTTGCGCACAATCACGCCGCTGATTACCGCCGCCAGCGCGACCACCGCGGCCGCAGCCGTCAGCCAGTAACCGCCGTATTCCGCCGCCGCGAGGTTGCTGTGGATGGAAACCAGATAACCCGCCCCCCGCCGTTTCGCGCGGTTTGGACCGCGGCGCGTTAGGATAAGGGCTGATGGTGGTATAGACGCCCTTCGGTCCCACGCTCCGTCCAGCCCAAATCCAAGTACGGCGAACGTTCGGTCGGCAGAGAAACCGACCATTCTGCCGCATTCTGGCGCATGGCGGCGCAGATAGTCCAGGGCGGTCGCCAGCGAAACCCGTTCGTCCGGCAGGCCGTCTGAAAACGGTAGCTCCGGCTGCATCCATACATCCAGTTCGGCACGGAAAAACGCAATGCTTCCCGCAAGGAATATTACGAACAAAACCCACGAACAGATCAGCCCCGTCCATGTGTGGATTTCCGCCATTACCTTGCGCAGCCCCGCCTCCTTAGCCATGCGGCAGCCCCCCTGTCGCCGAAAGCAGCAACACCGACAGCGACAGCACGCAAAACACCGTCCGCAGCCGCCGCGCCGCCAACGCCCACAGAAATCACCAGCGGCGGCAGCGTGATGCCTCAGGAGGGTGCCGCCGTAAACGGCATTGGTTGACCCGCCCGCATAAAGCGGAACCGTACCCGCCGCCAGCGCGGATACCCAGTAGCTTCCGGCCGAAGCCAGCACAATCCGCGCCGCGATGTGCAGCGGGCGTGGCAGGATGGGACTCATATGGTTTTCCTTGGGATATTCGTTACTTTTATTCGATTGGGTATTTTTCAGACGACCTTTAGAAATGACAGGTTTCAGACAGCCTTTGCAGAGTACGGCAACTCACGACCGTCATTCCCTGTGAAAACGGGAATCCAGACCTTTGGAGTTTCAGGAATCTCTAAAAATCGCCGAATCCCAAAGATTCCTAGATTTCCGCCTGCGCGGGAATGACGGATTATATAGTGGATTAACTTTAAACCAGTACGGCGTTGCCTCGCCTTAGCTCAAAGAGAACGATTCTCTAAGGTGCTGAAGCACCAAGTGAATCGGTTCCGTACTATTTGTACTGTCTGCGGCTCTCGTCGCCTTGTCCTGATTTAAATTTAATCCACTATAGGTTTCAGACGACCTTCAAGAATTACAGCAACCCTAAACCCCGTCAAAAACTATACCTAAGCGTCCCCGACAAACCCTCGGCTGGCTGTAGTCGTGGTACGCCGTATCCATGCGGTAGCGCGTTTGTCGAATACGTTGTCGAAATTCAGCGTCGTTCGGCGTTTTTCGAAACTTGGTACTGCGCGTTCAGGTCGACCACGGCGAAGGATTTTTGGCGGGAGAGGACGCGGGCGCGTTCTTTGGCTTCATCGTCGTCAAACCTGATATTGCTGAGGTCACTGTATTTGTCCACAAAGGTCTTGCTTTGCTAGCGCACGCCGCCGCCGAGGGTCCAGCGGGTTTTGGGCAGGCGGTAGGTGGTGAAGAGTTTGAGCTGTGGCGCGGGTCGTATTGGCTGTTGGGCTGGTTGCCGTTTTTCTGCGGGTCAGGTGCGACTGCACGCCCGCGCTGATGTCCCAGCCTTCGGCGGGCGAGCCGCTAATTTCGGCTTCCCAGCCGTGGGCTTTGGTATCGCTGCGCGGTAGTAGGTGTCGTCGTTGTCAAATTTGCTCGCTTCGACGGCGACGTTGCGCCGTTTGATTGGAAACACCGACAACGAGGCGTTCAGACGGCCTTCGAGCCATTCGCCTTTTCAGTCCAGCCTCGACGGTGCGGCCGGTAATCGGATCGATGGGGCGGCGGTTGATGTCTGTTTCGCCGTTTTCGTGCGGCATAAACAGGCGGCTATAGGAGGCGTAGGCGGAGAGGTTGTCGGTGAGGTCGTAGGTGATGCCGGCGTGGGGCGAAGCGGCCTCTTTGGCTTCCGTATTCAGCTGCCGCCAACCGGTATGGCTTGGTAATGGTAGCGGGCGAAGTTGGCGCCCAAAAAGCAGCGAGAGTTTGTCGGTGGCGTGCAGGCGGTGGCGGCATAGCCGCTGATTTGGCGTGTTGCGATGGTGTCTCCTCCCATTTCCAGTCGTTGACGGAAGCGATGGCGGGATAGTCGCGGCGGCGTGATGAAATCGTAGATGCTCGTCTATGGAATAGTTGCTTTCTTGGTTTGCCCAGGCGCGTTTGTCCCGCGTGCGGTAGCCTCCGATGCCGAATACGGCTTCGTGTTTGCGCCCCCATAAATCGTATTGCCCGTTGAGCTGAAGCTGAAGCGCATGGCTGACGATATTGTCGGCCATTTTATAAAAATTGGCTCCGGCTGAGCTGTCATCGTGCCTGAGATAGTTGTATGGGGCGTCACCCATGCCGGGATTGAGTGGTTCTCACGGTTGTAGCGGTATTCCAGCTTGGCTTTCCAGTTGTTTTCAAAGCGGTGTTCCAGTCCGGTAAAGAGTTCCGTCGCGCGTTCGCTATAGCTGCTGCCTTTGATTTTGTTGTTGTCACGGATGCCGAAGCGGGTGGGGTAGCCTGCGCTGTCGTAAACGGGCAGGTCCTCGCCGTGAAAATTTCGCGCGCGCGCTGGTGGTTGATGCCGGCGCAGGCGGTGGTTTGCGGTGAGAAATCGTATTCGGCAATGCCGTAAACCATGTCGGAGCGGTCGCGTGAACCCTCGGTCCAATGCCGCCCGCCCTCGGCGTTGACCACGGCGCGACCGCGCAGGCTGCCGCTTGCTGAGCGGTCCGGAAACGTCGGCCCGGCATTCCAACGCCGCCATCTGCCGATACCGACGGAAATTTCAGCCTGCCGCTCTTTGGTCGGACGCTTGCGTACCAGGTTCACCGTCGCGCTCTGGTCGCCCACGCCGCCCCGCAAGGCGGAAGTGCGCGCACGACTTCCACCCGCTCGTACGCGCCCTGAGTTCAGCAGTTGGTTGCCGTCGATTTCGGTGGTCATGCCGTCTATCTGGTAATCGTTGACCTTCTCGCCGCGCGCGCATCACATGTTGGTTACCGCATAGCGCGAATCCTGCCGGATTGCCGCTGATACTAGTTGACCCATGAGAGGTGCCGGGAACGCTGCGCTTGCGCCTTTGGTCCTTCATCTGTTTGTCGGTTACCACGCTCACGCTCTGCGGCACCTCGCGCAGCGTCAGCGGCATCCCTGTCGCGGCGTAGGGTGCCCGAAGCGGTATAGCCCTTGTTCAACGACTTCTGCCGCTTACCGCGCACGGTAACGGTGGAGGGTGACTGCTGCCGGTTCGGCATCGGCGGAACGATGCGTCCGCCGCCTGCGTGCAGACAGGCAGGATAAGTAACAGCGGCGCGCTCAAATGGTAAAACTTCATTGCTACAAATTCTCCTTTTCAAGTTCAAACAATAGATTGATAGAATTGATAATAATTTTTGTATAAAAACTGGTAATTTTGTTTCATTTTTGTCCTTTGTAAAAGACAGAATGAAGAAATGCCGTTCGGGCAAAAATGCTATGATACGGGGAGCGAAGGCGGAAGCGCGGAATGAAAAGGAGTTTGTAAAAGTTTGGAAAGGGATATTGAATACCGTCATTCCCACCCCAGTCTGGACGCGAAGGCAGGTTGAGACGAGAATCCAACACTTTGATTTCTGGAATCTCTGAAAATTACTGCAGCCCGTCAGTTCGTTGTTTAATTGTTAAATTGGCAAACAAGCGTCGGAATTTTGTTACACTCTGGTTTCTTTACACTTCACACTCACACATCACACAAGGAGGCTTTTTATGGCATTACATGGACAGTTTGTTGAACGCGGCGGCGCAAGCCTTGGGCGGCAAGGACGAAAACGGACAAAGCTCGCTGACCGACATGGCGATGAATTTGGTACAACAGCAAGGCGGCGTGGGCAATCTGATTAATCAATTGCAACAAGGCGGGCTGGGCGACGTATTGAACAGCTGGGTTTCCAACCAACAAAGCAATCTGCCTGTATCCGGCAGCGATTTGCAAAACGCTTTGGGCAGCGATGCCATCAGCCAAGTAGCGCGCAAAAAGTTCGGTCTCGACAGCCAGCAAGCCGGCGATATGTTGGCGCAGATTCTGCCCAATCTGGTAGACAAAGCCACGCCGAACGGTTCGGCGCAGGATGCGGACGGATTCGGTTTGGACGATATTGCTTCGGCGATATTGAAGAACTTCACCAAATAAGCAGCACGAAAAATACAAAAAGGTCGTCTGAAAAACGTTTTCAGACGACCTTATCTTATGGTTCAAACAGTTTTTATTTCTTCGCCGCCCTTTTTCGCGCGGATGACTTCGACCACACCCGGCAGGATGGAAATCACGATAATCGCGACCATCACTAAAGCCAGATTGTTTTTTGACAACCGGAATATTGGCGAAGAAATAACCGGCATAGGAAAACGACAAGACCCACAATACCGCGCCGATGATGTTGTAGCGGATAAAGGTGCCGTAGTGCATACTGCCCATGCCCGCGACAACGGGGCGAACGTCCGCACAATCGGGACGAAGCGGGCGATGATGATGGTTTTACCGCCGTGTTTTTCGTAGAACGCGTGGGTTTTCTCCAGATACAACTGGCGGAAGATTTTGGAATCGGGTTGGCAAAGAGTTTGCGCCCGAAAAACTTCGGCCGATCGCGAAGTTGGCGGCATCGCCCAAAATCGCGGGCTGCCAAAAAGCAGCGCAATCACGACATGAATATTCATAAGCGCCGACCGCGGCAATCCCGCCCGCGGCAAACAGCAGCGAATCGCCCGGCAGAAACGGCGTAACCACCAAAACCGGTTTCTGCAGAAAAATAATCAAAAACAACACCGCGTAACCATACGCCGTATTGCGCGGAAATCTCGACCAAATGCTGGTCGATGTGGAGGATAAAATCAATAAGGGTCGAAATCACGAGATTTTTCCTGAAATGAAAAGACAGAGGTCGTCTGAAAACAGACGCGTTGCCAAATGTCCGCCATTGTATATGAAACCCATGCCGCGCGCCCCTTTTTCAGACGACCCTGTGCCTTGATACGCGCTGACAAAACAACGTACAATAAAACCCGATTCCAACCCATCCGGAGTGCCTTTGTGAACCAGCGCTTTATTTTCGACTTCGCCGAACGCGGCTATCCCGGTTTCCGACAAATTCCTCGAACGGAAAATGCCGAACTGGTCTCATGTGTTACAGCATAAACACGACCCGTTTATCTACGTCTGGGGCGAAGAAGGCGCGGGCAAGAGCCACCTGCTGCGCGGCATGGTCGCCCAAGCGCTCGACGCGGGGAAAAAGCCGTCTATATCGACGCCGCCGCCACGCCCCTGACCGAAGCCGCCTTTGAAGCCGAATACCTCGCCATCGACCAAATCGAAAAACTGGGCAACGAAGAACAAGCCCTCCTGTTTGCCGTATTCAACCGCTTCCGTAACAGCGGCAAAGGCTTTCTGCTGTTAAGTTCCGAGCACACGCCCCAACAGCTCGTCATCCGCGAAGACTTTGCGCACCCGCATGGCGTACTGCCTCGTTTACGAAGTCAAACCCCTGACCGACCAAGAAAAAATCGACGCGCTCGTCAGCATGGCGGCGGCACGCCAAGTCACCATAGATCCCGAAATCTTCGAATACCTGCTCAACCACTGGCGGCGCGACATGGACAGCCTGATGCAGATGCTCGACACGCTGGACAACCACGCCGTTACCATGGGCAACGCATCACCCTGCCGCTTCTTCGCCAGCTTTTTGAAACAACAGGAAACCCAATGAAAAACCTCGCCATCTTCGACCCTCGACAACACCTCATCAACACCGATTCCGACCATTCATGGCCGCAATACCTCATCAAAAGGCCTGCTGACGCTGCCGAAACCGAAGCGCAAAACGAAAAATTCTACCGCGACTACCAAAACGGCTGCCTCGACATCGACGCCTTCCTCAAATTCCACCCTCGCCCCGCTCGCCCGTTACAGCAAAGAAGAGCTGGCAGAATTTCACCGCGAATTTATGGCGGAGTTCATCACGCCCCACATCTCGCCCATGCAGCGTATGCTGGTGCAGAGCCACCAAAATGTCCGGCGACGAAACCCTCGTCATCTCATCGACCAACGAGTTCATCATCACCCCCATCTGCCACCTTTTTCGGCATCACCAACATCATCGGCACCCAACTCGAAACCGGTGCCGACGGCCGCTACACCGGCAACTACATCGGCACGCCCAGCCTCAAAGAAGGCAAAAATCACCCGCCTGAACCAATGGCTCGCCGAACGCGGCGAAACGCTCGAAAGCTATGGCAAAACCTATTTTTACAGCGACTCCAAAAACGACCTGCCACTGCTGCGCCTCGTCAACGAACCCGTCGCCGTCAACCCCGATGCCGAGTTGGAACAGGAAGCCAAAGCAAAAAGGTTGGGCCGATATTGAATTTCAACAGCAAAAACCGCACCCGCCGCCCAAACGGGATGCATATCATAACGTGGGCTTCACCCACGAAAAACAAAGGTCGTCTGAAAATGGAAAACAACCCCGTAGCGTGGGCTGTGCCCACGAAAAACAAAAGGTTGTCTGAAAACAAATCAAAAACAACCCCCTAAACCCGCTACAAATCTACAACAAGGAAAAACAATATGTCCATCCGCGCCATCATCCCCTGCCCTGCTGCTTGCCTTCGTCCTACCCGCAACCGCGCAAAACCGTCAACCCGGCAGAATACGCCCCCGCATCCAATAATCCCGCACAGCCCATCAAACCCGTCAAACTGTCCATCCTAGTTTCCCCCGAAGGCAAAGCCGTAGAAGTCAGCATCCTCGAATCCAGCGGTTATGAAGGGCTCGACGAAACAGCCGTCGCAACCGCTAAAAAAGACAAATACAAAGCCGCCGGATACTGGGTGAAATATAAAGGAACCATCGAGTTTAAAAACCAATAGGTCGTCTGAAATGTCCGCGTTCAAACCCGTCATCGTTACCACCACCGCCCCGACCCGCGAAGAAGCCGAAAAAATCGGCAGCCTGCTTTTGGAAAAGCAACTCGCCGCCTGCGTGCAATACGAAGCCATCACCAGCCAATACCTTTGGAACGGCGAAATCTGCCGCGACGACGAAATCCGCATCACCATCAAAACCTCGCGCCACTGCTACCGCGAACTCAAAAACCATCATCGCCATCCACAGCTACGAATGCCCGCAAATCCTGATGCAAAACGTATCGCGCGGATACGCCCCCATTTGCGCTGGCTGAAGCGGTGTCTCGGTTTATAGTGAATTAACTTTAAAGCAGTACGGCGTTGCCTCGCCTTAGCTCAAAGAGAACGATTCTCTAAGGTGCTGAAGCACCAAGTGAATCGGTTCCGTACTATCTGTACCGTCTGTGGCTTCGTCGCCTTGTCCTGATTTAAATTTAATCCACTATATAAAACAGCCGCGTCGTCTGAAAAACGCTCAAGCATCATTATGAATTTACAGGGAAAGTCCACTATAATGACGGCTTTTGATTTTCAGACGACCTCCGTCTGCATCCGCAATCCCAAACCAAAAGGAAACCCATGTTCCGAACCATGCTCGGCGGCAAGATACACCGCGCCACCGTTACCGAAGCCGACCTCAACTACGTCGGCAGCATCACCATAGACCAGACCTGCTCGACGCCGCAGGCATCCTCGTCAACGAAAAAGTCGCCATCGTCAACAACAACAACGGCGAACGCTTCGAAACCTACACCATCCCCGGCGAACGCGGCAGCGGCGTCGTCTGCCTCAACGGTGCCGCCGCACGGCTCGTCCAAAAAGGCGACATCGTCATCATCATGTCCTACGTCATGCTGTCCGAACCCGAAATCGCCGCGCACGAACCCAAAGTCGTCCTCGTGGACGAACACAACAAAATCCGCGACATCCTCTCCTACGAGCCGCCACACACCGTCCTATAACATCAAAGGTCGTCTGAAACCGCAAAATCCGCTTTCAGACGACCTTTCAGCCATTTTCAGACGACCTTCGAGAAAGCACCACCATCATGAACATCCGCATCAACAACCTCACCGTCGGCAACGACCTCCCCTTTACCCTGTTCGGCGGCATCAACGTCCTGGAAGACCTAGACTCCACCCTCAAAGCCTGCGAACAATACGTCAAAGTGACCGACAAACCAGGCATCCCCTACGTCTTCAAAGCCTCCTTCGACAAAGCCAACCGCTCCTCCATCCACTCCTTCCGCGGCGTCGGCTTGGACGAAGGCATGAAAATCTTCCAAGCCGTCAAACGCGAATTTGACGTACCCGTCATCACCGACGTCCACGAACCCTACCAATGCGCCCCTGTCGCCGAAGTCTGCGACGTCATCCAACTGCCCGCCTTCCTCGCCCGTCAAACCGACCTCGTCGTCGCCATGGCAAAACCGGCAACGTCATCAACATCAAAAACCCCAGTTCCTCAGCCCCTCGCAGATGAAAAACATCGTTGAGAAATTCCAAGAAGCGGGCAACGATCAAATCATCCCTGTGCGAACGCGGCGCCAACTTCGGCTACGACAACCTCGTCGTCGATATGCTCGGCTTCGGCGTCATGAAACAAACCTGCGGCGGCCTGCCCGTCATCTTCGACGTCACCCACCCTCGCAAACCCGCGAATCCGGCTGCCGCATCCGGCGGACGACGCGCACAAGTGTTGATTTGGCGCTCGCCGGCATGCGGGCAACCCGCCTCGCAGGCCTCTTCCTCGAATCACACCCCAACCCCGACCAAGCCAAATGCGACGGCCCCAGCGCCCCTGCGCGCTTGCCCAACTGGAAGACTTCCTGACCCGCGCTCAAAGCCGTGGACGAAACCGTCAAATCCTTCGCGCCTATGGACATCCGTTAACGCGGCATGGCAAACGAAAGGTCGTCTGAAAAATTGAATCGTCGGTTTACCTTGTGTAAACTGACGGTCAGGCGATTTTGTATTTCAATCGATTTTTCAATATATATTGGATTAACTTTTAAAACCATTACGCGCGTTGCCTCGCCTTAGCTCAAAGAGAACGATTCTCTAAGGTGCTGAAGCACCAAGCGAATCGGTTCCGTACTATCTGTACTGTCTGCGGCTTCGTCGCTTTGTCCTGATTTAAATTTAATCCACTATAAAAATAGTAAATACACAAAAACCATCAACATTGTGGGCAAACGCGAAAAACCCCAAAAACGGATTCGCCGCCTGCGCCCGATTCTTCAACTGCTCATTACATATAAGGAAAAACAATATGAAAACATGGAAAACCCTCACTTGGCGCCGCCGCGTTCACCTTTGACCCTGACTTCTGCCGCCGTGGCGGAGACGGCTTATGTACCGGGTCTGCACGTTACCGAACCCAACCAGCTCGTTACTGCCAAAAAGTCAAACGCAAAGACTTGTTCGGCATGTGGGGCAACACCAGTAAAAACCGCTGACGGCTCCCTGCTCAACGCCAGCCTGATGCGCCCCTGACGGTACCGGCCGCGACCTGATCCATTTCCAAGCAAATTCCGGCGATACGACCACCATTACCCAAGACTTCAAATGGAAATTCAGCCGTTGGAGACAAGAATTCCGTCAAAACCATAACCAACTACACCGTCAGCCACAAACGATGGCGCGCCCGAACAAAAACTCTGACGAAATCGGCAAAAACCGTCAAATTCAAAGTTCCGCTGCTGCTGAAGCTGGAAGGCAAAACCCAACGTATTGGAAATGACCAATAAAGAAGGTACGGACAGCGTCCGCTATTACGCTACAACGAAGAAGCCATGCCTGATCTGCTGAAAAACTGGAAGCGCAATAATCCATCTTCCCAATATTGAAGGTCGTCTGAAAACCCTAATTTCAAGGTTTTCAGACGACCTCTTGTTTTCTGTTGTCCCTTTAAAGGATTTCTAGTTCTTTGTAACTAAAAACAATCATCAATAATATTTACATTTTG
>BNJV01001231.1_pt1 | contig 26358 bp, 26 predicted proteins | sample 8540591 | NCBI WGS metagenome assembly BNJV01 (sample SAMD00202457, study PRJDB9452) | human saliva metagenome | host: Homo sapiens | reverse complement strand
GCAACAGTCCGACGATCCATCCGACGAACATGAACGCCGGTCCGAAGAAGCCCAGCATTCCCGAGCACCACATGAGGACGAAGCAGACGGCGGTGTGAATGCACCGATCGTGACGGCCGAGCGCCTTTGTGACGCCCGAACCCGCAACCTGAGACATTATCGTGACCCTTCACGAATATAGGTTTATAGAAGCGAATTAAGGTTACCCTATTCCGAGAGTAGTATTGAGTGACCTACGTCCCTTTTCTCTCACGTACCGTCGAATCACACGAACGCGACGACGAGGGGCCTCGGCGAGCGAGATCTCAGGCAACGCCAGCTCGCAGATGCTGCTTGCGCAGCAGGAAGCGCCCGATAGGTCCACCGATGCGCGACGATCATCGCGACGACGGCCCACCCGCCAATGAAGGCGCGGACCACATGAACGCACGCATAGCATCCGCGTAGTTCCTGCCCCATCTGGGCTGCCACGCTACTCGAGGGGTCCGGAGCGAAGAAGATCGGGGCGAGCGAACGCTAATTATCCACAGGGAAAACAGCATGTACGCAGCGATATTTCGCGGGGCACTCACATAACCGCCACCGCGCAATGAGATCACCAAGGAAGCCAAGGACGAGAGCCACCGGCAGTCGTCACCCACGCATGGCCGGTCAGCACCATGAGGAAAGCGACGATGCCTCCCATGATCGTGAGCGTGCCGAACATGCGCGAACGCACCAGCATGAGCACTGACGACCGGCCCATTGAGGGAGGAGGCCAACAATCCAGCCGACGAACGTGAATGCTACGAAGAAGCCCAGCGCACTCGAGGACAACAGAAGAACGAAGTAGACGGCGGTAAAAGCACCAATCGTGACGGCCGAGCGCGCCTTTTGTCACACCCTGAACCCGCAACCTGAGACAATTTTCAACCCTTCATAAATATAGGTTTATAGAAGTGAACTAAGGTTACCCTATTCAATGCTCGAATTGCATGCCTCGTTTCACATTCAGGTACGGTTCGATCAAGCCATAGACGCCGCTAAGAAGCCGGGTCCCCGCGCAGCGGCGCTGCGCGGGGACCCGGATGCTTGATCAGCGAGCGAGGCTCACTTCTCGATGAGGTCCTTGACCTTGGTGACATCCACGGGGATGCCGGGGCCATCGTCGTGGCGACGGCGCCCTTGAGCAGAGTAGCGGCCCTTCGAAGAGGTCGGCTTGAGACGCAGCACCTCGTCCAGGACGGCGGCGTAGTTCTCGGTCAGCTGCTCGGCGGTGAAGGAGGCCCTGCCGACGATGAACGCCAGGTTGGCGTGCTTGTCGACGCGGAACTCGATACGACCACCCTTGATCTCCCTTAACGGCCTTCGCGACATCCATGGTCACGGTGCCCGTCTTGGGGTTCGGCATGAGGCCACGGGGGCCGAGGACGCGGCCGAGGCGGCCAACCTTGCCCATGAGGTCGGGGGTTGCAACGGCGACATCGAAGTCGGTGTAGCCCTTGGCAACCTTCTCGATGAGCTCGTCGCCGCCGACCTCGTCGGCACCTGCGTCGATCGCTTCCTGAGCGCGCGGACCAGCGGCGAAGACCAAGACCCGGGCGGTCTTGCCGGTGCCGTGCGGCAGGGAAACGGTGCCACGGACCATCTGGTCCGCCTGGCGAGGTCGACACCCGTCGGAAGACGACCTCAACGGTCGAATCGAACTTGCGTGACGGTGGTCTCCTTGGCCAGCTTCATGGCCTCGAAGGGGGTGTACAGCACGTCCGCGGCGGACCTTCTCGAGCCGCTGCGCCGTAGCTCTTGGAGCGCTTGGTCATTCTGCTTCTTCTCCTTGCAGTCGTGGGTGTCGGGCAGCGCCTGCCCTACCACGGGGGTTGGTTGAGGTCAGCCCTCGACGGTGATGCCCATGGAGCGGGCGGTGCCCGCGATGATCTTGGCCGCAGCCTCGACATCGTTGGCGTTGAGGTCAGCCATCTTGGACTCGCCGATTTCGCGAGCCCTGATCCATCGTGATCGAACCAGCCTTGACGGTGTTGGGGTGCCGGAACCCTTCTGGATGCCAGCAGCGCTTCTTGATGAGCTCCGGCGGCAGGGCGGCGTCTTCAGGACGAACGTGAAGGAACGATCCTCGTAGACGGTGATCTCGACGAGGGATGATGTACACGCTGCGACTCGGTGGCCGCGTTCGTAAGCCTTAGTGAACTCGACGATGTTCACGCCGTGCGTGGCCAGTGCGGGGCCGACGGCGGTGCGAGGGCAGCGGCGTAAGCTGCAGATCTCGAAGCCCGATCAGGCCGGTGACCTTCTTCTTCGGTGCCAGAATGCGGGTCTTTCTTCTGAAGTTCTGGCCGACGGGTGTCGGTCAGGGCGGGACGCGTGGCGTCGCTCACTGGGTTTCAGTGGGCATAGTGCGCCCTACGCACACAAAGTGAATCATAACGCGATTCCGGGCTTGATCCCAAGCGTCGCGTGACGTGTCACTGCTCGAGCTTCCACCTGGTCGAAGCGAGCTCGAGCGGCGTCTCGCGCTCGAAGATGGTGACGAGGACCTACTTCTGGGTCTCGGGCATGATCTCGGAGATCGTGACGACATGGTCTCGAAAAGCGTCCGTCGGTGACGGTGACGATCTCGCCGACCTCGAGACTGGGTCTGGACGACCTGGACGGGCTGCGGGCTGATCCATGGCGGCCTCGGCGGCCTCCTCGAGGACGTTGGGCGTCAGGAGCATGACGACCTCGTCGATCGAGGAGCGGGACCGGGTTGTGCTGGTCGCCCACGAAGCCGGTGACGGCGGGGTTTCCTTGACGACGCGGTACGAGGCCTCGTTGAAGTCCAGCAGACGATCGCGTAGCCGGGGATGCGCACGTGGCGCACGCCTTCTTCGCGTTGCCGCGGTACTCCGGCGAGCGTACTCGTCCGGAACCTCGACGGCGAAGATGTGAGTCTTCCATGTTCTGCGTGGTGATGCGCTGCTCGAGGGTTCGCCTTCACCTTGCGCTCGTGGCCGGAGTAGGTGTGGATAACATACCAGTCGCCGGGAGACATGTAGAGCTTGCGACGCAGCTTAGCGATCGCTTCCTCTTCGGACGAGGCAGGGGCGCCTCGTCCGTTCGGTCTCCTTCTCGGCGACTTCCTCGGTCACCATCGACGACTTCCTGGGCGCTCCGTCGGCCAGTGCCTCGTGCTCTCCTGCCATACCTCTTCCTGGTGCTCCTCGAAGAGCCTGTTCCTCGAGTGTAGTTTTTCGCTCGCTCACGTTTCCCTCCTGCAAGTGGGGGCCCGGACTGAGAAGAAACCCGCCTGCAGTGTCCTGCGGGCGGGTTCGTCGGTTCTCAGCCGAAGATCAATGCGCTTAGTTTACCGAATCCGAGTCGAGTAGGCCAGCGAAAAAGCATGATTGCGGCGACAAACACAACGACGACGAGGAAGTAGGTCCAGAGTCTCGGATCCCGTGGGGTAGGGTGACCTTCTTCATTTCGTCAATGACCTGCTTGGAGAAGAGCCAGATGCCAGCGAAGAAACCGGGGCGCTTGTTCTGCTCCTTGGTCAGCGCTACGCTTGCGAGTCGCGGCATTCTTAGTGCGATCTCGGCGCGAGGATTCAGCATCCGAGGCAACACGATCGGCCATGGGGAATCCTCCTACGAAAATGATCAGCCTAATCCGCAGGGCAGGCGGGACTCGAACCCACAACCGCCGGTTTTGGAGACCGGTGCGCTACCAATTGCGCCACTGCCCTACGCAGGAAAACCTGCCTGACGAACATTAGTGGATAAGGCGGCGCTTTGTCCAACCGAGATGCGCGTCGGCGGGTCGCATGCCGCGTAATACCGGCCCCGACCTCGTAAATGAGGAGGTAGCCCACGCACGCATTCTGTGCGCTCCCCGCCACACGGCGCGACGTGGGACCATGGAGGGGTGACCATACCCTCGCACCCGTGTCTCTGATCGTTTCAACGCCATCACGCCGTCCGCGACCCCGGCCGTGGACGCGAAGGCTAAAGCCTCAGCGCCGTAAGCCGCCCTGTGATCGGCTTCGGCGCTAAGCGAACCCGACTTCGCCACGCCCGATTACATTGTCGAGGCCGCCGTCAAGGCCGCGCGCAACCCCGCGATGCATCGCTACACGCCCGCCGCTTACCCCGGCGCTGCGCGAGGCCATCGCAGAAAAAGACCCTGCGCGACTCGGCTACGAGGTCTCCCCGCCGACATCGTCGTCACCATACGGCGGCAAGCAGGCCGTCTTCCAGGCTTTTGCCCGCACTGCTGGGCCCCGGCGACGAGGCGATCCCTGCCGACCCCTACTGGACCACGTACCCCGAGGTCGTCAAGCTCGCCGGCGCGACCCCCGTCGAGGTATTCGCGGGTGCCGACCAGGACTACAAGGTGAGCGTCGAGCAGCTCGAGGCCGCGCGCACCCCTCGCACGAAGGTGCTGCTCATGTGCTCGCCGTCCAACCCGACGGGCAGCGTCTACGCCCGAGGAGCTGACCGCGATCGGCCAGTGGGCCCTCGAGCACGGCATCTGGGTCATCTCGGATGAGATCTACGAGCACCTGCTGTACGAGGAGCGCAGACCGCGCACATCGTCAAGCTCGTCCCTGAGCTGGCCAACCACGCCGTCATCCTCAACGGCGTTGCCAAGACCTACGCGATGACCGGCTGGCGAGTGGGCTGGATGATCGGCCCCTCCGACGTCATCAAGGCCGCCCTGTCCTTCCAGTCGCACCTGACCTCCAACGTCAACAACATCGCCCAGGAGGCCGCGCGCGCCGCCGTGTCGGGTTCCCTGGATGCGGTGGACGAGATGCGCGTCGCCTCGACCGTCGCCGTCGCCTCATCGTCGACATGCTGCGCCAGATCGACGGCTTTCGACGTTCCGACCCCGAGGGCGCGTTCTACGTCTACCCCTCCGTCGAGCGCCTGCTGGGCCGCGAGATCCGCGGCCGCGTGGCCAACACGTCGGGCGAGCTCGCCGACCTGATCCTCGACGAGGTCGAGGTCGCGGCGGTCCCGGGCGAGGCCTTCGGCCCCTCCGGCTTCCTGCGCTTCTCCTACGCCCTGGCCGACGACGACCTCGTCGAGGGCATCACCCGCGTGCAGGAGCTCTTCGCCTGATGCACGTCTCGTTCGAACGGACAGAGCAGGAGGCCCCCTCGGGACGGTCCTCCTCGCCCACGGGTACGCGGAACACTGTGGGCGCTACGCCCACCTGCGCTCCGCGCTCACCCGCGCCGGTTACGACGTCGCCTACTACGACCACGCGGGCCACGGGACCTCGAGGGTCCCCGCGCCCGCGTGGACGTGGGCGCACTCATCCGCGACTTCGGCGACGCGCGCCGGGCGGCCCTCGCCCACGCGCGCACGCCGGACCTGTTCCTGTTCGGACACTCGATGGGCGGCATCATCGCGGCCGCCTCCACGATCCTCGACCCGACGCGGCTGCGCGGCACGGTTCTGTCCGCGCCCGCGCTGCGCCCTCCCCACGTCTCCCCTGCCCAGTGCCCGGATGCTGCTGCCGCTCGCGAGGCTGCGCCCCGGCCTCGTCGTGGCGAAGGGAGCGTCCGACATGGAGGTCTTCCCCGTCGCGCGACCCGCAGGTCCAGCGCGACTTCGACGCGGACCCGCTCACCTACAAGGGCGGCGTGCCGATCCTGACGGGCGCGACCATGATCATTCAGGGCGACGAGGTCATCGCGCACGCAGGCCGCCTGCGCACCCGACACTCGTCATGCACGGCTCCGGCGACCTGATGGCGGACCTGCGCGGTTCGCGCGATCTCGTGCGCGGGGCACGCGCGGCACCCGGACGCCGACATCCACCTGCGTGTCATCGAAGGGCGCCTACCACGAGCTGCTGAACGAGCCCGAGGGTCCCGGCCTGATCCGCGACATCATCATCTGGCTCCGGGGAGCACTAGGCCGTGGAAGCGCCCGCTGTCCCTAACCTGACGGCCCCGCGCCCCACCCCACCGGGCAGGCGCGACCTCGCGACCCTCCCCAAGGCCCACCTGCACCTGCACTTCACGGGTGCCATGCGGCCCACCACGATGGTGGAGATGGCGCGTACGCAGGGCGTGCGCCTGCCTCCTCACCTGCTGCACATCGACGCGGCGTCCATGCCGCCGACGGGCGCGGGATGGTTCCGTTTCCAGCGCGCCTACGACTCCGCGCAGGCTTTTCATGAACGCGCTGTCAAAAAGTGTGCAGTAGTGCCACCCAAAGTGTGTCCCGAGCTGTTACAGTTGACACATGGACATCTCGACGCGGAGAACACAACTCGACCAACCCAATGGACATGTCCTTGTCACCCACGGTTATGCTGAGCATTCGGGACGTTTTGAAGGTCTGATCAATGCACTTCTCCAGGCTGGCTACGATGTGTCAACCTACGACCACTATGGTCGTGGCACTTCCCCAGGCCCTCGCGCCAAGGTCGATGTCGGTCTGCTGATCAAGGACCACATCGCTGCTCGCCAACAGGCTCTTCACAATTCACGCTGCGATGAATTGATCCTCTTTGGGCATTCAATGGGTGGTTTGATTAGCGCTGCTTCTGCGCTGATCTACCGCAAGGATCTGCGATGCATGGTCCTCACTGGACCCGCTTTTATTCCACTCCTCGAGATTCCTAAGCCCGTGGTTGGCAGACTTGGGAAACTGGCTCGCTATTTGCCGGGAGTACAGGCTCCGGCGGCACAGTCCATGCCCGAACATTCCGTACTTTCGCATGATCCCAGCGTCCAAGAAGCTTTCGACGCCGATCCCCTCAACTACCACGGCGCTCCCCCGCGTCTGACGCTCTCGACCATGGTGATTCAGGGCAAGAAGACGCTTGATCATGCAGATCGCCTGACCTGCCCCACGCTGATTTTTCCACGGCAGCGCCGATGAGCTCACCTCGCTGGAGGGTTCTGCAGAGTTTGTTGAGCGTGTACGTCATGCGCATCCCGACGCAGATATTGACCTGCGTGTCATCGAAGGGGCCTACCACGAAGTCTTGAATGAGCCTGAGAAGGACATGATCCTACGCGACCTGCTCCTGTGGCTCGAGAAGCACTAGGCCGTGGAAGCGCCCGCTGTCCCTAACCTGACGGCCCCGCGCCCCACCCCACCGGGCAGGCGTGACCTCGCGACCCTCCCCAAGGCCCACCTGCACCTGCACTTCACGGGTGCCATGCGGCCCACCACGATGGTGGAGATGGCGCGCACGCAGGGAGTGCGCCTGCCCCTCACCTGCTGCACATCGACGCGGCCTCCATGCCGGCCGACGGGCGCGGGTGGTTCCGTTTCCAGCGCGCCTACGATTCCGCGCGTCACCTCGTCCGCTCCGAGGCCGCGATGCGTCGCCTAATCCGCGAGGCCGCCGAGGACGACGCCGCCGAGGGCTCGGTGCGCATGGAGATCCAGGCCGACCCCACGTCCTACGCGCCCTACGTTGGCGGCATTACACCGGCCCTGGAAATCATCATCGACGAGGCCCGAGCGGCCTCGCGCGATACCGGCGTCGATATCGGGGTGATCGTTGCGGCGTCGCGCATGAAGCACCCGTTGGATGCGCGCACGCTCGCGCGCCTGGCCGCGTCGTTCGCTGGGGATGGCCCCGGCGAGGTCGTTGGTTTTGGCCTGTCGAACGACGAGCGCGTGGGCTCCACGGCTTCTTTTGCTCCGGCGTTCCGCATCGCGCGCCGCGCCGGGCTCGTGGGTGTTCCGCACGGCGGTGAGCTCCTGGGTCCGTCCTCCGTGCGCGAGGTCGTGTCCACTTTGGCTCCCGCGCGCCTCGGGCACGGGGTGCGCACCAGCGAGGACCCGGATCTGCTAAAGGCCGTCGTGGATGCGGGCATCGCCCTGGAGGTGTGCCCGACGTCGAACGTGCACCTGGGCGTCTACACGGACTTTTCGCAGGTGCCGCTGCCGACGCTGATCTCGGCGGGTGCTCGTATCGCGCTGGCTGCCGACGACCCGCTGCTGTTCCGCTCGCGCCTGGTCGCCCAGTACGAGGTCGCGCGCGACGTGTTCGGCCTGTCCGACGAGGCCCTGGCAGACCTGGCGCGGTCCTCTATCGACGCGTCGCTGGCCTCACCGACGCGCAAGGCGGCCTGGAAGGCCGACATCGACGCGTGGCTGGCGGCACCCGTGGCGTAGTGTCTGCGGTGCCCGCGGAGTAGTGCTGCGCCACCCGCGGTGTAGTGAGTCGTGCTTGTGGGGGTGCGCCCACCTCCCCAGCAATCTCGCATGCAATTCCCCCACCCTTCTTTCAAACATTGAAACCAGAACGTTGATATTCCGCGGATTTCAGGCCACGTCCCAGGACACCCTGCGGGGAATTGCATGCGAAATTTGGGGAGGTCTCAGCGGAACCTGCGGTATCGACGGGTTCTACCGGGGCGCCAACGCGGTCGCCGACTGGGCACACGGTATGCGCCAAACCGCAGACCCATTGCGTCAAAAACACCGAAAAATCGCTCATTTCAAGCCAATGGGTCTGCACTCTGGCGAGATTTCCATTGGGGACCATCCGCACCAGCACGCAACGACTGCCAACACCACCTCGGCGACCGACGGCTCGCATGCGGATAGGTTACGAGCACGCGGATAGGTTACGAAGATCCGGATAGGTTATTAAGCTATCCGGATGTGGATAACCTATCCGGATCGTGACAACCTATCCGGATCGTGACAACCTATCCGCGTGACGGATCCGCGAGCGCAGGCAAGCTTCTCCTCAACACTCGCAGATTCCGCACAGCCCCACAATCTCGCATGCAATTCCCCCACGCTTCTTTCAAACATTGAAATCAAAACGTTGATATTCCACGGTATTCAGGCCACGTCCCGGGACACCCTGCGGGGAATTGCATGCGAAATTTATGGAGGCACAAGACTTGGCGAATGGCGACTCGCATGCGGATAGGTTACGAACACGCGGATAGGTTACGAAGATATGGATAGGTTATTAACCTATCCGGATGCGAATAACCTATCCGCATCGTGACAACCTATCCGCGTTCGATAACCTTCGAAGCCAGGCGATACACCTGCGAGACTTCCTTAGTCTCCAGGTTCCACGTCCCCAGTTCGACTGCGACAAGCTCCGGGTATTTCTTACTGATGTCCCGCAGCGCGTTTCCCACCGACTTTCGAACATATGCGCTCGCGTCGGAGCGCAGGACCGCGAGCCTCGAATAGCCTCTTGTGGATTGTCACGAAAGTACGGTCGGCTGGTCCAGATCCTCAGACCTTCCGTGACGGCTCTACGCACGTTGGGCCGTGGATCGCTCAGCCACTCGTCAATGATGGGAAGTGCCTCTTCATATCCCTTGACAGCGCAGGACTCGTCGATGGCCTTCGCGAGGACCCTTGACTCTCAATTGGAATCCTCTGAGACCTCGTTGCGCAGGAAAGCGAGAACCCGTGGATCCCGCGACAGGGTATCCGAGCAGAAAAACCGCGTACATGCGTACCTGGTAGACCTCGGAACCATAGGCCAGGTACGCCACGCGCGGGCCGTGTCAGAATCGAAGGACTCGTAGTCGGCGCGGGCGCGGCCTCTCCGCCCGGAAGCCTCTCTCAATGGCCGAGAACTCTCGTTCCAGGCCCTCCACGTACGCCTCCATTCCAGCTGTCCTCACGTCTGTAGTGGCGGCAGCTGGCGCTACCAGGCGATGCCGACCGTGACTGGCTCGGGCACCAGGGTCACGCCGAACGCCTCAAAGACCCGCTCGCGCACGGCGCGGGCCAGGGCCTCGATGTCGGCGCCGCTCGCGCCTCCGCGGTTCGTCAGGGCCAGCACGTGCTTGGTGGACAGGGACGCGCGCGGCGGGTCCCCGGCCTCGGGCAGGTGGAAGCCCTTGGAGCAGCCCGCGTGGTCGATGAGCCAGGCCGCGCTCGTCTTGACGAGGCCCTCCCCCGCCTTGAAACGCGGCGCTTCCTCGGGCAGGGAGGCGGCCACGGCCTCGGGCAGGATCGGGTTCGTGAAGAAGGAACCGGCGCTCCACGTGTCGTGGTCGGCGGGATCCAGGACCATACCCTTGCCGCTGCGCAGCTCCAGGACGGTGGAACGGACCAGGGACGCGTCGGCGCGCTCCCCGGCCTCGACTCCGAGGCGACGCGCCAGCTCGGCGTACATGACGGGGGCACTGAGGGCCGAGCGCTCGAGGCGGAAGTCGACGGAGAGCACCACCCAGCGGCCGGTCGGACCCCAGGGGCGGTCGCCCAGGCCGGGCTGGCCGACGCTGCGCTTGATCGCCGAGGAGCGGTAGGCGAAGCCGAGGTCAGAGGGCAGCAGGCGCACGACGATGCCCGTCAGGCGGTCGTAGGCCTCGACGCTCTCGATGGTCTCGGAGACCTCGTGGCCGTATGCGCCCACGTTCTGCACCGGGGACGCGCCGACGGTGCCGGGGATGCCGGAGAGCGCCTCGACGCCGGACAGCCCCTGAGAGAGCGTCCAGGAGACGAAAGAGTCCCAGACCGTGCCCGCGCCGGCGCGCACGACGACCGAGCCGGCGGGATCCTCGTGGATGACGGAGGCAACCTCGTCGAAAGGCTGCACGTCGACGACCGTGCCCTCGAAGGGCGCGTCGGAGGCCAGCAGGTTCGACCCGCCGCCGACAACGAGGAGCGGGCCACCGGCGGCGTCGGCCGCGGCGACGGCATCCACGAGGGCATCGGAGGACGTGGCGGGCACGAGGCGGGCGATGGGCCCACCCACGCGCAGGGTCGTCAGATCAGCGAGGGTCGTCATGCCCCTAAGCCTAGTCTCCGAAGGCGAGGTCCGTGCGCTTCGTCCCGCGCCGGTCGGGCACCTGCCCGGCGAGGACGATCGCGAGGAGGATCGGCAGGGCCACGAAGGCGAGCGCTCGGTGGTAGCCGATGTGGTCGGCGATGAGGCCGAGGAGCGGCGGGCCGATGAGGGCCGCGCCGTAGTTGACGGTCGACAGGACGGAGACGCGCGCGGGCGTCATGACGGGGTCGACGGAGAGCGCCGAGATGCCCAGCGGGAAGCCGAGGGCCGATCCGATGCCCCACAGGGCGATGCCCGCGACCGCGAACAGGTGGTGCGGCGCGAATGCCACGAGCAGCAGGCCCACGACCGCGCCGGTAAAGGTGATGCGCAGCAGCATGGGTGAGCCCAGGCGTGCCTCGAGGCGCGGGGACGCGAAGCGCACGATCGTCATCATCGAGCAGGAAGAACGCGAACGCCGCCGAGGCCGCCGCGGTCGAGTAGCCGTAGCCGTCAACCATCGACAGGTTGAGCCAGTCGTTCGCCGCGCCCTCCATGAGGCCCGCGCTCATGACCATGAGGGCGATGAGCACGGTCTGCTTCTCGCGCCACGCAACGCGGGTGAGGCCCTTCGCCTTGCTCGACGAGGCCTCTTCCCCCTCGCCCTTGTCCTGAGCGGGCGCGAGGGCCGCGACCTCCTCCTTCGTCAGGTAGAAGCCCACGGCAGTCCCGCAGGCGAGAAGCTCGAGGGCCGCCAGGCCGAAGAGGTGGGCGCCGAGGGGCAGGCCCATCTGGGAGGCGAGCGCGCCGAGGAGCGCGCCTCCCAGCATGCCGACCGCGTACATCGCCTGGATGATGGGCACGACGGTGCGGCGCACGGCCGCCTGCACGAGGCCAGCCTCGATGTTCATGGTGGCGCCCCACAGGCCGTTGCCAGCGGCCAGGAGCACGAGGCCGGCGGTGGCCAGCGGGATCGAGGCGTTGAGCGCGCCAAGCCCCGCGCAGACGATGCCGAGAGCCCAGATGAGCACGCCGATGCGGCCCGAGGCCCGCGCGCCGATCTTTGGTCACGATCGGGCCGGAGGTCGGCAGGGTCAGCAGAGAGCCGAGGGAGGCGATGAGCAGCATCGTGCCGATCGTCGCAGGAGTCAGCCCTGAGGTCGTCGCGCACGTCGGGCAGGCGCGAAAGCCACGCGGAGGTGCCGAAAACCGAGGCACACGTAGACGATGCCGGTAGCGCGAAGGGCGGCGTGAGCACGAGAGTACGGGACAGACATGCTGGGTAATATACGCGCATTCCCGGGAGAAAAACGCAGTGCGCGGGCGGGTGTTGATCACCCGCCCGCGCACCGTCAACAGCGAACAGGATCAGCCTTCCACGGCCGCCTTTGAACCACGTCGTGATCGACGTGGGGTGCGTGATGGCGGTGCCGACGATGACGGCGAACGCGCCCGCCTCGATGGCGGCGGCGGCCTGCTCGGGCGTGTGGACGCGGCCCTCGCAGATCACGGGGCACGTCCGGGAACGCGGCGACGACCTCGCGCAGCAGCTCCAGGTCGGGGTCCGTCGGTCTTGACGCGGTCGCCCGTGTAGCCCGCCAGGGTCGTGGACACGATGTCCACGCCGGCGTCGACGGCGCGCTGGGCATCCTCGAAGGAGCCGCAGTCAGCCATGACGAGGGTGCCGTCCTCGCGCAGGGCCGCAACGGTCTCGGCGAAGCTCAGGCCATCGAGGCGCGGGCGACCCGTCGCGTCCAGGGCGACGATGTCGGAGCCCGGCCATGACGCAGGCGCGGGCGTGGCGCAGCGAGGGGGTGATGTACACGCCCTCGTGGCCTTCCTTCCACAGGCCGATCACGGGCACGTCGACGCGGCCCTTGATCGCGGAAATGTCGGACAGGCCCTGGCAGCGGATGGCGGCGGCGCCACCGATCTCGGCGGCGCGGGCGATCTGCGCCATCGTCTCGGGGTGGCGCATGGGCTCGCCCGGGTACGCCTGGACGGAGACGATGAGCTTGCCCTTCAGGTTTGCAATGAGCGGGTGCATGGTGAACTCCTATGCGTGCAGGAAGAAGGAAACGGCTCCGAGCAGCGGCGCGTCGCCGCCGAGGGAACCAACGAGGATGGGGGTGTCGGCGACGGGCGTCATCGCGGAGGCCGCGAAGCCTTCGCGCAGGGCGTCCCACCAGATGTCCCCGGAGCGGGTCATGGACCCGGAGAGGATGACGACGGCCGGGTCCACGCAGTTGACCAACGAGGCCGTGGCCTCGCCGAGCGCGAACGCGGAGCGGGAGAAGCAGGCGGCGGCCAGGGCGTTGCCGGATTCGGCAAGCTCCTGCAGGGCGCGCCCGCCGTCGACCTCGGGGTCGGACTCGCCGCGCAGCGAGTCGTACCAGGCCGTGATGCCCGAGCCGGAGCAGAAGGACTCGATGTGGCCCTTGCGGCCGCACGAGCACGTCATGTCGGGGGCGAAGTGGTGGTGGATGTGGCCCACGTGTCCGGCGATGCCGCGCGACCCGAAGGAGACCTGGCGGTCTTCGACGAGGGCGCCGCCGATGCCGGTGCCGACCGCGATCGACAGGACGGAACGGTAGGGCTGGCCGGCGCCGAGCGTGGCCTCGCCCAGGCCGTGCGCGTGCACGTCGTTGAGGACGCGCACCTTCAGGCCGGTTGCCTCCTGAAGCAGAGCGCCCAGGGGCGTGCCTCCCCAGCCGGGCATCGTGCCCGTCGCGGAGACGATGTCGCCGGTCGAGGGGTCGACGACGCCGGCGCTGGCGACGGCGACACCGCTGACCTGCGGGTGAGAAGCGACCAGGGACGAGGCAAGGTCACAGATGCGAGCCGCCACGTCCGCTCCGCCGCGCATCGCGTCGGTGGGGATCGATCCGCGCTCGGTGACCTCGTAGGTGTCACCGGCCTCGACGATGCCCCACCCGACCTTGGTGCCACCGATGTCGAGGGCAAGGAGCGTAGTCATGAGGATCCTTACGAAAAGTCAGGGGTATAAGAAAAATCGACGAGGGCCGGGGCGCGCCCGAAGGCGCGCAATATGCGGAACGGAACTGCCCCGGCCTCGTCGACGTATCAGGAGAGCAGGTCGACCGCGCGCAGCACGGACGCGACATGCTCCATGTTGTCGCCCTCGATGGCGGCAACCGGGGCGCGGCATCTCAGGCGAATCGAAGACGCCGAGCAGGTGCAGGGCGGCCTTGAAGGCGCCGACGCCCGCACCGAAGCCCCTGCACGCCCTTCACCTGGACGATGCGCATGAGCTCCGCGAGGCGGTCCTGCTCGGTGCGCACGGCCTCCCAGTCGCGGCGCTCGTAGGGCCTCGCCACTGGCGCACGTAGCCCTCGGGGTCCACGTTGGCCAGGCCGGGCACGGAGCCGTCCGCGCCGGACATGTAGGCGCCGTCGACGACGACTTCGTGGCCGGTGAGCAGCTGCATCGGGTGGCCGGCGGCCTCGTTCGCCAGGCACAGCCAGCGGAACGCGACGTCGTCACCGGAGGAGTCCTTGACGCCGTCGATGACGCCATCGCGGCCCAGGCGCATGAGCAGGTCGGGCGACAGCTTCGTGTGCACGCACACGGGGATGTCGTAGGCCCACAGCTCGAGGCTGGTGTTCTCCTTGAGGAGGCGGAAGTGACGCTCGACCTCGGTTTCGCCGCCGAGGGCGTAGAACGGGGCGGTCGCGACGACGCCGGTGGCGCCGCCGATCTCTTCCACGGCCTTGATGTTCTCGATGACGCGCTCGGTCTCGGTGTCGATGACGCCGACCAGGAGCGGGATGCGGCCGTCGACGATGCGCACGGCTTCGCGCTGGATCTGGGCGCGACGCTCGGCGGTCGAGAAGGCGACCTCACCGGTGGAGCCGGACACGAACAGGCCGTCGAGGCCAGCCTCGATCAGGCGGTTGATGTGACGCTCGAGCGAGGGGACGTCGAGCTCGCCGTCCTTGAGCGGGAATGGCCAGGGGCGGGCACGACGCCACGGATCTTCGAAGACATAATTACATCTCTCCTTCGAGGTTGGGGTGCAGCAGCGAGGGCGCAGCGCCCAGGAGCTTGCGGGTGTAGGGGTCCTCCGGGTCGGCGAGCAGCTGTGCGGCCGGCCCTTCTTCGACGACCTTGCCGCCGTTCATCGACGGCGATCCGGTCAGAGACGTAGCGCACGGTCTGGATGTCGTGCGAGATGAAGACCATCGCCAGGCCCAGTTCCTTCTTGAGGTCCGTGAGCAGGTTCAGGATCTGTGCTCGCACCGACACGTCGAGTGCGGAGGTGGGCTCGTCTGCGATGATCGCATCCGGGGCCGATGGACAGGGGCTCGGGCGATGGCCACACGCTGGCGCTGGCCACCCGAGAGCTGTCCGGGGAAGCGCGTCGAGCGCGCTCGACGGGCAGAGCCGACGAGCGAGATCAGTTCGCGCACACGCTTGGCTCGCGAGGCCTCGTCCCCGATGCCGTGCACGCGCAGCGGGTCAGCGAGCTGATCCGCGACGTGCATGCGGGGGTTGAGGGCCGTCGCGGGGTCCTGGAAGACCACGGAGACGACGCGACCGATCTCCCGGCGGGCGGCGGCGCTGCGCTTCGTGACCTCCTTGCCATTGAAGAACACCTGGCCCTTCGACGGCATCTGCAGGCCGCACATGACGTTCGCGGTCGTGGACTTGCCACAGCCGGACTCGCCGACGATGCCGAGCGTCTGTCCGCGCTCAATGCGCATGTTGACGCCACGCACCGCGTGGACCTTGTTGGGCTTGAACAGGGGAGCCGGTACGCGAGGTGAAGGTCACCTCGACGTCCTTCAGTTCGATGATCGGAGCTCGGATGTGCGATCATCGTCTCGGTTTCGACAATCAGAGTTTCGGGGCTCATCGCGCCTCCTCCTGACCTTCTTCGATGATGATGGTCTCGCTCGCCACGAGAACCTCGTCGCGGGGCGGGCAGAGCCGCGTACACGTGCTCGGGGACCGACCTCGGTGAGGACCGGGCGGATGTCCAGTCCGTAATCGGGGTGCGAGGACCTGCGGGGCGAAACGGTCGCCCACGGGGAAGTCGCGAGGCGAGGGCACGGTGCCGGGGAACCTGGTGGAGTCGGCCGGAGCCGGACTCGATCGAGAGGACGGCGCCCAGCAGGCCGCGCGTGTACTCGTGGGTCGGGTGCGTGAGCAGTTCCTTCGTGGGGGCCTGCTCGATGACCCTGGCCGGCGTACATGACGGTGATGTGGTGTGCCACCTCGGCGACGAGCGCCAGGTCGTGGGACACGAAGATCATGGCGAAGCCGAGCTTCTCGCGCAGCTCGTTGAGCAGAGCGATGACCTGCTTCTGGACGGTGACGTCCAGGGCGGTGGTCGGCTCGTCCGCGATGATGAGCTTCGGGTCGCGGGTCAGGGCCATGGCGATAAGAACGCGCTGACGCTGGCCGCCCGAGAGCTCGTGCGGGTAGGACTCGAGGGTGCGCTTGGGATCCAGGCCCACGAGCTCGAGGAGTTCCTCGGCGCTGCGGGTTCCGCCGCGGCTGGTCAGCTGCTTCATCTGAGCCTTGATCAGCATGGCGGGGTTCAGGGACGACAGGGCGTCCTGGTAGATCATGGCCATCTCGTGACCGAGCAGCGCGCGACGCTCCTCGGCGGACTTCGACAGCAGGTTCTCACCCTGGTAGAGGATTTCGCCCGAGATCTCGGCCTTGGGGATCGATGAGGCCCATGATGGTCAGGGCCGTGATCGACTTACCGCAGCCGGACTCGCCCACGAGGCCCATGGTTTCGCCTGCGCGGACCTTGAAGGACACGTGGTCGACGACGTTGACGTCGCCGTGACGGTCGAACTTGATGCACAGGTCCTTGACCTCGAGCAGAGGGGTCTTCTCGAGGTCGGCCTCGAAGCGATCGGAGCGCTGTTCTTCGACGGTCTCGAGGTCGTCGAGGCGAGCCTGCAGGGACTCGGCCTGCTCGGCGTAGGCGCGGCGCGGGTCGAGCAGGAGCTTGTCGGCCCTCGCGGTCGGAGTCCTTGTCGACCTGGGCAACAGCCGCCGAGGAGGGGGCCGCCACCATCGCGTCCGTGATGCCCCTCGGACAGGAGGTTCAGGCACAGCACGGTGGTCATGATGAACAGGCCGGGGAACGTAGCCGTCCACCACATGCCCTGCAGGACCGAACGGTTCGTCGAGGCCTCGGACAGGACGTTGCCCCACGTGGCCACGGTGGTCGCCTGGAGACCCGAACCGATGAAGGTCAGGGAGGCCTCGAGGATGATCGCGTCGGCGACGAGGACGGTCGCGAACACGAGGACCGGGGCGGCGGTGTTGCGCAGGACGTGCTTGACGAGGATCCAGGGGCGCGGGCGCCGGAGACGATCACCGCGCGGACGTAGTCCTCGCCGTAGGCGGCCATGACGTTCGCGCGAACGATACGCGACAGCTGCGGGATGTAGACGAAGGCGATCGAGCAGATGATGATCACCACGAGGCCTGCCGTGTTACCCGACTTCGTGAGGGTTCGTCCCGAAGACGAGGACCGTCACGGCCGCCATGGCGATACCGGGCACCGCCATGATGATGTCGAGGATGCGCATGATCGCTCTCGGAGATGCTCTTGCGCACAACCGCGGCGATCGGAGCCGATGATCGCACCGAAGAAGAGCGCGACCAGCGTCGAGCACAGACCGATGATCAGGGAGAAACGACCGCCGTACAGGACGCGAGCGAAGATGTCTCGACCCACGTGGTCCGTGCCGAAGAAGTGCTCGGCGGACGGCGCCTGCCACTTGGCGCTGATGTCACCGGGGCCGTAGGGCGAGATGAACGGGGCCAGGATCGACACGAGGACGATGAGCGCGAGGATGACCATCGCGATCTTCGAGCCGAGCGACATGGCGCCGATGCGCGAGAAGCGCGCGCCCTTCGCAGTGACCTTGTTGAGCTTTTCTTTCTGGTTCATGCCTCACACCGACCTAATACGCGGGTTGATGAGCAGGTAGAGCATGTCAACGATGATGTTGACAATGATGAAGGCGATCGCGACGACGAGAGCGCCACCCTGGACCAGAGTCACCCAGTTCTCCTGGATGCCCTTGAGCAGGACCACCGTGCCCATACCGTTGAGAGAGAAGATGATTTCGATGACGACAGCGCCACCCATCAGGTAGCCGACGCGCAGACCGAGAACCGTCACGGGCGTGATGAGCGCGTTACGCAGCACGTTGCGGGCCACGACGATGCGCTTGGGGATACCGGCGCCGACCGCAGTGCGCACGTAGTCGCGATCCAGTTCCTCAACCATTGAGGTACGCACGACTCGGGTCATCTGACCGACAACGGGGACGGCCAGGGCGATGGCGGGAAGCAACATGCGCAGGAACCAGCCCGTTGGATTCACCGAGAAGGCAGGCAATGGGCCAGAGACCGGGAGGGTCTTCACGAAAGCCATGACCAGCAGCGTTGCCAGCCAGAAGGAGGGGGTGCCAATGCCGATGACGGAGAACACGCGGATGACCTGGTCGGGCCAACGGTCGCGATAGAGAGCGGCGAGGACACCGAGCGGGAAGGAGATGATGACGGCGAAGAACAGACCGAGGAAGGTCAGCTGCAGGGTGACGGGCAGAGCCTTAGCCACCAGGTCCGTCACGCTGGAAGAGCCAGCACCGTACGTACCGAGGTTTCCGTGGAGCATGTTCCACAGGTAGCGGCCGTACTGGACGAAGAACGGGTCGTTGAGACCGTGTTGGTTCCGGTAGGCTTCGAGAGCCTCCGGGGTCGCCGACTCACCGAGCGCCGAGTAGGCGGGGTCCACGGGAGACAGCGACATGATGAAGAAGACGAGGAAGGACACGCCGACCACCATGATCGGCAGGGCCACCAAACGTCGTCCGATGAGTCGCAGAAGGTTATTCACTTCTAGACCTCCATTTCAACGAATTTTGGCAATAGAAAAGGAGGGGTGGCGCCCGACTGTGGCGTCTGCCTCAGGGCGGGCGTTCCACCCCTCCTTTCGATGTATCCCCGCAGGGACCTACTTCGTGCTCACTCCGAGCAGCTGCAGGCCGGTCGTGGGGATCGCGTGGAATCCCTCCACCTTTTCGGGGTTGGAGCCGGTGATCACGTTGCGGAACACGAGCGGGAACAGCACGGTCTTCTCAGCGAGCAGATCCTGAGCCTCGCCCCACTTCGCCTTAGCAGCGTCGCCGTCGAGCTGACCCGCCTCCTCGATGATGGTCTGGAGCTGGTTGAAGGAGTCGGGATCCGACACCTGCCAGCCGTCGCGCTGCTTGGTCCAGTTGTTGTTGCCGTTCCACCACGAGATGATGATGCCGGGGTCGGTGCCGAAGACCGAGGGGTCACCGGGTGCGATGATGACGTCGTAGTCCGGCACGGCGTCCTTGACGTCGGTGACATTGTTGTACAGGTCGCCGGTCGCCTGGCTGGTGTGGTTGACCTTCAGGCCGAGGGCCTCGAGGTCAGCCGTGATCTGGGGAACCATGGCCACGATCCACGAGTGATCCGTGGTGAGCAGGTTGACCGTCATGCCGGCAGCGCCGTTGTCGCTCAGGAGCTTGGCGGCTGCGTCCTTGTCGTAGGACAGGTCGGTCGAGGGCTTCTTGTAGGCCGGGTTGGCCTCGGGCAGGAAGGAGGTGGCCTCCTTAGCCTCACCATCGAGCACGGTGTCGATCAGGGACTGCTTGTTGATGGCCTTGAGGAACGCGCGGCGCACCTCGGGCTTGTCGAAGGGGGCCTTCTGCGTGTTGAACATCATGAAGGCGTTGCCGTAGCCGGGCTTCGACTCAACGTTCCAACCGGCGTCCTTCAGATCCTTCTGCGAGGAGGCGGGAACGGACTCAACGATGTCGATCGTGCCGTCGATGGCGGCGGTCACACGCGCGGTCTCGTCCTTCAGCGGGTTCCAGTTGATCGTCTCAACGGTCGCGGGGGTGTTGCCGTTGTAGTACTCGTTGGGGACCGCGCTGATCTTCAGCTCGCTGACCTCGGAGTACTTGTAGGGGCCCGAGCCGATCGGCATGGACTTCATGGCGTCCGCGTCGGCCGAGGCCGGGGTGACCATGAGGATCGCCAAGCGCTCCTTGAGGGCGGCGAAGGGGTACTTCAGGTGGATGGTGACGGTCTTGTCGTCCTTGGCCTCGACGGAGTCGACGAAGGTGTAGAACTGCGCGAAGAGGGAGCCCTCCGCGGTGGCCTTGCCGTAGGCGGCCACAACGTCAGCGGCCGTCACGTCGTACCGTCGGAGAACTTCGCGCCGTCACGGAGGCTGATCTCGTATTCAGTGTCGGACACCTTCACGGGATCGCCGGCGGCCAGGGCGGGGCTGACCGAGTAGTTGGTGCGATCCAGGCGGTACAGGCCCTCGAGGACCTGCCAGTTGCTGCCCATGGCCAACGCGGAGCTGGTCAGCGGGCCGTAGTCGGTGGTGGTGTAGGCGGGGCCAACATTGAGTTCACTGCTGCCACCGGTTGCAGTCGATCCGGCATCACCGCCGCCACCACAGGCGGTCAGGATCATCGCGGCAGCTGCGGTCAGTGCAGCGCCGGTTGCGAAGTGTTTACGCATTCGCATGTTCTCGCTCCTCATCTTCGAGAATTGGGACGTGCGGTTCTTTTGTTCCGCTCGCTATACTGATTCTATGTTGTCAGACAAATTAGTGCAAGCGATATCACCCCAATCGCCACCAACAACCGATCAGAACCGACGCGTATCAGCACCGATTGACTCAAGATCCTCGGTAACGATGGATGCGATCAAGTCCTATATTTTGCGACATGGATTACATCCTGGCGACCGCCTCCCCACCGAATCGACACTGTGCGCCGACCTCGGCGTTTCGCGTTCGTCCGTGCGAGAAGCGCTCCGACGCCTCCAAGCGCTGGACATCGTGACAGTTCGTCAGGGTTCAGGGTCATACGTCGGCGAAATGTCGATGCAGCCGCTCGTTGAGACCCTCGTCCTGCGCGCCGCACTGGATGAGATCAACGGAGCTCAGTCCCTGCATGCGATCATCGACACGCGACGGGCACTCGACCTCGGGATCGCCGTTCCCCTCACGCGCGCCATGAAGGGCACGACGAACCCCCACCTGTGGGAGCTCGTCGAGGCGATGACTCAGTACGCACAGTCGGGGTCAACCTACCTGGAGCAGGACATCGCCTTCCACTCCGGCCTGCTGGCCTACGTGGACAACGAACTCATGCACCAGCTGGTGGCCGCCATGTGGCTGGTCCACCAGAGCGTCACCCCTCAGCTGGCCGCAGCGTCGCGCCAGGAAATGGAAGTCACCGCCGAGGCCCACGCGGCCATCCTGCGGGCGTGCGAAGCAGGCGACCTGGTGGCGTACACCGCGGCCGTCGAGGCACACTACGCCCCGCTCCTGTCGATCATCGAAGGTCGCTAGAGCGCACAGAAAAATCCCGGAGCGTCGTGGGGGCACACGCACCGGGATTTTCTGTATCCGCTCACAGGGAGACTGCCGCCTCCCAGAGGCCTCGGTCACGCTCGAAGACCACCACGGCCTCGTCCCCCGTGAAGGTGACATCGCTGTAACCGAAGGCGCCATCTCCCAAGGAGGAGACCACCTCGGCGCGTACCTCACCCTCCCACGGCGGGGTGAGGCGCAGGATCTCGCCACCCGCGCGAGCGTCGCGGCGCCCGGGGTGCACGAACAGATCCGCGATCATGCGCGCGTTGCAGCCGGGGTCCTCCAGCTCCCAGAGGTACGCGCCCTCCCAGGTGCGCCCATCACCCCACGCGAGGCAGCGGGCACCAGAACCCCTGCCTTCAAAACCCTGGATGCGACAGTTCGCGACGAGGCGGCCGTCCCATACACCGAGCGTCGTCTCGTCGAGGAGCACTCCCCCCATTGCCGACGAGGGGCTCCGCAGCGCCAATCAGCCGCCCTCCGCGCGCGTACACGACGCGCACGTGCGTCTCACCCCCCGTCCGCACGACGTAGGGCAGGGCAACCGCTCCATCCACCGCCACGGTACCGCCCGAGGTCGCAAACAACGCATCAGCCCCCGTGAGCGCGTAGAGCTCATCCGTCATGTCCACGTAGGACAGGTCCTCGGGGCCACTCCCCCACGCCCACCAGGCGCGCAGGCGCTCACCGTCCGCGCGCGAATCCATGTAGCCCACGCGACCATCCGTCGACGCGAACGCCAGATGCATGAGGCCACCGCCATCGACGCCGACGCACGCATCCGAAGAAACGACGGACCGCCGAGCGGAAGCGGGCGCGGCTCACTCCACCGCCCCTCGTCCGCGCGCTCCATCCAGAGAATGCGATTCGGATTGGGCAGGTCCGACGCCATCGTCAGCCCATTAAAGTCAGATCCCATGCCCGAGGGCGGGGCGGGACGCTCATCAAAGAACAGGATCACGCGCCCGTCCTTGAGCGTCACGAGGCCGGGGATGCGCGCCTCGCCCGCACCTTTCGGGGCGACGAGGCAGCGCGAAGCGGGAGAAGCAGTCATGTGCTCAGGATAACATAGGTGTCCCAGCGCACATACAAAGAGCCCCGGGGAACCAGGTTCCTCGGGGCTCTGAGACGGAAGCCGTCAGCGGGTCTCGCGGTGCGCCGTCGACTTGTGGCAGCGCGGGCAGTACTTTGCCAGCTCGAGACGATCCGGCGTGTTACGACGGTTCTTCTTGGTGATGTAGTTGCGCTCCTTGCACTCCGAGCAGGCCAGAGTGATCTTGGGGCGAACGTCCTGGGACTTGCTTGCCACGGTTGTTTCCCTCGCTTAGTTTCGTCGCTCGTGCGACCTGTCGGATGAAAGAGTTGGTAGCGGGGGCGGGGCTCGAACCCGCGACCTCACGATTATGAGTCGTGCGCTCTGACCAGCTGAGCTACCCCGCCGCCGGTAGCGGATAACTCCGCAACCGGAGCCCCGAAAGGGAATCGAACCCTTGACCTTCTCCTTACCATGGAGACGCTCTGCCTACTGAGCTATCGGGGCAACGCCGGAAAGCCTATCGCATCTCCGAGCGCCGAAGCAATCCCGGAGCCTGAGAATGACATCACAGGCGTTACTCACTGGAACCAGCGAGTGGTGGCAGGTGAGGGATTCGAACCCCCGAAGCACGAAGCGTCTGATTTACAGTCAGATCCATTTGGCCGCTTTGGTAACCTGCCGTGCGCCGCTCTCGCGGTGCCGTGAAAGAATAGCATTAAATAGCTCCGAGCGCCAATCGGAACGAAGATTGGCGGAATTCCAACGAAAGGTGCACCCATGGCAGACTCCTCCTTCGACGTTGTCTCCAAGCTCGACCGCCAGGAGGTCGACAACGCCGTCAACCAGACCGCCAAGGAGATCGCCAACCGCTACGACTTCCGCGGCGTCGACGCCGCCATCACCCTCAGCGGCGACACGATCGCGATGGAAGCAAACTCCGCTTCCCGCGTCATGGCAATCCTCGACGTCCTACAGTCCAAGCTGATCCGCCGCGGCCTGTCCCTGAAGGTTCTCGACTACAAGGACCGCGAGCCCAAGGCCTCGGGCAAGCTCTTCAAGCTTGCCTGCCCCCTGAAGGAAGGCATCCCGCAGGACACCGCGAAGAAGATCTCCAAGCTCATCCGCGAGGAAGGCCCCAAGGGCGTCAAGGCACAGATCCAGGGTGATGAACTTCGCGTTTCCTCCAAGTCCCGTGACGACCTGCAGGCCGTCATCGCCCTCCTCAAGGGCCCCAAGGGCGAGGAGCTGGACGTCGCACTCCAGTTCGCGAACTACCGCTGATCGCTGAGAGAGCAGAGGGCGGGCGGCCGGTCGAAACCGGCCGCCCGCCCTCTGCTCTATGCCTCAGTAGCCCGCAATCTTCTCCAGGCGCGCAATTCGCTCATCCATCGGCGGGTGCGTGGAAAACATACGCGTGAGAGACTCCCCACGGAACGGATTCGCAATCATCATCGCGGCCACGTTACGCGTCCGTGGAGTGTCCTCCATCGGGCGCCGATCCGTCGCCATCTCCAGCTTGCGCAAGGCTGAGGCGAGAGCCAGCGGATCCTGCGTCAGCATCGCACCGTCCTCGTCCGCGTCGAATTCACGCGTGCGCGACAGCGAAAACTGAATGAGCATCGATGCAATCGGGGCCAGCAGGCTCATCGCGAGGAGGCCGACGACACCCATTCCCCCGCTCTCCCGACGATTCCCGCCGCCAAAGAACAGCAGCGTCTGCGCAATGGTCGTAATCACGCCACCCATGGCCGCCGCGACAGAAGTCGTCAGAATGTCGCGGTTGTACACGTGCATGAGCTCATGCCCGAGCACCCCACGCAGCTCACGCTCATTGAGAATCGCCAGGATACCCTCCGTACAGCACACCGCCGCGTTGTTCGGATTACGGCCCGTCGCAAACGCGTTCGGCGTCAGCGTGGGTGCGACCCAGATCGTCGGCATCGGCTGCTGGGCACGATCCGCCAGCTCCCGGACAATCGCGTAGAGCTCGGGCTGCTCCGACTCGCTCACCTGGTACGCGCCCATCGACCGCAACGCAATCGTCGCCGAATTCCAATACGAGAACGCCGTCTGAGCCAGCCCAATGGCGGCGAACACAACAATCCACACCATCCGACCCGTGCCCGAGGCAATGAGCGCGCCGATGGCGAGCAGCAGAGCCCACATACTCCCCAGCAGGAGGGTCGTCTTCAGACCGTTGTGATAGTTGCGGTGCACCATATGCGCGATCCTATGGGGGTTACCTGAGAAGCTCCTGAGAACCAGCCGAAGCTCCGATGGGAAGAAAGCCACCCGACCAGCAGGTACCGGACGCAGCGCGGCTCGCCACAACCTCGCTCCCCATGCAGCGAGGCCGCGACCGGGAAACCCGGCCACGGCCTCGTCCAGCTCAGGGACGCGTCAGTGACGGCGCCCCGGACCCGTGTAGTCGTCGAAGCGCTCGGGGGCGGTGGGCACACCCATCTCGCCCATCTCACCGATGTGGTCCACCGTCTTGGGATCCACCTGCGCGCCGCGCGAAATATCCGTCATGGCGCGACGCGAGACAACCTTGACGCGCTCGCGCGTGCCACGGCCGCCCGGAAGCTCGCCGTACGCCTCACCCAGCGCCTGCTCGTACGCATCCAGGAGCTCCCAGCCCTCCCAGGTCGTGAACTCGACCCCACGGGACTCCAGAAGCGCCACCATGGCCTCGTGGCCCACCTCGGCGGTGTTCGCGTGCAGACGGCCCGCGCCCGCGTCCTCCACGAGGTGGGAGATCGTCTGCTGGGCGTCCGACTTCGTCGAACCGATGAGGCCGACGGGGCCGCGCTTGATCCAGCCGGTCGCGTACACGCCCGGGATAACGGGGGCGGACTCGTCCTTCGTGGTGTCGCCCTCGATGACGCGACCCTCCACGTTCGGCACGACGCCGGCGCGCTTGTCGAAGGGCAGACCCGGAATCGGCGAGGAGTAGTAGCCCACCGCGCGGTACACGGCCTGCACGGGCCACGTCGTGATGACGCCCGTGCCCGACACGCTGCCATCGCCGTTGAGCGCCGTGCGCTCGGTGCGCAGAGCCTTCACGTGGCCGTTCTCGTCCGCGACGATCTCGACCGGGGCCTGGAACAGGTGGATGTGGATGCGACGCGAGGCCGTGTGCTCCTCCGGATCCGCCATCGCGTAGCTCGTCAGGGTCTTGACGACCTGACGCTGCTGGTTCGACGCACGCAGCGCCTCCTCCGACCCCTCGTCGAAGTCGAAGTCCTCTTCCGAGACGATGACGTCAACGTCAGGCACCTTGCCCAGCTCGCGCAGCTCCAGCGGCGTGAACTTCACCTGCGCGGGACCGCGGCGACCAAACACGTGCACGTCGGTGATCGGGTTCTCAGCCAGGGCCTCGGCCACGTTGGCCGGCACCTCGGTCTTGAGCATGTCCTCCGCGTGCTTGGCCAGCACTCGGGAGACGTCCAGGGCCACGTTGCCGACGCCCAGGACCGCGACCTCGCGGGCCTTCAGCGGCCACGTACGCGGGTAATCCGGGTTGCCGTCGTACCAGGAGACGAAGTCGGCCGCACCGTAGGACTCGGGCAGATCCACGCCCGGGAATGTCCAGCGGGTGATCACGGTCCGCGCCCGTCGCGATGATGATCGCGTCATAGTGGTCGCGCAGGTCGTCGATCGTCACGTCGCGGCCCACCTCAACGTTGCCGAGCAGACGGATGTCGCCACGCTGAAGGATCTTGTACAGCGCCACGATGATCTGCTTGATACGCGGGTGATCCGGCGCGACGCCGTAGCGCACGAGACCGTAGGGCGCTGGAAGACGCTCAAACAGGTCGATATTCACCTCGAGCCCCGACTTGGACAGGATGTCCGACGCGTAAATGCCAGCGGGACCAGCGCCAATAACGGCGACGTTGAGCGGTGCCAACCGAATTTCTCCTTCTATGACCGCGCGCGAGTGCGCGCACCTGGGGTCTCAGTCTAGCGCCCCGATGCCAAGGGCAACCTTAGCTGAGACCCCTCACACACCCCAGGGGCGCCCGGGCATACGACGAGGCCCGGGGCCAGCCACGCAATCCCGCGCAGCCGAGCCCCGGCCTCGTTATCGACAATCAGACCAGGCGATCCACCATGAGGTTCGCAAACGCCTCCAGCGCGGTCTTCGCCTCACCCTTGGGCAGCGGGCGCCAGCGCGGCGACCGCATCGTCCG